>Ga0272448_1009337_pt1 | contig 10044 bp, 9 predicted proteins | sample YNPCB0191_FD_202220 | JGI IMG/M metagenome (GOLD analysis project Ga0272448, IMG submission 202220) | Hot spring sediment microbial communities from Yellowstone National Park, WY, United States - YNP-CB-019-1 | ecosystem: Environmental > Aquatic > Thermal springs > Hot (42-90C) > Sediment... | reverse complement strand
TAGTCCCCTACTTGTCGTGACCATCTTGCCAATTTGGGCTGTGTATGCATTTGAACCTAAAGTTTGGCGTGAGGCTTGGGCGTACACTTTCATACCCTTAATTGTGGTGCTTATAATCCTCGGCTTTGTGGCTAATTGGATTCTCAAATACTACAATTCTGTATCTTTTGTCCTCGAGAAAGACGAAGTCGTGGTGAATAGAGGCGTCTGGTGGAAAATGAAACATGTGGTCCCATATTCCCGTGTAATGTCTGTCGACATCATCCAAGGGCCTATTTCAAGACATTTTGGCATCGGCTCTGTACATGTGCAAACAGCTGGCTACACTGGGCCGGCTGGTGGAACTGCTGGCCCCGGCACAAAGGGTGTTGAAGCTTACATTTGGGGAGTCCCTAATTTTTTGGAGATAAGAGACTCGATAATTGGAATTGTGAGAGGGAGACCCCTTTTCGGTGCTCCAGGAATCTTGGAGCCTGACGTAAGCTCCGAAATGTTGGAAGAATTGAGGAAAATAAGGAAGGCTGTGGAGAAGTGAAGATCCCCTCCTGTAGCTCTGAGGTTCATTTCTATGTCAGGCTTTCCCGCTGTATATTTTTCACCCCAGATTATCATGCTCAACCTGACCGGCATACGATTACGCTTCGTCTAGTCCAGTTGGTATCTGAGAAGACCAAGTTCAGTTCATATGCGATCAAGAAGTGTATGTTTTTAACCAGTGTTTAGTCAAGGCAAACAATAGTAACATCTGTCATATCCATCTTTGATCGCTTTTCCACATCGCAGTAATAGGCGTAGTTCTTGAAGCTAGTTCTTCGACCACATTAAGTCTCGTTTGTGTACCTCTGAGCTAATCGCAGTCTATTGAAAAAGATTTTTTAATAGACTTTATGTCAACGTTATTTAAGGTGGATCGAATGCAGTTGATGAGGAATGTTATCAAGTTCAGAGTGCATGTGAAGGATGGTTCAGTCTCTCAAAGGTCTGTCAGAGTCAAGAAATTATGCTTCGCACGGAACTGTAGCCGAGACATCGAAGGGCAGCGTCAAATGCTTGATAGGAAACGTGCTCAAGGGTACAATGTGCACGGTAACCCAAGTATCTGTATGAAGAGTTGTTACCTGCTAACCAACGAAGACGCCATAGAAGTGCAGGGTCCTCAAACGTCGGGCGAAGTCGAAGTTGTTTCCATAGCAAGTGAAGGTGAAATCCTTATCTCTGTAGGGAGTGACCACAATGATAGGTCTCTGGAAACTATGTGGACGGCGGCTTTAGGCAAAATCTACGATACTGCAAAGAGTAAACAGATGGTGCCGGCTGTTATAGCGAAGGACGCTTGGAAATACGAAGACGTGGTTGATCATTGGGATAGACTAAGCATGAAGAGTTACGTTACTGTATCTGACAAAAAGATCCCATATCAGAACTTTACACTTTCAGTCTTAGTCGACCTTGAATACCACTTTAAGATAAATCCTTGGCTTAAGGAGAACGGAACTATATTATTCGGAGGTAGTTGGAGTGCCCTCTCAACGGTCCCCGACAACATCTACAAATTCCAGTCTTCGATCAAGGGTCTCATATTCCCGCAGGGCTTCCATTTTGAGATTTTTGACCCGGTGTTGAAAAGAAGTATTTCACATTCGTACACAATTCGTTCACTTGAAGAACCAGGCTCCATAAGTCTCTAGATCTAAATCGGTTTGGACATGAGAAGATACAGTAGCGTGCACGTCAAGATTTACAGGAATTATGTTACACATTTGTCTTCGATTGGCTCAACCTGACCTAAATCGACTATCTGCATGTCGAATTGGTTTTGGACCAAGCATCTCTCAAGACTCTTCCTCTGGCTATACTTGTACAAAATCAGTGTTAGGTTGGAGAATGAAGCCGAAGAAGATGAGAAAACTAATCTTGACCATCAAAATGCAAAAATGATTTTAACTATCTTAATATTGTCTTGAAGTAGATAAGTTATCTGTTTCTATGGCTTGAGAACCACAATACCTATCAATAGGATTCCGACTCCGAGAATAAGATTCAAGATGATTATGTGAAAAAGCCATGCCCCCTGAAGGAAGCCAACGGTAATGGTATCGAACATGACGTAACATCTCGCTAGAAGGAGGCCTCCGCCGGCTACAGCTCTCAGCCACCCCACCTTTCTCCTCTCATATTGTGGCCTTCTGATCTTGCGGATTAGAAAGTAGAGTGGAACAACGAACAATATCGAAACTACAAGCGAGCCAACCAATATCGTTTCCATGAGTCCCAAAGTTCCTTTTCCGGTATCCTCTTCAACTACCCAGGCTGGCTTCTCCCAACTCACCTCAACAGTATGTTGGCATGAGATTTTAAGTAGACCGTTTTGGAGATCATAGACGACGTCGTAAGTATACGTTCCCTCTTTTGTGCTGTTGTCAACTGAAATCACGTAGGTTATGTAAAGTTGACATTTTGATATGAGCCCCGAGCTCACCTTGGAGGCGCTGGCATCGTCTACACGATGTTTGATGAACTGTGGTTTCCCTTCGGTCTCAGCTACCAGTGAAAACCCACCAGAAGATGATGAAGGAAGCTTATCGAATATATCACTCCCGATTTCGATGTCTACCCAACCGAACTTGGAGCCACCCGGTTTCAACCAAATCCTCTGTGATCCAATATCAGTTGTACTTCCTATGGCGTTCACGATTCCTATTATAGAAATAATCAAAGAAAAACAAACAAATAAAGCAAGAACATCTAATCTTAACAGTCTCCTAACAATTCTAGTTATCCTTTCCACCTCCACTTCGTTAGTGTACTGTATTTGCTATTAAGGGTTTAAAGCATTAAGTTGAATATTTCTTAGCTTCATCTTTATGGATAACAGTCTTTAAAAATAAGAGATTATTTTTCCCATATTGAATGTCGCTGCTTTAAGGAGTCTATCACGTCGTGTATGTTGGGCTGATTTACTTCTTTTGACGGAGACCAAGAGAATCCTCCATGTGCTAACCAGTCCTCGCATAATGCAATGTACCTGTTCAAGAATAAGGTCCTAGTCTTGAGATCAACTCTCTGTAAAGGTATCAATATGGGGTTTTCTACCAATATATTCGGATATTCTGCAATTAATGTAACCAAATAGTTTAGAACTTTTTCAGCTTTGATCAGTTCCAAATCGAGATTGCGCAGATACTCTTTGAATTGTTCAAGCGTGATAATGTATGCAAGGTTTAATATCAGCTTTTTTCCAGTAATTTGGAGATTGCCATAGTTATCTGTGTCTTGCTGGCAATAATTGTCAAGCCATGTTCTAGAGGAATCGGCTGGAACGCTCCTAGGCATTTCAGCAAGATCATCAAGAGCTCTCTATCTTTCCATATCTCGTTTTTCCCTATTATCTATTTGAAGGTTGTTAAAACCGGGTTTTTTTGATTTATCTATTTTTTCCTGTGAAAACCGTCAAAGAGCTTCGAGTAAGCTTTCCATGCATCCCTCGTAATCTCTGCAATCAGTTATCACTTCTTCCAAAGCGGAGATCATTTCTATTTCACCGATAAGATTGTTAAAGAATATCAGGACCGCGGATTTACAAACACCGTTCTTAGCTTGAAAACTTCAGGCACCTAACTTATAAGCCCTTGGATGATAGCCAAAGAGTATCCCAAAAGTCAAGCAGTGGATTCCCAGTATCATTCACATTTGATGGTGCTTTCCTTATTCATCTAGTTGCAATCGGTGCGGCTAACATTAGAACGCCGCCTAACGTGAAAACAAACGCCCCCAGTCCTACTGTAGTTGTCATGGAAATAACCCAACCAATTCCTATGACAACCGCAAGGATCCCTGAAGTCCATGCAAACATACGCTTGAACAACCCCAGCAAGCCGAGTATTAACGAGATTGGCGCACCAACAAGCGCAAGAAAACCAAACATCATTGCAATTGGGCCAGATATCTGGTTGGATGCTTCTGTCAGGCTCGTTGACCCAAAATAGACTCCTATTAACGGAAAATTTATGTTATTGAACCATGAAAGCAGAATAGCCGAAAACATTATCAACGCACCAACTCCGATAAATGCACGATATTTTCTCGTTATCGGTTTTGGAGGATGTCCCCTCCGTTCTTCTGCAGTTTTCTTTTCCCATAGGGTTACAAGAACCGCGGCATTAAAGATTACAAGGACTATCCCAAGTGGCGGAAATAGACCTAGTGACAAGAAGATTCCAAGAAGAAGCTGGAAGATGGCGTTGTAACGAAAATACCCTTTTCTCTGAACCTTCAAGACATTCGAAATGATGTTTAAAGCGGTTAGAGTTAAAATGACTGCACAGATTCCTGCAAAAATTAGGTTCGCGAATTCTTTCCCTGGGCCGATACTGGTTGATATTAAGACTGAACAAAGGACCAGAAGAACCGCATCTCTTATCGTCTGAATAATTCTGCTCGCCTTCCGCACCATTCTTATCGTCTGAAAATTGTTTTGTCCAGATTTAAACTTTCCAGTTTTAGAAAGTTTATAACAGATACTCTAATAACGCTCCCATACAAAAGTATTAGGATTAATTATTGATTATTAACATAAACTCTTGAAGAGATCTTGTCAAGTTTCATATCCAATTTGTGATATATCGTCAGTCTTCTATTTATCTCTTGTACTATAGTCTCGGTTCTAACCTCTTTGATCTTTTCTTTACTATAATATATCCAACAATAGTAATTGAGGTTATTGAAGCTATGAAGACGACAATAACCAGCATTAGATCAAGAGGAGGCTTAGAAGCAGTCTGCGCCTGTAGACTTCTGAATCTACCTAGGAGTTCTTGGTTGTAGGCTAATAGAAGGGCTGAAGTCGTTTCTATGTTTGCTGTGCCATAGATGGTTCCATTCAGATAGCTCTGTGCTGCTATCCCTCCATCGCCTTTCTGATAGGACCAAGCTGTCTTTTCAACAGAATCATATATTGAAGAATTATATCCCAGCGCTTTGACTGAAAAGAGGTAAAGTCCAAGTTTGTAGTTCTGGAATCTTCCATCTTCTTTTGCGGCTTTGTCCAAGAAGCCGTGGCCATTCCACATTCCCTCGCCAATTTTAATGAGGCGAATGGCGTTCTCAAGATCACCGCTTAGGTAGCAGTTCAATGCAAGATAGAAACACAGGTCAGCATATTCATCTGCATCATAGAAGATGCAGCCGTCACCTTTTTGGTGCCTATCAGCCCATACCGTATAATTCTCTCCATCGATTATGAAGTAGTCAATGCTAATGTCACTACCGCCGTATCTGGTGGAAGTTATCTTTTCTCCGAGGACGACTTCAAAGAGGTTCGAGTTTCCAGCCTTCTCGATGTACGGTGCTATTGTCCTGCTAATGTTCTCGGCTATGGTAGAATTGAACGGCTTGAGTGCTTGAGAAGTCCACAGGTTGTCGCTGTATATCCAGAAGGTTCGATAGCAGGGTGTTCCATCGGGGGCATTAGTTCCCTGATCCTCGGCTTCGCTGACAAGTCCAATTCTTGGATCATATCGCCCCAGAATAAAGCGGGCTGCTTGTTGGAACTTTTGATCGTTGACTTCAGTGACACCTGCTCCGGCTTCGATGAACAAAATAGATAATGTCAACAAGACAATTATTGAAAGAATCTTATCCAATTTTCACCTCAACTCAAAGCTTTAAACCCTTACTTATGCCATACGCCATATAAATTTTTAAAAGATGATAAGCTAACGCAACCTAGAAATCTTGTCGTACTTGAAGATCAAATCGTAGGTTGAAGGTTGTGTTTTACTTTTCTCCGTAAGCTAGTAGCGATCCCAAACCTGTTAAAAAGAACTGACCACCGCAGCTTAAGTTCGTCGCCATCATCTAATAAAACTTTTAATAACATTAAAAGATCGAAGATATATGGAAGTCTTAGTTTTAGGTTGTAGGGGCTGGGGTAAAGTACATCTTGAAGCTCTTCAAAAGTTGGACTTAGAAGTGAGTGCCTTTGCCAGAACTGATGGTGCGATAGAAGAATGCTCCAAGCACGCTCGCTTGAAGAAGTCCTTCACAGATGTCAATGAGGCGATAGATTCTTCAGCTGACGTGATAGACATAGTGTTACCCCATAATATGCACAAAGATATCGCAATCAAGGCATTGGAGAAGGGAAAACACGTTCTAGTCGAGAAGCCAATAGCAACAACTGTTCAAGACGCCTGGGAAATGGTCAACACTGCGAGGAAAATGAAGAGGAAGTTCATGGTCACAGAACAGTTCTTCTTCGATCCCTCAGTCAAGGTCGCAAGGGAACTGATAGAGGAAGGAAAGATTGGAAAAGTCCACACGATAATAGTAAGATCGCAGAGCAAGTGGAAGGGGGGTGGATGGAGGGCTAGCATGAAAGAGATGGGAGGGGGGAACCTGATCGATGGGGGAATTCACTTCATGGACACCTTTCTCAACATAGGAGGTGAATATGATCAAGTCAAATCCTTTACCTACAGGACAGGGGACATAATAGAGGGAGAAGATGAGACCATGGCACTGTTCAGGTTCAAGGTTGGCGCATACGGTATGTTCTATTACAGCTGGAACTATCCTAATCCCCCTCTGCTTCCAAGATTTGAAATAGTGGGCGACCTCGGAAGTATAGTAGAAAATGCAGAAGTGAAGTTGAAGAAACCTTATGGGCCACTTATTGTAAACGGAAGACCATGGCATATTGAAGATGTAGACGTCTATTATGAGCTACTGAAGGGTTTCATAAAGAGCATAGAGGAGGACTCTGAAGTCCCCTTTCCACCAGAACTAGCAGTGAGAGATTTGGAGGGGGTTATGGCGATATATTCAGCCAGCAGTGGGATCAAGTAAATAAAGAGACATAAGCGGTCCCTTTTCTCGTGGATATGCTTATGCGTGTGTGGTATACTCTTGGACGGAGAATTCTCTTATTGCCTATGTTGATCCCATAAAAGTTAAAGAGACCTCAATCATACAATAGTATACGAGGGCTTAGCACATGGGGAAAGTCTTCAAACCTAGGAAAGTAGTTAGGCGAAAGAACATTATAGATGAAGCTGTCCGCGATCTATCTCCGGGAATGGGCGAGACAGCAAAGGAGATACTTGAATCATGGAAGGGTGAGGAGTCTGAGAAGAGGCTTATGGAACTCCTCGGAGAGGAAGAAACAAGACGAATTCTGAAGAAGGTCAAACTTGGGCCTAAGACCTACTAAACTTAGGAACAATTTGATTGCACCATGCTCTCTGTGGATAGGCAGTTTCTAAGCTGGACTTTCGGCTTAGCTCTTCTAGGACAAGTAGATCAAACGAATATGACGGCATTCTTGCCAATGAAGATAAGACGAGCTCTGTATTAGAGACCCATATGTTGTTTTCTCTTGTTGCTAATTCCAACCGAAAGCATCGAATTCATCGATCATGAATATAAGAGCAAGAGAATGGCACTACTGGGGAACAGAATGGTTCCGAATTTTTTCTGTTAGTCTTCTCTATTATTCTATAACTGGTAGAAACTGAAGATATCGCCAAAGTTATTAAAGCAGAAAGGCTTAACAAAAACCACGACCCTTTGTAGCTGGTCATATATGGTGGGTTAGACCCTCTGCTCCATTTTTGATTTCTCAAAAGGCGAACTTGAGGTGAGTGAAATGACTGTCTGCTTTAACAACTATTCGAAGAAGGTTGGAACACGTGGCAGATATGATTGATATCAATGGAAGGTCTTTGTCGATGAAGATGATATAGTTCTCGATAAGATCGACTATGTCACATACTATCTTCATCCAACGTTTCCTAATCCTGTGAGAACTGTCACAGATAAGGGGTCTAAGTTTGAGCTAGAATCTTCGGGCTGGGGCAGCTTCACAATATCTATCGCAATTAGACTTAAAGATGGTATAGAAAAGAGTGTAAGATACTTTCTAGATTTAAGCAAAGGATGGCCAACCTAAAGCGCTCTTGCATATTTGCCTAGATCTGCCTGTACAACCTTTGAATTGTAGCGACGCTTGCGTTCTTATTTGAATGGAGAATATTAGGTTTCTATGATGACCAATGATGAGCCATTACACATGGATCAATTTCAAAAAGTATACGTATTGGTCGCCAACCATCTCTTTTCTGTTTCAGGGTCTAATGAGAGGCTCCCCCTCTTTATCCTCTATTTCTCAAATTCATGGGCTTGTATCAACTGTGACAGATAAGAAAAAGTTAAACGATTGCGGATAACCCGTTGCTTTTCCTCCAAGAATTGGCATTTCGACAGTGTCCTCTATTGCCTCCTTTGGCAATACAGTCATGTACTTCCATATCCAAACGTGAACGCTTTTGCTAGGAGATCCTATCTTAGGGTAGACAGACATGCTAATGTGGAGGGTACTTGGTCCCCATTCATCAGCAGAACCTATCCAATTGGCCGTTCCGTTGACCCAGATGGTGTTGTCGGTTACACCATAGTCGTTTATGTGCAGGCTCAAATAGGGGGCATCAGATGGAAAAGCATCATCCACATCCAAAGACCCTATCTGCAGTTTAGATGCTTCTATCATTAAAAAATAGAAAGATACAATGCAAATAATGATAACTATACCGGAGATTAATCTAACCAAGGTTGTTCTGTTCATTGTCTAAGCTTGGTGTTACTTTTATTTATCTTCTTTGCCTCGCACTAGAGTATACTTGGACCTCACTTTTTATAAGGCTCACAGGTGTCTTTTCAACATAATCTTTTAAGAGTTTATGCATAAGGTTAATCTGAAGTCGAAGAAGCTTCATTTACACATGCTATCACATTGTAAATCGAAAGACTAGAACGCTTAAAATAAGGGCTTCATCTAAAAAGTTTGAAAAAAGGACCAACACAGGTCTTAAGCTTTCTTTACCAGTTCGCTGTGAGGGCGTATCTGAGAAACTGATGACTTCCAGTTCTTCTTACTGCACTAGCTTTCCAATACTTTGAAAGTAACCGAATATTTCTGAGTTGTTTCTTGGGTCTGCACCTTTGCAGAATTGCACAGAAGGATAACAAGGTTCTATCCTTAAGATGTCCGTCATATTGTTTTGGACTGCTAGAATATCTAATATCGCTACGCCCGAGTAAGACATGGAATCCATGTCGGACCAAAAAGAGCCATTGTATATTTCTCTACCGTCTAACATAACTACAAAAGGTTTGTGGTAAAGTTTCTTGAAAAAGTCTATTCCCTTGATCCTTTCAATTGCTTCCCTGTTAAGTCTGATATGATGGGAAGTCCAATTATAGAACATGATGTCTTTGTCTGATATCACCAGTTCATCATTCTCAGAGAGATAGACTCCGAAACCCTTGTGACCTTGCCCTTGGTAGCTCAGAACAAACAAGCCTGTGATTGCGACAACCCAGATAAGAATGACCACCAGAACAAGTACAATTGTTCGATTCATAACTTATAGATGTATAGAAGAGCCGATATTAACATTTCATCAAAAAGTCTAGTTAGGTGGACAGAAATTTGAATGTGATAAGCCAACCCTTGGAAAGTATACTTAAATGGGTCTGAGTCCCCGATGCATCTGAGATTGTTATTGAGGGTATGAGATTTGTCCCCAAACGGTCAACATAATCCGTAGTCTGATAAGTTGTCGGAAAACCTGTACTCATTCCAGCTTCAATCAAGGTCTTCAAATGGAACTATAAAATATCTTGTGGACGACAAGCCTTGACCCTCCGTTGACAACATCTCTTTTCTAATAACATCATGGTCTGAAGAAGTGTTCATCATTGGTTTCATTGGGAGAATAGCTGCGCTGTCAACTGCATGACCTGTAGTAGCTTTGTTTAGTTCTTCTTTGTCTGAAATAGGTCGATGGTAGCTTCTGAGGATATTGTTTCGGATGCTTATTTTACTATAACTAGAAACTTAACACGTTTACCATCCGATAGGCTTCTTCCTAAGATATATCGTGTTTGTGAAGAAAGATGCTAAGTTGACCCCGTCATAAGGTTCAAGTGCGCTTCTAATGGACATGTCTTGAATGGGGACAATTCGATATACACCATATGATGTCA
>Ga0272448_1009335_pt1 | contig 10046 bp, 6 predicted proteins | sample YNPCB0191_FD_202220 | JGI IMG/M metagenome (GOLD analysis project Ga0272448, IMG submission 202220) | Hot spring sediment microbial communities from Yellowstone National Park, WY, United States - YNP-CB-019-1 | ecosystem: Environmental > Aquatic > Thermal springs > Hot (42-90C) > Sediment... | reverse complement strand
CGAAACTCGAGGTGATCTTTATGCGGCATCGCTCCTTTTCGTAGTAGAAGGCGGTCTCGTTGAGGCTTTTTCTCAGCCGTTCGATGACCTCGACGGCCCTGTTCTTGCTCACGTCGGGCATGATGATGAAGAACTCCTCGCCCCCGTAACGGGCCACCGTGTCTTCGTCGCGCAGGTTCTTCTTGAGGAACTCCACGAAGGAACTGAGCACGAAATCACCCACGACATGACCGTAGGAGTCGTTGATCGCTTTGAACCGGTCGAGGTCGGTCATGGCCACGGAGAGCGGTTTTCCCGTCACGATCGCCCTCTGGATCTCCTTCTCCATGGTTTCCTCGAAGCTCCTTCGCGTCAGCGCGCCGGTCAGGCTGTCGAAGCGTGCCAGGTCCTTGTACATTTCCACCCTGCTGAGAAGCCGTTCGATGCGGGCCAGAAGCTCCGGGATCTTGAAAGGCTTGCACAGGTAGTCATCGACACCGGTCTTGAAGCCGAGGACGAGGTCGGTAGGCTCGTCTTTGGCCGAGGCGAAGATAAAAGGGATCATCTTCGTTGCCTCGTCCTCTTGGAGATGCCTGAAAAACTCGTACCCGTTCATCTCGGGCATGGAGATGTCGGATATGATCAGATCGGGCTTGACCTCCTTGACGAGATCGAGCGCCGTGCGCGCCGAGGTAGCCGAATGGACGCCGTACCCCTCCCGCGTGAGGGCGAAGACCATGGCGTTGACGATGCTCGGGTCATCGTCCACCACGAGGATCCGTTTCTTGGATTTCTCTATCTCGGGCGACTTTCGCACTGCCGCGGCGGCAAGTTCCTTGAGCTCCTCCTCACGGCGGGCCTCCTCCACCCGCAGCTCGCCGGCGAACAGTGCCGAAGAGGGGAGTGTGAAATGAAACGTGTAGGCGTTCATCGAGGGGTCGGTTTCGGTCCAGAGATTGCCGCCGTACTGGTCGAGTATCTTCTTGCAGAGAACAAAGCCCAGACCCTCCCCCCTCCTTTTCTCCACGGTCAGGGCCCAGGTCCTTTGCTTCGCGTCTTGGCCGGCCTCGCCCTCGGGTCGTGCCGTGCAGGTCATGCTGATATGGGCGATGGTGTCAGCGTCGCGTTCCCGCTTACCTTCCATGGGCCGGGCACGGATCTTGAGTTCGCTGCCGCCGGGGGCGGCCTTCTCGATCACTCTCAACAATGTGCCGATGACTTGAAGTATCTTGTCGACATCGACCCACACAAGGGGGCAGTCGGGCTCGATCGAGACGGACCAGGAGATGTTTCTCGCCTTCAGTGCGTTCCCGCGATCGGCCATCGCCTTCTTGAATATCTCCTCCAGCGAGACCTTTCGATTGTTTCCGCCGGTTGTCGTGGATTCGAGCCGCCTGAGCTCGGCGATCTCCTCGATCATCTGGTCGAGTTTGTCGCTCTCGGCTGCGATGATGCGCAAGAACTCCTTTTGAGTCTCCAGATCCGTATCCGGGTAATTCACCAGTATTTCCGAGTAGGAGCGTATCGAGGTCAAGGGGTTTCTCAGTTCGTGGGAGATGATCGAGAGAAAGTCGTCCTTTATGCGGTTGAACTCCCTCTCCTTGGTCACGTCCCTCAAAATGTACACCTTGCCGAGAAACCCTCCCGAAGCGCTTTGGATTCGGGTGTGACTCGCCTGGAGGACGCAGTGGGGCCGCGCGGCGGTGCCCTGAACCTCCCGTTCCCTCTGGGAGAAGCGGAGCCTCGGCACCTCGCAGCGCTCGCACTCCCAGGAAAACCCTTTTTCTCTCCTCCCCTCGCCCCGGCACACGGAGCACGAGGGCACTGCCGCCCAACACGTGGTTTCCGGCCGTCCCCATTGGCCGCACTCTTTGTGGCCGCACGCGAGGATCTCCCAGCACGGGAGGCAGTGCACAGATTCGTCCTCGAAGATCCACGCCATGTGGGGTACGGTGCGGGCGATCGCTTCGGTCCGGCGGCCAAGGAGGGTCTCTTCGGGCACGCCCAGCAGGACCGTTGCCATGGGGTTTACCAGGACGACGCGATCCTCGGGATCGGTGACCACGATCCCCTCGGGCAGGGAATCGAACACCTCTTTGAGGTGTTGGGTTGCGTTCGATACTTCCACTAGGGAGTGCCCCGGGGCAAGAACGAGAAACAGAGAAGCCCGGCATCTCGCCGGGTGGCCCTGCCTCGTCTTCGCTTTGAACATTTACACTACTGCATGGGCCACCACAATATCAAGACCGCCGGCGAACAGCGGGGGGAGCAGGACGCACGAGCCGGCATGCCACCCCTCTTCAGTCAGTCCCTCAGCAGGTCCTTGACCCTTTGAACCACGTGCGACGGGCTGAAAGGCTTGGTCATGTATTCGTCGGCGCCGATCATCATACCCTTTTCCCGGTCGCTTTCCTGACCCTTGGCCGTCAGGATGATCACATAGATATCCTTGAGCGAAGGATCGTTCCGCATCGTCTGGCACACCTCGAGGCCGTTCATCTTGGGCATCATCACGTCCAAGAACACGAGGTCGGGCTTGCGGCTGCCCAGCAGCTCGAGCGCCTCGAGGCCGTTGGAGGCGGTGTCGACGTCGAACCCCTCTTTCTTGAGCACAAAGGCAAGGGACTTCAATATGAAGGGTTCATCGTCCACCACCAAGATCCTCTTCCTCGAGCCCTCCTGCTCGGTCCGTGCGGAGGCGACGCTTCCTGCCTCCACCGATGATACGTACTCCCACATGGCACGCCTCCCTGCGTGGCGATTCTATGCCCGTGTTGCCAGGTCTGGATCGGGCGGGACGGCGCACTGTCTCTCGCCCCAGGGCGTAAGACCCCTGCGCTCCCCCTGCCTGCCCACAGGCCCAAGCAAACACCGTACCATGTGCGCCCCGCCGCCCTCGCGCTGATGAACGGCCCTGAGGCCCTAAGCGGCGCGGGGCCAAAAGACGCAATGAAAACCGGCTGTTAGAGACTACTTTCAGCCATCGAGCGCGGACGAGCGACCTCTTTTTGGCCTTCCTCGGCCGGCCTGAGACGACCGCCGCAGCCCGGGTTTTTGCGAGCGACCTTGAAAAAAGTGCATGCCTCTCGGCCCGGATGTATCGAGACGCACCCACTCACAGCACAGAGGTTTTCCCCTTTGCCTTGAGCTTGCCCACGATGTCGCGGACCTCTTGTGCCCGTTCCCTGGCACAGACCAGAAGTGCATCGGCCGTCTCCACGACTATGATGTCCCTAAGCCCTATGGTCGCCACGAGCTTGTTCGGTGAGATCACCAGACACCCTCTGGTGTCGATCTCCACCAGATCCGCCTCGACGACGTTCCCAAAGGCGTCCTTGGGGTTTATGTCGTATATGGCGGACCAACTGCCCACATCGGACCATCCCATCCGGCCGGCGAAGGCGTATATGGAATCAGCCTTTTCCATGACACCGTAATCGATGGAGATCGGCTCGAGCCCCAAGAAGACGGCCTCTGCCCGGTGCAGGTCCCCTGCAAGGATCGCCCGATGCATGTCGCGCAACCCTCGGGCCAGTTCCGGCAGATGTCGCTCGATCGCCTCGAGGATCGTGGATGTCTTCCACAAGAACATCCCGCTGTTCCAGTAGTGGGTGCCTTCCCGCAGGAAGCGTTCTGCCGTCTCCCTGTCGGGTTTTTCGTGGAAGCCGGCCACGCTGTAGACGGTCTGGTCATGACTCGTTGCTGCGGGCGGGCCGAGTTCTATGTAGCCGAACCCTGTCTCCGGCCTGCTCGGCCGTATCGCCAACGTCACAAGATGGGGCCCCAGTGCTGCGAATGCCGCGGCCGCCTCCAAGACCCCGAGGAATGCCGTATCGTCCTCGATGAAGTGATCCGAAGGCAGCACTGCCATCACGTCATCGCCCGCCCGTTCCTGTATCCAGAGTGCGGCCCAGCCGATGCAGGGCGCCGTATTGCGGCCCTCGGGCTCGCCGAGGAGATTCCCCGAGGGTATCTCGGGCAGCTGCCGGCTCACCTCAGGGAGCAGATCCTTCCCGGTGACGACAAGAATGCGCTCGGCCGGCACGAGAGGCCGAATGCGATCGACCGTCAGCTGGAGGAGGGTCTTTTGCCCGACGACCTGAAGGAGCTGTTTTGGCCTCTCGTACCTGCTCGCCGGCCAAAAGCGCGTGCCCCGGCCTCCTGCCATGATGACTGCGTGCATCGTTGTGCAGCCTCTCCCGCAAGGCTCGGCAGATGCGGACAACAAGGTCACTTCAGCGGGGAAAGTCTCTTTATGTCCGCCTCGACCATCATCCTGACCAGCTCTTCGAACGATACCGTGGGGACCCACCCCAGCTTGGTGCGTGCCTTGCTGGCGTCGCCGCAGAGGATATCGACCTCGGCCGGCCGCACCAGGGCAGGGTCCACGACGACGTGCCGGCGCCAGTCCAGGCCCACATACGAGAACGCCAATTCGACCAGCTCGCGCACCGAGTGGGTCTGGCCCGTGGCGACAACGTAATCGTCAGGGGTGTCCTGCTGGAGCATCATCCACATGGCCCTGACGTAGTCGCCTGCATAGCCCCAATCGCGGCGGGCGTCGAGGTTGCCCAGCCGGACCTCTTCCGAGAGCCCCAGTTTGATCCTTGCAACCCCGTCCGTGATCTTGCGACTCACGAATTCGAGTCCCCTCCTGGGCGATTCGTGATTGAACAAGATGCCCGAACAGGTGAACAATCCATAGCTTTCCCGGTAATTGACCGTAATCCAGTGGCCGTAGACCTTGGCGACGCCATAGGGGCTCCTCGGGTGGAAGCCCGTCCGTTCGTTCTGCGGGACCTCGGTCACCTTGCCGAACATCTCGGAGCTCGAGGCCTGGTAGAAGCGCGCATCAGGTTTGACCGAGCGGATCGCCTCCAGCATCCGGGTGACGCCCAATGCGGTGAATTCCCCTGTCAGCACCGGCTGATTCCAGGAGGTAGGGACGAAGGATTGCGCTGCGAGGTGATAGATCTCGTCCGGTTGAGAGGCCCTTATCGCCTCCATCAAGGAGCTTTGATCCAGCAGGTCGCCCTGGATCAACGAGATCCTGTCCTGAAAGCCGGCGATCCTTTCGAAGTTGGTGATGCTGCTTCGCCTGACGAGCCCGAAAACCTGGTAGCCCTTCTCGAGGAGGAATTCGGCGAGGTACGAACCGTCCTGACCTGTGATCCCTGTGATCAAGGCCCTTTTTTGGCGGCCGTTGGGTCCCATTGGACATCTCTCCTGTGCAGGGGCTCCCGGTCTTCTACGGCGTCGGAGGCGCCTGCCGGACCACGCGCTCTCTCCAGTACGTAAAGCAGTCGTACAGGGACTGGGAGAGACTGATGCGGGGCCTCCAGCCGGTCTCTGCGGCAAACCGTGAGGCGTCTCCGATGAAGACCGGCGTCTCCACCGTGCGCAGCCTGGATGGGTCTTGCTCCACCTCTATCTCCATATCGACGAACGAGAGCACAATGTTGAGCACATCGCGGATGGAGGTGCCGGTGCCCGAGGCTATGTGATAGATGCGCCCGCTCTTGCAGCGCTCGGCAGCGAGCCGGTAGCCTCGTACCACGTCCCTGACATCGGTGAAATCCCTCACCGAAGAGAGGTTGCCCACGCGCATGACCGGCGGCATCCTGCCGAGGTCGATCAGGGCGGCCTGCTTGCAAAAGTTCGAGCACACGAACGAGTCCGCTTGCCTGGGGCCTATATGGTTGAACGGCCTGAGTATCACGACCGAGAGGCCGCGCTGCCGGTGGTAAAAGAGGGCGACTTCCTCGGCCAGCGCCTTTGAGAGCCCGTAGGAGTGCACCGGCCTGAGAGGTCTCTCTTCCTTGATCGGGCACTCCTCCGAGGCGACCTTGCCGTAGACCTCGGGCGAGCTTATCACAACGACCGTGCAGCCCGGCGCATACCGGCTGGCCGCCTCGAGGACGTGGAGCGTGCCCGACAGATTGACCGCAAAGAGCTCGTCCGGGTGTTCTTCCCCATAGGGGACCGAGGAGACAGCGGCAAGGTGAAAGATGACGCCCGGCTCGACCGTTGCAACAAGCTCGGAGACAGCGGCATAGGAACGTATATCGCACCGATGCACCAGGGCCGAGCGGGCAAGCCGGGCCAGGTCGGGATCGGCATCTCCGTTCGAGACAACGGTCCCGTGCACGCTCAGGCCCTCTTGGATGAGATGCTCTGCGAGATGACTCCCCGCAAACCCGCCCATTCCCGTCACGAGTGCCCGTGTGCTCATGGTGCGTGTCCCGAATTCCGGCTGCTCATACGTTCATCGAGGCCCGGATAGTGCGGATCTTTTCCTCGACGATGTTCCGAATCTCCTCGAGCCGCTGAGGGGTCTCAGCCTCGAACCGCATGACCAGCACGGGCTGGGTGTTGGAGGCCCTCACCAGCCCCCAGCCGTCGGGAAAGACGATCCTCGCGCCGTCGACATCGATGACCTCGTAACGGGACCGGAAGTAGCGGACGGCCTCCTCGATGATCTTGAACTTCGCATCGTCTGGGCAGTCGATGCGGATCTCTGGTGTCGTGTAGGTGAGAGGCAGATCGGCGGTCAACTCGGAAAGGGGCCTTTGCTCCTCGCTGAGTATCTCGAAGAGGCGGCATGCCGCATAGATGGCGTCATCGTAGCCGAAGTAGCGGTCTGCGAAGAAGACGTGGCCGCTCATCTCGCCGGCCAGCAGGGCGTGCTCTTCCTTCATCTTCTTTTTTATCAGGGAGTGACCGGCCTTCCACATGACGGGCCGGCCCCCGCGGGCGGCAATGTCCCTGTAGAGCAGGTTGGAGCTTTTGACCTCGGAGATGATCGTGGCACCGGGATGCTTCTTGAGAACGGCCCGAGAAAAGATGATCAAGATTCGATCGCCCCACAGAACCGTGCCCTTCTCGTCCACGACGCCGATACGGTCTGCATCCCCGTCAAAGGCGACCCCGAGGTCCGCTTTTTCCTCAGCCACCCGAGCCCTAAGGTCGACGAGGTTTGCCGGGATGGTCGGGTCAGGGTGGTGGTGGGGGAAGGTCCCGTCCGGCTCGCAATAAAGGGGGAAAACCCGGCAGCCAATGGCGCGGAACAACTCGGGCGCAACGAGCCCTGCAGTGCCGTTTCCGGCGTCTATGACGGCTGTGACGGGCCGCGAGAGGCGGATGTTCGAGACGACATAGTCGTGGTAGGCCTCGAGGACCGAGGTCGTCTCCACACTCCCCCGGCCTTGTCTGAAGGCGCCCTGTTGCGCGATCGCCCCGAGCCGCTGGATCTCCTCGCCGTAGATGGTGTTGGGCCCGACGCACACCTTGAATCCGTTGAACTCGGGGGGGTTGTGGCTCCCCGTGATCATGACCCCTCCCTCGGCCTCGAGGTGCCATATCGAGAAGTAGAGGAGCGGCGTGGGACAGACGCCGATATCGACCACGTGGATCCCTGCCCGGACCAGTCCTGCGCACAGGTCGTTGCGGAGCCGTTCGGAGCTCAAGCGCACGTCCCGGCCGAGGGTGATTCGCCTGACACCGTGGTCGATCAGGTAGGTCCCCATGGCTTGGCCCAGCGCCTCTGTCACCGGGGTGGGGAAGTCCTTGTCGACAACGCCTCGAATGTCGTACTCGCGGAAGATATGTGGGTTCATGGGTCCTTTCCTCATGCGGGTTCTTTGCTTCTCAAGACGCGGTGCTCGCCCACCCTCAAGGTGATCCTGACACGGTCGAAATACTCCAGGAGCGGAATGGTATATTTTCTCGTCGTATCACTCAAGGCCTTGAATTCCTGCGTTTCGATGCGCCCCTTCTCCTTGAGATGCCGCACGAGGTCCTTTGTCAGCCTCTCGATCTCGTCAGGGTGGAAGAAGAGGTCTTCGGAAACCTTTACAGCCTTGCCGGTCTCGGCCATATGCTCCAGGAGGGGCCGCAATGTCTGGGCCTTGCACTGGAGCTGCTCGCAAAGCTCCTTGAACGACGGGGGTTGCAACCGTGCTGCCTTGAGGAGATCAGTGACGCGCTGTTCGGTCTGGAGGCTCTCGGCGTCAAGGCTCACGGTGTGGGAGGCCAGTCGGATCTTTTCCCTTTCGACGACGATATCCCCTCGCGCTGCGAGGGTGGCCAGCGAGTGCTGGTAGAGCTTTTCAGAGATCCTCTCGGGCAGTCTCGCCCTGAGCTCCTCCTTGAGAGGGCCTATCTGAGAGGGATGTTCCCGGTGATACGCTGAAAGCTCCGAAAGGATGGCTTCCCGGACCTCCTTGGAACGCCCTTCGGTGACACACCGCTCCTCCTCAGGATCGATGACGACAAGATCGCCTTTTTCCACCAGGGCTCTCAGGGCGCTGCTCGTCTCGGACAAAGGGAGATTGGTGACCGCAGCGAGTTCTGTGCTCGAGGCGCCTGTGAACCCCTCTTTCCACACAAAGTAGAGCAGGCGGTCCTCGAGTCGGCCGTTGCGCAGCCGCCCCAGCCACGGCAGGATCTCGGCCTCGGCCTTCTTTTTGTGCTTGGGAGCATGGGGATCCAGAACGATGCCGCCTCCAACGGTCCTGTTGGTAGAGAAGTCCCGCACGATGAACCGATCGCCGAACACGGGGAAAACGGGTTTTTCGAGTCTCACCTGCACCATGGCGCCCTCCCCCGGCGGGATCGAGGAGGACCCGACGAGGACGATCCTGCAGTAGACCTTTGTCGTGCCCCAGTGAAACATCAACCTCGTCCTGTCGGCAAGGGGTTTCTGGAGGTGAGGGACGCCCTCCAGATAGGCATAGAGCATATAGGAGGGACGAAAGCGGCCGGGCTCGACGAGGATATCCCCTCGCCGTACCATGGCCTTGTCGATCCCCTGGAGGTTTACGGCGGTGCGACGTCCGGCCCGTGACTCCTCGACCGGCCTGTTGTGCGTCTGGATACCCCTGATCTTGGCGCGGTGGCCCCCAGGGAGGATCTCGACCGTATCGCCGACCCGAAGGGTCCCGGAGAGGAGGGTGCCGGTCAATACGGTCCCGAACCCCTTCATGGTGAAGACCCTGTCTACAGGAAGCCTTGGGAACCCCTCGGATCGCTTCTCCTGCGCCCTGCCGGCGGCCGCTTCTATGGCGGCGACAAGGTCCTGCGTGCCCCTGCCAGTGACCGCCGAGAAGGAGATTATGGGGCTGCCCTCGAGAAAGGTCCCCTGGAGGAGCCCCCTGACGTCCTCGCGCGCCAGTTCCTCCATCTCGGCGTCTACGAGGTCCACCTTCGTAAGCGCGACCACCCCGGCCCGTATGCCCAAAAGGGTGCAGATATCCAGATGTTCGCGCGTCTGGGGCATGACACCCTCGTCCGCTGCCACGACGAGCAGAACCAGGTCTATGCCCGAGGCCCCTGCGACCATGTGGTCGATGAATTTTTCGTGCCCCGGCATATCGACGATACCGAGTGTAACGCCTCCGGGCAGTGCAAGAGAGGCGAACCCGAGCTCGATTGTGATCCCTCGCTCCTTTTCCTCCTTGAGCCGGTCCGTATCCACCCCGGTCAGGGCCTTTACGAGAGCGGTCTTGCCGTGGTCGATGTGTCCGGCCGTCCCCAGGATGATGTGTTTCGATGCGGAAGGGCAGGCGGCTTCTCCCATTGCGTCACCTTGAAAAGCAAGAGGACAGCATCAGTGGCACCCCCGATCCCCGGGGCACCCATCGCCCTGTGCGAAAAGGCGGCCTCGGGCCGCACCGCACCCTGGGTCCTCGGGCCTGGGTCCTTGAAAAAAGCACCCACGCGTGCGGCCTTCGATCGCGCCAGAGGCCCTTGCGACGATCACACACTCTCACACTCTTATTCGTACGCGATGGCCTGCAGGACAGGGAGCCTCCCAGCCCTTCTGGCTGGGTAATAGCCGGCGATGAGGCCGATAGCGACAGTGCCCAGAACTTCCGCCGCGACTTGGGCATCAGGGATAGAGTAGTCCACATACCATCCGACCAGATAGTTCAGCCCGAGCTTGACGAGCCTCAAAGAGCCCAGGACCCCGATCAGGATGCCGAAGGCGGACCCGAAGGTCGCCAGGAGGGCAGCCTCGGACATCACCGTCCGTTCGATCTGCCCCTTTGTCGCGCCGAGGGCCCTCA
>Ga0272448_1009333_pt1 | contig 10047 bp, 8 predicted proteins | sample YNPCB0191_FD_202220 | JGI IMG/M metagenome (GOLD analysis project Ga0272448, IMG submission 202220) | Hot spring sediment microbial communities from Yellowstone National Park, WY, United States - YNP-CB-019-1 | ecosystem: Environmental > Aquatic > Thermal springs > Hot (42-90C) > Sediment... | reverse complement strand
CTGCAAAAACGCCCGTCGCCATCTGCAAGCCGACCGGCTCCAACCGTCACTGGCCGCTGTCGAAGCGCGCACGCCGCCGCGCTGCACCCAGCGCGTGGCCGAGATTCGCGCGCTGCTCGAACAACTCAAGGACTTGCCCGACTACCGCACGCGCCTCGGCCGCTATCCGCTCTGGACGTTGTTGGCCATCGTGGTAGGGGCGCATCTGTGCGAGGCGCCGCGCGGCCAGAAAGACCTCGTCAAGTTGGCCAAGGGCATGAGCCAGGGCCAACGTCGCGCCCTCGGCGTGCACCGCCCACGCGACGGCACGTACCCGGCGCCGAGCCAGCCGACCTTCTGTCGTTTCCTTCAAGGCGTGGATGCCGACGCGCTCGAAGCGTTGCTGCTGCGGGTGTTGGGGATGCTGCGGCGGTTCAGCGTCAGCATGGGGATGGCACTGGCGGAGTCGGCAGCGCAAGCCGCACCAGAAGAGCATGACCGATTTCTTGACCGCGATGGACGCCGAAGATCATCGCTACGCCCTCTGCGCCCTGCGTTCCCACCATCCCACCTTCCAAACCCCTTCATGAATACGCCATGCGGCGATGGGGGCCGAGCTTGAGGAGGTTTGACAATTGCGGTCCGGCCATGCAGGATGTCGCCGTACACAGGAGGATTGCAATGAAACGATTCGCTATGTTCGGTCTGCTGTTGTTGGGCGGCTGTGTGGTTCAGTCCTTCCATCCTTTCTACGAGGAGAATGCCAAAGTTGCGTTGCCGCAACTTGCGGGAGAATGGGACCTGATCGCCGACGGAACCAATACGAAACCGGCTTGCACGCCGTGGGTATTCACTGATGAAGGAGAACTGATTACTCGTGACGACAAGAATCTTCCCGGCAAGCTGCGAGCGAGTTTTTTCAAGGTGGGCGGCCAACTGTTCTGCGATCTGGAAGCTGGCGACCTTGAGGAAGGGCGTGTAAACGTCTACTGGATGCTCCATGTGCGACCTGTTCACACCGTGTGCAAAGCGCAACTCACGGACCGCGAACTTACGCTGGTGCCGCTCCACTTCAATTGGTTCAAGAAGGCGCTCGTCTCCCGTGAGATTGAGCTGCCACATCTGACAGCTCGCGGAAACGACGTTTTCCTCGTCACAGCCACCACGGATCAGTGGAGGAAGTTTCTACAACAACACGCCGCCGACACCAACGCCTTCCCCCAGAACACCGCTTACTTGCTGCGGAAACGTCCCCGCTAGCACTCAGGTGGCGACCCCGACGGGATTCGAACCCGTGTTACCGCCGTGAAAGGGCGATGTCCTAGACCGGGCTAGACGACGGGGTCGCCGAAAACCGTTTCGCTGTTGTCAGGAGTGCGCGCACTATACCCGAAACGGTCAACTTGACAACTCCAGAATCAAGCAAAGCTCACGCACTCGCCTGACGTAAACATAATCCTGAACAGGCGGCAACCTTGCGAAGTCGCTTCCCGTTTTCAATGGTGCGAACGATGTGTCGGTGATTTACGGAGCTTGACCCCCATGGTGAATTCGGGTAGTAGTGGCTTGCAAAGAAGGCGTGCAGGGCTGGGGTGGAGTTCCTCTACGGAGAGGTGGCCGAGTGGTTGAAGGCGGCGGTTTGCTAAACCGCTATACGGGACTAAAGCCTGTATCGAGGGTTCGAATCCCTCCCTCTCCGCCAGGATTGTGTCGGCCGAATCACGAAGGAGTCGCGTTTTTCTGCAGGTTCAACGTGCCGTTGAATAATTCCGAGAATCCGCCGATCGAGGCGGAGATTTGCGGCGCTTTCTCAAGGCAAATCTGGACCAGTTTTTCGCTTTGGAGCGGATTGCGCTGGCTGAGTTCGGCCATCGCAAGGATGACCGCCACGTCGTTGTTGATGGCGTGTCGCACCGTGCGGAGATTTTGGTAGAGCACTTCCAATTGATGCCGCAATTGCTGCAACTGTTGCTCGGCATCCATTGGTGCCCCCACGTCTAGGTCATTTGCGCTTGCATCCATGTTGTCCTCTCGGTTCGTTGTTGGATTCACCACTGTGATTCTAGCAAACCATATGCCAGAGGTCGCGCCAGTTTTTTCTGGGATTGGAGAGGCCTCCCTGCTATGCTGTTTGTCTTGGACCAAAAGGCATTTTTGAACTGCGCATGTCCACAGAAGCCATTGTCATCAGCGGTGCCCGGCAACACAATCTCAAGAACATTCATCTCGTGTTGCCCCGCAACCGCCTTATCGTCCTGACGGGAGTCAGCGGCTCGGGCAAGTCCAGTCTCGCTTTTGACACGATCTACGCCGAGGGACAACGCAAATACGTCGAAAGCCTCTCCGCCTACACCCGCCAGTTCCTCCAACAGCTTCCGAAACCCGACGTGGACCACATCGAAGGCCTTTCCCCCGCCATCGCCATCGAACAACGCACTGCCGCGACCACCCCCCGCTCGACCATTGCCACCACCACCGAAATCCACGAATACCTTCGCCTGCTTTATGCCCGCATCGGGAAGCCGCACTGCCACCGCTGCGGTCGTCCCATCACCACACAAACCACCAGTCAAATCGTGGATCAACTTTACAGTCTCGGACTCGCCTCTCCCCTCACGCTGCTGGCTCCACTGGTTCGAGGTCGCAAAGGCGAATTTCGGGATGTGTTTGCCCGCATCCGCAACGAAGGTTTCCTGCGGGCGCGCGTGGATGGCGAAATCGTGGACATCAACGATCCGATCAAACTGGACAAGAAAGCCACCCACAACATCGAGCTTCTCGTCGACCGAATCGCCATTCATCCGCGAATCCGACCGCGGCTTGCCGACAGCGTTGAAACCGCGTTGAAGTGGGGCAACGGCCTGCTGCTGGCCCTGACCGCCGACGGCGCGGAGCGATTGTACAGCACAATGAATGCCTGTCCCGACTGCGGCATCAGCTATGGCGAGTTCACGCCGCGACATTTCTCGTTCAATTCCCCGGAAGGCGCCTGCCGCACCTGTTTGGGGCTGGGCACAAAACTGGTGTTCGACCCCGACTTGATCGTTCCGGACAAAACCAAGTCCATCGCCGATGGCGCCATCACCGCCTGGCGGCGAGGCGGACGTCGTCTCATCCTCTACTACAAAATGCTCCTGCGCGGTCTCGCCAAACATTACAAGGCCGACCTCGACGTTCCTTTCAAGGACCTGCCCGAACACGTTCAACACGTCCTCCTGCATGGCAGCGGAGGCGAGGAAATCGAGTTCACCTACTGGCGCAAAGGCGCCTGGCGAAAAATGAGAAAACCCTTCGAGGGTGTCATCCCCAACCTCGAACGCCTCTACAACGAAACGACCAGTGAATTCACCCGGTCGCGGCTCCAGCACTACATGGTGGCCATGCCCTGTCCCGACTGCCGCGGCGCGCGGCTGCGTCCCGAAAGCCTCGCCGTGACCGTCGGCGGCAAATCCATCATCGAGCTGACGCGCCTCAGCATCGAAGCGGCGGCGGCGTTTTTCGACACGCTTCCGCTCACCGAGCTGGAACGAAAAATCGCCGATCAGATCACGCGCGAAATCCGCAACCGGCTTCGGTTTCTCCTCAACGTCGGCCTCGGCTACCTCACGCTCGACCGTCCGAGCGACACCCTCAGCGGGGGCGAAGCGCAGCGCATCCGACTGGCCACCCAGGTCGGCGCTGGTCTCGTGGGCGTCCTTTACGTGCTGGACGAACCCAGTATCGGCCTTCATCCACGCGACAATCATCGTCTGCTCCAGACCCTCAAAAGCCTCCGCGACCTCGGCAACACCGTGCTCATCGTCGAGCACGACGAAGAAACCATCCGCGCCGCCGACTACATTGTTGACCTCGGTCCCGGCGCCGGCGTGCACGGCGGCGAAATCATCGCTCAAGGCACTCTCGCCGACATTCTGGCCGCACCTCGCAGCATCACCGGCGCCTATCTTCGCCGGGAACTGGCCATTCCGACCCCCAAACAACGACGCCGGCCCGACAACCACTGGCTCACCATCTGCGGCGCCCGCGAAAACAATCTCCGCAACCTCACCGTCCGCATCCCGCTCGGTCTGTTTACCTGCGTGACCGGCGTCAGCGGATCGGGCAAAAGCACGCTGGTGGACGACATTCTCCGCAAGGCGCTTTTCCGAAAATTCTATCGCGCCAAAGATCGTCCGGGCGCCCACGACGCCATCCTCGGAACCGACGAGCTGGATAAAGTCATCGTCATTGACCAATCGCCGATTGGTCGCACTCCGCGCTCCAACCCGGCCACCTACACCGGCGCGTTCGATCTGATCCGACAGCTTTTCGCCCGATTGCCAAGCGCCAAAATCCGGGGCTACGGCCCCGGCCGATTCAGCTTCAACACCAAGGGCGGCCGCTGCGAAGCCTGCAAAGGCGACGGCCTGATCAAAATCGAAATGCATTTCCTGCCCGATGTTTATGTGACCTGCGAACATTGCGCCGGACGACGTTACAACCGCGAGACGCAGGAAATCACCTACAAAGGCCGCAACATCGCCGATGTGCTGGAGATGACCGTGGACGAGGCGGAGGAATTCTTCCGCGCCATTCCGAAGCTCCGCGACATCCTGCAAACCCTGCAAGACGTCGGCCTCGGCTACCTCCGACTCAGCCAGCAAGCCACGACCCTCAGCGGCGGCGAAGCGCAACGGATCAAACTGGCCACCGAACTGGCCAAACGAGCCACCGGCCGCACCCTGTATATTCTCGACGAACCCACCACGGGACTGCATTTTGCCGACGTGCAAAAACTGCTGGACGTGCTGCTGAAACTGCGCGACGCCGGCAACACGGTATTGGTCATCGAACACAACCTCGACGTCATCAAGTGCGCCGACTGGTTGATTGACCTCGGCCCCGAAGGCGGCGATGGCGGCGGCGCCATCGTTGCCGAAGGTCCTCCTGAAGCCGTAGCCTCGATGACCGCCTCGCATACCGGCCAATTCCTTCGGCGCGTCTTGTCAGTTGCAAAATAACCGCACTCTTGGCAGTGTGTCGCCGAGGAGGAACGGATGCCCCAATTCTTTGACCTAAAAGACTGGTTGAGCGGCTGGCCGTATGACCCGGAGAATGCCGCCCGGATCGTGCGCGGCTCCGATGGCCGCGAGATTCTGCAGGTGCGCACCCCGCTGGGCGTGGAGCAGTACGAGCTGCAGGGCCGTCCCGACGGAGCGCGTCCGCACAACGCGGAATCGGCCTTCGACTTTCACCGGGCACGGCTCGACCAGCTCGCCTCACAAGGCAGGGCGGATTCCTTCCGGCTCCCGGAAAAAGAGTGCGCCGAGCTGTTCGAGGAGAGCCTCCTGTACTACTTTCGGTATCTGCATCTGTTTCAGCTTCGCGACTGGCCGCGCGTCATCCGCGACACGGCGCGGAATCTCGCCCTGTTTGACTTCGTCCACCGCTATGCCCGGCGCGAACAGGACCGCAATCATCTCGAACAATGGCGACCGTATCTGCTTCGCATGAACGCGGTGGCGCGCGCCATGGTGGAATGGGAAGCGGGCCGACACGACAGTGCGCTGCGCATGGCGCAGGATGCCGTGGAAACAATCCAGTCGCTGCCGGACATGGAAGTCGAAACCTTCCACTATGAACGGCAACGGTCGTTGGAGGTGCTGCACGATCTGATCCAGCAAATTGAGCGGACCCGGCCGCTCAGCGAGCTGCAGTTGCTGGAGCGCGAACTGCGCAAAGCGGTCGAAGCCGAGCAGTTCGAGCGCGCCGCCTCCCTGCGTGATCGCATCCGCCTGTTGCGAACGGAAAAGACCTGACGGTTCCTCGCCGCCGCGCCGCGCCGGCGTTGTTGCGCCTACTCGAAACTGTCGGCCAGCGCGATGGCCTTGCGCATCGCTTTGGACTTGTTCACCGTCTCGTTGAATTCGTACTCCGGCTCGCTGTCGGCCACGATACCGCCGCCGGCTTCGACGTAAGCGATGCCCTCTTTCAACAACGCCGTGCGCAGCGTGATGCAACTGTCGAGGTTGCCGCCAAAACTGAAGTAACCCACCGTGCCGGCATACGGACCGCGCTGCGTCGCCTCCAGTTCGCTGATGATTTGCATGGCGCGGATTTTGGGCGCGCCGCTGACCGTGCCGGCGGGAAACGTCGCCCGCATCAGGTCAAACGGAGAGCGGCCCGGCTGCAGTGTTCCCTCCACCTGACTGACGATGTGCATGACGTGACTGTAGCGCTCCACCACCATGAACTCCGGGACGCGGACGCTGCCGTAATCGCACACGCGCCCGATGTCGTTGCGAGCCAGGTCCACCAGCATCAAATGCTCGGCTCGCTCTTTGGGGTCGGCCAGCAGCTCTTTTTCCAGCGCGAGGTCTTCCTCGACGCTTTTGCCGCGCCAGCGGGTGCCGGCGATGGGGCGAATCTGGACATGACCGTCCTCGCAACGAACATGAATTTCGGGCGAAGCGCCGACCAGTTGAAAGTCCTCAAAATCCAGCAAAAACATATACGGCGACGGATTGACCGAACGCAGCGCGCGGTAGATGTCCAGCGCGCTCGCCTTTGTGGCCATTTGAAAACGCTGCGCGAGGACAACCTGAATAATATCGCCGGCCCGGATGTATTCCTTGGCGCGGGCGACCATCTCGGCGTGGCGTTGCGGCGTGGTGTTGGAAGTGACGGCAAGGTCGGGTGGGTCTCGACGAAACTCGACCGGACGCGACGGCATTGGCCGGCCCAGTTGCGCGACCGCCTCGTCAATCGTGGCGCACGCCTCCGCATAGGCGACTTCCGGGGAAGCGGTGACGTGGGCGTTGGCCATCACCTTGATGGTCTGCGTCACGCGATCGAAAATCAGCAGCGTGTCCGTGATCATGAAACACAACAGCGGCGTGTGGAGGTCGTCGCGTTCGGGCACGGGCACCGTCGGTTCGATGACGTGGACGTATTCGTAACCGATGAAACCAACGGCGCCGCCAATAAACCGGGGCAAACCGGAAATGCTCACCGGCTTGTAGCGCGCCATCTCGGCTTCGACCCGACACAACGGGTCGCCGGCAACGGGCGGGTCGGCACGGATGACCGCGCGCGGATTGGCGCCGACAAAGGAGTAGCGTCCGATGTGAGTGCCACCCTCGACGGATTCCAGCAGGAAGGAGGGACCACGTTTCCGAAGTTTCTGATAGGCGGTGACCGGCGTTTCGGTGTCGGCCAGAATCTCACGATAGACGGGCACCAGATTGCCGCGTCGGGCGAGATTCAAAAATTCCGCTTTGCTCGGGATAAACATCTCATCATTTCTTATACACCGTTTCCGGGTCCACCAGTCGCGGCTCGGTGATTTTCACCTCGTCGCCTTCGATGGCGCGGAAAAAACAGGAGCGGTAGCCTTCGTGGCAGGCTGCGCCGACCTGTTCGACTTCGATGAGAAGACAATCCTTGTCGCAGTCAAACGAGACCTTTCGGACGTGCTGCACATGACCACTGGTCTCGCCTTTGATCCAGTATTTCTGTCGGGAGCGGCTCCAGAAACAGGTTTTCTTCAATTCCAGCGTTTTCGCGAGCGATTCGCGGTTCATCCAGGCCATCATCAGGACGCGGCCGGTGGCGTGGTCCTGGATGATGGCCGGAATCAGACCGTGTTCATCATAACGGAGTTCGTCAAGAATGCTCATAATCGCACTTCGACTCCTTTCTCCCGGAGAAATCGTTTCACGTCAACGACTTTATACACGCCGAAATGAAACAGGCTGGCCGCGAGCACCGCATCCGCCTTGCCTTCGATCAACACTTCCGCCATGTGCTCCAACGTCCCGGCGCCGCCGCTGGCGATGACCGGGATGTGCACGGCTTCACTGATGGCGCGCGTCAACGCCACGTCGTAACCGCCTTTCGTGCCGTCGGCGTCCATGCTCGTAAGCAGGATTTCGCCCGCGCCGAGGGATTCCACGCGCCGCGCCCATTCCACCGCGTCCAGACCGGTCGGCTTGCGGCCACCATGGGTAAAAACCTCCCAGCGACCGGGGCCACTGCGTTTGGCGTCAATGGCCACCACGACACACTGGCTTCCGAAGCGTTCGGCGCCGGCACGCACCAGGTCGGGATTTTGCACGGCCGCCGTGTTGACGGAGATTTTATCCGCGCCGGCTTTCAGCATGGCCCGCATGTCCTCGGTGGTGCGAATGCCGCCGCCGACGGTGAGCGGCATGAAACATTCGCTCGCCGTACGTTCCACCACCTCAATCATCGTGGCCCGGCCTTCGTGACTGGCGGTGATGTCGAGAAACACCAGCTCGTCGGCACCCTGTCGGTCGTATTCCTTGGCGCATTCCACAGGGTCTCCGGCATCGCGCAGATCGAGAAACCGCGTTCCCTTGACCACGCGCCCGCGATCCACGTCAAGACAGGGAATAATGCGCTTGGCGAGCATGGCGACCGCCTCCCTCAGGGCTTGACCGCCGCGGCGGGCGGCGCATTGGTCGCTTCGGAAGGAGGCGACGGCAGAAGAATTTCGATCTTTGTCTTCTCACGAAGTTCCTTGATGAATTGCCGAATGACGTTGCCGCTTTTCTGCTGGCGCAGCAACCGTTCGAGGTCGGCTTTCGCTTCCTCGAAACTGAGTTGCTTTTCCGGCTTGCGATCCGTCACCATCAACACGTGATAGCCCAGTTGCGTGGTGATGACTTCGCTGACCTGATTGGTTCCGAGCGAGAAGGCCGCTTTCTCGAAGTCCGGCCCGAATGTCCGTTCGGTCGTGCCGCGCGGAAAGTAACCAAGGTCGCCACCGTTGCGCGCCGTTTGCGGATCGTCGGACACCTTTCGCGCGATGTCCGCAAAACTTTCTCCCGCCAGCACCAGAGAACGGGCGGCGTTGATTTTGGTTCGGCACGCCTGCTTGATCTCCTCGCTGGCCGCCGGGTCCACGCGCACCAGGATATGACTGGCGCGCACCAGTTCCGGTTGTTTGATGCGCGCCGTATTGGCCTGATAAAACTCCCTTACTTCTTCGGGTGTCACCGTGATTCTGGACTCCACCACACGCCGCAGCGCCTCGGCCACCATCACATTTTCGCGGGTCCGCTGTTCAAACTCAGCGCGGGACACACCGACTTCTTGCAGCGATTTCTGCAAGACGTCCTCGCCCCCGGCGGCGATGCGAGCACGGTCCAGTTGCGTTTTGACCTTGTCATCCACCTGAGCGAGAGCATTCGTTTTCGCAAACTGCAACACAACTTCACGCTCGATCAGTCCGTTGAGAACCTCCCGTTCGAGCTGGCTGTGCTGCGCGGCGCTGACCGTGCGACCCTGCTGCTCGATTTGCGCAATGACGCCGACCATCGCCATCTCCAGTTCTCGTCGCCGGATGACCGCATCGCCGACGCGCGCTACGATTTCGTCCCGAGTTGCTGTCGGAGGAGGCGCATTAGAAGCCGGTAGCTGAGCACAGACGGCTGCCGCGCCAGCCAGCGCGGTGAGCAACATGGATACAAGATGGCATTTCATAATTAGCTCTTTGAGGGCGCGGCACGCTACCACGCCGTTGCGGCACGGGTCAAGCGTCCAGCAATTCGCCCCTCTGCAACGCATGGTGTATTCATGAAGGGGTTTGGAAGGTGGGATGGTGGGAACGCAGAGCGCAGAGGGCGGAGCGATGATCTTCGGCGTCCATCGCGGCCAAGAAATCGGTCATGCTCTTCTGGTGCGGCCTTCGCTGCCGACTCCGCCAGTGCCATCCCAATGCTGTCGCTGAACCGCCGCAGCATCCCCAACACCCGCAGCGAGCGCGGGGTTCGCACCCGACTTTCCTCCTCCCGTTGCGATGGATCCAGGCGTTGATGCCTTCCGTTCTCCATGCCCACGCCTCCCGGTGGGCCGCCCGCCAGGCGGTGGCGTCGAGTTCCGTCGGCGGCAGACTCGTCACCCACGCCACCGTCTCGGGCCGATGCTGGCGCAGGTGTCGCCACCGCAACGCCACTTGCGCCACAGCAGGAAAGTCCACCGCTTCGGGACTGGCGACAGCGCTGCGCAAGATGCGTTCTTCCCATTCGCCTTGGTTCAGTTCACGTTTGCCGGCCAACGTCGGCG
>Ga0272448_1009332_pt1 | contig 10047 bp, 8 predicted proteins | sample YNPCB0191_FD_202220 | JGI IMG/M metagenome (GOLD analysis project Ga0272448, IMG submission 202220) | Hot spring sediment microbial communities from Yellowstone National Park, WY, United States - YNP-CB-019-1 | ecosystem: Environmental > Aquatic > Thermal springs > Hot (42-90C) > Sediment... | reverse complement strand
TTGAGTTGACTCATCTCTATCCCGAGCAGATTGCCAGGCTGGTTAAAAAGGCGCGCAAGCTCGGAGCCGAGATAGTCGTGGTGCACGGCGAGACTTTGGTGGAGCCGGTGCCTGCGGGAACCAATCTCGCCGCTATCCAGGCCGGCGCGGACATCATTGCCCATCCCGGATTGCTCACCCCCGAGGCTTGTGCCCTGGCTGCTAAAAAAGGCGTGTTCCTCGAAATCACCACCCGCGCCGGGCATTCGCTCGCCAACGGCTGGGTGGCGAAGCTGGCCGCAAGGCACGGAGCGAGCCTGGTACTCAACACGGATTCTCATTCTCCCTCGGACCTGACCTCATGGGATGAGGCGAAGAAAATCGCCCAGGGAGCGGGTCTGTCCGGTCCGGAGATTGACCAGCTTCTGAAAAATTCCCGCGGCCTGGTTTTGGACAAGCTTTCCGAGAGGAAGGTCCGTTGACCAATCTTCAGCAGCGGCTGACCACGGCCGGAATAGTGATTCCGGTGCTGCTGTTTTTTTTCTGGCTGGGCGGGCTTTGGTTTTTCGGCCTGGTGGAGCTGGTGATTCTGATTGGCATGATTGAATTCTTCAGCATGATGCAGGCGCGGGAGATTATTTCGCAGGAAATCATCGGCACGGTGGGGGCCTTGTGCCTGGGAGTATTCGCCTATCTCAACCGGCCGGATTTGATTTTGCTTTCACTCGCGCTTTTCAGTCTGGGCATACTGACCGCGCAACTTTTCGCCGATGACTTGAAGCGAGCCATCGCCTCCACCAGCGCCGCCCTCCTCGGAATCATCTATGTAGGGTTCTTCCTTTCCCACATCCTCTTGCTCCGCAACTGGCAGTGCAGCCGGGGCAGAACCGACCTGGGATTGTTTTTCATCGTCCTGGTTATCGCCGTGACTTTTCTGAATGACGCCGGCGCTTTTTTCATCGGCCGGAAATGGGGCAGACACAAGATGACCCCGGTGATAAGCCCGAAGAAAAGCTGGGAGGGCGTCATCGGCGCGCTTCTTTTCGGGGTTGCCGGCGCGGCCGGATGCAAGGCGGTTTTTGACCGATGGATTCTGGAGACAGCCCTTGCCTGGCATCACTGCCTGATTCTCGGCGCGCTCCTGGTCGGAGCCGCGATTGTGGGCGACCTGGTGGAGTCGCTCTTCAAGCGCGACGCCGGGGTCAAGGATTCGGGCAGGATTGTTCCCGGGCACGGCGGCATCCTGGACCGGCTGGATTCCATCGTGTTCACGGTCCCGGTCTGCTATTATTATCTGAAATTGGCCGTTTATTCCGGAGGATGAAGATGATTATGGCATTTGGCGAAAAATTCCCCAAGCTGGACCCGAGCGTGTTCGTGGCGCCGAGTGCGGACATTATCGGCGGGGTGGAGATTGGTGCCGGCAGCTCGGTCTGGTTCGGGGCGATAGTGCGCGCGGACATGAACACCATCACCATCGGCGAGAAGGTGAGCATCCAGGACAATTGCGTCCTGCACATTGACCGGGAGCGCAGCCCGCTCTTGATTGGCAACGAGGTCACGGTCGGGCACCGCGCGGTGCTGCACGGCTGCAAGGTCGGGAACCTCTGCCTTATCGGCATGGGCGCGGTGATTCTCGATGATGTGAAAATCGGCGAAGGCTGCATCATCGGCGCCGGCTCGGTGGTTGCTCCCGGCACCGAGGTTCCGTCCCGGAGTTTGTGGGTGGGGGTTCCGGCCCGCCTCACCCGGGAGATAACCGAGGAAGACCTTCGCATCATCAAGTCGGGAGTGGATGATTATTTCCAGCTTTCGCGCGCCTACCTTCCGCAAAGCATCAACCCCTATTCGGCAAAGGAGCTGAAATGAAGAAGCGCGGGGCGAGTTATGAGCGGAGCGGGGTGCTCGGGCTTGAGGGGCTTGGCTCGTTTGACCGTTTTCTGTTCTGGATAAAAAAGAGCCTGAAGGCCCACCCGGAGGTCAAAACCGAGATAGGACTTTATGCAACTATTATTCAACTTACGCCCCGGCTCGGCATCGCCTTGAGCACCGACGGCGTTGGCACCAAACTTTTGGTCGCGGAGATGATGAAAAAATACGACACGGTCGGGATTGACTGCGTGGCCATGAATGTCAACGACATCATCTGCGTGGGCGCCCGTCCGCTGGCCATGCTCGATTACATTGCGATTCAGGATGTGCGCAAGGAGTTTCTGGTAGACCTGGGCAAGGGCCTTTATCGCGGCGCGGTTGAAGCGGAGATAAGCATTCCGGGCGGGGAGATTGCACAGCTGCGCGAGATGGTCAGAGGTTTGCAGCCGAGTATGGGTTTTGACTTGGTCGGTTGTGCCGTGGGCGTGGTTGATATGAAAAAGGTCATCCTTGGCGACGATATTCGGGAGGGAGACCTTTTGGTGGGGCTGGCTTCGAGCGGCCTGCATTCCAACGGCTACACTCTGGCGCGAAGAGTCCTGCTCTCCAGATACCGCGTGAACCAATACTTGGGAGAGCTGGGGAGGACCGTGGGCGAGGAAATGCTCGTTCCCACCCGGATTTATGTCCGGCCCGCAATGCGGATGCTGGATTCCGGGGTCAGGGTCAAGGCTTTTTACCATATCACCGGAGACGGGTTCCGCAACCTGCGGCGCGCGCCCAGCGCCTGCGGGTTTATCCTTGACCGTCTCCCAACCATGCCTCCGGTCTTTAAGCTGATTCAGCGTGTCGGCAATATCTCCAACCAGGAAATGGCAAACACCTTTAACTTGGGCATCGGCTTGGCGGTGGTGGTGCCGAAACGGGATGCGAAACGTGTGATTCAAATCAGCCGGCAATTCAAAATACCAGCTTGGGTGATTGGCAGGGCGGTGGCAGACCCGGAGAAAAAAATCATCATCCCATCCCTCGATGTGGTAGGCAAAGATAAAAAATTTTTCCCGCTTGATTGATGACCGGCCGCTTCCGTGTGTTCACGGCTTTTTACTTTTAGATAAAATTTGCTATAATTAAATATAATGGTACGCAAATTAAGGACCCTGGGACTGGGGGTGTGGTTGATTTTGCTTTGCGCTGCGGATGCCCCGCTTGATGTCGGGCCGGCGCTTTCCATCCTGGTCAATGACCGTCCCGTGCTCCAGGCCCGGGATTTCCTGATTCATAACAACGGCGTGCTTTACATCTGCGTGAACGAGCTTTTTCCCGCACTTGGCGCCAAACCTGATTACAGCCCGGACCTGACGATTTTTTATTTGAATTTTGACAAGCAGCGTCTGGCCGCGGACTTGAAAACCAGCAAGGTTGCTTTGGGAAGCAAGTCTTTCAAATTTGCCGGCGGTTTCTGGAAAGACAGCCGGCTTTATATTTCAGAGGATTTCATCACCGGGGTTTATGCAGAGGCAGCCGGCCTTAAAATCAGCATTGACAAACCCGAGACCGTGAAGAATTACCAGTCAGCTTTCCGTTTGCCGGAAAAGTTCAAGCGAGACCCGGTGAAAGTTGTTGTGATTGACCCTGGCCACGGAGGAGAAAGTATCGGCGCCACTTCGTCTGAAGGCTGGAGGGAAAAAGACCTGACCTTGAAGCTCGCGCTTAAATTGCGGGACCGGCTCAAGGCGGTTCCCGGTCTCCAGGTCTACCTTACACGCGAAGTGGACAAATATATGAGTCTGGAGGAAAGGGCTGAATTCGCCAACAAGCTGAACGCCGACCTTTTTTTGAGCATCCACGCTAATGCCTGTGACGAGAAAAGCGCCTCCGGGTTTGAGACTTTTTTTCTTAGCCTGAACGCCAGCGATGAGGACAGTCGCAAGCTGGCCATATGGGAGAACCTGGAGCTTTCCGGGAACCAGGCCAGTCATTCAAAGGAGTTGGCTCACGGTAGTCTTTCGGAACTGGATGTGATTCTGGGGGACATGGCGCAGAGCGAGCACCTGGCGGAGAGCGAGGTGTTCGCCAAGATTATCCAGAACAATCTTGCGCTGATAATGCAGAACCCGAACCGGGGGGTCAAGCAGGCGCCTTTCCGGGTGCTGATGGGAGCGAACATGCCTGCGGCTCTGGTGGAGGTGGGTTTTCTGACCAATGCCAAGGACCGTAAGAACATGCTGGACGAGAAACACCAGGACAAGATTGTATCGATTCTGGCTAACAGCATCCTGGACTTCCAGGAATTGAAGGCCAGGAAACTGGGGATGATAAGAAACAATGAGACCGGGCAAACGCAAGCCGGACCAGCTGCGGCGCCTGTCAATCCAAAGCGGGCCGCTCAAATACGCTGAAGGCTCGGCCTTGATAAAGCTGGGAAATACACAGGTGCTCTGCGCCGCGAGTGTGGAAGAATCGGTACCGCCGTTCCTGCGCGGCTCCGGCCGGGGATGGGTCACTGCGGAATACGGTATGCTTCCACGCTCAACCCAGACCCGCAGCGAGCGGGAAGGTTTGCGCGGCCGGGTAAAGGGACGGAGCCAGGAGATTCAGCGTCTGATAGGAAGAAGCCTGCGCGCGGTCACCGACCTGGAAAAGCTGGGTGAGCGGACGGTGGTGATTGACTGCGATGTGCTCCAGGCTGACGGCGGCACGCGCTGCGCCTCAATCACCGGAGGGTTTGTGGCTCTGGCCCTGGCCGTTGACTGGCTGCTTGCCAAAAAGCTGATTGCGGAAAACCCATTGCGGGAATATGTGGCTGCGGTCAGCGTGGGCAGGGTTTCAGGCCGGAACCTGCTGGACCTGGATTACAGCGAGGACCGGGAAGCCGAGGTTGACTGCAATGTGGTGATGACCGAGGCAGGGAGGTTGGTTGAGGTCCAGGGCACGGCGGAACGCGCGCCGTTCAGCAGGCAGGACCTGAACAGGATGCTCTCGATGGCTGACCGCGGGATTCAGGAGCTTTTCCGGTGGCAAAGAAAAGTTTTGGCCGGGAAAAAATAAAGCTGCTTATCGCCACTCGCAACCTCGGCAAATTCCGCGAGTTCAAACATTACCTGTCCGGCCCGGAGTTCGAGCTTTTGAGCCTGCGGGATTTCCCGGACTTACAGGAAATCGCGGAGCCTTTTTCGACTTTTGAGGAGAACGCAAGGCACAAGGCGCTTCGGGCTTTTCGCCGGACCGGCTTGCTCACGCTGGCGGATGATTCGGGTTTGGAGGTGGACGCACTTGATGGCGCTCCAGGGGTGCGCTCGGCGCGGTTCGCAGGCAAGGGAGCAAGCGATGACGAAAACAACCGCAAGTTACTCCGGTTGCTTGAGGGCTTTCCCGCAAAAAAGCGGACGGCAAGATTCCGCTGCGTGCTGGCACTGGCCGTAAGTGAAAAGCAGGTTAAAATGGTTGAGGGGGTTGCGCGCGGTTTGATTCTGCGCAAGCCTCGCGGCCACAAGGGATTCGGGTATGACCCGCTTTTTTATGAGCCGCGGACCGGCAAGACTTTTGCGGAAATGGGTTCAGGGGAAAAGCTCAAGTTTTCCCACCGCGGGGATGCGTTGCGCAAGATGAGGCCGGCACTGAAATCCCTGGCCGTAAAACTCAAAGCGCGCAAAGCGTGACCTTGAATCCACGGATTTGAGCGCGGCCTTTAAAATCAGCCGGGTCCAGCCGCAAGGCCGATACTTTTCCGGAACTTAACCAGTTGATATTGCCCATAAGGTCGATAAGCAGGGGGTGGGGCTTTCCATCGGCCCGGATGGGAAGCGATAGTTTTTGTGTTTCGGAAAATTCGGGTGGTTCGGTTGTTGCCCAGTAGAGATTAAGCTCTGCCTGGTGAATTTTCGGGTCGTCGGGAGTCAAGGCGAGCTGCAACTCGATATTGGTTGTTGCCCAAGGGTCAATCTCGAGCGGGAAAGCGAACCAGGGGTCTTTGCCGGTCATCTGCATTTCCAAGTAATTCCCACTGGCTTTGAGCGAGGAGTCATTGACGCGGAAAATTCCGGGTTTCTGTTTGTAAAAGGCGACGATGTCGTAGCGGGCTTTTTGCGGCCGGTTGCAAAGATTTTTTCCTGCCTGATATTTTTCCCGGAAAGCGGCGGTGATATTTTCGAATCGGTTTTCAGCGGGATGATACTGAAAAATCCATTGGTATTGCTCAAGCGGAAGTGATGATTTTTGCATGGCGGTTTTCGTTTCGGCTCTTACCAGCATGATGCCACGGAGGGGGGGAAGTGCAGGGTCCAGGTTCAAGTGGAAGAGCAGGAAATTGCCCTGCATGATTATTTTCGGGAAAAAATAATGCTCCAGGGTTTTGCGCACTTGGCTGGGGTTGTTTTTCAAAAACAGCGTTCCCAGGAATTCAACCGCGGCCGCCTCTTGATATTGAGCGAGCAGGATGGATGCCAGACAAATTCCGGACAAAACATGGTCCGAGTGGCGCGCAAAGTCCTGGGAAAGAAAGTTGATGGTATGCTTTTCGCGTTCCGGGAGGCGGCGCTGGAGAAGGTAATAGATGGCCATATGCAGGTTGACCTCGTCCAGGAAATTGTCGTCAAGCTTAAAGGCTTTTTTGAATTCATCCACTGCTGGACATTCCGGTAAGGGTTTGTTCAGCGGCACCAGGCGATTCAGGACCAGAATTTGATAGAGTTCCTCGGCGATAAGCCGCTGGCCCGGCAAGTTGGGATGAACATGGTCGATGAACCAGTCGAACCCAGGAACAGGTCGAGAAATTTTCATGAAGCGGCTATCGATGTCCGCAAGCACTGCCTGGTATTTGACGGCAAGCTCCCGGAGCTTGGGGTTGATTTCCGGAGGGGCGCGGTGTCGGCTGTTGTCGAATTGGCGGGCGAGCAAAAAATCCCTGCGGCTGGATTCCATCTCTCCCTGCTTGTATTCCATCCAGGCTTTGACGAAATAATACATCGCATAATCCTGCGCCAATTGCCGGGATTTTTCCAAAAGCTCGTTTGCCTTCTGCAATTGTCCGTCTGCTATATCCAGGCTGGCCTGGTAAAGCTGATTTTTAAGCAGTTCGGACTGGCTTGCGGAAAGTTGAGGCGGGAAGGGCAACCATTCCGGGGGCCAGTCCTTGAGGTTCACGGCCACGGTGCAGAGCACAGTCGGGATTTTCCGGCGTGAGAGCAGTTCAAGGATTCGGTTCATATGATATTGGAAGCTTTGAATTCTGTTCTCGTAAAATTGCTGGCTCATGGGCCTGTTTTCCATGGGCAGTTTTTCAAGGTTGAAATTCAGTTTTTCCGCAAGTTCCTGCCTTGTTCCGACCGCGGCCGGGAACATGGTCAGGAGCTGGTCGGTTTTGCGGAACAACTGGTAGATTCGGGAGTGGAGCCGAAGCACATCCAGGGAACGGTCTAGAAAGGGATGTTTCCAGTCAGCGAAAAGGCTGGCCTGAAAGAATTCGTTCTGACCTGCGTAGATAACCACCAGGTCAGGCTGGTATTTCAGGGCTTGGCGCAGGCAGTAATATATTTGCAGGCTGGTTATACCGCTGGCGCCGAGATTGAGGACTTCGATGGTTTTTTGCGGGTCGGATTTATTAAGGGCGAGTTCGAGCATAGCCGGGAAGCTGGCGCGGGGATGAAAAGGGTAGCCCATGACCGAAGATTCACCGAACACCATGATGCGGAAAGTTCCGGGCTTTTTTATTTTGGGGAACCGGGGTTTAATCCCGGCTTTGTATTTCGTCCAGACCTGCCCCTGGTCGTCTTTTGTTTCCACGAAAAATTCCGGAGGAGGGCAGAGCCTGAAAACGCGCAGCGCGGTCTCTGCGGCCGCGAAAAGGAGCAGAACCATGATGGAGGAAAACAAGACATATTTGATTCTATTCCCCACTGCTTCAGCTTCAGCAGGCGTATTTCAGGACCCAGACCTCGGTACTTTTGGGCAGTTCCGATTTTTTAAGCAGCACCTCGGCCGCGTCCAGTTTTTTTACTTTGGCGAAGAGTTTAAGGAACGGTTCTGCGGGCTTGATGGGCAGCTGAACTTTATCGGTCTTGTAATGCATAGGGATGACGATTGAAGGCTTGAGCAGGCCGGTGAGTTTGTGCGCCTGTTCCGCGTCAATGGTGAAATATCCACCGACCGGCATCAAGACCAAATCCGGTTTCTCCAGTTCCTGGATTTGTTCCGGGGTCAGGATATGGCCGAGGTCTCCGAGAAAAGCCACGCGGATGCCGTCAAGCTCAAAGGCGAAGAGGTTATTTTTGCCGCGCTCCTTGCCCTGGCTCGTGTCGTGGAAAACGGGCACGGCCTTGATTTTGACCCCCTTCAGCTCCTGGCTGCCTCTGACCACCAGCGGGGAGCCTTGTAATTGTTTGACAAAATTATGGTCTCCGTGCTCGTGGCTGACCAGGACGATATCCGCGCGGTCAGGGATGGCCGCGTGGGCGATGGCGCCTCCGAAGCCGCCCGGCTCATAGGGGTCGGTGATGATGCATAGCCCGGAATCGGAACTAAGGGTGAAACTGGCGTGGCCGTTCCATTTGAGTTTCATCTGTCCCCTCCTTTTTGTCCGCCTCAAAAATTATAAATCGTGTTCAGTGCAAATCAAGGGCAGGGGCAGTTGCTTTCATTGAGCAGGGCGCGATAGATTCGGAGGTTGGCCAGCACCTTTTTTTCGTAGTTGCGGGTTTCGGCGTAAGGTATCTGCTCAATCCATAGGTCCGGGCTGACGCTGTTTTTTTTTGCCTGCTCAAACCATTTGTCCACAGGTCTGTTTCCGGCGTTGTAAGCGGCGATGGCGAGGAGCATGGGCCAGGGGTCCTGCCCGGCCTGACGGTAGTTGGCCAGAAGCCGGGAGAGATGATAAAAACCGATTTCCAGGTTCAGCTCCGGGTCGAAAAAGCCTGCGCTGCTATCGGTCTGGTATCCCAGGGTCTTGGCGGTCTTTTGGGCGAGGGAGGGCATGACCTGGGCCAGGCCCATGGCGCCTGCCGAGGACACGGCTCCAGGATTGAAACCGCTTTCCTGCCGAAGCAGCGCATAGGCGAGCGCCGGCTGTAATGCGTATTTTTCGGTCTTGGCCTGCACCAAGTCGGAAAAAGCCTGGGGGTAAAGATATTCATAATAGGCGAGCTGCTCATCGGGGTTGAGCCTCGGGGCCAGCGCTTCCCAGAAGATGGCAAAGGCCAGGGGATAGGCCTGAAATTGCTCAAGCTGGTTCACCAGGAAAAGCAGTTCGTCATTGGACGGGCGGCGGCTTTGGATTTGCCAGCGAAGCTCGTGGCCGGCGAGTTCGAACAATCCCATCCAGGCGAGAAGCAATCCGGTTTTGAAGTTGTTGGAGAACGCGGATGGAAAAGGCTTAAGATTTTTTCTGGGGATAAGCTCCGGCAAGGGGCAGGGGTCGAGGAAGAAGGCATAGGAGCTTGCCGGGAAGTTCTTGAGCAGTTCGGTTTTCACTATCTCTGCGTCAGAGACCTGTCCGTCTTTCAAGAGCGACTGGTAGAGCCAGTATTGGAAACGTGCCGGGTCCCTGGCTTTTTCCAAGCCGGTGCGGAAAATCGATGCGGCTCCGGGATATTTTTTCTGGGCGAAGGCAATCAGGCCTGACTGAAAGGCCGCATCCTCGGCCAGCTCGCTTTCCGGGTGGGAGCGAATCAGGTCCTGGAAATACTGGTGGGCCAGCCAGAAATGTTCCTTGTCCTGCTCCAGCCGCGCCAGGTTGTAAAGCGCCCGGGCAGCAAAGGGCGAGTCCTTGAACTTGTAGATGGTCTTGAGATACATATTCCGCGCTCGCTCTTCCTTATCCAGGCGGTGATAAGCCCATGCCAGGTAGAACCAGAATTCAGGGTTTTCCGGGGCTGATTTGCGCGCTTCGGTTTCGAGTCGGACCACAGCCTGATAGTCGCGGCCATAGAACCTGGCTCGGGCCAGGGCGCCGAGCAGTTCGGAGAGGACCGGAGCGCTGCGTTGCTTGTCGGCCAGGAGGTTCTCAAGTTCGTAGCGTGCCTTGAGCCAGGCCCGGGCTTGCATCAGCCGGTCGGCGCGGGCGAGCACCTGCTCGGCGGAAAGCTCCGGCGCGCTTTCCATTTCCCGGGCCGCGTCCGAGGCGGGATGGTTTATCCAGAGCCAGGTCAGTTTCTCGCCGGCCAAATCATCTCTGCCCTGGCCGGCAGCTACCTTGGCCTC
>Ga0272448_1009329_pt1 | contig 10047 bp, 6 predicted proteins | sample YNPCB0191_FD_202220 | JGI IMG/M metagenome (GOLD analysis project Ga0272448, IMG submission 202220) | Hot spring sediment microbial communities from Yellowstone National Park, WY, United States - YNP-CB-019-1 | ecosystem: Environmental > Aquatic > Thermal springs > Hot (42-90C) > Sediment... | reverse complement strand
TTCCTCAGGTCCCTGCCGATGACGAGGTGGTATCCCAGTCGTAGCATTAGGTAGTAAATGCCGTGTGCAAGCTCCCTGCTGATGGTGACTGCACTGACGTAGACGTGGCCGTCGGCTCTCCTATAAGCTAAGCCATCACCAAGGTAGTATGCGTCGACGACCTCCTTGACCAACTCATCCGGAAGTCCGAAGACGAGTTGGGGCACGGCCTTGGTGTATGAGTCTCTGCCGGCCCTCAAAATGTCGGTAAAGAAGAGGCCTACCAGCCTGTCCTTAACGACGATCTGAGTGCTGTTGCCCCTAGAGGAGACCATCGGCTTAACACGGAACAGGCTCTCAAGGGAGCTCTTCACCTCCTCGATGAGAGATATCTCCTTGCTGTTAAAAGAGAAGTCCACCCGGTGCTCGGTCGCGTGTCCCCCGGAAAGGTAGAAGCCTATGAGCCTGCAGAGCTCTCTGCTGACGGGTACTGTAGATGGGATTTCGTGGGAGGATTTGCGGAACCTGAGGCGTCGTTCGCTCCTCCGCTCGTCCTGTAGCCCAAGGTAACGGGCCAAAGGTAGGTAGTCCTTCTTTCTGTACTCGTCCACTTGGTCGTCCGTAGCCCCCAGGACCCTCCTTAGCTGCCCCTTGGTCTGCGCAAATAGCAGGTCCTTGACGCCCTTCACGACAACGCCCTTCTGCATTCCGCGCTCTGAGATCTCCTGTATCAGGTCGAGAAGGAGGGGGTGTGACCGTCCCGAAAAAGGCAGTGAATTCGAGACGAGCAGGAGGTCGTCGAGCTTGACGGCTCTTGCCGGAACTCTTGTGACCCTGCTGCCCCTCAGCACGAGGACCGGATGATCCTCCGTCATTGTCACCTCGGCACCTCCTCGTGTCCGGAGCTTGAGGAGCTGTCCGTCGTAGTCTCGCTTTGACATCCCTCCTACCTTCGCCAGGATCATCCTGTTCCCATCGCCGTCGTACGATGGAACTTCAAGAGAGCTCTTGGGCGCCAGGATCTCATGAGTGTCAGTCTGAACTTTGCCCGAGCTTGCTTCCATCTTCCTGTAAAGCTCTTCGATAGTTGAAAGCATCGGGGAGCCATCCAGCACCGACGGCACCATTTCCCAAGGCGGCAGGCAGAGACCACCGTGACCTGTTGCCACCGCTTGGAACAGCACGAACGCCTCTTCGCCTCTGACTTCTCCAACTATCAGAAAGTCGGGCCTGTACCTAAGGGAGGTCTTCACCAGGTCGAAGAGGGACACTTCGCCTATCTTCGTGCCTGAAAGGCCATAGCTCTCCCTGCTGGTGAACTGCACCCAGTTCTCCGTCGGGATGTTTATTTCTGCCGTCTCCTCCACGGTTACGACCTTGTACCCGGGCTTGATGAGCCCGGCGATGGCGTTGAGCATAGTGGTCTTGCCAGCCGCCGTGCCTCCGATGACCAGCATCGAGGCCCTGTTCTCCATCATGAGCCAGAAGTACGCGGCGATCTCGTCGTTTATCGTTCCCAGGTTCATGAGGTCGATGACCGAATACGGTTCCTCCCTGAACTTCCTGATGGTGAACGTGGAGCCCTTAGGGGAGACCTCTTCCCTGAAGCTGGCCGCCAGCCTATGCTTGCCGAAGATCATGGCGTCGACGATGGGGAAGGCCGAAGAAACGTGTTTGCCCGATTTATGGGCGAGTTTCACTATGAAATCGTCCAGCTGTTCCTTGTCCACAAAGTGGATGTTGGTGGGCACCGATTCGTACCTCCTGTGCCAGACGTAGATCGGTGCCATCACTCCGTCGCACGATATATCCTCTATTCGCCAATCCTGCATTATGGCGTGTATGGGCCCATAACCAAGCAGGTCCCTCTCCAGGTAGTAGAAGATCTTGTCCCTTATCTCTGGGTTCCTCAACTGTTTGTACTTCACGCTGTACTTGTCAAGTATCCTGCGCGCCTCCTTGAGGATGGCCTTCCTTACGTCCTCCTCCTTCCCGATGGCCAGAGGGTTGACCTCCACCGACACGAACTGGATGACCTTGTCCAAGAGCTTCGTCTCCCTCCTGTCCAGCTGGACCTCCTGCACGAAGTACTCTAGAGAACCGCCCGCCTCAGGCATCTTGGCTATGGCGACTCCCGCGAAGGGCTCCCTCACCCAGTACTTTTCTATCACTTGAGCGTTCTCGGGCAGGGGCTCCATGACATATCCGAACGGCGCCTCTTCCTTCTTCTTATCTGCAGCCTTCGCCGGCAGAGCTGAAGCGTCCTTTGGTCCCTCTGCGGGCTTGGGCTTGGAACCCATCAGCCCCTTAAGACTGACCATTGATACCTGTCCTAATCCAACCGGGTTCAATAAATAAGCGTTCCTATCGAGATGCGGTCAATTCACATCAGGGCCTGAAAATCCATCCGTCGCTGTCGCTCGTCCGGCAGCGGAGAATGTTCGAGCTTGTTCACTAAAGTTGGGCTAACTGCAGATTATCGGTGCAGAACCGCATCTTCCTGCAACGCCAGTCCGACAACGTTTATATACGATTTCAGGCCTAAATTTAAATTTGCCTTATGGCGATCGACACCTTCGCCTTCACCAATTTCGGGTGGACGGCCAAGTATGTTATGAGATACAACAAGGGGCTACCCCACACGTTGCAGGCAGCTAACATCCGTCTGCACCCAGAAGTCTACGCGTCCGTCGTGGGGATGTTCACCGTCCTCTCGGTTGTAGTGGCGATCCCCCTGGCCGTCGTTGGCGCCTTTCTGCTTGGCCCCATCGCGCTGGTCCTCCTGATCCTTCCCTTGGTGGTCTTCGGCGTGATGCTGGTTTATCCTTCGTTCATGGGTTCCAACAGGGCATTCAATTTGGAGAGCGAGGTGCCGTACGCCGCCGCCTACGTCAGCGTCATGTCCACGGGCGGCATTTCCCCATACAAGGCAATTCAGAGGCTCAGGAACGTCAAACTTCTTCCCAGCTTGGCGAACGCCGCCGCCATCATGGCCGTGGACGTCGAAGCCATAGGGATGGACCCCGTCTCCGCCATGGAGAAGATGGCTAAGACCCTTCCTTCACCTGATTTCAAGGACCTACTCCTGGGATACGCCTCCACCCTGACCGTGGGGGGTGACATCACCCACTTCCTTCAGAGGAAGGCCTTCACCATCTTCGAGAACAGGGCCAGGGCAATGAAGTCCATCGGGGATAGGGTGACGCTGGTGATGGAGGGTTATACCGTCACTGTAATATTGATGGCGCTGGGCCTTTACATTCTGTTCATAATATCCAAATTGCTGCCCGCCGGTGGCGCCATGTTCACCGTGGGCAATTTCATCATATTCGGCTACTTCGTCCTGCCGTTGCTTACGGTGGTCTTCATCTTCCTTCTGGACGTCTTTGAGCCGAGGTATCCTCTGGCTGACTGGCGCCCTTATAAGGTCCTCGCAGCCACATTTCCCTTCACCGCCATAGGGATCTTCTATGGTGTCATCCCCTACTTTGTTGATATGTGGAGCCCGCTGACGCCCTTCTTCGACTCTCTAACGAAGTTCATGGGGCTGAACGTGGGCGTGGCTCCGGCCATGGCCCTTTCCATCGTAACAGCGCTCACCTTCCTTCCTGCCGCCATCGTAGCGGTGAGAATCAGCAGGGAGCAGAGCGAAATGGGCAGCCAAGTTGTGAGCTTCCTGAGGGACTTAGTGGAGATCAGGAAGACGGGCATGGCCCCAGAGAGGTGCATACAGATGCTTTCGCGCCGGGACTACGGCAGGTTCTCCAAGAGGCTCCAGCGCATCGCCAACAAGCTGGGCTGGGGCATATCCTTCTCTGAGATTTTGACGGAGGAGCTTTCCCAGGTCAAGAACTGGTTCGTGGCCATCAACATCTTCCTCCTCATCGACAGCATCGATGTGGGAGGCGGCACGCCTGAAACGTTGGAGTCGTTGGCCAGCTTCGGCGAGCAGATACAGATCTTGGAGAAGGAAAAGGCATCCACGCTGAGGCCCTTGCTGCTCATCCCGTACATCGGTGGCCTGACCACGCTGCTCACTGCCAGCGTCTTCTTAGCCTACGTTCAGAGCCTCTCCCACGTCGCCGGCTTCGCCTTCTCCTTCAGCGAGTTCGCCAAGATCTTCCTCCCTCCCGTGGTCATCAACACGATAATGGCGGGTCTCGTGGCTGGGAAGGCCAGCGGCGAGAAGATTTCGTCCGGCTTCCTGCATTGCCTGATACTTGGGTTGTTGGTGGTGCTTGCGCTTGCGTCCAGTCCCTTCCTGCTCGGCATGCTGGCCCTGCCGGGGGGTGGCTGAGTGTGGTTCGACGAAGGAGGGCCCTCTCTCCAGTCATCTCCACCGCCATACTGACCGCCGCCATGCTCGTCATCGTGATAGGAGTCCTTGGTTTTGCCACCAACCTCTTCGCCATCCAGACTCAGCAGGCTGAGTTCGGCCAGGCGCAGAACATACTGATCAATTTCGCCGACGGCATCGACAGCGTCTCCAGCAGAGAGGGGGCTTCGACTTATGTCAGGTTCAATCTAAGGGCGGGGGGGCCAGTCTGGGTCCAGAACTATGACACTATCAAGGTGAACGTGACCATAGGCAACCAGACGAACTACGTGATACCTATCCAGGGGAACGTCGGCGCGTTTACGTACCGCGGCGGTTCCCAGATAGGCACGGGGAGCTTCACCGTCCTCCGCGGGATCAGCTCTTCGGCCGTACTGAACAACGCCTATCCCCTGGGCAGGGTGTATCTGTCTCAGTCGAACGGAGCCATCATAACTCTGGACTACGACCGCATCGGTGTGAACGACCTGGGGCTCTTCAACGTCAGCAAGAGCGCCGGAGGCGGGTTCGACTACATAGACATCGTGCAGATCACTCTGGTGAACCTCACTCGCGGCAACTTCTCTGGCGGGTCGACCGCCTTCGTTGAAGCCACAAACTACGACGTGATCATAAACAATTACAGGATCAACTACAACCGCTCCTTGGCGACTGTGCCTTCGTACAACCTCAACATCACCGTCACCCTCGCCTCAAGGGGCGGCTTCGAGGACACTTACGTCCTTCCCATCCAAGTGGGGAATGTCTTCGACGGCTACACAGGGTCTCTGCAGCCCGTCGACGTCGTCTTGGTCGTCCTCATGCCACAGGTGCGCGTCGACTACATAGGAGGCTAGCGCTTTGCCTCATATCTCCATGTCCCACATGATCGGCACCATAAGTCTCCTCGGAATACTGATCATCGTGGGACTTGTGTCCAGCAGCATCGACCTGGACCTGCGCGCCAGGACTCAGAAGGGCAACCTACAGGACATCGCGCAGTTCGTTTCGAACGAGCTCGTGTCGGTTACGACTCTGACGGAGTCATCCCAGAAGAGCGACCTCTTTTCGTACAAGTTCATCTCCGTTCCGACCAGCGTGGGCACCAAAGGATACACCGTAAGCATCTTCAACGACACCACGCTCGGCTGGGAGATAGTCGCATCCCTTGATGGCGTGACCAGCATCTACGGGGCCTCTCCCCTCAACTTCAGGGGTGGCATCATCGTGGGCACCGACACAAATCCGCCCCCTCTCAATTTCACCACTCCCGTACGGTTCGTTTCGTCTTTCGGGAGCGGCACAAACGGCACTTTGGTCTGGTGCTACTACAACACCACCACAAGCCAGTCTTGGGTGGGCTTAGGGGTGCTACCCTAGTTGGATGTAACTTTCGAGTACATAGCGGCTACGCTTGTCATTTTCATCCTGCTGGGCTTCGCAATCTTTACTGTCACTTCGTTGACCACGACGCAGGTGGACCTCCTGGGCCAGCAGCAGCTCTTCCCCGTAGCTCAGCAGGCCGTAGACAAGATCCTCCTCACGAGGGGCGAACCTTTGGACTGGGGAGAGAACATCACAGTCAACGGGTCCCTCCTGGTGGACTTCGGCCTAGCCGCGGCCTCCCCCCACACCGACGCTTACGATTTGGATATCAACAAAGTAATGAGGCTCGTTCAAAGCGTGGGCACGGTCACCAACGCCCTGTACCTTGACCCGACTTCGGTCGGCTCACTGATGGGCATCTACACGGGCAGCTACTGGAACTACGGGTTCCGCCTCTATATGGTCCCGGCTCTCAACGTTACGATTACGGTGAACGACACAGCCAGCCCTCCCCTCACCTTCGTCGTGAACGTCAAGAACGCCCAGGGGGTGCCAGCGCGAAACGCTTTTGTTCAGGTGAAGTACTTCGACTTCTACGTATACAAGGACACTGGCGGGGGACCCGCCCAAGACGTGTTCGACTGGTCCTCCGTCTTTGCCTCCGCCTATACCGACTACGCGGGCAACGCCAGCTTGACCTTCAGCAGCGCGCCCTCGCCGGCGCAGGGAGTTGTCAACCCTCAGGAGGTGTTCGTCGTGACAGTCAGCGCCGACTACTATGGCCTGGAGGCCAACAGCATCTTGGAGCTTTCCACCGTCCCCAGCAACTTGGACATGCTCATCGAAGGTCAGTACCTGATAGGCAATTTCACCGGCGTGACGGGAATCCCCAAGAGCGCCAACCAACTCCAGCTTGAGGCCTCAGTCATCGAACTCACAGACAACCTGAACGTTATCCTGAACCCGGCGACCAACGTTACAACGGGGAACGCCGGGTACGTCTTCAATCAAGGCGGCAAGAACTACAAAGTCTTCCAGCTGGTGAATCCCGTCTCCGAAAACGTCATCTTGGCTGGCCTCATGGTCAAGACCACGGGCCAGAGCTTCTTCGCCGTGGCCTTCAGGCCTGTGCTTCCAGTGGCTCTTGACTACAGATCTCACGCTGTAGCCACCGCCGGGCTACAGGCTATCACGATCGAGCGGCTCGTGCATATGGGGAGGAACTCTTATGTGGTGGACCTCACCATATGGAGGATGGTCATCTAGAATTGAAGAGAAGAGCGATGGCGCGATTGCTAGAAGCCGTCGTCGCTTCGATCATCGTGGCTTCTGCCCTCTCCGTCAGCTACTTCTACCTGCTCCCCGCCAACCCATATGTCATCAGAGGGGGGACCGACTTGGACAAATATGGTTACGACGTCCTCAATACCCTAGCCAGGCAGGGTGGCTTCGATAAGGCAATCTTCGACGGCAGCGGCAATCTGGTCCCCTTCTGGGAGCAGAGGATGGACGTCGTGCTCGGGAGCGTCATCCCACCAGACCTTTTCTTCAATCTCACAGTGTACAATGCCACCGTGGCCTACAGTGGGGTCCAGTTCTTCGACCCCGCCACCGGGTCCTATGTCTCCATCCCCGACGGGCTGGTGGTCTTCGCCCGCTGGAATTCCACTTCCGGCGCGTATTACCTGAACGTCCCCCTCAACACCATACCCATAAGCAACGCCAACTCCACGGCCTTCCTCAATGCGGGGCAGGTTTCGCAGGTGACCTTCATATACACGACCAAGTACATTGAAGCCCCATCCAAGGGTTTCTACCTCATGATGTTCGAGCTTCAGCTGGCGAGGGCGACCAGGATATAGGGAGCTGAGAAGAGAAATATGAACAGGCGGCGCGGTCAAGTAATATTGATGGCGGCTCTGGCCATCGCGCTTCTCATCTTCTCGGTGGCCGTCTCAATCTATTCGGCCTCCACGGCGTATCAGCAGATGAGGTACAACCAGGCCAGAGAAGTCGTTCAGAACTTCCGAGAAGACTTCGGAAGGGCCCTCATCGGCGTCCTGGCCAAGTTCACCCAGGGCTACAACGCGACGGCGGAGATGGAAACGCCCAGGATGCTGGCATACTACCTCTTCTCGTACTGGACGAGGGCCGCAGCCACCAGCTTCGCGTCTCAGGGCATCCAGCTCGACTTCAGCTTGGACAACGTGACTCTGCAGGATCCGGGCGTCTTCTATGGGTTCAACCTTACGGAGCCGAGGAACGTGTACAGCCTGACCAAGCTGTACTGGTACACCCCTCAGAGCATGTCGGCCGTATCCGCGAGCTTCGATGCCAACCTGACGGCACTAGGTCTCTATAACTGGCACGAGCAGTCCATGTACCTGCTCAACCTAACTCTCAATAGCCAGAACATCACTCAAGTTAACGTGGGTGGCGACACCTACGCCCTGCTCAACCTGACGGTCAACAAGGAATTTGGGTCGCCGGTGGAGGACCTCTCCCCCGGAAACTTCAAGGTCGCCTATTTCGACTCCGGGCTGAACTCTTGGCTCAACGCCAACATCACCAAGCTCTTCAACCTCGGAGGCGGGCAGTACACGATGCTCTTGTCCAACGCCACTGGGCGTGGTCCCATACAGGATCCGTACTACAAATATCTCTTAGTGTTCCTCCAGGATACAAGAGGCGTGGTCGTGGAGGCCTATTCCTACACATACATCGACTACTCCATCCAGGAACGTGCCATCGGCCCCATCTACAAGCCCTATGAAACGTACACTTTCGAGATGCTCAACAACGGCTCGATGATGTGGTTCAACCGCATCCTCCCCACTAACAGCTCCTACGTCCCCATACCTCTGCCACCCGTCAAGCAGTTCCGCGTGTATGCCACCGTCAACGGCTACAACGACACCAACATGGTGGAAGTCCCCAGCCAAGTGGAAGTCTGGACCCCCGACTACTCCACCCCCACCCTTCAGTTCGCCGACTGGCGCAGGAGGTTCGAAGTGGGCGATAAGCTTGTCTTTACGCTGAACTACGCCCCCGCCGGAGTCACGGTGCAGAGGGCCAGGATAACTTGGCTTTTCGACGCCGACGCCCTCCCACCGGCGTACGGAATGAACTTCACGTCGAACGGCAACTTGATGATAATCAACAATAAGATCTACAGTTTGGGGCTTGTGGCCAACCAATCTCTAAGCAACTGGATAGACTACAACATGCAGGTCAACAGCACCAACCAGCCATCCGGCTACCACGTGGAATACACTCTTTTTGGCTACGACGTCTACCCCATGAGTGGCGGGTATTGGTTCCCCGCCAAACTGCCTTGGGGACCAGGCACTAACCAGGGCTGGAACTACATCAACGGCTCTGTGAGGTCGGTTGCATACAGGACGAGCAACTGGACCTATAGCCCTCCCACCAATACCTACTACAACGGTGCCAACGCCGAGATAAACCATACTGAGATAATACTGATTCCCCTTAACGTTTCGTACTTCGAGTCGTATTTCTACGGCCTAGCCCTCAAGGACATCTCGTTCTACAACCAGTACGTCACTTACGTCGGCATGATATCGGGGACTACCAGTGACACTGGCAGCCCGTATCGGCTTCAATACGGCTCGGTCCAGCTCGTGGATTCCAATTACAATATCCTCAGGGTTCAGAACGGCACATACTCCAACAGCGGGAGTGTGATGCACATACTCAATCCGACTAGGGCCCCCAACTCCTACCTTAACCTAGGTTGGTGGATGAGCGAATATGGCCAGTACCGCGGCCAGGCCATCTTCCTCGACAACTCCACCCTCGCGAGCCTGAAGGGCTCTCCAGTGAGGACGATCTGGACTTGGACAAGTGCCGATGGCTACAGGAGGGTGAACGAATACGACTACGCTTACTGGAGGCAAGCAGCTTACACCCTGCCGAAGGGCACCGTGTTAAACTTCAATTTCGCTGGGTGGATGTATGGCGGAGGCTCCCTGGGCTCTCTCTTCAGTGACACCAACTACTGGGCGAACGGCTCCTCTAGCGCGACCAGCTCGGGCGTCGCCGACCCCAACACGTACTACAGGATGTTCGTCGGTGGCTCGTTCGATCCTATGATAATCAGCATGTCGGGCGGCGTTTAGGGGCTTGACACGTGAATCGTGGCACCAAAACAAGAAAGGTTTATAATCGCTTTATAACTTAAAGGCATCAGTACAGGTATGAGGCTTATCAAGCTAGGGCTATTCGTGGTTTTAACCCTAATGGTTTTGACGGCCGTTCCGGTGCTTTATGTCGCTCCCGTCGTTCAGGCTCAGCAGTTCGGCCTCAGGTTCAACTTGGACGTCGTGCCGGCCAAAGTGCCAGCAGACGGGGGGACTTACATGATCTACGTCTCCTTGGTGGATTCGCAGGGCAACCCGGCCGCC
>Ga0272448_1009328_pt1 | contig 10048 bp, 3 predicted proteins | sample YNPCB0191_FD_202220 | JGI IMG/M metagenome (GOLD analysis project Ga0272448, IMG submission 202220) | Hot spring sediment microbial communities from Yellowstone National Park, WY, United States - YNP-CB-019-1 | ecosystem: Environmental > Aquatic > Thermal springs > Hot (42-90C) > Sediment... | reverse complement strand
TGCCAGCGGCGGAACCATCTACTGCTACGACCTTAAAACAGGCAACCGCGTATGGAAATCTGAAACCGAAGCCTTAGGCTTAGAAGGCTACTGGCCAAGATCCACAGCCATTTTAGGCTTCATCGCCGATAAGAAGCTCTATCTGTACGCGAATGAGCATTCGCCAGGACCTATGCTGTGGCCCGGTGCTAAACTCCGATGCCTCGACGCAGACACAGGCAAAGAACTATGGAAGATCAGCCACTGGGGCAACGGGCCTGTAATCGCAGACGGCTACCTGGTTGACTTGAACTCCTACGATAACCAGATCTACTGCTACGGCAAGGGACCAAGCGCCGTGACGGTTGAGGCACCGCTTACTGCCGTTGCGAAGGGGCAGAGCGTAGTCATACGTGGAACAGTCTCCGACGAATCGCCAGGAGCAAAGAAACTCGTTAAAGAAGGCAAATTCAGCATGGTGCCTGCAATCGCAGACGAGGATATGAGCGCTTGGATGGAATACGTGTACATGCAGAAGCCCTGTCCCGCAAATCTCAAAGGCGTGCCCGTGAAACTTCAAGCCATCAAGTCCGACGGAAGCGTAGTCGACATAGGCACGGTTGAAAGCGACGCTTACGGCGTATTCACGAAGCTCTGGACACCGCCAAGTGAAGGCGAGTACCGAGTAGTCGCTACGTTCGAAGGCTCAGAATCCTACTGGGGCTCATACGCGGAAACAGTCATAGGCGTCAGCGGTGCTGCGGCAGAAGCCTCCAACATCAGCCTGTACCTCTTAATTGTCATACTCATAGTCGTGCTAGCGATCGCTGCAATAGTACTTCTCAAAAAGAGATAGGCGCAAAAAGCTTCACACACACCTTTTTTTTGTTTGCAGATTCCTGTGCTCTCAAGAGGTTGTCACATTTCATGATGACTTGCAAAACAAGCCTCGCGCCAGACACGCTTCAGTATTTAGTCTGAAGCTGAAGTCCTACCGCTCTTACAAGGCAGTGCTGGAGCCAGTTCGCAGTTTTAGGTCGAGTATCAGGCGTATGATGCGTGTTGACTTTTTCGGGATTTCCATTGTGCGTGCTTATGCTGCGTAGAACACGCTGCATACTTTTCTACAATAAGCTACTTTTGTACAGTAATCTTGGGTAATTTAGAAAACCAACATCCAACACTACGCTAATTCTTCATTTGGTCAAGTTAACATGTGTAAACTTGAATGTTGGCGCCTTGTTTTTCTTGACGTTTAGCCATATGAAAATCGCTGCATCTCTAGGAACTTCTAAGCGCAAACCGTCAACTCTGGTCTTATTGAGTTCTTCTCAGAACGCAGGACGACTTTGGCATGGATTAGCAATGTTCAACAATTAACATGTGGATCGTGATGTTTGCCTCCAAAGAGAAAATAAAACCTTTTTAACAAAACACAGCAGTTGCTGCGGCATCAAATTACATCGAAATAAGCTGCCGCTGGTTAATATAAACAAATTCCTTCAAAGGCAGTACATGTGCAATCGCAAATGTTAAATATTGTTCGAATAGATATCTCCTGACCGGTGTGTAAAAACACCTAAAAAGAGAGTGTTGAACTAATGAATATTAGCAAATACAAGCGAGTAACTTTAGTTCTCCTTTCGATACCAATGCTATGCATTGCTTTCTTAGCTATTTCGCCCATAGCGAATGCGCATACTCCACCGTTAAACATTCCGACATACGCCTACATTCAAGTTTTTCCAAACCCTGTCGGTGTTGGTCAGACATTGAACGTTTTCGCATGGTTGGACAAGTTTCCGCCAACCGCGAGCGGCGACTACGGTGACAGATGGGAAAACCTGAAGGTTTCAGTCACAAAACCCGACGGCAACCAAGAAACACTCGGAACTTTCACCTCCGACCCTGTGGGCACGATTTTCTTGAGCTATACGCCAACTCAGCTGGGGAAGTACACGTTCCGCTTTGAATTTCCAGGGCAGACTTTAGCCGGAAACAATCCGCCGCCTGGCGGTTGGGGCCTCGTAGCCGGCTTTGGCGGACCATCGTACATAGGCGACTATTTCATGCCAAGCTCAGCGACCACTTCAGTTGTGGTTCAGCAACAGCCGATTCCAACACCAACGGACACACCGCTCCCGTCAAGCTATTGGACACGACCCATAAATAACGTTCTCAAAGGCTGGGGCAAAATATCAGGCGACTGGCTTGCAAACACTGGCATGATAAACGACTACTCGCAAGGTCCTGAAACCGCCCACATCATGTGGACCAGACCGATAACCTTCGGCGGCTCCGCAGGCGGAAAATTCGGCAACGACGCATACTACACTGGGCAGTCATACGAGGGATATTTCTCGCCGCCTATAATAATGAACGGACGCCTGTACTATAACACAGCTACACCGCCGAAATACGGCTTCTACTGCGTAGACCTGCGCACTGGCGAAGAAATATGGTGGCGAAACGGGACGGGCCCGTACCAGCTTGGATTCGGCTTCCTAGGGCAGAACTACCCGCAGCTTTCATTCGGACAATTGCTTGAATACAACTCTCCCAACCAGCATGGCGTCATCCCATATCTATGGTCCACCTACACGGTTGGAACAACAAATTACTGGGCAATGTACGATGCGTTCACTGGCAACTGGATCTGCACGATCGAGAATGTGCCAAGCGGTGGCGCAATGTTCGGCGCTTCGAACACAGTTGTCGCGCCAGACGGAAGCATCCTGCTCTACAACGTAGATTTGACGACGCATACATTGCAGGTTTGGAATTCAACACGTTGCATACAGAACAGTTTTCCATCGAATTCTTCCTTTGCAAACAACGGTTACTGGATGTGGCGTCCGCCACTAGGCGGAGTGGTCGACGGTTCACTGGGCATACAAGTAAATATGACGTTGCCTTCGAACTTGAACCCGATGGCTGCTTTGGCTGGAATAGACTCTGAGAACCAGATAATGCTCTATTCAACAGGCTTGGCTGTTCTAGGCATTCCTTCATATCCAACGCCGTCGTCGTTGACCCAGTTTGCGATCAGCATAAAACCTCAAAGCCTTGGTCAAGTTTTGTGGACTAAAGAGCAGCCTTGGCCTGAAGGCAACGTGACGCTGAGCATAGGCGCAATAGGCGACGGTGTCTACGCGATGTTCGTTAAAGAGACAAGACAGTGGTATGGCTTCGACCTTTTCACGGGCAACAAGCTTTGGGGACCAACAAAGCCTGAAACTGAGCTGCATATGTACGGCGTAACCGCAGCCATCTACAACGGGAAACTTTACTCAGCTGACAGCATAGGTGGAGGCGGCACAGTTTACTGCTACGATGCGCATACAGGTACACTTGTTTGGAGCAAGCAAACCGAGCCAATGGGCTACACGGGATACTGGCCCAACAGCCCCGCATCCATAGGTGTAATCGCCGACGGCAAACTCTACCTCTTCGGGTTCGAGCATTCCCCAGGCCCTGAGCTTGAACCAGGCTTCAAGCTTCGCTGCATGACTGCTGACGACGGAACAGAACTGTGGAACATAACCTTCTGGGCAGGCGGCGGATTCGGCGGAGGACTTGCAATTGCAGACGGCTACCTCATAGGCTTCAACGCCTACGACAACCAAATCTACTGTTTCGGCAAGGGTCCAAGCGCCACCACGGTCGCCGTGAAAAACGACGTAGTCGCAAAGGGAAACAGCGTACTCATACAAGGCACTGTAACCGACCAGTCTGCAGGCGCCAAACAACTGGTGCAACAAGGCAAATTCAGCATCGTACCCGCCATCGCCGACGAGGACATGGGTGCTTGGATGGAGTATGTGTATATGCAGAAGCCTTGTCCGGTGACGGTGAGAGGTGTTTCGGTGACGCTTGAGGCTATTGGTCCTGATGGGAGAACGGTTCAAATCGGTTCGGTTATGACGGATGCGAACGGTGTTTTCAAGAAGCTTTGGGCTCCGCCTGGCGAAGGCGAATACACGGTAATCGCTACGTTTAAAGGCTCAGAATCCTACTGGCCATCCTACGCGGAAACAGCTGTCGGGGTTAGCGCAGCTTCAGGCGTCAGCGGCATACCTGCAGTAGACCTGCTGCTAATACTAGCGGTTGTCATAATAATCATACTGATAGTGCTGGCGTATGCCGTGCTGAGGAAAAAAACCAGTTAAGCCTCAATACACAATCTTTTTTTCTTTTTAGTGCTCCGTTCAGGGAAGAGCACCTGTACTACTAGACAATTGGTTCTCGGGCATATTGACATACTGAAATAAGTTCTTTGCTGGTGGAGACCCATGGAAGCCTCATCGTCGAAGCAGGAAAATCGCAACCCTACAAGGGTCGGTGGCTAACATGAAGCACGTAACTTTGTGCCAGCGTTCATTTCATAGGATTAAGGCAAAGCTTTCAACTGTTGCGGGAACTCGTCAGAACGTGCTGTGTTCGTCACTTAGAGCTGTACCGATTAGTCCATCAGCGATGCGAAGCTGCCATGTGAGACTATGTGGTACTAGTAGAAATCTGTTTTTATTATGCCTAGGAATGCAGGGTTAAGAGTCATTTCTCCTTGATCTTCACCAAGGTTAATGCTTAACTGATAGGGCGCGAAATGGAGATATTGTTAAGCGTAAGTGACGCAGGCGTAAAACTTGAAAAATGTTAAATACGGAGTCGCAACATAACTCTTTCGGCGTTTGAACACGCCAAAAAAGTAAGAAAGAATTGGGTGGTGAACTTAATGAACGTTCTGAAGCGTGCAGTTGTTTTGACAGTAATTCTGCTGCTATTGACTGTGACGGCGCTGACGCTTTCGACGCCAAATGCGCGTGCGGCTGAAGTTGAGACGTACATGAAGATAGCGGTTTCGCCGAACCCTGCAGGTGTGGGGCAGACAGTATACGTGCTTTTCTGGCTTACCGTTTATCCGCCGACGGCTGCAGGACCAGGAGGCGATCGATGGCGCGACCTCACGGTCACGGTGACTAAGCCTGATGGTACTACTGAAACTAAGGGGCCCTTCACGTCTGACCCTGTCGGCGGCAGATACTTAATCTATACGCCAGACCAGGTTGGCACATACACGTTCCAAGCTCATTTTCCGGGACAAACGTTGCAGGCAGGTGAAAACCCGTAGCCAGTGGGCCTACCCTACGTTGGCACCTACTTTAAGCCAAGCGACAGCGAAGTTGTAACGCTTAGAGTTCAACAGGAGCAGGTTCCTTCGTGGCCTAAAGCTGAGCTTCCTGCAGACTATTGGACACGACCGATATCGTCAGAATTCAGGGAGTGGAGCGTTATTTCTGGAAACTGGCTTATGGGTCTGTCCAATTATTGGCCGGCTAAGCGCGTGTACAACCCATACACTAAGGCGCCCAGAACACCGCACATCGTTTGGGCGAAGGAGCTTGCGTTCGGGGGAATAATTGGTGGAGCAACCGACGAAGACTACTACACAGGACTCACGTATGAGTCAAAGTTTAGCCCGCCGATAATCCTTCAGGGTCGACTGTACTATAACCTGTACCCGCCTACGCCGCCTCTGCCTGGCTTTGCGTGTGTAGATTTGCGCACGGGTGAAACTTTGTGGGTGCAGAACGGAACAGGACCTGGACCAGTGACGGTTTCGCTCACAGGTTACGGGCAGATTCAGCTACGCTTTGCTCAAGGCTACCCGCGTCTGACGATGGGTCAAGTCTACGCTCCAGACACACCTAACCAGCATGGTGGAATACCGTACCTGTGGGCTATCGGCGGATTCGGCGCGACGAACCGATGGGACGTTTACGACGCAGTGACAGGCGCATACCTGTACAGCCTGAACAACACGTTAACTGCGACTACGGCATACGGGCCTTCAGGCGAAATTCTTGGCTACGTGCTCGATCCAGCGGGGAAATGGCTTGCAATGTGGAACTCTTCACGCGTAAAAGGTCTATGGGGAGGCACAGCAGGCTCTGAAGTCTGGCAGTGGCGTCCGCCTTTCGGCGAAATATTGAATTGGCAAAGCGGCATCCAATGGAACGCAACATTACCTGGCGTAACGGGTCCAGGCGGGTTGGGGATACAGGCAATCGACCCGGACTCGAACATCATAATTGCTGCAGGCTCAACCTCGCCGGCAATAGGCTTCGACAACAAAGTCTGGCTCGTAGCCTATGACGCAGTAAGCGGAAGACAGCTTTGGAGCAAAGCGTTGACAACGCCCTTCACAGCGACACTTTTCGGTCCGCCCTACGGCGCAAACATAGTCGCCGGCGAAGGCGTAGTCGCCATGTACGAGAAGGAAACCATGCGCTGGAGAATCTTCGACATAAACAACGGAAACGAACTCTTCTACACAGACCCGCGTCCTGGAAGCGACTTTGGCTTCTACGTTGAAGGCGGAAACATCGCCTACGGCAACTTGTACTCCGCAGGCTACGACGGACTCATATGCGCTTGGGACCTGAAAACTGGAAAGCTTAAATGGACATACTCTGCAGGCTCATCAGGCATCGAAACCGTCTACGGTACGTGGCCACTGGTGACAAGCGTAATCGCCGACGGCGTAATCTACGCGTACACAGCGGAACACTCGCCTAACTCGCCGCTCTACCACGGCGCAAAAATACACGCAGTCGACGCTTACACAGGTAAAGGCATATGGAACATTTCAGGATGGTGGGGACACAACCACTACAGCTACGGTGGACCAGCAATCGCTGACGGATACCTTGTAGCACCAAACTTCTACGACGGACGCATCTACTGTTTCGGTAAGGGTCCGACTTCTATAGAGGTTTCAGCTTCGCCTAAGGTTGCTGGAAAGGGTTCAAGCGTGCTTATTGAGGGTTTGGTGGCTGACGTCTCTGCTGGTGCGAAACGGCTTGTTGAAGAGGGTAGGTTTAGTGTGGTTCCTGCGGTTGCTGACGAGGACATGGGTGCTTGGATGGAGTATGTGTATATGCAGAAGCCTTGTCCGGTGACGGTGAGAGGTGTTTCGGTGACGCTTGAGGCTATTGGTCCTGATGGGAGAACGGTTCAAATCGGTTCGGTTATGACGGATGCGAACGGTGTTTTCAAGAAGCTTTGGGCTCCGCCTGGCGAAGGCGAATACACGGTAATCGCTACGTTTAAAGGCTCAGAATCCTACTGGCCATCCTACGCGGAAACAGCTGTCGGGGTTAGCGCAGCTTCAGGCGTCAGCGGCATACCTGCAGTAGACCTGCTGCTAATACTAGCGGTTGTCATAATAATCATACTGATAGTGCTGGCGTATGCCGTGCTGAGGAAAAAAACCAGTTAAGCCTCAATACACAATCTTTTTTTCTTTTTAGTGCTCCGTTCAGGGAAGAGCACCTGTACTACTAGACAATTGGTTCTCGGGCATATTGACATACTGAAATAAGTTCTTTGCTGGTGGAGACCCATGGAAGCCTCATCGTCGAAGCAGGAAAATCGCAACCCTACAAGGGTCGGTGGCTAACATGAAGCACGTAACTTTGTGCCAGCGTTCATTTCATAGGATTAAGGCAAAGCTTTCAACTGTTGCGGGAACTCGTCAGAACGTGCTGTGTTCGTCACTTAGAGCTGTACCGATTAGTCCATCAGCGATGCGAAGCTGCCATGTGAGACTATGTGGTACTAGTAGAAATCTGTTTTTATTATGCCTAGGAATGCAGGGTTAAGAGTCATTTCTCCTTGATCTTCACCAAGGTTAATGCTTAACTGATAGGGCGCGAAATGGAGATATTGTTAAGCGTAAGTGACGCAGGCGTAAAACTTGAAAAATGTTAAATACGGAGTCGCAACATAACTCTTTCGGCGTTTGAACACGCCAAAAAAGTAAGAAAGAATTGGGTGGTGAACTTAATGAACGTTCTGAAGCGTGCAGTTGTTTTGACAGTAATTCTGCTGCTATTGACTGTGACGGCGCTGACGCTTTCGACGCCAAATGCGCGTGCGGCTGAAGTTGAGACGTACATGAAGATAGCGGTTTCGCCGAACCCTGCAGGTGTGGGGCAGACAGTATACGTGCTTTTCTGGCTTACCGTTTATCCGCCGACGGCTGCAGGACCAGGAGGCGATCGATGGCGCGACCTCACGGTCACGGTGACTAAGCCTGATGGTACTACTGAAACTAAGGGGCCCTTCACGTCTGACCCTGTCGGCGGCAGATACTTAATCTATACGCCAGACCAGGTTGGCACATACACGTTCCAAGCTCATTTTCCGGGACAAACGTTGCAGGCAGGTGAAAACCCGTAGCCAGTGGGCCTACCCTACGTTGGCACCTACTTTAAGCCAAGCGACAGCGAAGTTGTAACGCTTAGAGTTCAACAGGAGCAGGTTCCTTCGTGGCCTAAAGCTGAGCTTCCTGCAGACTATTGGACACGACCGATATCGTCAGAATTCAGGGAGTGGAGCGTTATTTCTGGAAACTGGCTTATGGGTCTGTCCAATTATTGGCCGGCTAAGCGCGTGTACAACCCATACACTAAGGCGCCCAGAACACCGCACATCGTTTGGGCGAAGGAGCTTGCGTTCGGGGGAATAATTGGTGGAGCAACCGACGAAGACTACTACACAGGACTCACGTATGAGTCAAAGTTTAGCCCGCCGATAATCCTTCAGGGTCGACTGTACTATAACCTGTACCCGCCTACGCCGCCTCTGCCTGGCTTTGCGTGTGTAGATTTGCGCACGGGTGAAACTTTGTGGGTGCAGAACGGAACAGGACCTGGACCAGTGACGGTTTCGCTCACAGGTTACGGGCAGATTCAGCTACGCTTTGCTCAAGGCTACCCGCGTCTGACGATGGGTCAAGTCTACGCTCCAGACACACCTAACCAGCATGGTGGAATACCGTACCTGTGGGCTATCGGCGGATTCGGCGCGACGAACCGATGGGACGTTTACGACGCAGTGACAGGCGCATACCTGTACAGCCTGAACAACACGTTAACTGCGACTACGGCATACGGGCCTTCAGGCGAAATTCTTGGCTACGTGCTCGATCCAGCGGGGAAATGGCTTGCAATGTGGAACTCTTCACGCGTAAAAGGTCTATGGGGAGGCACAGCAGGCTCTGAAGTCTGGCAGTGGCGTCCGCCTTTCGGCGAAATATTGAATTGGCAAAGCGGCATCCAATGGAACGCAACATTACCTGGCGTAACGGGTCCAGGCGGGTTGGGGATACAGGCAATCGACCCGGACTCGAACATCATAATTGCTGCAGGCTCAACCTCGCCGGCAATAGGCTTCGACAACAAAGTCTGGCTCGTAGCCTATGACGCAGTAAGCGGAAGACAGCTTTGGAGCAAAGCGTTGACAACGCCCTTCACAGCGACACTTTTCGGTCCGCCCTACGGCGCAAACATAGTCGCCGGCGAAGGCGTAGTCGCCATGTACGAGAAGGAAACCATGCGCTGGAGAATCTTCGACATAAACAACGGAAACGAACTCTTCTACACAGACCCGCGTCCTGGAAGCGACTTTGGCTTCTACGTTGAAGGCGGAAACATCGCCTACGGCAACTTGTACTCCGCAGGCTACGACGGACTCATATGCGCTTGGGACCTGAAAACTGGAAAGCTTAAATGGACATACTCTGCAGGCTCATCAGGCATCGAAACCGTCTACGGTACGTGGCCACTGGTGACAAGCGTAATCGCCGACGGCGTAATCTACGCGTACACAGCGGAACACTCGCCTAACTCGCCGCTCTACCACGGCGCAAAAATACACGCAGTCGACGCTTACACAGGTAAAGGCATATGGAACATTTCAGGATGGTGGGGACACAACCACTACAGCTACGGTGGACCAGCAATCGCTGACGGATACCTTGTAGCACCAAACTTCTACGACGGACGCATCTACTGTTTCGGTAAGGGTCCGACTTCTATAGAGGTTTCAGCTTCGCCTAAGGTTGCTGGAAAGGGTTCAAGCGTGCTTATTGAGGGTTTGGTGGCTGACGTCTCTGCTGGCGCGAAACGGCTTGTTGAAGAGGGTAGGTTTAGTGTGGTTCCTGCGGTTGCTGACGAGGACATGGGTGCTTGGATGGAGTATGTGTATATGCAGAAGCCTTGTC
>Ga0272448_1009327_pt1 | contig 10048 bp, 6 predicted proteins | sample YNPCB0191_FD_202220 | JGI IMG/M metagenome (GOLD analysis project Ga0272448, IMG submission 202220) | Hot spring sediment microbial communities from Yellowstone National Park, WY, United States - YNP-CB-019-1 | ecosystem: Environmental > Aquatic > Thermal springs > Hot (42-90C) > Sediment... | reverse complement strand
CTGACCTACGCCGACGACGAGTACAGCCCCGAAGCGCTCTACAAGGCCGGAAGAATCCTCGTCTTGCGGAAACAATATAATGAATGCAAGGAGGCTTGGAACTTCCTCCTCAAGCACTTCTCGCAGAGCGCTTGGGCGAAGAAGGCGAGGACAGAGGCAAAGGAGCTACCGGGGTTCAAACTGAATGCCGACGGTCTGATCGAGAAGGGACCATGAGAGTCGAAGTTGCAATCCGACGAGACGAGGACCGGGACTGGATCATCACCCCGATCGTTATATCGGTGCTGCTCCACCTCATCCTCCCCTGTCTCATCGGGTTCAGCGGGCTGTTCGACATCAGCGCCCTGAAGAACACGATTGACATCCGATTCAACCTCAGAGAGGTGCCGCGGGAAGTAGCGACCGAGATATATCCGCCAGAGGTCATCCCCGACGCGCAGATCGTGGTGAAGCCAATCCTCACGAACGTCGGCGGGCCGATGGGCGAGACAGCGAAGATCGGACTGGTGCCTATGAAACTGACGCCGGAAACCTCGCCACCGAAGGGGAAGTGGCCCCAGTTCCAATGGCCGCTCGTCACCTCCCCTGGCGAGGCCGAGCTTCAGCAGGATATACTCCGCCGCGGAATCGATGTGCCCGACCTCGTCGGCGACCCGGCGAAGGTCGTCTATCCCTACGGCTCGGCGAGGATCGTCTCGCTCCTGCCCGGACCGTCCGAGCCGGGAGTACTGGACATCGGGAACTACGACGACCAGAAGAAGCGGGCGAGCAAGGCAGCGGAGGTCGAGGGCAAAGCGGTCGGCGGGATCGAGCCACCTGTCATCACAGAGAGCCGGTACAACGCCGTCAGCCCGAAGTTCAAGCCGACTCGCGGAGGACCTCGCGTCAAGCTCCCAGCCGACTCGCTCGAGCCGCTTCCGACCATGCCAAAAGGCCCCTCCATCTCTCCCTACGTGGACGTCAAGTTCGCCACCTACAAGGAACCGGGCGACCCACAACGCTACTTCCGCCTGGAAATCCGCCTCAAGGACAACGCGGACCCGAAGGATCGCCTCGAAGTCATTGCCAAGGACGTCCTCTTCGTTTACGACGTCTCCTTGAGCATCAAGGGCGACGAGCTTGCCGAGACGCGGAAGGCCGTCGAGACTTATCTCAAGGCGCTCAACAAGGGCGACCGGTTCAATGCGGTCCGGTTCAGCGAGGGTATCTACAAGCTTTTCCCCGACTTCGTCAGTCCGACGCCGGATACCATCACAAAGACGGTCGCATTTTGCGACCGGATCCCCAATGAGACCATGACGGATGTGTACTCTGCGATCCGAACCATCGTGGCGACGATTCCGCGGGGGGACCGCCCCTGCAACATCTTCCTCGTCAGCGACGGGGCCTCGACGATGGGCATACGCAGCCTGCAGAAGATCGTCAACGACTTCGCCGCGGAACTGCGACCAGAGTTCTCCGTCTTTGTCTTCGACGCCGGCAAGGGCGGCAATACCTACCTGCTCGACCTCCTCGCCTACAAAAGCCGCGGCAGCTTCAGTCATACCGACAATCGCATAGGATCGGCTGCGGAACTGGTCAGGCAGTTCCAAACCTTCAACAATCCCATCTTCGTCAAAGTAATCGCCAAGTACGCTGGGCTGAAGGTTGACGAAGTGTATCCGGAGGCGATGCCGAACCTGTACCGCGAGCATCCCATCGTGATCCACGGCCGATGCTTCCCCGAAGACCAGATCGCCATCTATCTCTGGGGTGTGGCCGCCGGGGGAATCAGAACTTTCGAATACCATACCGAACTTTCCAAGGCCGAGTCTGGAGACGCCTCGATCGCACGTGAATGGGCACGGGGCAAGATCCACTACCTCGCCTCCCAGATAGCCCGGTATGGCCGGAGACCCGAATGGCTCCAGCAAATCAGTCGTCTCTCCGAAAAGTATGGAGTGACCATACCTGACTACCTTCGCTAACTGGTGACCCCCGTGAAAGAAACAGAGAATCCGCTCGCCAGGAAGTTGTGTCTCGTGCTCGTCGTCCTCATCGTATTCCTCATGCCCAACCAGCTCCGGGAGCTCACGATCCGGTTCCGGCTGGAGGAGAAGCAGTTCCTGCCGATCAATGTGTGCGACGTGCTTCTCTGTGCCGGACTTCTCGCCCTGTTGCTCAAGCTGGCCTACCAGGGCTTCCGGAACGTACTGCTTCCCCCGGCGGCCTGCATTGCTGTAGTGATCGCCCCCGCTCTCTCGCTGTACTTCGCACCGTCGCGCCTGGCAGGGGCAAAGGACGTACTCCAGAATCTCGAATACTATGTCGTCGGCGTCGCGGTGTTCGCCAACCTCGTTTCCTGGCGCCGGCTCAAGACGCTCGTGGCCGTCTTCGTCCTCGGTACGGCTGCGGTTGCAATCTGGGCGTTCTGCCAGTACGCGGGCGGGGTGAGCGCCATGCGCGTGAGCGGCCCGCTCGAGGACCGCAATATGCTCGGCGTCTTCTTTGCCCTGAGCGTCCCGTTCCTTTTCGGATACCTGCTCTGGACAGAGTGCCTTGTTTGCCGGATCGGGATAGGCCTGATCATTGTTGCGGCGCTCGTCTCGACGCTCTCCGGGGGAGCGTTGATCGGGATCGCCGTCGCGTGCCTGTTCATTGCCGCCCTCAGGGGACGATGGGCGTTTCTCCTGACGGTCGCTGCGGTCCTCGTAGCCGCCGGGCCAGTCTCGCTCGTGCTGAGACCGTACCACAGTCGGACGCTCCGTGCGTCCGTCGCTCCTCTCCTGAAGGACAACTACCTCCTCTCGGATGCGCAGCTCTTCCGCCGCGCCCGACTGCTGGATAGCGAATTGGACAGGCCGGAGGACGCTCTCCGATGCATGAACCAGCTCAGGGAGAGACGTACACTTTCACAGGAGGAATCGGACTTCGCCGAACGCCTCGCGGAAAAGCTGGAGGAGTCCGGACGCGAGCCAGCTCTCTGGGGCGACGCTCTACCGGCTCGCCGCTATCAACGCTGGACAGCCGCACTGGCCGCCGCGTCCCGGAACCCGGCAGTCGGGCTGCTCGGCTCCGGCCCGGGTTCGTTCAACCTGGCCACGAAGCAGCTCTTCAGCGAACTCGGAATCGAGGCTCCCAGCTACCGAACGGACGAACCGGAAGTCTTCAACCTCGCGCCAGACGAGCCGAACAGTTTCAACCAGTACCTCGTCGCTCTCGTCGAGGGCGGCGTAGTAGGGCTTCTGGCAGTCCTCTGGCTGTGGCTGTGCTTCATCGTCCTGGGGCTCCAGACATACTTCGAGGCGCACAGCGATTTCGGCAAGGGCACGGCCCTCGCAATCGTCGGCGCCCTCGTCGGCACAGGCATCGCAGGCATCTTCTCCTCCGCCATGACACGCGGCACAGGCCTCTGCCTTGCGTTCGTCTTCGCCTCGCTCCTGTGCCTCCAGAGGATCGTACATGGCGAGAGCCGCAACTGAGCCAAGACGGCGGGATGCACACACAGCATCGGGCGCCGTTGGCAGCTCCCGGATAGCAATGAAGCGGCAGATCGAAGCCTCGCCGAAGGGGCGCCATACCATACGCCAGGGCAGGATGTCCGCCCTTGCCCGAGGCGTAGCCGTGCGAAGACAGCGAAAGGAGTCCAGTCGAAGCCTTGCAAGGGCGACATAGCCATCCGCTTCGGGAACGACAATGAGCGCACAAGAACACGCAAAAATCAGAGTCGGCATACTCGGTGCAACGGGACTCGTTGGCGAGCACCTCATCAAGATCCTCCTCCAACACCCCCGGGCCGAGATCACGTTTCTCGGCTCGGAACATGCGGCCGGTCAGCGGCTCGACCAGGCGCTCCCGGCCTTCAAGAAGGTCGGCCTCCCGGTCCTCCGCAAACCCTCCGTCGAGGAGGCGGCCGAGGTCTGCGACGTCGTCTTCTTCGCCGGCAAGACGAGCGAGTCGCTCGAGTGGGCACCCGAACTGCTCAAACGATCCGTCAAGGTCGTTGACTGCGGAGCCGAGTTCCGGTTCAAGTCCGTTGAAACCTACTCGCGCTGGTACGCGACACAGCACACCTGCCCCGAGCTGCTCGCGGAAGCAGTCTACGGCCTGCCGGAGCTTTACCGCGACAAGCTGCGCACGGCCCGCCTGATCGCCAACCCCGGTTGCTACCCCACGAGCGCCATCATTCCGCTCGCACCGTTCGTCAAGGACGGGCTGCTCGACCTCGCAAGCATCTCGATTGACTCCTACTCCGGCGTATCCGGCGCAGGCAGGACCTACTCCGAGAAGTCGCGGAACCTGTTCGTCGAGGCAAACGAAAACATCCGGGCCTACGCCACCAGAGGGCACCGCCACCGCCCAGAGATCGAAGAGCACCTGTCAGCCTTGGCAGGACGAGATGTCAAGGTCAACTTCGTTCCACACCTCGCACCGCTGTATCGCGGCATCCACACGACAATCTTCTGCAAATTCGCGAAACCCCTCGATCCCCAGGCGGTGCTCAAGCGCGAGTACCTGGGCGAACCGTTCGTCCGCATCTACGAAAGCCCTGACGACGTCAACCTGACGAGTGTCGCGGGGACGAACTTCTGCGACGTCGGCTACGCACTCGATCACGATCGTCAGACGCTCATCCTTTTTGTCGCTCTCGACAACCTCGTCAAAGGCGCCTCCGGCCAGGCGGTCCAGGCGATGAACGTTGCCTTCGGCCTCGACGAGACCACGGGGTTGCTCTGGCGATCAATCTAACGAGGCAGCCAGCGGGTACGGGGGAGACAGTCGCCCGGCGCACGCTCGCCTACGGACAGTCCGGCACATCCTGCTCCGGCCGTTTCTCGTCATAACCCGGCGGGGTCATGGCGCGGAGGAGGTCGCCCCCGGCGATCATGTCGCGCGCAAGCTCCAGGCTCTGCCGTGCAGCCCAACAGAAGTGACGGAGGATCGTGCCTCTTCGATCGAAGAACGAGTGGCTATGGCCGCCCAAGACGAGATCCGGTTCGAGTGCGGCAATCCGCTCGAAGGCAACGAGTACCCCGCGATCCGGCCACGCTGTATCGCTGTAGACCACAGGGAGAGGGACGGAGATCGGTCCCGCCCCGTACTGGAGGACATCGCCCGAACAGAATATGCGCAAACCTTTCCAGCGGATGAAGTAGCCCGTGTGAGCGTAGCAGTGACCTGGCGTATGCACCGGGACGATCGGGACGCCGTGCCACAGAAAGGGCCGCCCGTAGGCCAGCCGCCCGTCCACCTGGACATGGTCGAACGGGAAGCCGTACCAGTCGACGACGCACGGGTAGCGGAAGTCCTTCGGCCGCTCCAGCACCGCGGCCACATCGGGCGTCGCGAGGAACTTCGCACCGTAACGTTCCCGGATCAAATCAACGTACTCGACATGATCACCGTGGTAGTGCGTCGGAAGGGCGAACTCGATCCGTTTCAGCCCGGCCTCCCGCTCGAGAAGATCCAGGTCGCCGTTCACCTCGCGCACGTTCGTCTCCCACGAGAACCAGACGCACGGATCGGGGTCAATCATCAATCCGCGCCCGCGCTCGTCCACGAATAGAATGATGTTGCCGGCGTTATTGTTCTGAAAGACGCCGTCGGCGACCTCCCTATAGCGACCGAACTCGCGGCGAGGCCGGTAGTTGGTCAACGCACAGGCCTGGGTCGCCCGGCGCTTGGGCGGGTCGTAGACCCACGCGATCCGAGCGAGCAAGCGCTCGCAATCGGCCTTTGGGTGCGTGATCGCCGGGCCTGTACTGGGTAAGAGCGTCCGGGGGGCGAGGCGGCGGACAGCCGCGATCGAGCGCCGCAGCTCGTCGTAGCCGGACGGAAGCCCGTAGGAACGTTCCAGATCGTAGAAATTCACGAGGAATCCGCCGGCTCGGACGAGATCGCCGGAGAAGAGGATGTCAGCGTCGCGCCAGAACAAGCCTATGGAGCGCTTGCCGGAGCCGGGCAGCGCGGCAACTTCGAGGAGGACATCCTTCCATCGGAAGGTCGTGTCCGGTCGTAGTGTACCAGCCACGTTCAGCGCCCGGCGGGGCGGCCGCTCGGTCGTGCACCCGCCAAGGCCGTACTTCTCCTCGCCGCGGCTCTCCCACTCCCGCGACGGCGGCCAGACGGTCCGACACTCCGCGAAAAACCGCCGCGACCGTGTCGCCACGTCGGCGCTCGCCTCGGCGACATAGACCCTTGCTTCCGCAAGGTCGCCCCACTCGCGACAGTGTTCCTCTTGAACCTGCGTGTGGAGGATCGTATCCGGCAAGGGCAACCCGGCGGCCCGCAACGCACGCCCCACCGTCCGCTCGGGGCAGTCAATCAGCAGACTTCGCTCGCCGCGAACGACCAAGTATCCGTTCGTCTCGGACTCGATCTTCCAGAGTCCCAGACCGGCATCGAGCCTCTCGACATGCACAGTCACACTCCAATTCCCAGTCAGGCGCCGCAGGCCCGACTGGCGATTCCGAATCCGGCGCCGTCCTCACACGCCCGCCCGTTCGATGACCGCAATCGGGAGGGGCATGAAGGACAAGAGAAACACAACGATGCAAACCACGCCGATCACGACTCGCCCTGGAGAGAGCTCGATCTCCTCGTCCACGAGCCGCGGATGTTTCACCCGGATCAAGAAGAGCATCAGCATCAACCAGACAATCCATCCGGGCCATACAAAAAGGGCCAGGTAACTTACGAGAGCTACGAACGCCCAACCGACACAGCCCTGCGCCCTACCAACTAAGGCGTACAGGACGTGGCCGCCGTCCAACTGCCCCACGGGTAGCAGGTTGAGCGAGGTTATGAGCAGGCCGAACCAACCCGCCACGGCCAGCGGGCTGAGGTCGAGCGCGAAACCCGGGGGAATCGTCCCATGAACCAATTTGATGAGTACATCCATCAGGATCGGACTCCCCACGGCAATGCCGGAAGTCCCAGCCGGTACGAGCTTCGATGTGTGGATTCCGTACAGGAGAATAGGAACGGTCGCGGCGATCCCGGCAAGCGGCCCGGCCGCACCGACATCGATCAGCGCCCTCCTGTGCAACATCGGCGTCCGAAGCCGGATCACTGCCCCGAAGGTCCCCGGCCACATAGGGGACGGGATGAAGTACGGAAGCGAACAACTCATCCCGTACCGGCGAGACGCGACATAGTGGCCGCCCTCGTGCGCGGCGAGGATCGCCAGCATCCCGAAACAGAACGGCACACCGTCCGTCAAAACCCGCCTCAAGAACTCGACGAGCGCCGCGTCGTTTCCCCGGAGAAACGCAACAATCCCGGCAAACAGACTGCGATACCCGTCCAGGGGTCTGATACCGACATCCGGCGGAAAGGCTCCAGCTACGAGGAGCGTAATCACTGCTCCCGCGACCAAGCCCAAGTGAAGAGCCAGGTTGACCCGCTTCTCCACAGTAAGCTGATAGGTCAGAACGATCCGGCCGTTGGCTCGCTCGGCGAGAAGCGTGCCGGGGCGCTTCTCGAACCAGCGTCTGATGTCCGGGAGACTGTCCTCGAATCCCGGTTTGACTATACCATGATAGAGGCGGCCTCCCGGAAAGTTCAGCACCCTACAGTCTTGCAGGATCGTCTGCAAAACTCCTTCTACTTCGTCCGCTTCAGTCAACATTGCAACGATTATACCGCGTCTCCGTGCGTCCACCGATTTGACTACCGGGCCGAATCGTCATAGCATGGTACACGCAGAGGCAAACGGAGGAATCGAGTGCCTGCAATAGTCGAACCAACGGCAGTGAGGGAGGTTTACCAGGAGGCGGCGGAGCGGCGAGTCTCCCTCGCCAATATCTGTCCCGAGGACCGCAGGTCGCTGGAGGCCACGCTTCGCGCGGCCTGGGAGTTCGGAGGGCAGATCGGTGTCCCCGATCTGCCGATCATCATCTCGTTCACGGGAAGCTACCCCGACCGGCCACAACTCCGCTTGATGACGACATCGCGAGAGCTTGTGCTCGGCTTCGAGTTGATGCTCAGCGACATTGCCGTCTTCATGTCCGACGACTCGCCCTACCGCAGGCTCCGCGTGCTCATCCACCTCGATCATGGACAGCCGGAGGCCGACGCGGAGCTCTTGGAGAAGCGTGCAGACCGACTCTCGACCGTCATGTACGACTGCTCCACCCTGCCGTTCGACCAGAACATCGAGAAGACGCGCCGTTACGTCGAGCGGATGCGGGGACGTGTCCTCGTCGAGGGAGCGGTGGACGAGATCTACGAGGCCGGCTCGGGGAGGCAGAAAAACGAACCGACGACCGTCGAGCAGGCGACGCGGTTCATCCGGGAGACTGGCTGCTTCCTCATCGTGCCCAATCTCGGGACGGAGCACCGTGCCTCGACGAGCGAGAAGCGCTATCGAGGGGATCGCGCCAGGGAGATCGCCCACGCACTTGGCCGCGTCATCGTGCTTCACGGTACGTCGAGCCTCTCGCTCGACGAGCTCGCCAACCTCAAGGAGGACGGGATCATCAAGGTCAACGTCTGGACCGCCATCACCAGAGACGCAGGGCAAGCGCTCGCCAAGCATATCTTGCAGGACCTCGGCAACTACTTCGACGAGACTGAACTTCGGAGCTTACAGATGCAAGGCCATCTCGGCGATCTGTACTTCCGCAGGGACTACGTCGAGCGCGAATGCAAGGGCCGGCTCGGCCCGAAGCTTGCCAGCTTCTCGGAGCCGCCGCGGCGCGACGCCTGGGTCGCCGCAGCAGTCCAGAGGATCCGTTTCTATATGGAGAGATTCGGCTATGAGCGGTACGCGCACAAATGAGCCGGAGGTAATCAGTCGTCAGCGGCACGCCTCGCGGGAAGCGGAGACCGTCCGAACAGCTCCGGGGGCCTACAGGTCCCCCGGGGGCCGAGGTTCGACGACGAGGTAGCTTGCCACTGACAGGCGACAACTGCTTCGGAAGGAGGATCTTTCGATGGGCAAGTCAGCTGAGAGGTTCAGAACGGTCAAGCTCGGTGCATACCTCAATTCAGCTGGGACGCTGCGGCCGAGGAAGGGGGCAGCGTGGCACAGTGCGGCAGCGGAGATGGCGAAGCATATGCCGCGGGGCAGGATTTCCTCCTGGGGGATTCCGTTTGTGGTCGAGTCGGGCCGGAGGAGACTCATCGAACTCGCCAACGGGACGGAGGTCTCCGTGCCCCTCGACGCAAAGGCCCGGTACATTTGCTTCCTGCACTTCGCCAACATCTTCGACGGCCCTCCGGGGGGCGGCGAGCACCTGGCCGACTACATCGTCAAGTTCAGGGATGGGACCGAGCAGGTTCAGCCGATTCGCAGACGGTTCGAGATCAATCCCCTCTCCGTTCGCTGGGGGAGCCTCTGCTTCGACGCTCAGTCAATCAACATGCACCAGCCGCTTCCACCCGGACCAAGAGCGGCGTGGGGTTACGCACAGACGGGGCTGACTACCACCGGGTACGCCTTCGGCGCCTGGGTTCACGCTCTCGAAGTGGTCGCTCCAGACAAGGAGATCGAGTCGGTAACGCTTCGCTCCGTGGCAACGGAGCCTGTGGGCATCCTGGCGATCACGCTGTACAACGGCCCCGGCCACCCGCTTCGACACGTCCAGCGACGCCTATACAAGCTCACGATCCCGGCGAAAGAGAAAACTACGACCGACAAACTCCGCGTCGAACTCGACATGGGTACGGTGGTACGGCTCTTCGCCGCGCCGGGGAAGATTGACGACAAGTGGGTCTCCGCCGTCGAGAAAGGCCTTGGCAAGCCGAGGTCGGCACCAGCCCCTTCGAACGAGTTCCTTTTCGAAGCCGTTGCAGCCGAAGGAGCGACGGTCAGTGTGAAACTCCCCAGACGAAAACCCGCCGAACTCCCGTTCCAACAGGCGTTCAACAACGGTCGGGCAACCAGCCCGGATCGCAGGGTCCGCATCGAGCTGCTCCAGCCGAGCAAGACGTGGGTGTACGTCACCGTCGTTGACTCGTCCACGGGCAGGCCGACTCCCACCCGCGCGCACTTCTCCGGGCCGAACGGCGAGTACCTCGCACCCTACGGCCATCACGAAGTCGTCAACGAGAACTGGTTCGAGGA
>Ga0272448_1009326_pt1 | contig 10050 bp, 5 predicted proteins | sample YNPCB0191_FD_202220 | JGI IMG/M metagenome (GOLD analysis project Ga0272448, IMG submission 202220) | Hot spring sediment microbial communities from Yellowstone National Park, WY, United States - YNP-CB-019-1 | ecosystem: Environmental > Aquatic > Thermal springs > Hot (42-90C) > Sediment... | reverse complement strand
CCGGTAGTTTTATCTAGAGGGAAATATAAGGGATTTTTATATAACGAAACTTCTGGATTTTGTGCATTAAAGTGTGGCATTTTAAGTGGTCCTTTATAATGGAAAATATGCTCTGCTGACCTCATATAAAGAGCATTATGTTTTTCGATATAGGTCAAATGTTTGGAATCAGTTAAACTAAATGGTACATACATGGAATAACTAGTTTTGCCATTTTGTGGATCAGGTTTTTCTAAAATTCCTGTTGAATGTACAGGTGGTAATTGTACAAAACAATCATCAATAATAGGAGCTTCATCAGTACCATAATTATAATTAAGTGCAATTTGTTGAAAACTTTGACCAGGTTGATTAGGAATAGATTTAATTTCTGGGGCATTAGCTAATAATTTAGAGGCAACAACTTCAGTATAGTCAGCAAATGATTGGTTCATTTTTAATTTATTAGTTTAGTATTTGAGTTGTTTATTAATTTATAGTTTTTATCTATAAAAAAACATTTTAAATAAAAATCAATATTTATGTCTAAATTTTTTGGGAAAATCAATTGGTACAAATAAATATTAATGTTGGAAAAAATAATAAACATTTCCCATTTTTCTCAAACACTTATGTTAATTTATTTCAAATATAATTAGCATAAAGTATAAGGCAATTGGTAAAAATGTGCTTGGATGCTCAAATTAATAATAACGAAAATAAGGATGTTTTACCAGATGATATTAGTTTAACTAATTCCTTTATTAATAAATTAAAAGTTGATGACACTACTTCAATTGATGTTGTCACTACTATTGTTTCTAATGATAATCCTGAACAAAATTTATCAGCTATTACTGAAATAGCTACTGATAATGTAAAAACTAAAACTAAAATTAAAAATAATCAGAAAAAACTTATTCAGAAAAAAAAATCAGTTACGGTTGATAATCAGGCTTTAATTTCTCAAGAAGTCAAAATTAAACATATTAATTTTGGTAATGGATCAACTAAATCTACAAATACTGAAATTACTCAACAATTTAATGATAATACTTCATCAAGTTTTTTAACCAATTTACCAACATTAAAAACTTTCGGTATTAATGTGACTAATCATGTATCATCTAATGATAATAATACCAATGATGAAGAGATTCCTCAAGTAATCAAAGGTAAATATAAAGAAGATTTTAATATTTTAGATGTTCATAATTCTATACTTAAAAAATTTCAATATGAAAAAAATAAATACTTATTCCAATTACATAAAAAACGTGATCTCGAATTGCTTAAAATGAAAAAACCTCAAAATATGGTCGAACGCAAAAATTCATTACATCAATTAGAAGTTATTGAAAAGGAAATCCACAAAATAACCGATGAAGAAGAACTTAAGAACTATCTCTCTCAAGTTTCAGAATTAATTGAATTATATAAAGAATTAGGCACCATTCCCAAAATTATCTCGTTTAAATCGAAAGAAAAAGTTTTAGTCCCCGATGAATCCCATGAAAAACAAACCTTCCGCCATCTTATTATTTCTCGTTATTTAGAAATTGCTCGTTCTTATATTCAAATTGATATTATTCATGATGTTGAATCCAATACTAAATGTCCTGGTTGTGATCAACAACATGATGAATCTTATATTGATGATTCAGGTATGCAATATTGTCCTCAATGTTTTCTCGAACGTGAAGTTGTCGCTAAAACTCCTTTTTATAAAGATAACTCACGTGTTAATACTTCTTCCCGTAACAATTATGAAGATCGTGAAAATTTCCTCAAAGCGATGATGCGTTTTCAAGGTAAACAACCTAATAATTTACCTCCCAATTTATTTCCTCAACTTGATAACTACTTTAAATCTTATGGTTTACCTACTGGTGAGGACGTTAAACAATTACCCTTAGATAATCGTGGTCGTCGTGGTAAAACTAATAAAGATATGATTTATAAAGCCCTTTATGATATCGGTTATGCCTCTTTCTATGAAGATGTTAATCTTCTTTGCCATCTCTATTGGGGTTGGGATCTCCCTGATATCTCTCATCTAGAAGATACTATTATGGATGATTATGATCTATCTCAACGTGTTTATGAACGTATCAAAATTGATCGTAAATCTTGTTTAAATACCCAATATCGCCTTTTTAAACATCTACAACATCGTGGTTATCCTTGTCGTGCTGATGATTTTAAAATTGTTAAAACTCGTGAAATCCTTGAATATCATGAAGAAATGTGGAAACGTATTTGTGAAGTTCTTTCTTGGAAGTTCATCCAAACCATTTAATTATTTTCCTATTTTATCCGTTCTAAGTAAATAATTAATAATATTTACTTACTAATTGAAATTTAGTCTAACTTATTGCTTTTTAATTAATTCTTCATTCTAAAATTTTTTATTAACTTGATTCTAACTTTCTAATAATCGTGGGATCTTAATCTGTATTAATAATTTATTTTAAATTATTAATTTGGTTCTAATAATATTACTTTACTTATTTTATTAATATTCTCCTAATTCTTCAGTTAGAATTAACGTAGATTCTACATTAAATATTAATTTCTAATTTTCTATTATGTTTCAAAGGAAACATAGAGTACTTGTTAAATGATTCACTAATAATATGATACTTAAAGGTCATTTGGCTGATAACTAGATGTTACCATTCAAATGATTAAAATCATCTGAATTATTAACATTGATAATTAACAGATAATATTAAGTTGAATTAATTATTAGATAATATTAAATTAGATTAGTGATTAACGTCCTTTATCAGATAATATTAAGTTAAATTAATCATTAAATTATCTTACCAATAAGGATGTTTGTCAATCAATATCTTTTATCTGATAAAATAAATATTTACGTGATTAAATAACAGTTTTGATAGATGATAATAATTACTTAAGGAATAATAAATTTGAAAATAATCATCTAGTTAATTAAATATCTAATTAATTAAGTGGTGATTACTGAGATGATTAAATAATCAATATTAATTGATGATAATTTAATTAATATTAATTGATGATAATTTAATTAATATCATTGGTTGACTATTACTCAGATGATAATTTAATTAATATTATTAGATAATTATTAATCAGATGATAATTTAATTAATATCATTGGACTATTATTACTCAGATGATAATTATTAATGGGATGAACAATAATAATTAGAATGATATTCAATAATTAAAAAGGATAAACAATAATAAATAGAAGAATATCTAATAATTAAAGGATAAACAATAATAAATAGAAGAATATCTAATAATTAAAGGATAAACAATAATAAATAGAAGAATATCTAATAATTAATAGGATAAATGATTAATTAATCAGAAGGTTGAAATCGTAAATAATTAATTAATCAGAAGGTTGAAATAGTAAATAATAATAGACAGATAGTATCAATTATTAAAGATGAAATGAGGAAAATTATTTAGAATTGTCAATATTACAAATACGTTTAAACATTTTGGTGATAGTCATCTCTGATTTTTTGAAGATTTTAGCGAATTGTTTTTTATCAACTGACACACCATTAATAGTCATATAATAATGAAGGATACCAGCAGCAACCACTTGAGGATATTCATCATAGAGATCAGGGTCTTTATTGAGAATACTGTGAGCTAATTCAAGAACTGAAGACAAACAATCAGGATTTAAACCAACTTCACTATGATAAATAGGTATAAAATCAAGGGGTTGTCTAAAGACAGCGATTGGACGATAATTGGTTTGAGATTCAGAACACATTGAAAGGGCTTTAGTGATTTCAGTGGCAGAAATACCGACTAATTCAGCAATAACTTTAGGATCTTGAGGTTGTCCTAAAGATTTATAGGCATTAAAAATACAATAAAATAACATTTTTTTACGACGTTTACCGCGTTTGGTATTGGTTTTAAGTTGTTGAAAAATTTTTTCAGCTTCATTACGAATATCATCAGGAATATTAATTTTAAGTAGATCTGGTAAGATTGATTTCTCAGTGATTTTGGGAATGACATGACAATTAGTATATTCGGAACGGCCTACACCACCACTATAAAATTGAGGTATTTCCTGAATATATTCATCATCAAAAGAATCAAGATCAGTATCATCTTCAAGAAATTGTTTCAAAAGATTATTAATAGAAGAATTTTGATTATTGGCGGAAATATTGATTGTGGAATTTTGATTTAACTTAGAATTAGTAAGTGGATTTAAAGATTTTTCATAATCGAACATTGTTTTTAGAAAAAAGAAACTAAATAAAAGAAAATCAATAATGGCAGTTTGTATTAAAAGATCAAATTTAAATACGGATAACGTTAATTTAATTAGACAATATCTTTGTTTATATCCAAAAACTAATTCTTTTAATTCATTTTCAAATTTTACAGTTAAAGATCCTGTTCTTTTTTATATTTTAGATAATGATGATCTCTATCTACCCTATACTTTTTATTTAGCTTTAACTAAAAAGAAACCTAATATTGATCGTACTTATCTTTCTCGTTCTTTTAATTTTAAAGGTAATTTATTTGAACATCAAGTCTCAGTAGCTAATGAAGCTTTAGATCAATTAAATCAATACGGTACCACTTTATTAGCTGTTTATCCTGGATTTGGTAAAACTGTATTAGCTTCTTATTTAGCTTCCAAATTAAATAAAATTACATTAGTGTTATATCATCGAACTGTTTTAGAACCTCAATGGTTATCTACTTTTAATGATATGACTGATGCTAAAATTTGGGTTATTGGTAATCAAACAGTTATTCCTGATGATTTTAATGTTATCTTATGTATGGATACTCAATTTGCTAAAATTCCTGTTCCTGTTCGTCAATCTATTGGTTGTTTAATAGTTGATGAAGCTCATGCCTTTTGTACTCCCACTCATGTTTCATGTTTATTAGGTACTCAACCTCTTTATGTTATTGCCTGTACGGCTACTCCTGAACGTGAAGATGGTATGGATTCTATGATTAAAGCCATTATCGGTAATCATAGTGTATCCAGAATATCTCAAAAACCTTTTACTGTTATTCGGTTTTTAACCGGTATTAAACCTGTTACTCGTCAAAACTCTCAAGGTACCTTAGATTGGAGTCATTTGGTCAAAGAACTTTGTTCTAATGAAATACGTAATTCTTATATTCTTGGTCTCGTTAAAAATAATTCTGAATTTAAAATTCTTATTTTAACTTGGAGCAAATCTCATGCTTTCCAACTTCATCAATGGCTTAATATGATCGGTGAATCCTCTGCTATTATGGCTGGTAATCGCAGTACTTATTCAGATTCTCGTGTTTTAGTAGGTACCTCTTCTAAAATTGGTACTGGTTTTGACGAAAAATCAGCTTGTCCCGATTTTAATGGTGTCCGTATTAATATGTTAATACTTGTTGGCAGTACTAAATCTGAAAATCTTCTTGAACAATTAGTCGGTCGTGTCTTCCGTTCTGATTCTCCTATTGTTATCGATTTTGTTGACGACATTCCTGCTGTTAAACGTCATTGGTATAATCGTAAACATTGGTATGTCTCTCGTAATGCTGTTATTCATGATTTTAAAGCTCCTTATGCTACTGAAAAGAAAGAGTTAACTCAACACAATATTGCTTCTTTAGCTCAATCTCAACTTTCTTCTCTAGTTGCTAGTTAATTTATCTTTATCATCCTGATGTTTTCTCTATATTAATAATCAACTTTATAGTTGATTATTATCCTATCTGTTAATTAAGGTTCTCTTTAAGGTTAATTATTATCCTATCCATTGATTAAGGTCATTCTCATGATTAATTATTATCCAATCTATTAATTAAGGTCCTCTTTAAGATTAATTATTATCCTATCCATTGATTAAGGTCACCCTCATGATTAATTATTATCCTATCCATTGATTAAGATCACCCTCATGATTAATTATTATCCAATCTATTAATTAAGATCCTCTTTAAGGTTAATTATTATCCAATTCATTAATTAAGATCCTCTTTAAGGTTAATTATTATCCAATTCATTAATTAAAAGTCCTCTTTAAGGTTAATTATTATCCAATTCATTAATTAAAGTCCTCTTTAAGGTTAATTATTATCATATTCATTAATTAAAGTTCTCCTTATGATTAATTATTATCAACTATAAATAATATCCTTAATTCTAATAATTATTATCCTAGTAAACAATAAATATGATCCTTTATTAATATAAAGGATCATATAAATGAATATTTATCCCAAGAAAAATGTTCATTTCAACGTCAACGATTACCATTTAAATTAATATTTCTACTTAAGATGAGATGAGTTTTAAAGGTTGATTGTGTTGTGATTAACTAAACAATCAATATTAATGAGAACTATTATCATGTAAAATAATAGTATTAGAGTTGAAATTAATAATTAAGCTCATTGTTCTAGTTAATTATCAATAATAAGTATCAGGTTAAATGATTATCAATTGAAATTGGTATGAAGGATGATTTCAATAATTAAATTTAATATCAATTGATATGAAGGATGATTTCAATAATTAAATTTAATATCAATTGGTATGAAGGATGATTTCAATAATTAAATTTAATATCAATTGATATGAAGGATGATTTCAATAATTAAATTTAATATCAATTGGTATGAAGGATGATTTCAATAATTAAATTTAATATCAATTGAAAGGCTAATAATTTTAATTATTAAATTGAATAAGATAATATCATTGATACTAGTAATAGAATAACAATAATCAATGATATTAATATATATTAACATCAATGATATTAATATATAACATCACATCAATGAGGATATTAAATAGATAAAAATTAATCCCATTTAAGTTCGACTTTCCATAGAGTAGCATAACGTTGAAGATTAATGTCGGGAAAGAATTTGGTTTCATAAACACGTTTAGTACCTTCAGGGGTAGATTTAAGTTTAGGTTTACGTTTTTCATGAATATATTTAATACAGATTCTAATAAGACCTTCAAAAAAGTCCCAAATACCACAACGATCTTCATCATTAATAATAGGAGTGCCATTACTATCAACAGCTGTAAAGAGAACTTTAAAAGCATCAACTTTGTCTAAAGGAAGATCTTTAAAAACATTTTTGCAATTTTCAAGAAAGAAAGATTCTTCACGTTTAGCAATTTTCTCCCAATAAGGATAAGAATAGAAAATAAAATTTTCCATAATAGTAGTTTTATTAGTACCACTAATGACCATAGTAGCTAATTTAACTAAGGAAGGATGAACATATTTGTAACCATTTTCATAACAAATAGTAATTAATTCTTCAATTAATTTACTTAAATCAACAACATTACAATAAAAACGTTCTTCATGAGAAGGATTTTGATAAGTGGCGTTAGGCATATTTATAAAAGAGAAATAAGTCTTTATGTTATTGAATCCATAATATTAGATTTAAATAAAAAATCTTTTATCAATTGAAAAGAAGATGTGTGACAGAAATTATATTGATAAAAACGATATAAGAGATGCTGGAATTATCTTAGTTAGTGGTCAAGATCCAATAAGTCGACTTACAATGTCAATCACAAAACAAGAATTCTCGTCAATTGGTTTTTATTATACTACTACGGTAACGGGTAATCGTAAAATACTAGTATTTATTATGGATACCTTTGGTGGTAAAAGACCTGAATGGTTGAAACCAGGAGATACACTAGAAGATTTAATAAATAATCCATTAATTAAACAATTAGCAATTAAACAATTAAATCCGGTGATGGATGAAAATGGAATAATTAATGTTGAAGAAACTAGACAATTAGAAGCCGCTTTTAGATCAGCAATAGCACAAGTTATGTCAATGGGTAGTGAAAATTCAATTCGTGAAGCTATTGAACAATTATTTGGTTATAGAGTAGATAATCCAACAACAAGTAATACAGCAATCGAAATGGTTAACAGAGTTATAAAAAATATAGGCAAATGGGAAGAAGTACCACAAAATCATATAATAAGTTTAGAAGATTATGACATATTAAAACCACCAACACCCAATCAAATGGATGCACGTGCCAAAATTCAATTAGTTGGTTATTTAGGTTCAGGATTTAATCAACAGGTTGTTCCAAATCCAGATGTGGCTAATAAACAAATTCAATCCTATATCGTACCAAATAAATTATTTGGTAATTTATATTATATTAAACTCCCAGCTAGAGATCCACAACAAGAAGAACTTGAAATGTCAAAATCACTTATGGAACAACGACCTTATTTAACCAAAGCTATTAGTACATTTATAGATATGATATTAATGGATCAAGAATTTATGACTGTAGTTCTAAAAGGTATCCATAATGGAAAATTTAGAGAAGAAGTTAGTAATAATGTGTTAAAAGAATGTTTAAAAGATTTAATCAAAAATAAAAATAATCTGATCACTATGATACTTAAATGGATGCATGACAAACATCTAAATTTAGATGAATTGAAGTCAATAATCACTTCATTTAATGATGAGAAAAAGAAATATTCTTTATTATTGGGTGAGAAAATGCCTGAATCAATATTATCTTCCTCTATTAATCATAACAAATTAGTATTTTTAAATTCTAATGATGCTAACAACTTAAATCAAGTTATCACTAATTTATATCATAATATTAAGAATGCAATAGTTGATGCTAAAAATCAAAATACTATTAAATTTAATTTGAATGACATGATTGATTCTATCAATCATCTGTGTGAAATTAGTGGTAATACTTTACCTAAATTACATAAACTCGATCATGAAACTTCTATGTCTGCTATTGCCTATACCAATAAACATAATTCACAGAAAATACCTATTAATCTCAAATCTGGACATAAAATAATAATACCCTTAAAAAATGCTAAATTAAATAATTTTACACGTGACGAACTACTTGAAATTTTACAAACTCTTGATTTTACTCCTGATTTTTCACATAAATACGATGACTTACGAGCTGCTCTCGCTAAAGAATTATCTGAGAGATGTCATTAATTAAGTTATTGGTTACTTTTATTACTAAATTGTTATCTATTTTCACATTAACTAATAATTTAGTTAATTCCTAGTAACATTAATTAAAATAATAACCTTTATTACTAACTTATTAAATCTGTTAATAGGAAGTGTAAATACTAAATATTTAACAGGAAGCGACTTGCGCACGAATAAGAATTATTAAATACTTAACAGGTTGATAAAAAATTCCCTTCGTTCGTATCTCCCTCTTAGATAAATCGAGGGAGTATTAACTTCCCGATATTGGTGCTATGCGCCAATATTAAGGAAGCCGTTCCTGTGTTATGACGAAGGAGATAATAGGTTTATGAACAATTAACAAGTTAATAATTATTAACAGGAAGCGACTTGCGCGCGAATAATAATTATTAAGAGGTTAAGAAACAACTAAAAGATTAATAATTCTTAAGAGGTTAATAAACAACTAACAGATTAAGAATTATTAAAAGATTAATAAACAACTAACAGATTAATAATTCTTAATAGGTTAAGAAACAACTTAAAGCTTAATAATTCTTAATAGGTTAAAAATTATTAGGAGGTCAAGAATTATTAAGAGGTTAGTAAACAATTAAGAAGTTAATAAAAAGTTAACAGGAAGCGACTTGCGCGCGAATACGAATTATTAAGAGGTTAGTAAAAAGTTAACATGTTAAGAATTATTAAGAGGAAGCGACTTGCGCGCGAATAATAATTCTTAAGAAGTTAATAAACAACTAAAAGATTAATAATTATTGAGAAGTTAATAAACAACTAACAGATTAAGAATTATTAAGAGATTAATAATTATTAAGAAGTTAATAAACAACTAAAAGATTAATAATTCTTAAGAGGTTAAGAATTATTAATAAGTTAGTAAACAATTAAGAAGTTAAGAAAAAGTTAACAGGAAGCGACTTGCGGTTCGAGGAACTTCCCGAGAGGGGCGCGGGCTTCAGAGGCTCCATTGGAGCCTCTGAAACCAAAGCCCCTCTTAGGGAAGCGCGAATAAAAATTATTAAGAAGTTAATAAACAAC
>Ga0272448_1009323_pt1 | contig 10051 bp, 6 predicted proteins | sample YNPCB0191_FD_202220 | JGI IMG/M metagenome (GOLD analysis project Ga0272448, IMG submission 202220) | Hot spring sediment microbial communities from Yellowstone National Park, WY, United States - YNP-CB-019-1 | ecosystem: Environmental > Aquatic > Thermal springs > Hot (42-90C) > Sediment... | reverse complement strand
CGAGTTCGGCGTATTCGCAACTAGTCTTCTTAGCTCGTATTGATCACTGACTAGATCACTCTTGTTGAAAACGGTGATTGTGGGCTTGTTCCGCGCTCCAAGCTCATTCAACACTTGAATAACCGCCGCCTGCTGTTCTTTGGAAAAATGGTGACATGCATCAACTACGTGAATGAGAAAATCCGCCTCGATAACTTCCTCCAGCGTCGCGCGGAAAGCGGCAATCAGATGATGAGGCAGATTTCTGATAAATCCGACCGTATCGGAAAGAATAATTGAGTGTCCGTTATCAAACTCCACTCTTCGAGTTGTCGGATCAAGGGTTGCAAACAACTTGGCGTGCGTTTCAACTTCCGAACCTGCAAGCAGATTCAGAAGGGTGGACTTGCCTGCACTCGTATAGCCCACCAGTGCCGCGTTTGGGATCATAAGCTGTCGTCGGGCCTTGTTCTGCACGGCGCGGTGCTTTGCAACTTCTTCCAGCTCATCCTGTAATACAGAGATGCGCTTGCGAACACGTCTGCGATCGGTCTCTAGCTTGGTCTCACCCGGCCCACGCGTAGCGACTCCGCCTGCACTTGTGCCGCCGAGCCTAGACATCTCCGTTCCCCTGCCACTCAATCTCGGGAGCAGATATTGAAGTTGGGCAAGTTCAACCTGCAACTTCCCTTCGCTAGAACGGGCACGCTGAGCAAAGATATCCAGAATAAGTTGAGAGCGGTCTACTACCCTGACTGAGGCAATATCCTCGAGGCTGCGCTGCTGACTCGGCGAGAGGTCTTCTCCAAAAATAACTACGTCCGCCCCGCTTTCTTGGACACGCAAGAATACCTCGTCGGCCTGTCCCCTTCCGATATAAAATTTAGGGTGAGGTTCAGTTCTGCGCACGCGCATCTCATCAACTACCTGCACGCGCGCACTATCGCACAGGAGTTCAAGCTCCTCGGCGTTCGCATCTGCTTCGTACCGGTCATCTGGATCAATGACGACCAGCACAGCCCTGTTCATCGTTTCGTTGCTTATCGCCATTCGCTGCTATTCGTCATTAATATGACAATAACAGTTTACCACGTATTCGAACCGATTGTCATGCAAGCTGCGCCACCAAAGTTATAATATATCATCTCGCAGATAATTTCCTGTAATTAACGGATCGAACGCCGAAAACCCTCTACTACCTCTTACCATTCATTCCTAGATCGATGAGAACTATGTGAAGACTTGACGTAGGTATAGTTGACAACCTGAGCAGGCTTGAGATCTGCGTTAAGATCACGACTTCTGCCAAAGAACAGGCGTTGCTGCAGCATAGCAAATTATTCCCAGGGAATTGAATTTTCTTACTTACGAGTAAAGTTAAGCCTTGCTAACTTAGTTAGGATGTGCTAACATATAGTTCAGGTTATCTTTACGGATTGGGAAAGGAGTGCTGAAATGAGAACTTACTTTACTGTATCGTGCCTAGTCGCCGCGCTGGTCTTTGCCCCTGTTATCTCTGCTCACGCACACTTGCGTAACTACTTAGTTACTCGTCCTTATTGGACGCCACCCGCAGGCGCGTTCGAGATCGAAGTTTACAACGATTTCATCGATAAGGATTCCGGCGAGACCATATATACTCATCAGACAGAAGTAGAATATGGGATTACGGATAGAGTTGCACTAGGCATCTACAGCGTGTTGGAAAAAAAGGGGAGTATGCAGTTAGAATATGCTGCTACCAAGCTGGAGGCTCGATATCGACTCGCTAAATATTCCCGGCTGATTATGGATCCTGCGCTCTACCTTGAGTATAAGGCAGGTGCCAACGGCAGAAGCGACGAGGTAGAGATCAAGTTTATCCTTTCGAAGGACTTTGCCAACGACATGAACCTTACCTTCAACGGCATTCTGGAAAAGGAGCGCGAGCCCGGAAGCACATGGGAAAAAGGCTTCGCTATGGGACTTTGCAAGGTTCTTGGTCGCCACATTACCGCTGGAGTAGAGCTGAAGGCAGGCGAGGGTAAAGCTTACTTGATACCGGGCGTCTACCTAAACGTCGCTCGCGGCACGCGACTCAATATAGGCACAGCATTTGGCCTGTCTGAGGAAAGCGATGATTTCCAGCTTCGAACAATTGCCGAATTCGAGCTCTTCTAAGATCGAAACACAACCACTTATAAGGCCGGGTATCCGATCGAATCGTAATGCTGGGAACTCGTGAGCACATTGTTCACGTATTCTTACTAGTATACGCAAGTCTACTTACACTGCTAGTTTTCACAGCCGCTGGCGGTTTGCCAGGACCGCCGGCGGCAAATCCCACATTATTAAATCGGCCACGATTGGGCCGAGGAGGTTATTGATGCCGGCCAAGAAAAAATCCGAAGAGATCCCGGAGCAGAATGAGGTTCTCAAAGATCAACAGGATCCATCGAATAAGGAAGAAACAAGAAGCGCGCCTGCTGCCGGCTCGCGAGAGTCCGACTGGAACCGCATAGCGGAAGAGCTGGCAAAGCCGTTCGATGCTTCTCATATCCGGGTGAAGCCGGGCAAGGTGGCTGCGAACGGCCAAGCACTCGCACTATGGTATGTAGATGCGCGTGCCGTGATGGATCGCCTCGACGCCGTAGTTGGACCGGAGAATTGGGAGTTCACCTGGACACCCATTCGCGACGGAGACCGGGTCGTGGTGCAGGGGGTGCTCACCGTAAGAGGCGTTTCAAAGAGCGATGTCGGCGAGGCAAAAGACGAAGACGAACCTTGGAAAAGCGGAGTATCCGACGCGTTCAAACGCACTGCGGTCCAATTTGGAATCGGAAGGTTTCTCTATCGCCTGCCGCAGTTGTGGTGGCCATACGATGTTGAGCGCCGTCGGTTCGAGCGCGAAGACGAACTTTTAGAGTTGGTAAACAAGGTAGTGCACGAACTGGAGAATGTTGGCGGCGATATAAGTCAAATAAAAGCAAAAGACTATACGGCTCGGGACCAACGACAGCAAACTCCTGAACCGGATAGACAACACCAAGGTAGCGGCGTTGGTGAGACTGCCACCAAGGGAGGCATTACGCCTGCGCAGGATGCCTACATCAGGCGATTATACGGTCAGAAATTTGCCCGATATTCCAACGGCAATGTGCTCTTTGCGAATTTCCTACGTCGTACTATAGGCCGCACATGTACCGTTGAGAAACTCACCCGCCAAGAAGCCGATACCGTAATCAAAGCTATGCAAGAAATCGGCACAGCCAACGCAGCGTAGGCTAGAAACAATAGCGAGTTAATCGACCCTAGCGAATCGGGAAAGAATGCGGCAGTTTTTCAAGCTGCCGCTTTTTCTTAATCGCTGGGTTTGTTCTCTATCGCAATAACAACTCCGACCGGAACTGGAAAGAATCTAACCTCAAGGTCCGCCGCGACAACCGGCCAGCTCGACAAGAGCCGCCGCCGCAGCCGCCAATTTAACTGCGATTAACAACAATCTCATTCCAGGAATCCTCCTACGATCGTTCCCTCCACGCGCACGCTAGCAAGTTGTGATGAAGGCAAAGCAAAAACATCATCCGACAAAACAGTAAAGTCCGCCCACTTGCCAGGTTCAATTGAACCGCCCTGGTTGTCGGAGAATCCGGCAAATGCACTGCCCCACGTATATGCACGTAAAGTTTCTTCCACAGTTAGCCGTTCCTGCAAACTGCGAGGCTCCCGGTTTACTGCTCGATCAACAAGTTCGATCGGAGACAATCGCTCAACAGGACAATCGGAACCCATTGCAAGCACAATCCCTGCATCAAGCATAGTCTTGAACGGGTAGCTCCACCGATAGCGTTCAGGACCGACACGGTCGTAGGTCCAAAAATCAGTAACGACAAACTGCGGTTGCACAGAGGCAATGACATTCAATCGTCTCATTTGCTCTATTAGATCGTCGGCCATCTGCGACGCGTGCTCGATTCTGTGGCGAAGGATGTTGCCCCGGTTGCCTGTGTCTTGCGCTTGGCGGATTCCTTCCAACGCGCACTCTATCGCCAAATCGCCTATTGCGTGAATGCATGCCTGGAAGCCATAGGTTTGCATTTCTTCCAGAGCAATCGCGATATCGCGCTCGTTTCTAAAGAGCACACCCTTGTCATCGGGATAGTCGGCGAATGGCTGTCTCATCGCGGCCGTGCGCGCACCCATAGCCCCATCTGCAAAGAGCTTCAGCCCTCCGATGCGCAGCCATTCGTCCCCGGAACCGGTTCGCAGTCCTCTCTTACGAAGGTAATCCAGCATGTCTGCCGGACACACCGCATATATGCGTACTGGAAGTCGGTCGCGATCTCGAAGGCTGCAAAACGCGTCGAATTCTTCTCGGTCGTTCAACATAACGTGGACTCCAGTCAGCCCCACGCGCCTGGCCTCGCGAGCGGCCCAAAGTGCTGCTGACTCCAGTTCTTTTCTACTCGGCTCCGGGATCTGCGACCAGATGAGTTCCATAGCATCTTCCGTCAATAGACCGGTTTCAAGTTGTTCGTGGGAAAGTTGCCCTTTGATAGGTTCCAGCGCGGCCGAATTGGCCACGAGCGCGTGCAGGCAAAGTCGCACGATCACAATTGGAACCTCCGGACTCACTTTGTCTAGATCGCGTCTGGTAGGCCATCGACCTTCAGCAAGCAGTTCTTGATCGAACCGCTCGCCAATAATCCAAGCCGAAGTCGGATTAGCCTCTCTGAAGTGATGCAGTCGGTTGAGCAATTCGCCAACGGACCTGCAACCCGACAAATCGGCATAACGCGTAGCGGAAATACCGTAGTGAATAAGGTGATTATGTGAATCGATAAGACCCGGCACGACCGTTAGACCTTCCAGGTCCGTCCACTCGGCGTCCTGCCCAACTGCACATCGGACTTCATCCGCAGACCCTACAGCCAATATCTTGCCATTATGAACAGCAACGGCTTCGGCGATGGCACATTTCGGATTAAAAGTGTAAATGCGGCAGCCAGCAAACACGCGCACAACGGAGTCTTTCACTTTGTGCTCTCCTTTTAGTTAGGATGCTTAAGAAAACCAGTCTTTTCGATGTATAGACAAGACAACTTCAAACAGCAAAGATACGGAATACTTACGTTTACATGATACAATTCGACGTTCGCCAAGCGACATACGTATCGGCAGGTAAGACAAACGCCGTGTTTCTTGACTGCTGCGCGCGAGCCTTAATTTAAGATTTCGTATGATTTCTCAAAAGTTAGAGTCGCAAAAATATCTAAAAAAAACGGGGATTCCTATTGACGCAAAAGCAGGCTGCATGGCATAATATGGTCGGAACCGGTTCCAGTTGTGTTTGAACCGAAATGAACCTGGGCAACAATCCAAACGTGAAACAGTTATGAGCCCGAGCATTAAGGATGTCGCCAAACTGGCCGGTGTCGGCAAGGGAACTGTTTCCAGGGTCCTGAACAACAGGCCGGGAGTTTCGGAAAAGACAGCAGCTAAGGTTCGACAGGCTATTAAGCAACTGGGCTATACGCCTAATGTGCAGGCCAGACGCCTTGCACGAAACGTGTCGGACCTGATTTGTTTTGTGCTGTCGAACCGAGACGTTCTGCACGAGTTCCACTCGATGGTCCTGAAGGGCGTCGAGGCATATTGTTCAGAAGCCGGTCGTGATTTGGTTTTTGCGCTGTGGAGATATCCGTTGGACCCGCCGCCTCCTTCAGTTACATTGCCGCGGATTATCGCTGGACGTGGAAGCGTGGATGGCGTGGTTCTGGCGGGTGTTAACCACATTGACTGCGTTAGAGCTGTAGTTAAGATGGGATTGCCATGCGTGACGGTAGGAAACAACCTAATCGGATGCAAGGCAATGTCGGAAGTGGACTCTATATGGTATGACGAGTCTACGGGAACCAGAGAAGCCATTAGATATTTAGCTGATCTGGGACACAGGCACATAAGGTTTGTAGGAAACACGGCAATCCCTTGGTTCGCTCGAAACTATCGAGCTTACAGTGATGCTATGATCGACCTTGGCCTGGCACCGAGGGGCATGGCTGCGAGCGAAACAACGGACTATGCTCAGTTTGCAGAAGAAGCAGCAAGAGAGATCGTCGAGTCTGGCGAACCGACGACGGCAATAATGGCGGCAAACGATGTAACTGCCGTAGCGTTAATTAGAGCGTTGGCAAAACGCGGCATAAGAGTGCCGGAAGACATGAGCGTGATTGGGTTTGATGATGTGCCGAGGTGCCTGGAATGTGATCCACCGCTCACAACAATACGTGTGCCGACTGAAGCACTCGGAAGAGAGTGTGCAAAGTTTCTTTTGGAGAAGATTTCTAACCCCGGAGTCGTATCAGGAGCACGGGTGATACAAACGAGCCTGGTAATTCGGGGTTCATGTTTGGCGCCAAGACCAAGTTAGGTAGCGGCGTCAGAATACAACCTCATACAGGGCAAATCCTCCCCCCTCTGGGATTTGCACTCGGCGGGGTGTGCATTGTACACCCCGCCACCCCCTTTTCCTCGTGAAATATACTGAAGATTGTTTCCAATTAGTCGGTAAGAGTAAGTATTCGACGGCGTCGATCGAGAATCTCGGACCTAATAAACGATCGCCGAAGCACAGATGCGAGCACTATGGCCTCACAGGAAGCCTCCATCGACCGATAAACGGCTGCTATAATGTTGTCGCCGAACGACGGCCTGGGTCGACAGGGGCTGAGAAAGGCAACAATGTAATCGCCAATTGCATCTAAATATGTGCGGACTTCGTCCGTAACACGAGCAAACGGAACTGCGCAAGCCGGATTGTTCAGCTCTTCGTGGAGTTTACGACAATAATCTGGCCAGTTGCCCAAAGCTCTAACAATCGAATGTGAAGGTTGATCGGTTCCGTGTCTGCAAGGAAACACTGGCGGGATTTGATCAGCATTATCCGGTATGAGTATAGTTCCGGCGAATACGGGACCTGGCGAAAGTCGGCATTCCAATACGGGCTGCGCTGGCGTGCCCGGAGCGCGTGTGCAAAAGACCCGTGCAATTGCGGCAATTACAGCAAAAACCGGTTCCAAATTGTAAAATACTTCTACGATATAGCGAATCTGTCTGATATCTTCGCGTGTGTAGCCGTCGGATGCAAGAGCATTAAGCTGATCAGGGATAAGGATCGACTTGGCAGCGAGTCGAGAAGCCTTCTTTCTCAGGTCCTCGGCAGCGCGGCGGATAAGACACGATTCCCAGAGAGGTTCTATTGCCGCCCAGAATGTTTCAAGGCAATCCGGCACGGAAGCAAGGACGCTGAGAAGATCGAATTCGATATTGCTGCCGATCCTCTGATATATCTCGGCCGGCAAACCGGCGGGCGAGGTCCGACGCATAGCCTAAAGCTCCTCCGGTCAAACAATCGCCGGACGCCCACCCTCGCCGCGGCCAAACTACTCTAAATCGGCCCGGAAATTTCGCTTGGAAGCAACCTAACTGATTATTCGCCGATTAGTGGGAAACTCAAACCTTGGTGGAGTAAGAGATTGCGCTTTATAGCGGTGATCTTCTTTTTCTTCTCTCTCACACGGAAACGAGCCTTTTCTCCAGAGTCCTAGTTTAAGCTTTCAAAGTGTGTTTATCCTGAGTTTGGTTGGCTTGCTGCTTCGATCAAAGTTCCCCAGACTTTTCCAATTTGGCATTCTCGAGATTTTGGCGCGCAGTCTGGTTGTTGGGATCAATGCGCAAGACTGCTTCGAACTGTTCAATAGCCTCGTCGAGCTTGCCCTGCTGAGCCAGGATGCTTCCGAGGTTGTTACGGGCTTTAGTGTACTGTGGAACCGCTTTGATAATCTTTCGATATTGTCTGATTGCACCCTCTATATCGCCGAGCTCATAGAGAGCATTGCCAAGGTTATAGGCTGCGTCCGTATACTCTGGGTGGTATTTTAGAGCTTCCCTAAAGTGGGTTACAGCAAGCTCCGCATCGCCTTTCGCTAGAAGTGCATTGCCAAGGTTGTTGTGAGCAAGAGAGTTGCCCTTGGTAACTTTGATCGCGTGGCTGAACAATGTGACCGAGTTGCGCCAGTAACCTACTTGGATATACGCAGGGATCATAAGCGCTGCCACCGTAAGTACCCCGATAACAGATAAGGCGATGTTCATCTGCCGATTATCTTCGCTAGTTCTGAGAATTCCTCGCAATAAATCTGGCACTCCCCAGGCTATTATTATGAAGATACCAATGAGAGGGATGTAGCTGAAATGATCAGTGACTGCATTTTTGCCTTGTTGGATCAGTCCGTTGACCGGGGCAAGAGTGATCAGATACCAGAGCCAGCCAACAATAATATATGGCCGAAGTCTGAAAAGAAGCAACGCGGCAGTAGAAATTCCGAGCAGCAAGATTGCTGACCCGATTACCTGCCAAACAGGAAGAGTATTGCTGGGATGAGGATACACAACTGTCAGATCGGAGGGCCAGAACGTTTTGGTAATATAGAACGCGTGCGCCACGACTGAATTCGCTATTCTTACACCGAGGGGATATGCCTCGAATGAACCCATGCTTCCCCGACTCGTCATAGCAAGAATGGTCGCACCGGCAATGACAAGTGCAAATATAAACATAGGTGCTTTCTCGAGTATAAGTCTGCGTGCCGACAGCTTAGGAAACCTCATCAAAGGCCAGTAGTCGAACAGCAACAGAGTAAAGGGTAAGGTTATCAACATCGGCTTTGAAAGCAAACCCAGCAAGAAGAACAATATTAGCCACATATAGCTCCGTTCGTTCTTATGTCGAGCAAAAGAAACGTAGGCAAGGGTCGTGAGCATCCAGAAAAGCGTTGAAAGCACATCCTTACGCTCAGCCACCCATGCCACCGACTCGACATGCAAAGGATGCACAGCAAACAGCGCTGCCACAAACGCGCTTCGCCACCTGTAGCCAGTCATTCGACTCAACACTACAAACAATAGCAGAGTGTTAGCCAAATGTAAGATCACATTGGTTAGGTGGAAGATGCCTGCGTTTTCCTTGCCGACCTCATCGCCCGCTATCAGGCTGACGAACTTGCCGAGGTCACTCTCGACCATGTAGGATATCCATACCAGGGGCTGGTAGAGCGATGCATGCGTCGTCACGAAAGCCCACTTGATGGTAATGGGCATCAGTCCGGATTTTACGTAAACGTTATCCAATACATATACATCATCGTCGTAGTTGGTGAACTCGAAGTCCCACACCTGCCAATAGATGGCAAAGGTGATCAGTATCAAGAGTGCGAAAATTAGGTGGTTAATGCGCTTGTCGAAAATATGAGCCATTTAGTTACACCTGGGAAACATCCTTGATCTAATAAATCCCCATTTCGCCAACCGGAACTTAAGTGCCGTCCACAAGCATCCGAATCCGTAGACTACGCTGCGGCGGAAGTTGATTGACGAAGCCTCGGGGAAATACTTTGTAGGACAACTTATTTCGGCAACGAAGTAGCCGTGCCAGATTATCTGTGCAAGCATCTGGTTGTCAAACACGAAATCGTCCGAGTTGGCCTCGATCGGCAGTTGTTCTAAAAGCTTTCTTGAGAACGCTCGATAGCCCGTGTGATATTCCGAAAGCTTCACTCCCAACAGCACGTTTTCTATAAACGTGAGAAACCTGTTCGCGACGTATTTCCAAATCGGCATGCCGCCTTTAAGAGCACCTCGACCAAGCACACGCGAACCAAGCACGCAATGATACAGTTCGTTCCCTATCAAGGCAGCCATCGCTGGGATAAGCTTGGGCGTATATTGATAATCCGGATGGACCATTATGACTATATCCGCCCCTTCTTCAAGAGCGAGCGCGTAGCACGTCTTCTGGTTGGCGCCGTAGCCTCGATTGCTCGGATGAACGTGGACCTTGACCTTTGGAAGGGTCTTTGCGATGGCAACCGTATCATCGTGGCTTGCGTCATCCACGACAATGACCAGGTCTACTATTTCTTGCTCCATCACTTCTTCGTAGGTCTGGCGCAGAGTAAGTTCGGCATTGTAGGCTGGCATAACCACTACTACTTTTTTGTCTTTGAACATGGCTGCCTCAATACGCTTTCTTCTT
>Ga0272448_1009322_pt1 | contig 10051 bp, 6 predicted proteins | sample YNPCB0191_FD_202220 | JGI IMG/M metagenome (GOLD analysis project Ga0272448, IMG submission 202220) | Hot spring sediment microbial communities from Yellowstone National Park, WY, United States - YNP-CB-019-1 | ecosystem: Environmental > Aquatic > Thermal springs > Hot (42-90C) > Sediment... | reverse complement strand
AACCGCGCTCAACTCGAGGCGGGGCGCTGCTGCGTCCAGCGGGTCGACAACGAGGACGAGCTATGCAGGCGCACCGTGCAAACGATCGCGCAGGGCGGGGTGGTCGGATGGTTCCAGGGACGCATGGAATGGGGGCCGCGCGCGCTCGGAAATCGCTCCATCCTGTGCGACCCGCGCAGGGCCGACATGAAGGAGATCCTGAACCGCAAGATCAAGCGCCGCGAATCCTTCCGCCCCTTCGCGCCGTCGATACCTCGCGACTCGGTCGCCGAATGGTTCGAGACTGATGACGACGTTCCTTTCATGACCAGCGTCTTTCAAATCAGGGAGGAGCGCAGGAAGCTGATCCCCGCTGTAACTCATGTGGACGGCTCCGGCAGGCTGCAAACCGTCGAACGCGACGCAAATCCGCTCTACTGGCGCCTGATCAAAACCTTTGGTGCGCGCACCGGCGTGCCGATTCTGCTGAATACCTCCTTCAACGAGAACGAACCGGTGGTATGTCGGCCCGAAGAAGCTCTCGACTGTTTTCTGCGCACCGGTATGGACGTTTTGGTGATGGGCCCGTACTTCATCGAGAGGCACGAAAGTGAGCAGGGCGTGCCGCTCGAAGCCGGCAAGTAAGGGATCAGGGCCGATCACGGGTCGCAAGTCACTTCTCGCGTAAAACCGAAACAACCGAGTTTCTCAATCTGGAAACGAAATGGACGTTCCTGATGCGAATTCTTGTCCTGACAATTAACTATTGGCCCGAAGACACCGGAATCGGCGCGTATAGCACGGCACGATGCGAATACCTAGCCTCGCAAGGCCACGAAGTGACCGTATGCACCGGGATGCCGTACTATCCCGAGTGGAAAATCCGCGACGATTACCGCGGCCGGATGTTCAGCAACGAGGTCCGCAACGGCGTGAACATAATGCGGTCGTACCTGTACGTGCCGCGCCGGGTGACCTCCGTGCGCCGGATCTTTCACGAGGCTTCGTACACCGCGATGTCGCTGGGAAACGCGCTCAGGCAGCGACGTCCCGACCTGATAGTCGTGATTTCACCGCCCTTGCCGCAGGCGGTGAGCGGCATCCTGCTCAGCCGGCGCTGGAAGGTTCCCTACGTTTTTCACGTCGAGGATCTGCAGCCGGACGCCGCCGCTGAACTGGGGATGCTGCCGAGACCGGCGCTTAAGGTTTTGCGCGGCCTGGAAAAGCTTGCCTATAAACAGGCGTCGCTGGTTTCCACGCTCACCGAGCCGATGGCAGAGCGGATCGTCGCCAAGGGAATCCCGAGCGAGAAAGTTGCGATCTTCCCCCATTGGGCCGACCCCGCGCTCTTCGAAGTCCCGGTCGCTGGAGGCGGGCGGAAGTTTCGCGAGTCCTTGCGGCTCGGCGATGGCCACTTCGTGGTGCTTCACTCCGGCAACATGGGAGTAAAGCAGGGTCTCGACGTGGTTATAGAAGCGGCGCGGCTGTCGCGCGATGACCATCGCACGGTGTTTCTGCTGGTCGGCGACGGAGCGGCGAGGGCGTCGCTTGAAAAACAGGCAGCGGCGGCGAATCTCGACAATGTGCGCTTCATGCCGCTTCAACCGCGTGAGGTTTTTTACGATATGCTCGGCGCCGCGGACGTTACGCTTATCACCCAGCAGCGCACCGTCTCGGATATCGTTTTTCCGTCCAAGACCGTGACTTTGCTCGCTGCCGCCCGCCCGATTATCGGCTCACTTAGTTCGGGCAGCGAGGTTGCAAGGGTTCTTGAAGCGTCCAGAGGCGGAATCGTCGTGCCGCCCGAGGATCCCTCGGCGCTGCTTGGGGCGATCGGTTCGCTCAGGAACAATGCGCGCCAGCTTAAGCTGATGGGTGAGCGGGGCAGGGCCTACGCGCGGGAGCGTTGGGATCGCTCGCACATTTTGCCGCAGATGGAGCATCGGCTGGAACAGGTGATCGCGACGGCAGGGTCCGGCGCGCAGGCCGCATGATCTCCAGCCGAACCCTGCGCTTGGATGTCGCGGCAACACGGAGGTTATTATGAAAAGGGTATTAGTAACGGGCGCCGGCGGATTCATCGGACACCACCTGGTGACCTTTCTTAAGCAACGCGGCTACTGGGTTCGCGGCGCGGACCTGAAGCATCCAGAGTTCAGCGATACCGACGCAGACGAATTCCAGTTGACCGATCTGCGACGCTGGGAGAACTGTCTTGCGGCGACGCGCGGGATCGACGAGGTATATGCGCTCGCGGCCGACATGGGCGGTATGGGGTTTATCTCGTGCCATCATGCCGAGATCCTGCACAATAACGCGCTGATCAATATCCATACTCTCGAAGCCGCGCGCCAGAACGGCGTCCAACGTTATCTATATACCTCGTCCGCCTGCGTTTACCCTGAGTATCTGCAGACCGAGACCAACGTGGCGCCGCTCAAGGAACAGGATGCCTATCCCGCCCAGCCGCAGGACGCCTACGGGTGGGAGAAACTGGTAACCGAGCGCCTGTGCATGCATTACCGTGAGGACTACGGTTTTGAAACCAGGATCGTCCGCTTCCACAATATCTTCGGGCCGCTCGGCACCTGGGAGGGCGGACGTGAGAAGGCTCCTGCGGCACTGTGCCGCAAGGTGGCCGTCGCCAAGCTGACCGGAAACCCAGAGATAGAGATCTGGGGCGACGGACTGCAGACGAGGTCCTTCTGCTATATTGATGACTGCGTTTTCGGCCTGTACAAGCTGATGCAGTCGGACTATCGCGAGCCGCTCAACCTCGGACAGGATCGGATGGTTACCATCGATGAGCTCGCGGATATGGTCGCCGCGGTCGCGGGGGTTCAAATCGTTAAGAAGCACGTTCCCGGGCCGCAGGGCGTGCGCGGGCGCAACTCCGACAATACGCGCCTGCGCGAGGTGCTCGGATGGGAGCCGCAGGTCAGTCTTGAGGAGGGGTTGGCTCGGACCTACGAGTGGATCGAAGCCCAGGTGAGGAACCGTCTCATGGCGGCCTCGAAAGCATCGGAGCGCGCCGAAGCGCCCGGGACGTCGGGCAAATGATCGACAAAGACCCAAGACCCGCACGGGTGACAGGAGAAGTCGCCTCAAGGGCGCGGAGGCCGCCGGATACGGACCGCGCGGGCAAATCGGTGCAGGCGCATGAGCGGTAATTCGATATGCTCGCTCGCGGCGATGCACCTGCCAGTTGTAATAAGGCGGGTGGGCCTTAAGTCTTGAGGCGGTCGGACCAGACGGCCCGCAGGCTGACAGAGGATGCGACCTCAGGCAGTATGAGCGCGGGGGGAGCAACTCGTGGCGCGGCGGCCGAAGAGCCTCGGATGAGAATCGCCATCAACGCCATATCCCTTAGAAAGGGAGGAGTGGTCGTGGCGCTGGACAAACTGCTCCAGCAGTTCTCACGCCTGAGGCCGAATTACGAATTTCACGTGGTCCTGGGCGAGCCGACGCCGCAGCTCACGGAACTGAACAATCCCAACGTCCATTATCATCGCTTTCGCTGCGGCGATTACGCAAGAACCGGTCTCTGGTACCTGACCGTTCTCCCGATGTGGCTCAGGCGCCAGCGCATCGACGTGCTATTCTCGCAGACCTGTTACCTGCCGCCGTTCAGGCCGAGACGCACGGTGCTTCTTGTCCAGGACGCTAAGTACTTTTACAGGACGACCAGGCAAATCACGGGAAGTGGAGCGAGGGAGCGCGCCGCGTTCCAGTTGAAGAAGCTCTGGACCTACTACTCGGTCCATGTCGCCGACCATATCCTGGTCCAGACCCAGACTCTCGCGGATTCAATCGTCGAAAGATTTCCTTCGGTGCGTTCGCGCTTGAGTGTTGTCCCGCACGGTCCCGGATATCTTGACGGTCTGGAGCGCCGGGAACCCAGCGCTGCGACGCCGGGCGGGAGCTTCGAGATTTCATATGTGGCGCTCTATCGTAGCTATAAGAATTTCGGGGTCCTGTTCGACGCACTAAGGCGGCTGCGCGAGCGGGGAATCCGCGTGCGGCTTCATCTGACGCTGGATACGGAGAACGACGAGGGTGCGCGCGCAGTGCTCGAGTGCGCGGCGCGCGCCGGGGTCGGCGACCTGGTCGTCAACCATGGCGAGCTGGAAGCGGACAATCTCTCGATGCTCTATCGCGGGTCGCACGCGTTCGTGTTTCCTTCGGTGTGCGAGTCGTTCGGCTTTCCGCAGGTCGAGGCAATGTCCTTCGGACTACCGCTGCTCGCAGCCGATACGCCGGTGAATCGAGAAATCTGCAGCTATGCGGCGCGCTATTTTCCGCCCGACAATGGTGAGTGCCTCGCCAATCAGCTCGAGCATCTGTATCGGAATCCCGGGGAGCTTGACGCCGCCGGAAGGCTCAGCCTGAAGCGCGCGAGCGATTTCGACTGGCTGAAGGCGGCAAGGGACACGCTCGCCTCGATGGTCGACGGACGGGGATAGCCTTGCGGGGCGGCGATGTGCGCCTGGCGCGCCGTGTCCGTGGGGGCCAGTGGCCGAATTGCATTTGGCAATCCATGCAACGAAGCGGTTTCGATTCCTCGCAAATGTGGTTCGCTGAGACCAGCAATCCTTCGCGCGCCGGCCAGGATCCGGTCGAGACTTCCTCGCCCGTTATACGGGCGAAGAGATCCGCCTACGAGGCGTTGCGCGAGCCGCTTCGCCGCCTTGGCTTTGGTCATGCCCGATGGCCGCGGACCTTTGCGATCCTCGATCTGATTTTCGACCCGCGCGGCACTGCGGCGTCGTACGACCGCGAATTTGCGGGGCGAGCCGATCCCTGGAACTATGCCGGCGACCCGCGCGAGCTGTTGCGCCATCGGCTTGCAATCGAATTCCTCGATCGAGCGCGAGGCAGGCGAAAGTTCACGCGTGCACTCGAGATAGGCTGTGCCGAGGGCGTCTTCACTGAGCTGCTTGCGGTACGGTGCGAATCGGTGCTTGCCGTGGACTTTTCCCAGCTTGCACTTGAACGCGCCAGTGTCCGCCTGAAAGGCATCGGGTCGGTTGCCTTCGCGCAGTGGAATCTTCGTACCGATCCGTTTCCCGGCTCTTTCGACCTGATCGTCGTGATGGACGTGCTGAGCGGCATCCTGCGGCCCGGCGATTCGCGCGCGGCGCGCTCGCGGTTAATCGCGGCGATGCGCCGCGGGGACTATCTGCTCGTCGGCGACCATCGTCAGGCACCCGAGTTCGAGAATTCGTGGTGGGGCAGGGCGCTCGTGCGCGGCGGCAAATGGATCGTCCGCGGTTTCACCGAGCACCCTGCGCTCGAATGCGTCGAGCACGCGACAACTGAGACACACGTGCTTGCACTTTTGCGCAAACGGTGAGCCGGCGGTCCTTCTGGCGCGCTTCCAATGATTATCTCAGTCGTTATACCGACATATAATCGCCGCGATCTCCTGAAGAGTGTCCTTCAGAGCGTCTTCGCGCAGGATTTTCCAGCGAGCGAGCGCGAAGTCGTGATAGTCGTGGACGGCTCGACGGATGGCACCGCCGAGAGCCTGCGCAGCCTCAAGGCGCCGTGCCGATTCACCGTGCTCGAGCAGGCGAATCGCGGTCCGGCGGCGGCGCGAAATGCGGGTGTGAGGGCGGCTGCGGGCGACCTCGTGCTGTTCCTCGACGACGATATCAGGTGCACGCCCGATCTGCTCGGCCTTCACGTTGCGGCGCATGCAAGGCACGGGTCGTCGGTGGTCTTTGGCGCGGTCTTGATCGCGCCCGAGAGCCCGCGGAATCCCGCAACGGACTGGGTAAGCGATTGGTATTCGCAATATAATCGCGAGCTGGTTGAGCGCGGCGGGCCCTGGTCGAAGCACGACGTCTGGCTTTATTCCAACTGCTCGATTTCCCGCAAGCTATTTCTCGATATGGGCGGCTACAATGAAAGCTTCCCCTGGGCCGCGTTCGAAGACGGCGAAATAGCTATTCGGCTGTGGGACGCGGGAGTCGCCTTTCGCTACGAACCGGCGGCGCGCGTTTACCAGGTGTACGACAAGACTCCCGAAGATCTGGTGAAGAAGGATGCCGTGCGTCACGCGCGTGCCGAGGTGATGATGACCCGGATGCATCCGAGCCATCGTCCCCACTCACGGCTTGCCAGGGCAAACTCGACCCGGCTGCGCAGGACTCTTACCCGCCTCGCGTGGGAAGCCCCGGTGTCGCCCGAACTCCTTCTGCGGGCGCCGTTCAAACTGGCCGCGAGCGCCAGGCGGTTCCCTGCGATGAGGCGCGCCGCGATTCGCCTGCTCCAGTTGCGCATGGGGATCGAAGCAGCGCGCGCGGCGATAGACGAGAGCGGCTCGTGGGACGAGGTGTACAGGCAATATGGGGCGAGGCTTGCGATCCTGATGTACCACGACATCGGGGCACCCGCGCTTGGAATATATCCGGAACAGACCGTGTCGCCCGCCAAGTTCGAGCAGCAGGTGAAATGGCTGGCGCGGCGAGGCTACACGGGGATAGGCATCCGCGACTGGCTCGCGTGGCGTGAGGAAGGCAAACCGCTGCCGGAGAAGCCGGTGTTGTTCACCTTCGACGACGGTTATCAGGGGGTCGCGAAATATGCATTTCCGATTCTCGAGCGCTATGGTTTCAAGGCGCTTGCCTTCGTAGTTACTTCACTGATCGGAATGAGCAATACCTGGGACGAGGCGGCTGGGTTTCCCTCGCGCCGATTGATGAGCGCCGACGACATCCGCCGATGGGCCGCGCGCGGCTTCGAATTCGGCAGCCATTCGCGCACCCACGTCGACCTGACCCGTCTCGATGCGAACGAAATGGCGCGCGAAGTCGCCGAGAGCAGGGACGAACTGGCGGCCGTTCTCGGCGACGCGCCGGCGGCCTTCGCGTATCCTTACGGGCGCGTGAACGACGATGTGCGCCGATGTGTCGCAAGGCATTTTGCCGCGGCGGTTTCGATCGAGCGCGGGCTGAATACCATCGCCACCGACCCCCACATGCTGCGACGCTCTCACGTTCGCCAGCGCGACACGCTGCTCGATCTCGCGTGCCGGGTCGCGTTCGGAACAAGTCCCATCGTCAAACTGCGAAGTTATCTTCCAGCTCCCCTTGGGTTCGACACTCCCAGGCCCGGATCCCTTTCGCCGAAGTCCCTTTCCCAGACCAATTGATCGCTCCTTCGGCACCTTCCCGCCAGGCAACGCCGGCCGAAGAGCGGTGTATGTATCGTCGAGTGTGCGGGATGCGGAGGCTATTGAGCGGGCGGTAAACGGCTTAGCGACTGGCGAGGGCCGGGCGTTCTCGCGAAAGTATGCACTCTACTAGCGGATCGGCGCCCTGCGGAGGCGCCACGCCCCGGAAGTCCGTGTTTCGACGATGAAGGTCTCGGTAGTAATTCCAACCTATAATCGTCTCCGAGTCCTGGAGCGCACTCTCCCGACCGTCCTCGACCAGGACTTTCCTGCGGACGACCGGGAGGTGGTGGTTGTCGTCGACGGCTCGACCGATGGCACGGCGGACTATCTTCGCCGCATCTCGGCCCCGTGTCCCCTTCGCGTTGTGGAGCAGGCGAACGCGGGTTCATCCGCCGCGCGCAACGCCGGGGCCGCCGCCGCGCGAGGAGAACTGCTGCTCTATATCGACGACGACGATCGTTGTCCGCGCGACCTGGTTAGCGCGCACGTGCGCGCCCATGATTCGAGCTCGCGCCGCGTGGTTTTCGGTCCGATACGTGTCGCTCCCGAGAGTCCGGCCAATCTCGCGACTGACTGGATAAAGGAATGGACCGCCGAATACGTCGAAGAACTCCTTTCGAATGGAGGTCCGCGGTCGCGCTTTCGGGTATGGATTACGCCCAACTACTCACTACCGCGGAAACTGTTTCTGGAGCTCGGCGGCTATGATGAGCGGCTGACCTTTCCCGGCTCGGAAGACACGGATTTTACATTGCGGCTGTTCGAGGCAGGCTGCGAAATAGTATTTGCACCCGAGGCCGGTGTATATCAATTCTACTCCAAGACGCCCGAGCAGCTGGTGCGTGTCGATTCGCCGAAGCTCGGGGCTGCCGAAGTCGAGGTCTGCCGCAAGCATCGCGACTATCGTCCGCACTCGCGGCTTGCCGGACTGGCGGAAGGCGGGCCGTTACGGCGCGCGATGATGTGCGTCGCCGCGCGTGCTCCCTTCTCGCCGCAGGAGCTCTTGTGGCCTGTATGCGTCGCTGGCGAACGATGGCGGTTGCTTGCGGCGGTTAATCGCGCCGGACTGAGGGCTTTCAAGTGGCGCCTCGGAATCGAGTTCCTGCGCGGCGGCGTAGCCGCCGCGGGCGGATGGCGCGCGTTCCGGCGGGAATTCGTGAGGCACCTTCGGGTCTTGTCCTACGCCGATGTTGCGCCCGAGGGCGCGGGTGGCGCCGGGTGCGTGCCGGTTGACGAATTTCGCCGGCAGATCGAATGGCTCACGCTTGGACGATACCGTCCGATCATGCTTGGTGAGTGGATTGCGTGGCGCGAAGGTCGAACGGATCTGCCGGAGAATCCGGTTGCGATAACATTCGAACGGCCGACGAAAAATATATTGAAATATGCACTGCCGATCCTTGGACGGCATAATTGTTCCGCCGTGCTATTCACCGATCCGGTTGAAATTGACGCCCGGCCAGAGGGGCTGATTGGCGTGGACGAGATGCGGCGGCTGCCGGAGGGGCTGATAGAGTTTGGCCTGGCCGCGCCGCGGCAGCGGGACCCAAGGGGCGCGGGAGCCTTCGATTTGCAGAGAGAACTTCCGACGTTGCGCAAGCGTCTGGAAGCCACGCTGCGGCGTCCGGTGAATTTCCTCGCCTGGCCTTTCGGCGAGCCGCCTTCCCCGCGCAGCGAGCCGGCGGCGCGCCTCTTCGCGATTGCGTTTACGGGCGAGCAAGGGGTGAACTCGCTTCACACCGACCCGCATGCTCATCGCCGCCTGCGAGTATCGCCCGGGCTGGGAAAGGTCGGCTTCGCACTGAGGTTGCGCCTCGGGACGGGATTCGGAGGGGATCCGAAGATCGTGCAGGCGGACGCACCGGCCCGAGATGGAGTACCTGCAATAGGGATGCAGGAATAGGTTTGCGGGATGGTTGACGGCGGAACAGACTATCGCGATGCTGCGCCGGCCGAGGCAGGGGATCCGCGCGACTTGGCGTCGCGAATCCGTCTGGTGCGCGAGAGCGCACTCAATTGCGCTCCCGCCGCGATCTCCGCGCTGACCTCGCTCGCGCTGGTCCCGATAATGCTGCATCGCTTGGGCGCCGAGAGCTACGGAATCTGGATCGCCTGCCTGACCGCCGCCAATGTCGCGACTCTGGCCGATTTCGGGCTCGGATGGAGCGTTACGCGCGAAGTGGCTTGCGCAAACGGTGCCGCGGACGGTCCTGGGCGGCGGACGCTGGAATTCGTCAACGCGGCGAGCGGGGTGTTCCTTGCCCTGGGGCTTGCAGGGGGTCTCGGCGTGGCGGGCGCGGCGAGAGTTCTGGTCGGCGCGATGTGCCTTTCGGTGAAAGCGCGCGCGTTGCTGCCATGGGCCTCTGCTTGCGCCGGCGTGTTTTTTCTCGGCACCAACCTGTGGTGCTTCGCGCGCGCGCTGCTTTCGGGATTGCGCCGCTTCGGATTGATAGCGCTGATTTCCGTCAGCTGGATAATTGTGAGCGCTGTCGCAACGGTGGCGGCCCTGATGCTCGGACTTGGTCTGCCGGGAGTTGCGGGGGTCCAGGCAGCCGTTGCGTTGAGCGCCGCAGGCGCTGGACTCGCGATGGCGGCTCGGGCCTATCCGGAGTTACGCCCAGCGATTGGCGGCCTTCGCTGGAGCACGCTTGCCCCGCACGTGAGATTCGGAGCCTTTAGTCAGTTGGTGAGCTGGACCAGCTATCTGATATGGCAGGCGCCGCCGATGGTCGCCGGGCTGCTCCTCGGAGCCCCGGCGGTTGCCTTCTATCATGTCGGTCAGAAGTTCCCGCTGCTGCTGACCCGTTTTACCGACAGCGGCGGCGAAGTCGCATTTGCCGCAATCAGTGAAAGCCGCCCTGAGCGTGATCCCTCGCAGGCGCGCCTTACCGT
>Ga0272448_1009321_pt1 | contig 10052 bp, 10 predicted proteins | sample YNPCB0191_FD_202220 | JGI IMG/M metagenome (GOLD analysis project Ga0272448, IMG submission 202220) | Hot spring sediment microbial communities from Yellowstone National Park, WY, United States - YNP-CB-019-1 | ecosystem: Environmental > Aquatic > Thermal springs > Hot (42-90C) > Sediment... | reverse complement strand
TGGCGGCGCGGACGCCCGGCCGCAAATGTCCTAGCTCGGAAGCCACACCTTGGCCGCCGACATATACCCGTCCGTCAACTACAAATGCCCCGCCGATGCCGGTGCCGACATTGCTGTAGAAGACGACGCGCTTTCCGCGTCCGGCGCCGCAGCGGGCTTCGCCCAATCCAGCCATGTCGCTATCGTTGGCCAGAGCCGCCGGCAAGCCGAGGGTTTCGCGGCACCACTGGACCAGCGGGAAACCGTCCCAACCGGCGACGTGATGACTTTTCAGGATTATTCCGCGGTCGGAATCGACCGGCCCCCCGAAGCCGATACCTATGGCCTGCACGTAGTGCTTTGCGATAAGGGGAACGGCGAGGCGGCGGATTTGCTGAAGGATGCCTTGCGCGCCCTCGGCGGGAACAACTTTTGCCCGTTCCAGCGCCGCCAGCTTGCCGGAAACTCCGTCGCCGACGCCGAGTTGCAGCTTTGTCCCGCCGATTTCAATGCCGAGCAACATGGATGCACCAAAATTACTTGCCGAGGCAAAGTTTATCCCTCCCCCAAACAGTTCGCAAGAGGCTCACTTACGGCAAGCTATATTTACGCGGAGGAGGACATGCCGAACTCTCTCACCGGTTATGCCCGTTTGAAGCCCTGGCAAGCCCGTGTGGTGTGGGGCGTAATTGCCGCCTCGACTGCGTTTTGTGTGGGCGTGAGCATCTCGCCCCTGAGAAGCGATAATTTCCGTTCGCGGCAAAGCGGCGGCAGCGATGTGGCACTCTACGCGGCCGAAGTAGAACGCATCGCGCATGGAGAAGGCTATTATCAAGCCGCAGCCGCAGAGCTTGTTGCGCGCGGTTATCCCACGCGAAGCGTCTTCAACTGGCGCCCGCCGTTGCCGATGTGGCTGCTCGGCAAACTGCCGACGCCGCGAATCGGACAAGTGCTCTTAGGTGCGCTCGGCGCGCTGCTGTTGCTGATGGGTTTTAGGGCAGCGGCACTTGAAGAACAACCTGCTACCCATCTTAGCTTGCAACCGTTTATTTGTGCGTTGTTGCTGATCGGCGCAGTCTTGCCGACATTTCTTGACAAACTCTATGTCGTGCCCATTCTCTGGTCCGGCACATTCCTAGGGTTGTCGATAAGCGCCTATGGACTACAACGGCCTTATTGGGGCGTGGGCTTCGGTGTGGCGGCGGTTTTTCTTCGTGAGCTGGCCCTGCCGTATTGTCTGCTTGCGGCGTTTCTCGCCTGGCGTGCGGGACGGCGCCGGGAAGTAATGGCCTGGCTCGTGGGTTTGGCCGCGTGGCTGAGTTACTATGGTGTTCATTGCTACAAGGCATGGTCTTTAATTACCCCGGATGCAAGAGCGCATGCTCATGGCTGGCTGTGTTTCAGCGGGGCGGCCTTTGTCATCTCCACCGTCCAGATGAACGCTTTTTTGCTGCTTCTGCCGCAATGGGTGTCGGCGATTTACCTGGTGGCAGCCCTGGTCGGCTTCGCCGGCTGGAACACGCCGCAGGGCACGCGCGTCGGCTTGAGCGCTTGCGTGTTCATTATCGCCTTCGCCTTCGTAGGCCAGAGCTTCAATCAGTACTGGGGATCGCTGATTGCCCCGCTACTTTGCTTTGGGGCGGCTCAGACGCCTGCCGCCCTGCGCGACTTGTATCTTGCAGCCGTGCCTCGCTGGAAACCGGCGGCGACGGCTTAGTGATTGGTAACTTGCAAGTGCGCGAGAAGGAACACCAACACGCCATACACCCAGGACGGCACGGCGCGTTCCTCGATTACGGTAAACAAGCGTCGGCAGGCGAGGCAAAAGTTCGGCCCGTCCCGATTCCGCGTTTGTCTGAGCAAGGTTTTACAATAGGGACAAGTGATATACATCTTTAATCCGGCCCGGAAAAAGCCGCAAACAAGAGAATAAGAAACAAACTTCTCTAATACAACTATATCATTTTGCAATCGTGCCAGGGAGCAAAGGGACGGGATTCACTCTTGCAGCGCTCATGCTCCAGAAGCACCCGAAGATGTCGAAAAGATGTGGTTTTTCAAAATGATTTGACAACTGAAAAAATTGACCTACGTTTAATGGTAGAGGCGGGGCTTGAAAGCCTCAGCCGGAGAACAATGGGGGTGGCCGAAAAGGCCATCCCCGACGCAGGAGGCCTGGCAAGCCGGATACATGTACTGAAGTTACTCCTCTGACCGGCCAGGCGATCCTGCGTCACTTTTTGGCCTGCAACCTCTTGTCCGCAGTTTCGGCTCTCACGGCTGCCGTGCAAGGGGTTCGTATTGACAAAACGGGTTCCAAGGGTGGAAAGCAGGCCGACGGCGGTTTCAAGAGCTGCCGCTTCACCCAGCGGACCCACGAGGTTTATTGTTTCGCCTCGTTTTCCGACGGGCGGAAACGAGTCGAAATGGGAGGAATAACTCATGAAGTCGCTCGCTCAGAAGTTCTATCGTTTCCTCGTCAGCGAGGATGGGCCGACCGCCGTCGAGTATGCGGTCATGCTGGCCTTGATCATTATCGTCTGCTTGGCCGCCATTAGCTCGGTGGGCACAAGGACCAGCGCCACCTTCAGCTCAGTGGCCAACACATTGCCAGGCGGCGGCAGTTAAGCCCTGCCTTCTGGATTGGATAATTGCGGCTTGATGTGTTCTGCCGCACGCGAACAATCCGCAAAATCGGCATTTCCCCTCGATGTTGTGATTCGCGGCATCGAGGGGTTTTTTTTGACCTAGAATTCATTTGGGCGAAGTCGCAACCACTGTTTCCGGAGAAGGACGGACCGCCATGTATCCCATTAACCCTTCCGCCGACCTGCTACAAAACGGCGTGCAAATGGTGATCTATGTCTTCACCATTTTCGGCGTCGTGCTGAGTGTGCTCTTCGGCGCTCGAGGATAAACGAGAAGAAACCGTTTGTGGCTTTCTCGGCATACTGTAGATATTTTCACTGCCAAAAAAGGAGAATACAATCATGTTCGATATCAGTAATTTTCACACCGCACTTTCGACTCATTGGCCGATCTGGCTGCTGAGCGCGGTACTCATCGTAGCCGCGGTCATCGATGGTTGGAAAAGAAAAGTGCCCAACTGGCTTACCTTTCCTCTGGTTCTGACCGGTTGGGCGTATAGCAGCTACTATTTCGGCTGGGAAGGACTCGGCTACAGCCTGCTGGGAACCGCCGTCGGGCTGGGTCTGTTGCTGCCGCTGTATGCTATCGGCGGCATGGGCGCAGGCGACGTGAAGCTCCTGGCCGGCGTAGGAGCCTGGGTTTGGGCGGCGGCCACGTTTTATTCGTTCTGCGTCTCGGCAATTGTCGGCGGCGCGATTGCCGTAGGCCTGGTGCTCTGGCAACGTGATTGGAACTTTCAATTGAATCGACTTGCCACAGTGGTTGGCGAAATACTCGAAATGCGCAACCCCAACAAACTGGCCGCCGCGGCAGAGCAACGCAAAGGCTCCGCAACTTTGCTGCCCTATGGGATTCCGATCGCCATTGGCTCAATTGCCTATTTTTTCTGGTCAGGCATGTTGCTCTAAAGCCCTTGATATACCCAAATGCCGCAGACAACGTAAATTGAATGCGAACGATCAAAAACAACTTCAGCAGCCTATTTTTGGAAGGAAATGGGGAAAATGACGGGAAACGCAACTCTCTATTCTGTCAAAATCGGCGTAGGCGGCCCCACTATCGGACATTGTCTTGAGCAGTCTTACCGATTATGCCGAAAAAACCGGAAGGGAGCGGCCGTAGTGGAGTTCGCTCTCATTGCGCCCATTTTTTTCCTCTTGGTATTTGGGATGATTGAGTTTGGGCGGATGGTTATGGTCCAACAGATACTAACCAACGCGGCACGCGAAGGAGCCAGGCTGGCGGTGCTCGACTCGCCTACGCCCGTCGGTGGGGACAACGGCCCCGTGGCTTCTGCCGTGCAAAGTTATCTGCAAACTGCGGGCATTTCCGGCGCAAATGTAGCCATCAATCCACCTGAACCGACCACAGCAGGTTATGGGGCGCCGATCACGGTAACGGTGAGCGTACCTTTCAGCAATGTCAGTTGGTTGCCGGTGCCGATGTTTATCAGCCCCGGCAGGCAACTTACGGCCAGCGTAGTGATGCGCCGCGAAACGGTGCAGTAGGTAAACTTTATGCGTCCGAGATCTTTTGCTTTGTTAATGTTGGCGGTAGGTTGCGGCCTGGTTGCCTCGATCGGCATTTCCGTGGCGCTGGAACGACGGCATCGAGAAGCTCCGGCCTCTTCCGGTGCTGCGCAGCCTGTGTTTGTAGCCCTAACGGATATTGACCAGGGCGAGGTGCTTACACCTGAGGTCCTGAAACCAGAACAATGGCCGAAAGACAAAGTTCCCAGCGGGACCCTTTCCCGCATTCAGGACATCGAGGGTCGCCGCACACGCACCAAACTGTATGCCGGAGAGCCGATCCTGGAGAACAAGCTGTTTCCCAAAGGCTTCAATCAGCAAGGGGCCACCGGACTGATACCCAAAGGCTATCGCGTCGTGCCCGTCAAAGTCGATCTGGTGAGCGGCGGCAGCAGTCTGATTCTGCCTGGCGACCGCGTGGATGTGATGGTCCATTTGGTTCGCAATCCGAGCCGTGACATACCGGAAACGGTAACGCGAACAATCCTTCAGGACATCAAGGTTTTCGCCGTAAACGACGTAATAGATATTGACAATAGCAAAGGAGGCGAAAAACTGGCGGCCAAAACAATTTCCCTGTTAGTTACGCCGGAACAGGCCGCCAAGGTGATGCTGGCGAGCCAGCTTGGGACTATTCAATTGGTGATGCGCAGTCCTGCAGATCAACAAAATTCACCCAATGCTGAAGCCCGTCCAGGCGAGCTTTTCGGGACGCTGGATGCCGGCGACCGGAAGAAGGAGTCTGCTTCCGAAACGCCGTCGCTTACGGAGCAAGTTAAAGGCCTGCGGGAGCTTTTCGAGTCGATGAAGAACAGGCCGGCGGCCACCGCGGCTACGTCTGAAGCCGAAAAACCAAAGACGATCTGGACCGTCCGAATTTTGAAGCCGGATAACATCGAGGAAGTTGCCTTCGAGGAAGAAGCACAAAAGACGGCGGCAGCCCCCTGGTGGAGTGTGTGGAAGGAAACAGCGGCGGCGGTTGTCGGCCCCACGCTCCCCCAGGAAACGAAGCCGGTCGGGTCGAATGCGGGCGGTGGAACGGAAGAGGCGGTGCAGAAATTGCCGCCGACTTCGCCAACTGTGCCTGCGGAAAAAAACCCGCAAGAGTTACCGCCGGCAGCCCTGGAGCAAGCATCTTCGACAGAGGGAGCTTAAGAAGAACGCAGGTTATTATGGAGGCTCGGTTTTCGGACGAGTGGTGCTAAACTATTAGCGCAAGGAAGGTACACGGATGTACGCGCGAAACATGGGGTGGTTGCTGTTATTCGCGGCGGTTGTTTGCCGCCCGCTCTTCGCAATAGCCGAGGATGACGTTCCCGCCTTTGTCAAACCCACGGTGGTCTATAAGGTGCAGGCGGCAAACGAACGGCTGGAAATGATCGTCAATACGAGCCGCATTCTGGCGCTGGACAAAAAGATCGCCCAAGTTCAGGTCAATAATCCCGAGATTCTTGAGCTGCGTGCTTTATCGCCGTATCAAGTGCAAATCTCGGCCAAGACGATCGGCGTAACGCAAATCAACTTGTGGGACGAAAACCAGCAGGTTTACAGCATCGATGTCGTCGTTTTCGGCGATGCCCGACAACTCGAACTCATCCTGCGCACCACGTTTCCGAACGCCGCCTTGAAAGTCGTCCCCGTGGCGAACTCGGTGCTTATCTCCGGCTTTGTGGATAAGCCGGAACATGTGGAGCGGATTGTAAAAATTGCGGAGGAGTATTACCCCAAAGTAATCAACAACATGGCCGTAGGCGGCTGCCAGCAGGTGCTGTTGCACGTGAAGGTGATGGAAGTGTCGCGGACCAAACTGCGCCAGTTAGGCTTCGACTGGGCGAAAATCACCGGCAGCAACGTAATTACTTCCGGCCCCAGCGGGTTGCTCTCCGACTACAACGCCAGCGAATTAGTATCGCCTGGGTCTTATTTCCGCACCGCCTCGCCCTCCACTTTTTCCTTTAGTGTGGTAAACGGAAGCAGCGCGTTTTTCGGCGTGCTGGAAGCCATGCGCCAGGATAATCTGATGAAAATTCTTTCCGAACCGACGCTGGTTACCGTCAGCGGCCGACCGGCGTCGTTTAATTCCGGGGGCGAGATACCGGTGCCGGTGCCGCAAAGTTTGGGCACCTTATCCATCGAATGGAAGAAATATGGGACGCACATCGAATTCGTGCCGATCGTGCTCGGCAACGGTAAAATCCGCCTGGAAGTCCGCCCGCGAATCAGTGAGTTGGACGAAACCCGAAGTTTCAATATGGCCGGCACGCAAATCCCCGGCATCAAATCGCGCGACGCCGATACCGGTGTGGAATTGCAAGCCGGACAAACGTTGGCCATCGCCGGCTTAGTGCAGACGCGCATCGAAGCAGAAAATTCCGGCCTACCGTGGATTAGCGAAGTGCCTTATCTCGGCGCTGCTTTCCGTAGCGTCAAGGAAACCCGTAACGAAGTGGAATTGCTGATTCTCGTAACGCCGGAATTGGTCGATCCGCTGGATGCAGAAGAAGTGCCGCGTTGCGGACCGGGCATGAGCACCACTTCGCCCACCGACTGGCAACTCTTCATGCGCGGCCACCTGGAAGTGCCTAATTGTCTGCCGCCGGAGGAAGGACCGGCAGGCGGGGTTATGTCGGACGAGATTCCCGGTGAGCCGCCGGAGGGGATGATTCTCGGCCCCGGCGAGTCAATTCCTGCTCCCGTGCCGGTGGACGAGGCGGGTCGGCCGGTGCGGCCGGTACGCAACGGTCCAGGGTCAAAACCGCCGGCTACGGCGGCTAAGAAAGCCGGCGCTGCTCCTTACGGCCGCTATAGTCGTTCCAGCCTGAACTCGCCCGCGCGGATTCCACCCTCCGAATCAGCAGAGAATCCGCCAGGCATGGTCGGCCCGGTAGGCTATGACATAGTAAAGTAAAGAAGGGCCTTGCTCTGTTGCATGGTTCCGGCTGGTACTGCGGCTGGTCGCCATGTCGCAGAGCGGACGAAGGCGTCTCCGGTGCGCAAACGTTTCGGGATGTGAATCGCATTTTTGTGGCCGTTCAGGCAAGGAAACGAAGTTCCACGGCTATGAGCAATATCTTAAGGATAGCCATCGTCGATCCCAACGACTTGCAGCGGGAATCGCTGAAAAACATGCTGTTGGGAATAGACACACTATGGTTGGAGGCGGAATGTTCGCGCTACGAGTTTTTCGCCGATGTTGTAGCTCAAACCAACCCTGACATCGGCATCGTGGCCATCGACGCCGACCCCCAAAAAGCCTTGGAGTTAGTCGCCCGTCTCACGCTCAATTCGCCGGACTGCGCCGTTCTGGTAGTGAGTTCTTCCAGCGACGGGGGCTTGATTTTGCAAGCGCTGCGCGCCGGAGCCAAAGAGTTCCTCACCCTGCCGCTGCGCATCGATGACTTGCTGGCGGCGCTGGGCCGAATCAGCGAGCGGCGCATCGGCGGCGAAGGCCGAGCACGCGGCAGTCAAGTGTTCGCCGTGGCGGGAGCTATCGGCGGCGTCGGCACCACCAGCCTGGCGGTCAATCTCGGCTGCATTCTGGCCAAGCAACCGCAAAATTCCGTGGTCCTGCTGGACATGGACTTGTGTTTAGGCGATGCGGATGTGTTTCTGGACGCCATACCTGACTATACCCTGGTGGATGTGGCGCAGAATGTCAACCGTCTGGACTTCACGCTGTTGAAACGCTCCCTGACGAAACACTCCTCCGGCTTGTATCTTCTGCCGCGGCCGGTGCAGTTGGAAGATGTAGGCATTATCACGCCGGAAAACATGCAAAGGGTAATCGGCCTGCTCAAGGCCACTTTCACGCACTTGATTCTGGACTTATCGAAGGGCTATTCTGCCGTAGATATGGTGGCCCTGGAGACGGCCAATCATATCCTGCTGGTAACGCAACTCGACCTGCCTTGTTTACGGAATGTCGTGCGGCTGATGATGTCCTTCAGCAACATGGAAGGCATGGCCGAAAAGGTGAAGATTATCGTTAATCGGGTGGGGCTGGACAGCGGCCAGATTACGCAGAAAAAGGCCGAAGAAACAATCGGCCGCGAGATATTCTGGCAGATTCCGAACGACTATCGCACGATGATTGAAGCGCGAAACAACGGTATCCCGCTCATCGAGGGCGCGCCGAAGGCAGCCATCACCCATTCGCTTCAAGCTCTGGCCAAAGCGCTTTCCGGCGAAGAGGTGCCGGAAGTAGAGGCGGGCGGGAAGAAGTATATCGGCGGCCTGCTGAAACTCTGGCCCACCAAAAGCGGCAAATAGGTCCGCCGCTCTCATAGCCTGCTCCGGTTTCCACCGCACGGAGTGCTTTATCCGGCACAATCGTTGCTGACGGAACCGGAATGTGAGCGTCGAATAAAGCCTGACGCTGCGGGAATATCAGAAGGAAGCGTAAGCTATTTTTTATATGAAAACAGGGCAAGCAGCAGCGACGCTGAAGCCTCCAGGGCGAATGGGCGTCGCCGGTTGAGTTCTTTGGTTTACTTTGCTTGAGCGCACAACGATTTTACCCTTCCATGCCGAAACTAATAGGTCCACTACGTCCGACGGATTCCAAAGAGACCGCCTTTGAAGAGATGAAGCAGCGGCTCCACGCCAAATTGGTGGATAAGCTGGATTTGTCTCGCGTAAGCGAATTGGACAACGACACTCTGCGTCGGGAAATTCGCCTGGTGGTCGAACACCTTTGCGACAGCGAAGATACGTTACTCAATCGCAGCGAGCGCGAGCGGCTGGTCAACGAAGTCCTGGACGAGACTTTCGGGCTGGGACCGCTGGAAGTGCTGCTGAAAGACCCGACCATCAGCGATATTCTCATTAACGGCCCGAAGAGTGTGTATTGCGAACGTCGGGGCAAGATGGAAAAAACCAATGTCGTTTTCCGGGATAATAACCACCTGATGCAGATTATCGACCGGATAATTTCCAAGGTAGGTCGTCGGGTGGACGAAACCTGCCCGATGGTCGATGCCCGCATGGCGGACGGTTCGCGTTTCAACGCGATTATTCCGCCGCTGGCCCTGGACGGACCGTGCGTTTCGATTCGTCGTTTCGGCACCAACCCCTTGAAGCTGGAAGACCTCCTGAACTTCAAGACCCTTACACCGGAGATGGTGATGTTATTGGAAGGAGCGATCAAGGCCCGGCTGAACATCATCATTTCCGGCGGCACTGGCTCTGGTAAGACGACCCTGCTGAATACCTTATCCAGCTTCATTCCCAACACGGACCGCATTGTAACCATCGAAGACGCGGCGGAGTTGCAATTGCAGCAGGACCACGTGGTTCGCCTGGAAACCAGACCGCCGAACATCGAAGGTAAAGGCGCCGTAACCGCCACCGACCTGGTGCGAAACGCCCTGCGCATGCGGCCGGAACGAATCATCATCGGCGAATGTCGTGGCGGCGAAGCGCTGGACATGTTGCAGGCCATGAATACCGGCCACGAAGGCTCGATGACGACGCTGCACGCCAACAGTCCGCGGGACGCTCTGAGCCGCCTGGAAACGATGGTTTTGATGGCCGGCTACGAGCTGCCGCTGAAGGCGATGCGCAGCCAGATCGCCAGCGCCATCAATCTCGTGGTCCAGGTGAGCCGCCTCCAGGGCGGGCCGCGAAAAGTTACCTGCATCACAGAAATCGTCGGCATGGAGCAAGACACCATCGTGATGCAGGACATCTTCCGCTATGACAAAGAAGGCGTGGACGAAAACGGTCGCGCCTACGGCAAGTTTATCGCCACCGGCATTCGGCCGATGTTCATGCCGCGTCTGGAAGCCGCCGGAATTCGGCTCCCGGCCGCGACGTTCCGGGAAAGAGTGATATTGGAGGACTAAAACTTTGCATCCCTTATTGGTCGGCATTCTGGCTTTTCTCGGCGTAACCGCC
>Ga0272448_1009320_pt1 | contig 10052 bp, 4 predicted proteins | sample YNPCB0191_FD_202220 | JGI IMG/M metagenome (GOLD analysis project Ga0272448, IMG submission 202220) | Hot spring sediment microbial communities from Yellowstone National Park, WY, United States - YNP-CB-019-1 | ecosystem: Environmental > Aquatic > Thermal springs > Hot (42-90C) > Sediment... | reverse complement strand
GAGCGGCAGACGCTTTCATCTCGGCACTAAATCGTCTTCGTGTGGTTCCCATAGTTACTCCCATTGTACTGGATTACCAGCTGGGAAACCACCTTAGCGCGGTGTCCAGATTCTTGGGTACATTATACTGGAGTAGCGTCTTCTTCCACCTCCAGACGTGCTTGTTGGTAGATGATATGAGAACACAAGATCGCCACCCAATAGGATGCTTTGTTGAGGTCAAAGGCCAGTCCAACGGATTCGGAAAATTATCTGCCTATCAAGGAGATAGCGCTGTCGTCTCATGGTTCCACTCTGTCGCTGATCGCCAGAGTGGGTGCTTCCCGATCAATGCGCTAAAGCGCTGCCTGCCTGGGGCGCAAACCCGATGTTATGTCTACGATGATATCTCAGCGACATGGCGTATGGGCCGGATCATGGGATATTTCACCGAAGATAAAAAGCGTCTGGAATTCGAGGTGCACTTTGGTGGGGGGAAAGCAGCCTACGTTCCTGAAGAGCACGTCTTTGTACGGCGTGAGGGTCCTCCTGCAGATCCTTTGGAGACATTGGTAAACCGAGCGCAAGAGACGCCCTTCTTTTTCGAACGCCGCCGTGCTTTAATCGCCAATATTCTCGAGCAACGCGCATGCTCTCACGGGCTAACCGGATTATTGTCTGCTCGAATCCATCTCTTCCCCCACCAGATCAATGTTGCCCGAAAAATATTAGAAGATCAAGTGCAACGGTATCTTCTTGCTGATGAAGTCGGTTTAGGAAAAACTATCGAGGCAGGGATCGTATTACGCCAAGCCTGGCTTGACGATCCCCATATTCGTATACTGGTAGTCACGCCTACGCCACTCATGGCCCAATGGGCTGATGAACTCTCCTCGAAATTTGGGTTATCATCGCAAACAGCGCAATTGACTCTTTGTACCATTGACGATTTGTCCCTTCTACCTGCATCGGCTGCGTTCGATATGTGCGTAATGGATGAGGCACACCACATCGCCGAGTTGGCCAGGTTGGAGGATTCCATGCAGTTATGGGCCAGGTGTCAAGCACTGGCCCATCAAACACCGCGCTTACTGCTTCTCTCTGCCACTCCTGCATTACATAATGAGCAGGATTTCCTCGCTATGCTCCATTTGTTGGAACCTTCCAGTTATCGCTTGGGCGACTTGGAATCTTTTCGCGCATTGATCCAGGCACGGCAACCAATCGGTAATTTCCTTATGCTATTTAAAGAAGGTATGGGTCGGCTGCCATTGCGGCAGTGCCTTCATCAGATTAAAACATTGTTTCCCTCTGATGTGTGGGCACAGGAAGAGGTAACCATTCTGGAAACACTCAGTCGGCAGCCTGATGCACCGCAAAAGCAGGTAGATGAACTTATTCGAGCTTTGCGCATTCACATTTGTGAAACCTATCGCATTTACAGGCGCATGTTAAGGAACCCTCGTGAGAAGGTCGGACCAAATGTATTGCACAAGCGAGCCAACAATGATGAACGTCCTCCCGTAGTCTGCGAAGTAGTGACTGATGAACGTTGGCCACAGGTTATGGACTTACTCTATGCCTGGCAGGATTTGGTATTGGCTAATCTCGATGGTGTCGGAGATGAAAGAATTATTGACGAATACTGCCAGGTCTATTTAGCGTTACTATCGTCCGCAGGCACCTGGTTGGACATGTTGAAAAAGGCAATCAACTGTCGATTGTATGGAACTTTATCTGCTGAAATCGGTGAACTTGCCCCAATCCTTTGCGCAGTTCCTGTACTCACTGGCGAAGAAGAGATACTAGGTCAAGTTTTACAGACCATCACGGAACCGACGAGTGAGGACTACCTTTCCTATATATGTGAGGTAGTCGAGCATTGTTTGGAGATCGGTGAGCGACATTGCGCGCTGTTTACCTGCTATTCGCATGTTGCAAACGAACTTACTTGCCGATTGCGTGCGCATCTTCCCCAATCAGTATTAGTCGTCAGCCATCTCGCAACGATGAAGAGCGAGGAGGCACGAGAAACGGTTGTAAAATTTACGAGTAAGAAAGGGAAGGCTGTCCTTATCTGCGATCGAAGCGGCGAGGAAGGCATCAACTTACAGAATGCCGAAGTCATGATCCACGTCGATCTACCATGGGACCCTAACCGCATAGAGCAACGTATCGGCCGGTGTGATCGTATCGGTCGTGAGAGTGAAGTGAAAGCGCGGTTAATCCTACCGGATGATAACATCCAATCACCTTATGGTGCTTATTACAACGTGCTCCAGCATGGCTTTCAGGTCTTTTCCCAATCCATTGCCGATCTGCAACTTTATAGCAATCGTTTCTCCAGCACACTGGGAAAACAGCTTTTATTGGGTGGACCTTCTAAACTAATCGATTCCATTCCCACCATTAGGGAGGAAATCGCGCAGGAACGCAGGTTGCTCCGTGAACAATCGACACTGGACGAGATCGAAGCCTTTGAGCAGGATATGGCAGACTTCGTGTCCCCTTTGTTAAATTTCGAGGCTGATTGGTCAACTACTCAGGATGCCACAGAACGCTGGTTGCTAGAGACATTGCACCTAGATGTAAAAACACCAGATGGCATAGTCTGTGATCAATTCGGATTACCATGTTGGGGATATGCGGGACATGGACAATCGATTGCCCGTTATGAGTGCAGTGAAAGGACATTAGCTCCCAGGCATTGGGTGGCGAGATTGATGGAGGCACAAACACGGCATATGACTTTCTCTCGTGAAGTAGCCTTAAAGACACACAATGTTGATCTCCTTCGTATCGGCCACCCCTTTATCGAACAACTCCGACGTTATATCAATTGGGACGACAGAGGTCAAGTCTATGCCATGTGGCGATATAGGCCCGAACAGCGTCTAAAAGCAGACTATATCTTTTTTCGCTTGGAGTTCGTTGTTATGGCTGACTTATCCTCTGCGCGAAAATATGTTCGTGGCAATCAATTGGATGAAGAAGTAATTCGTGCCTTCCGCCGGCGGGCAGATGCGTTGTTCCCACCGCAATTCCGTGAAGTCTTCCTGCGAAGTGAAAATCTGATCGCAATAGACGACGAGAAATACAAACCAGTTAAACGCATCCTTGAACAGCCGTATGAATCTGTAGAGCGGGGTGGACGAGACTTCAATCTTGATGGCGAACGATTATGGGCACTTGATGAATTGATTTCGCCTGATCAATGGCCGGATTTATGCCGGCAGATTCGTGAAATCGCAGAGAGCCGAATCCGTGACGACCGTACATTCAAGGATTATTGCCAGACATGCAGCAGTCGAGCGAAGAAAGAATTGGCTGTACGCCTGGAGCAATTGCGACGCGGCCACATCTACCGACGGGGATTGAACCCCGAAATGGTGACTAGCGATGAAATCGATGCCGCTTTCGAGTCAGAACGTCTCCTCAACCATGCGATGATTCGCGGACTTGCGAAACCAGTCGTGCGACTCGATACCATCGGTGTTTATATCCTGTCATCGAGGAATCCATTTTCGGGAAGTGCCATATGAGTAGCACACTCATACATACCGACATCACACAACTGGATGCACGATTATCTGACGGAACGCTGCTCTCAGAAAATCCGTTATCTTACACGGATGCACGGTATCAACGATTTATTCGTGCGGCGCTTGCTGGACCTGCCATGGCAGATGCTCCGGTGTTACTCCGCCATCTCATGCGAGCAGAGTCCGAACAGCAGGATGCATTACAGCATTTTCGCATTGCCAGAGATACCTTCCCTTACGATATCTCGTCATGGTCCAGGTTCGGCATAGCCACGACTTCTTTCGACTCCTATTATCGCGTACATGCCATGCCATGGCACCCCAATTGGCTTGCTGACGTCGATGAGCATGGGGTAGATGGCGCCGCCTGCGCATTACAAACTCGACGGCCTGACTTGAGATGTATGGGAGATCCATTTTTAACTTCGTTTAATTTTTCATCATACCAAAGTGAGGGACAACGGGAAGCCGTTCGTGCGGTGTTGGAAGCACCGCCTGGCTCGACATTGATTGTCAACTTGCCGACAGGTTCAGGTAAAAGCCTTTGTGCATATATCGCTGGGAAGATTCCGTTTACAGAGGATGCCGGCAAGGGATTAACGCTGGTCATAGTGCCGACAACCGCCCTTGCACTGGATCAGGAACGAGCTACACAAACCTTCTTCCCGGAGTCTACAGCATATTATGCCGCCGATTCAGAGGAATCACGCGATCGCAATCAAGAAATCCGCTCTCGTATTCGAAGTGGTCAGCAGCGGATTTCACCTCACCAGAAAGCGTTCTGGGCAGTCTACGTCCTGCTATCTACGAAGCAGCCCGTCAAGGATACCTACGGACGCTTATCGTTGATGAGGCACATATTGTCGATCAATGGGGCGATCATTTTCGGCCAGCGTTCCAGGGATTATCTGGATTGCGAAAAGCGTTACTGTCACTCTGTCCCCAACCATCATTTCGCACAATTCTACTAACGGCTACCGTGACATCGGCAACTTGCGAAGCCATTATTCAACTTTTCGGTAAACCCGGACCTGTACGGATGGTGTCAGCACCACTTATCCGTCCTGAACCGTCGTACTGGTTTGGCTATTGCCAGGACGAAAGCGAGTGTCGGCAACGATTAATAGAAGCAGTTGATCATCTTCCCCGTCCACTCATTGTTTACACCACGCGGGTGCGAGATGCCGAGGAGCACTACCAGATGCTTCGCGGGAAGGGTTATTGCCGAATCGATCTGATGACGGGCGATTCTTCCTCGATCGATCGTGAGCAAGTTATCCGCCGGTGGGCTGCAGGAGACACCGATATTGTAGTTGCCACCTCGGCATTTGGTCTAGGTATCGACCAAAGTGATGTGCGGTGTGTGATTCATGCCTGCCTCCCAGAAACTTTTGACCGTTTTTATCAAGAAGTTGGTCGCGGTGGACGAGATGGTAATGCATCAATCTCGTTGACGCTCCATACTGAGGATGACATCAGACTTGCCTCTGGTATGGGAAAGAAAAAAGTAATCACAATTCAATGGGGATTTCCTCGCTGGCGTGAGATGTACCGGAATGCTGAGCATTTGGAAGGTGAAGCTCCCCGATGTCGCGTGCGGATCGATTTACCAGCGGGAACCGATCCGGAACACCTGAATATGAATAGTACGGAGAACACCCTTTGGCATTCACGTACGCTGAATCTCATGGCGCGAGCGCAACTTATTGTTATTGATGACGAGTTGCAGGAGCAAGAAGAGGGTGACTCGGAGGGTAGCGGATCGACACGTGTCGTACAGTTGCGCGACCCACGTCACATGGATAAGATGCGCTGGGAGGAAGTGCTGGAGCCCGTTCGACAACAGATCCTGTCTGCGACGAAGCGGCAACTTGATCTGCTAAGGAAAGCGTTGCACGGTAAGCAATGCATTGCCGAACTGCTTACCGAAGCATATACAATCCCACACGAATTGATCCCCGGCGCTAAATTTGATCTTCGTCCAGCACGTGCGTGCGGTGGTTGCCCACATTGCCGTCGGAACGGACGGAAACCTTATCATGAACCACCATTCGTTGAACCCGTCGGGTGGGATACACCGATACTACTCGGTAAGACTCTAACTGCATATTTGGCCGGACAGCGGTCAATGGCGATTTTTTATAAACCTGGCATGCCGCAGCACGAGCTGCAACGTGATATTACAGAAATCGTGAAATGGCTCCATAACCAGAGGGTATTTCGCCTAGTTACGCCTGACAACTATCGGACTGCTATCAGTCGCGAATTCAGTGAGGAGCCACTTTTCTTTCTGGAAAAAGTCCAGGAACGGTGGCGCCAGGTTGCTGCGCCCATTATTGTTGTACTGCAGCATAATGACTCCTCTACTTTCCTCAGACGTTGCCTGTCAGTCATGGAGCGACGGCCGTTGATTCTGATTCTGCCGAATGATCTTCGAGATCCGGAACGGCCGGATCGCTATTGCTGGGATTACCTCTCTTGCCAGCGATTGCACCTTAATTCCATACTTACATCAGAAGGTGGTTTATGAGCGTCATCACGACTGTTGAATTTGTGCCAAGCCGTATGATGGGCGTATTTCGCTACTTACTGAGCATAAAAGGGCATATAGAGTCACGTGACCGGCTGCAGCATCTGTTGTCGCCAGCACGCGAGAAACGAGACATGATCAGCGATGTCATTAACGAGATGGTCCAGATGGGGTTGTGTGTGAAAACTAAGGCAGATGATGGCGACACGCAGATTGCGCTGGCCCCAGAGACGCTGGACTATTACGGGCGGAAGAATTTCGATTTGTCGCGTCTCAAGCTGCTCATGCTTCGGTGTCTCCTTGGGAATCTGGGCGACGAATCAAATACTCGTAACCATGACTTCTGCCTGCATCTGACCTGGTTCCTTTCTCAAGATCCCTTTACCCCTCTCGGCAATCAGGACGAAATCATTGCACGTCTCCAACAGGCATTCGGAGATCATCCGTTGATCATTCGGAGCAACCTGCGATATGAGAATTTCCGTTATTGGGCTCGTTTTCTGGGTTTCGGGTGGGAGTATGAACTCCCCGGGAAGCCAGCAGTTTTCGTGCCTGACCCTCGCGAGTATCTCCAGTTGAGCCTTGCCGAACTATTCGGAGCGGATCATCGATTGACCATGAAGGAATTTATCGGACGGTTGCTCAACGCCTGTCCTCTCTTTCCCGGTGGTCGCTGGCATACCGAGGCGGGTGAAGCTGTTATGCAGACGCCATCTGCAGTGCATCTCCCTCGTTCATTGGGTTATGCACTACTGCAATTGCGTGATGAGGGTGTGGTTCGTTTGGAAAAGCAATCCGATGCTCCATACCACATGATCATCGAAGAGGATGGGGCACCACAGAACTACGCGTTCATCGAACTGGTCTCAGGAAAGAGGGGGAAATAAATGGCGTTTTCCTGTTTTACCTGCTGGGATATTGCACGCATCAGCGAGGTGATGAATACCGAAGCTTTGCAAGTCAGCGATCAGGTTTTTTTGGCTACGCATCACCCTATGCGTATGGCACGGGTGACTAGTCGAAACGATGCGCGGGTTGGAACCGTGCTTACGGAAGAGCAGTTCCTCAATGAATTTATGTCGCCTAACGAAGACCATATGCACTCGGCCGTACTCGGTACGGCAGGGGCGGGTAAGTCACACCTGATCCGTTGGCTATACCTGAATATCCCGCGCACAAACTCACAGCGCATAGTTCTTATCCCCAAGGTGGGGACAAATTTACGCCGCGTACTGGAACTGATTCTCGAAGACATGGAAGGTGATGTCTTCGATAGGTATCGTGAACGTCTGCAGCGCGCGACCGGCGATCTGCCGATTGAACGCGCGAAGCTGTATTTACTGGCTAATCTTGCCATCGCCACCGGACCGCAAGGACCACGTTCACAGGAACGGCCGGATGATGAAGAGGTGCAACTGATCCGTGATTTTTTAATCGAATCGATGCCCATCCTGCTTCATCAACCGGCAATCAGTGAGCGTTTGTTAGTAAAGGATGGCATCATCGAGCAGATTGCAAAACATGCAATTGGCGACACGGAGCGAGAACGTAGGGAAAAACGCCGGGCTTTTGGACCCAACGATCTGGCACTCGAAGACTGGGGCATAAATCCCAATGATCTGGCCCAAGAGGCGCGCGAACCCTATCAGATGTTGTATAACAACTATGATGGGATGCGTGAGCAGGCGCTGGCATGGTTGAATGCCAATCTCGATTGGGCGATTAGTCGCCTGCTTGACCTGGGTAGCGATGACATGTCGCAATTGATGTTGGAAGTTCGCGAAGTGTTGGCACAGCAGGAGAAAGAGTTGATTCTCCTGATTGAGGACTTCGCGAAACTTCAAGGCATCGACAACCAGTTGCTTGAGGCCTTGCTGATGCGTCCGGTACAGTATGGACGGCGATTATGCCGGTTACGGGCTGCCATGGCAGTGACGGCAGGTTATTATGACAGCCTGCCGGATACCGTCAAAGACCGGATTAATCTGGCGGTTGATGTCGATATCAGCCTGCAAGAGCAGGAACTTCAGGATGGGGCAACGGGTGAATTCCTCGCTAGATTCTCCTCACGCTACCTGAATGCCGTCCGCCTGTCTCCCGCAGAACTGCGTGATTGGGAAGAGCAACGGGCGACTGGGCAAGGTATGCAAACAGCGTTTCCGAACCACTGTGACCGCTGTGAGGACAAGCAGGCCTGCCATACCGCGTTCGGTGAGTGCCAAGGTTTCGGTCTTTACCCCTTCACACGCCAAGCTCTATCGACGATTTATAAACGTGCCGAAAAGGTGCATCCTAGAGCAACCACCGTCAGCTTATCAGCCTTTAACCCACGCCTGTTGATTAATGAAGTGCTGAAGCATCCATTAACGCTACCTGGAGATATTGTGCGCCAAGGGAAATTCCCTCCTTATGAATTGCTTATGCGCCTGGGTGGTGGTGAGATGCCCGTGATGTCGGTGCAGCAACTCGAGCGCCGAATTAATGACAGTTCACGCCGGGATCAATACCGTGCGCTGATCGAACTCTGGGGCAGCCCACAACATCTCGACAGTGTGCCTTCCGATGTATTGACGGCCTTCGGATTGCCGGCACTCACCGGAACGACAACGCCTATTCCACCGCCCCCACGACGTGATCCTTCGCCTGTGCCGCAGCCAACTCCGGTTACGCAACAACCGATCCTGGAGGTTAGCGCATTAGATACCTGGGCAAATGGCGGTACCATGGTGAGTGGGTTAACACAAGCTTTGCGTGAACTCCTATTTCCGTCTCTGCAGGAATACATCGATTGGAATGCTGAAATGCTTGTCTCGTCGTTCTATGCCGGGCAATCAAAAGTTTTCCGCCAATCATGTATCATCTTTGAGGGGCAACAGACTAGTGGTGGAACGCGCGGTGAGGCTTTTACGATTCAAGTTAAGCGCTCCAATGAGAATGCGATCGCTCTTCAGGGGGTACTCCAGGCCAAGGTTTATGGCCATTGGAACTTTGATGGGGGGCAATTCCAATTCCGGCAGTTTGCCAGACTGATGCGTGAACTGGCCTGCGAGACCATCCGGAAGATCCGGAAGTTACCTACTGAAGACACCGAGTTTGACCCCGTACCGGTAGCAGTAGAGTTACTGACTCTAGGTGGCCAATTGATCGGAAAGCCCACCGCTGATCATCAGAGTGAAATAGAAGCCAGGTTTGACGCCTTATTTATCCCATGGGATACCATCGATCTTTCAGCACAGACAGAACACCGCTCGAGAGAATGGCTTCGCCTGTTAAAGGCCTTTCAGGATTTCGGTGGGAAAATCAGTGAAATTATGATGTCACGCATCGCCTGTACAAAAGGGGGGACAATCGCCGCTCAGGTGATTGATGCCGCCCAGATTTTGCCTGTGCTGAAGCTTACCCGCCAGAGTGATCGTCCATCATTGCCATTACCGGAGACTCTGCGGGTGGCGTATCAGCCTCTGATCAAATTGCGTGAACGCATTGACCAGTATTATGACGAAGCAATTAGCATTGAACAGGTGCGCTATCTTCAGTGGCGAGATACGATGCGGAGGTATTTTCCTGCCAACGAGTCCGTAAAGGAGGTGTTGGACCTTCTGAAGCAGGTGGCGGCGCTCTCTTCGGGGGTTGGAGTCTTCGGATTGCGTAATTTTGAAGATCTAAATCAAGCGCTTAGTTTTCGTGCAAGTTCCTTCGAGGAGTGTCTCCGTATTATTGATGATCGGCTGGCTGCCAACGAAAACCGCCTGAACCTTCCCATTCTCGGAAGGACAGACTTTTTCCGTCCCATGGCGGCAGGAAACACCTTCGTTTCTACCGTGAGTCAGTTTCTCGAAGGAACGCAGAAGCGCCTGAAAACAGAAGAAGAAGGTCTGTGGACTTTCGCTCTTTGCCATCTCGTTTCCTGCTGAGAAAGGGGTTCATCGGCCCTCCCGCGTTCACGCAACCCGGGACACCTGGTCGATCAGCAAGTCGACGTCCTCGGCATTTTTCGCAAG
>Ga0272448_1009316_pt1 | contig 10055 bp, 7 predicted proteins | sample YNPCB0191_FD_202220 | JGI IMG/M metagenome (GOLD analysis project Ga0272448, IMG submission 202220) | Hot spring sediment microbial communities from Yellowstone National Park, WY, United States - YNP-CB-019-1 | ecosystem: Environmental > Aquatic > Thermal springs > Hot (42-90C) > Sediment... | reverse complement strand
TGCGCCAAGCTGACTCCATTTAGTCGCATAAATGTACGGTATGCTCACCTGATACCCTCGATTTAAGATTGCACCCAGCTTGTTTCCCATCGAGTAGCCTCCACTGTATGGCGGCTGTCGAAGCTGATCCGCCGTCAAAGGCATCGGCAAAGGGTCATAGTAGATCAGTATCAGATATGGTTGTAGACTGGTAAGAAATCTTCCCTTTAAGGTCACCTTCGTGTTCTTGGTGTCAAATGTCTGCCAGTCGACGAGTACATTCTCGAAATCTTGGACAACTATGACCGCCCTGTTGGAGTATGCGACTCCGATGTTCACGTGTGTATGAGAGGGGTCAAGTATGTTCTTTCTGTGTCCCCAATCGCTTGCTGAATCGTTGTATACCATTTTCCGCTCTAGGTCTTCGAACATCAACTTGATCTCTTCTGTGGAGGGGGTCGTGGAGTTGTTTGAGATGAATACAGCCGCAGCATTCTCTTCCACAAAGTTCTTTCCACCCAAGATGGTGTATCTCATATAGGGCTTCATGCCATCGGAACCCCAATGGCTTAGACAGTTATGTTCCAGAAGGTCTTCCGCATGCCTTTGTGCGGCAGGATTGTTTCCTAACGCGACGGGAGATAGTTTGAAGTCGGCTCTGTCGTCATTTATTAACTTGAGTACATGGAGAATCAGTTCGGTTCTGTTAACGTACGCTTCCGAGGTCGTGCAAGTGGCAGCCTGACTTGAGGTAGTCTGAGTTATTGTGGAAGTGACTGTGGCAAAGGTGGTTGAAGTCGGTGGCTGCGTCTGCGCTGTCGTGTACCTTGTCTGATGCAGTGATTGAAGCTGGGGATTAACGTAGAAGAAGAAGACGGCTACAACAACAATCCCGACAACTATTGGAGTAAGCTGCTTTCTCCAATCTATCTCAGCTTCGCCATCTGCATCATGCAGGGTTTCACCCGCTTCACCGGGCATGATGTTCTGTTCTATCATAAAGCGAACTTGATATAGGTTTTCCTCATTCAGCCGACATGAGTCGAGAGGACGCCAGCCTAAGATGGGCTACATTAGGGCAGTAGAAGGAGAAGATTAAAGCCTGCCGAGAGCTGGCTTTGTGGAACAGAGTCTCCAATTTGGAGCCTGACAAAGCAAGGGAGCATGGTAGGGGAAATGATATCTAGATAGGGTTTCATCGTCAGACAGCTATGCCCCAGAATGTATGATGAGATTGTCTACCAACTCTAACGGGGAAACTGGGCTCTAGAGGAAAAATTGACGAGACGGAGGGACGGCCACATGCACCGTTCACGAAGGTAATCCTAGAAGATCGCCCTTCTCGTCTTGACTACGATAAATGTGGCAGCTGAAGCGACGAGGACACCTGTAGCCAACATATATAGGACATTTGACATGTTCGACGGTGTGCTGAGCTCTGTCTGGCCACCGGTCCGTGTTACAGTCTGAATCGTCGCAAAAGAGGAGCTGCCCTGAGCCTTTTCGTCGGCTGCGACCGGGGCTGCAGTTTCCACACCATTCTGAATTGTAGACGCTTGGATAAGTAAGATCGGCATCACCATTATGCTGGTGGCTACGATAAGGGCTAAGAATATAGGGAAGACCAGCTTGTTCATATATCCCACCTAAATCTTGGCTTAGAAGATTATTAATTCCATACTTTAGAACACCCTAAAATGGCCTTTCCCTCCAGATCTTTGCGGTCTCATACCAGAAAAGTATTGAGGCCAAGGACCCGAAAAGCGTGGCAACAACCTTGTCCAGAGTCCAAAGTGGACTGTAGAAGGCCAGATAGTAACCTAACATGGCAGTGAACAGGGTGGAATAGAAGAGGTATCTGGGAAGCAGTAGGTTGCCGAGCCTAGTATAAAGCTTTAACACGCCAACCTTCACTTCCTTTTTTATGAAATATTCTCCCAACTCGGTCTTCTCCACAAGGCCTATTGAGACAAGCTTGTCAAGATGATATATGGAAACACTTGGGCTCGAGAACCCAAGCTTCCTCTGAACCTCTCTCACTCCAACAGTGTTCCCCTTGCTCTTCAGCATATACAGGTATACTAGGAGAGTCTTACCTGTCAGCTCTGATTCTATCAGAGCCGAGTCCGGCAAAGATATCTTCGACAACTATTTCAGATCGTTGTCTCCTGCTTTTCTTTAAAAGAGTTTCGCTCCAGAAGGCTGTTCTATAAGTTGAACATTGCAGAAGACCCTGTTCGATACGATGGAATAATATAACGACATTCTCCATATGTTGGATGATAGTATATGATGACGACAAAACACGCCATCTTGGCAGGCTTTATTGTAGCAGTGACCATGTTTTCTGCTGTGGCGATCCCATACCTACTTCTATCGAAACAGGAAGGGGAGACAGAACTAAAGGCCTTCAAATCATACGTGGAGCTTAAGGACTATATACAGGCAAATACAAAGAAAGCCAACTACTGGTTTGGATTACGGGGAGGAATCATGCCGCTCCCGGGTGTGAAGGATGTTATGACTGCTACGGTGACGCAGACAACAGAATCCGAACCCAGCTATTCCACGACCAACGTGCAGGTTGAAGGCGTTGACGAAGCAGACATATTGAAGAATGACGGCAGGTACGTCTACTTTGTGAGACAAGATCAGAATACTGGACAAGGAGAACTCATCATACTGCAAGTCTATCCACCCGAAGAAGCAAAAGTTCTCTCCAAGATCTCATGGGGTGAGAACAGGCGGCCGATAGCCATATTCGTAAACGACGAAAGACTCACCGTATTCCTCTCGATGTGGAGTAACGTGCTGGTGACGGAGCCAAAAGGCTTAGAATATGTCGCCACAGAAAAGGTTGGAATAGAAGTATACGATCTTCTAGATAAGGTGAACCCGAGGCTCGTTAGAAACATAACAGCAGATGGCTTCTACTTGAACTCTAGAATGATAGACAAGTACATTTACGTGATAACAGCCTTCCCGACATACTTGGTCAAAGAAGAGGTCATACTGCCGTCCATATGCGTAGACTACGAGGTGACAAAGGTCGAGCCATCAGACATACAATATACTGATACACCTGATGTCGCATACTCCTTCACCACGATAATCTCATTTAATGTACAGGACGACCTTCAGGAGCCAGTTCTCAAAACGGTACTCACCGGTGCAGCAAGCAACATATATGTTTCCCCAGCGAACATCTACCTCACATTAACCAAGTACGATTTCGAAAGATACCAGCAGCTTCAGTCGAATTTTGAGCAGACCCTAATCTACAGAGTTCACATAGAGAACGGAGACATAAAGTTGGAGGCTGAAGGGACAGTACCAGGCCATGTCCTAAACCAGTTTTCGATGGACGAATATAAGGGATTCTTCAGAATAGCCACGACATCATGGCAGCCATCTGTGGCCAGAGAAATGGGAGTCTCACAGTCAAATCACATCTACATTCTTGACTCATCTCTTAAAGTGGTTGGAAAGATAGAAAACATCGCCCCAGGAGAGAGCATATACTCAGCCAGATTTATGGGAGACAGAGCCTACATGGTAACATTCAAGAAAGTTGACCCATTCTTTATAATAGATGTCAGGGATCCGGCAAACCCAAAGATGCTTGGCTGGCTTAAGATACCCGGCTACTCCGACTACCTGCACCCACTCGACGAAAATCATGTGATAGGTATAGGCAAAGAGGCCGTGGCCGCAGAAGAGGGGGATTTCGCATGGTATCAGGGAGTGAAGATCTCTCTTTTTGACGTCACAGACGTAAGCAAGCCACATGAGACTTCAAAGTATGTGATAGGTGATAGGGGATCAGACACGCCTGTGCTGAGAGACCACAAGGCGCTGCTCTTCGATAAAGCAAGAAACCTGATGGTGATACCGGCACTTGTCGCGGAGATAGATAGAAGCCAGTATCCGGGAGAAATACCGGCGAACGCCTACGGCCAACCAGTCTGGCAAGGAGCATACGTATTCAACGTGACCGTTGGAGAGGGAATAGTGCTCAAGGGAAGAATCACCCACTTCGATGACGGATTCGAGAAACAACAGTACTATATGGGCAGGTTCATAGAGAGGGCGTTCTACATAGGCGACTTCCTTTACACGCTCTCATATGAAATGGTGAAGATAAACGATTTAAGCAGCCTAGCCCAAGTCGGCCAAATAGTCCTCTCATGACCAAGGATCATTTCCTTCACTCTCCCTTGCCAGTCTCAGAGCCCAACATCAAATATTCAGTGAACTCATCTAATTCGAATCACTGAGAGAATTCTTTGCTTCCTCCAATAGTTTAACCAAGTCTTTCTTAGTCACAACCCTTCCACTGCCAAGCCCTGCGCACGCGTAATCAACTTGGAATATATACCCTTCCTGCTCTATCATCGTGAAGGGATAGAACCTGCAGACAAGTGGCCTAGCCTCATATATCGTACATCTATCATTCAAGAGGAACACGCAATGGCCTCCAACAAGTTTCATCTGATACTTGTATGGACCATTGGGCTCAGCTTGATCATAGAAGTCGCCTCCAGCCCCTGACCCCACGATCCTCTTTACATCATGGTCAGTTAACAATATCTTCCTCTTTCTCCCCGGCCGGTCCCTACAACATCTACTGCACAGAAGGCAACGCCATCTAACCTGCGGATACTCTAGCTTCGTCATCGAAGGTCTTGAATCGAGGTCAGACTGGACCCTTTCAGACAGCGTCTCCAGCCTGTTCTACAGGTCTGTGGACTAGGCTCAAGATTACATCGGATACTATTTGCTCTGCTCAAGCTTCCTAATGCGGTTTTCAATCCATTCAGCTATCTTTTCTTCGGTCATACTTTCGGCTTCCTTCTGCTCCTTCAACTTCTCCTCTACGACCTTCAAGAGGTTTTCTGGATTCACAGGCTTCATGATGTAGGCGTCGGCGCCAAGGTTCAAGGCTCTGACAGCATTGTCAAGTGACGGGTAACCAGTGATCATGATCTTCATCATCATAGGCCTCTCCTTATGTATCTTGGCAAGCAGCTCCGTGCCCTCCATGTCAGGTAGCCTTATATCCAGCAGGGCCAGATTAAAGTATTGATTTCTAGTCTTCTCTAGGGCGCTTTCGGCGGTTTCAGCGACATCAACTTGGTAGCCCTTTGATGACATGATGTCCTTAAGGCTCCTCAGAATATCTTTATCGTCGTCCACAATCAAGACCCTTACCATATCTGACTTCACTCGGTCTAACCCCCTTTTGGCACAATTCTAAGGGTTCTAGGAGTATTTTAACTTTCCAAGGGGAAGTTTGATTGTGAACGTTGAGCCTTTGCCTACGACGCTGTCAACTTCGATTGTGCCACCGTGGGCTTCCACCAGCCTCTTGCACACGGCCAATCCGAGCCCTTGACCTTTAGACTTGGTAGTGAAAAGCGGTTGGAACAGTTTTTCTAGGTTCTCCTTTGGGATGCCGATTCCAGTGTCTTTGACGTTGACAGTCACAGTGTCATCATCTATTGTGGAGCTTATCTCGAGCACGCCGCCATCGGGCATTGCTTGGATAGCGTTCGTGATAAGGTTGGAGAAAACCCTCCTCATCATCGAAGCATCCATCACGACTTGAGGGAAGTCCTTTGGGACCAAGTTGGCTACTTTGATGTTAGAAGGAACCGTCACCGAAGACAGTGTGTTGTCGATCACCTTAGATAGGCTTGTGGACACCAAAATGGGCTTCAAAGGCTTAGAGTAATCCTGAAGATCAGAGATTATCTTATCCATATAGTTGACTTGCTCGCCGATTCTCGCCAGGAGCTCGTCAACATGGCTCTCCTCCAGAGACTTCATGGCCTCAGGAGAAATCTTCTTCAGCATCTCATTCGTCAAATATAGGGTGTACACTATCACTTGGAGTGGATTGCGCAGGTCATGCCCTACCATGGCAGCTATTTCCCCAATAGCGGCAAGCCGCTCAGATTTTATCAGCCTGCTCTGGGCTTCGAGAAGCTCCTGAGTCCTCTGCTCAACCTTCTGCTCAAGCTGTTCAGCGTACTCTCTAATCTGATTTCTAGCGTTACTCAGCTGCTGTATGAGTACAGCGTTTTCGATCGCGACAGCAGCCTGGTGAATAAAGAGCTCAAGTGGCGCTAAGGACTCTTTCGTTGGACGTTTTCCGCCAACAGGATCGTCGACGCTTAGAATCCCAACTACCCGCCCATCGGCTGTGGTGAGTGGAGCATAAAGTAGGTCTTGGGGGTCCCAGTCAACCGTCTCTTCCGCGGACAGCCTGCTTGCTACAGTGCTTTCTGAAAACTTCTCTCTAACCCAGGGGTCGCTCCATGGAAGATAATAGAATGATCCTATCTTGAACCGTCTATATTCAGGCCCGATCCGCTCACGCCATACCCTTCCTGGAGGAGAATTCTTCCATAGAAAGATCCTCTCTTCCTCGGTTAAACCTGCAGCCACGATATCGTCGGGGCTTGCGATCTCCAAGTCTTCGTTTCTTACGGAGATGACAACCCTCCGCCATCCTAGCCCCCTGATCGCCTCCGCGATCTTCTTGATACGCTGATGTAGATCGGTTGTCCGAATCATTTCGGCTGAGCTCATCATGAGCGAGGATAGCTGGGCGGACCTCTTTTCGATTTCTGCCTGCCTCTCCTTGTTGCTTATGGCGATTGCAGCATGAGAGGCCAAGATCTGGATGAGTTTGACGTCTCTCTCATCGAATGCGCCCACTTTCTTGCTTTGAACGTCTAGAACACCTATCGCTCGTCCCTCTATCTCGATAGGTACAGCCAGCTCAGATCTCATGCCTGGAACGCCTTCAACATAGTCCTTGTCTTTCCAGACATCGTGGACGAGCACCGTTCTTCTGGTTGTAGCAGCCTTGACAGTCAGACCCCTCATCGACCCATCCAAGGGTAGGCTGGCGATTGTCCCGCTATACCCTTTCTGGTATGCCACCTTGAGGCGGTCTCTTTCCACAACCATGAACACTGCATGTTCGAAGCCAAGTGCCTTTTCGATCGCTTCTACAGTAAGCTCATAGACCTCTTGCACGCTGCGTGCGGCGTTTATGGTTATCCCGAAGAAGTTCAGAGCAGACAGCCTGTCCTCGAAGGCCCTCTGCTCTCTTTCTGTCTGCTTGCGTTCCGTTATGTCTCTCGCTATTCCTTCGATGGCTACCAAGTTGCCTTTTTCATCATATATGGGTATGCTGATCTGTTCTGTCCAGACTATTCCACCATTCTTGTGACGCCACCTTATTTCTGCGTGAGCAGGAGTCTTCTGCTTGCTTAACTGGTCAGTTATAGACGCGAGCTTCTGTGCGTCGTCAGGGTGGACGATCTTGTATGTGAGATTCTTGTCTTCATAGTATTCTTCAGGTGTGTATCCTATTATCTTGGTTGAGGCTGGGCTCACATATTCATATCCCTTGTTCAAGTCAAACAAGAAGATCATGTCGGAAGCGTTCTCAGCCAGCTTTCTGAAACTTTCTTCGGATTTTCTGAGCTCTTCCTCCATCTGCTTTCTCTCTGTAATGTCTGTGATGAACCCTTCAACCATAGAGAGCCTTCCCTCTGCCGATGGAACACTGCGTCCTTGCTCCCACACCCACTTCAGTTCTCTGGTTGCGGTGAAGATTCTATATTCCACTTGAAAGGGCTTCGAAAGCTTCAACGCTTCTTGAACAGCACTCCAAACACGCGCCTTATCTTCAGAGTGTACAAGTTGGCTATAGGCGATCTTGTTATTATGTATCAGGTCTGAGGGAGAATATCCTGTGAGCTCAAGGCAGCCTTCGCTGACAAATTCCATCGTCCAATACTGGTCGCTTCTGCAACGGTAGATCATGCCCGAAAGGTTACTCATCAAGGTTGAGAGAGACCGCTGGCTTTCCCTAAGCGAGTCCTCAGCCTTCTTTCTATCAGTTATATCGTTACCTGAACTCAAGACGCCGATTATCTGTCCGCCGGCGTCTCGGAGAGGAGTGCTACTCCAAGCGATCATCTTCTCTTCTCCGGTTCGAGTCACGATCGGGTTTTCTGAGTAAGTGAGAAATTCACTTTTGCCAGACACCATGGAGAGATATGTTGTCTTGACGCTTTCGCTGATTCTCGGGGGGACGAAGCTGTCGAACCAGTTCTTTCCAACAATCTCTTCTATTGCCTGCCCAACCAAATCTGATCCCCTCTTGTTGATGTTCTGAACTTTGCCTGTCTTATCTAGCACCAATATTACTACACCTGCCATATCTAGATATTGGCGTACTCGGTCCCGCTCCAGTCTCAGCTCTTCTTCTACCCTCTTCAGTTTAGCGTGTTCGTCAACAAGCTTCAATGACGCAGAAATATGCTTTGAGAGGTTGCTTACAGCAGGCATAAAGGATTCCTCGAGCGCAGGAGTTGATACAGCGAGGACTCCGGTGACGCCTTCACGCCTGTGGAATGGGGTTAGCACAGCACTTTTTCCACCGAGACCCATCAGCTTTGAAGCCAAGAAAGCGATTGGTCCAGGGAAGATATCTTTGACGATGTCGGTGTCTTTGGCCGTGAACGTTTTTCCTTCTCTGACGACCCTGCTGAAGATCTGTGATCTACCTAAGTCGATTGTGTAATCTTTAAGTCGAAGACCAACGAGTTTCTCTAGCCTGCCCAAGTTTTTCAGATCTATGGAGGTTTCCGCCACCTTCAGCTTCGTCTTATCCTCTGTCGTCAGCAGGATGGCGACATTATACTTTTCCGATTGGGCGAACTCTTCTCCTAGGATTCTGTAGATTTCTGATTCGTCGAGAACACCATGTATCTTTACAGACAGGTCGTCTACGAAATGCATGAACTCTATCAGGTGTTGCTGAGACTTCTCGACGGTCTCCAACTATTTCACTTGACTGTACATTTTGTTTCTATTGACATACTTAAATTTTTTATGTGACAAGAGCTTATCGCCTACCCGCACTGAGAGATAGACGCTCAGAGAACAGCGTTAAGGTTACAGGTGAGCATTCAGCCAGGAGAGGATGTGGTCTATTAGTACTGTCCTGTGCCTGTAATATGAGTGATCTGCTCCAGGTATTTCCATGTACTCCTTCGGCGGATTGGCTGCATTATAGAGACGTCTGCAGCTTCTTGGTGTCGTGACATCATCCTTTGAACCCACCACAATAAGAATTGGTATAGAAGCCTTCCCAACCAAGTTTATGGGGTTACTGTTCTTGTAAACCCAACGGAGGTCTTCTAGTAGGCTTTCTCGGTTCAATCCAGCTAACTTGCCCCCTCCAATTTTCAGCAGATGTGATAGATGCTTTCTTCTGGTCTTTGATGACACAAACTTCTTGAAATCTGCAGCCGGACTCAAGTATAATGCTGTCTTGATTCTTCCATCCACGCTGACGACCTTCGATACGGGGACGGCGCCCATCGAGTGGCCTATCATCGCGAGCCGATTTGGATCCACAAAAGGAAGGGAGAGAATATATTCGACAGCATCTTTGGCATTCTCCTCTAGCTTGGTGAGACTATATCTTCCTTCGCTACCCCATGCACCTTGATAGTAGAAGATCAACGCAACATAGCCTCCGAAGGCCAACGCCTCGGCAACATCCATGCTCTTTGTGTCTCCGGGGTAGCCGTGGCATAGGACTACAGCCGGCAGTGGTTTCTCCACATGCTCTGGCCTATAGAGGCGGCCCACGATCTTGTTTCCACTACTTTGAAGGAAGACTTCTTCAACTACAATCTTCACTTTAGATCACATCTGTTGGTGTATGCTACGGTTATAAGGATTGAGCTAGAGGCAAGCTGCCAGCCTGTAGTGACTGGTCCCGGGGGGGTGATTTGAGCACCCGACGCTCCGGTGTCTGTACGCCTGACAGGCTGAATGAGGTTTGCCAAGGCAAGCTTCTACAGCCGGAAGCTCTGCCAGGCTGAGCTACCCCGGGGTTTCAGTATTGGATGGGGCTTTAAATGTTCAATATATATTTATCGCTGAGACCTGTTTTCGGTTGTAACTAAGTTTTTATTTGGGGGGTGAGTAGGCTGTCTGCATCTTACATGAGCATCCTCTCGGGAGAGGAGGTCGCCAAGTAT
>Ga0272448_1009315_pt1 | contig 10057 bp, 8 predicted proteins | sample YNPCB0191_FD_202220 | JGI IMG/M metagenome (GOLD analysis project Ga0272448, IMG submission 202220) | Hot spring sediment microbial communities from Yellowstone National Park, WY, United States - YNP-CB-019-1 | ecosystem: Environmental > Aquatic > Thermal springs > Hot (42-90C) > Sediment... | reverse complement strand
TAATAACCTCCTAAATCTCAAGTTATTAATATATCATAAATAAGATAGCGCTGTCAAGCATTATATGCATATTACTGCCATTTTATCGGGTAATGTCAGTTTAATTCTCCCCCTGAGAGGGGGAGAGAGAGATGAAACCCCACCCTACTTTTTTTGAGGATGAAATATAAAATAACAACATTTTCAATTTGGAGATTTTGAATTTCTGGTATAATTATTTTGGGAGGTTAGTATGAGAAAAATTTTAATATTGGTTGCGGTGGTTTTAATTTTTCAGTTTTCCTGTTCAAAAGAAACTTCAAAAAAAACAGAGACGCCAAAAACTGCTTCTGAAAAAAGCATTGTTTTAAGCGGCAAACCAATTTCACTTCCAGAGTACGAGGGAAAAACTCCCGAATTTGGAGGAGCATTCAGAAGAACTCTCCCTTCTGAACCAGTCACTTTAAACCCTGTTGTCGCCGCTGATATGACAAGTTATCTTGTTTATAAATGGATTTTTGACCCACTTTTTGATATGGACAAGGATATGCACATAATTCCAGTTCTTGTTGAATCTTATAATTTTTCCGATAACGGTCTTACTTTGACTTTGAATTTAAGAAAAGATGTCAAATGGCACGACGGTAAACCTTTTACCGCAGATGATGTTATCTTCACTTTTGATGCGATAAACGACAAGACTGTTGAAGCGATAAACAAAAGGGCTGCATTTGAAAAAGTTTCTGAATACAAAAAAATTGATGATTATAAAGTTGTAATCAAATTCAAAGAGGCGTACGCGCCCGCGATTTATGATTTTGTTATGTATATCGTTCCAAAGCACATTTACGATTACCCAAAGGGAAAGGGCGAAAAATTCAATAGCCACCCAAACAACAGCAATCCTATTGGAAACGGACCATACAAATTTGTTTCTTGGAAAAGGGGTGAATCTATTGTTCTAACGGCAAACAAAGATTATTACAACCATAGCCCATACATTGAAGACATTGTCCTTAGGATTATGCCCTCTTTAGAAACTGAGTATTCAGCGTTTTTGACCGATTCAATTGACCTCACAAGACTTTCACCAGAACTGTGGGAAAAGGCGCAGACAGATTCAACAATCTCTTCAAAAGCTTACCTTCTTGAATATCCTTCAAGGCAGTATTTTTATATTGGCTGGAACGGTGACGGAAGCAATCCTTTTTTCAAGAGCAAAAAAATAAGAACCGCTATGACTTACGCAATAAATATTGATGCATTCATTAACAAAATTCTTAAAGGGCACGCTATTTTGTGCACAGGTCCTTTTTATCCCGGAAGCGATTACTGCAATCCCGAAGTCAAGCCCCTTCCCTACGACCCGCAAAAAGCAATAGCGCTTTTGGAGGAAGAAGGATACAAAGACACAAATGGCAATGGAATAAGAGACAAAGACGGGAAAGAGTTTGAGTTTGAGTGCATTTACGCACAGGAAGCAAGGGATTATCAAAGATTTCTTGAATTTTTCCAGAATGATTTGAAAAGAGTTGGCGTTTCTATGAAATTAAGGCCCGTTGAATGGTCAGTCTTTCTGAAAAGAACCCACACACACAAGTTTGAAGCGTTTTTGTCGGGCTACTCTTACGGTGACGACCCAAATCCTTTTATGATGTATCACTCTTCAATGGCACAAATTCTTCCTTCCGGCGAAGGAGCGGGAGAAAACGATGTTTCCTACTCAAACCCTGAAGTTGACAAACTTCTTGAGGAGCAGTTGAGAGAGACAAATCCCGAAAAAAGAACGGAGATTTTAAGGAAAATCCATAAAATTGTTTACGAAGACCAGCCATACACATATCTTGTGGTACCAAAAAATCTTGCCGCTTTGAACAAAAGGTTTCAGAATGTTGAATATTCTCAAAAGGGATACGGGCTTTTCACTTTTTATCCCGCTCTTTTGAAATGGTGGTGTCCAAAGGAGTTAAGGCAGAAATAGACAACTACTTAAGTTAATTTTTTTGTTTTGCAAGTTTGAAATTTTTTGTAAAAAAGTATAGAAGTATTGCCCATATAACAAAGAAAAGGTCTCTGACAAACGCTTTTGAAACCGCCTCTCTTGCGCCGGTATGCCCGAAACATCCGCAGTCAATATCAAGCCCTCGTATCCACGCCTGTCCAAGAAGAACAAGGAAAGCGACAAGAATAAGATTGAGAAGCAGAATTCCGCCTTTTTGAGCAACAGCAAATATAATTGAAAAAGCGATAAAAAGTTCAATCCACGGCACAGTGATTGCTATTATGTTGACTGCAAATTTAGGGAAGAAATCGTAATGGGTTATATCAAGAGCAAACCCTTTTGGATCTAAAATTTTTGGAATAGCCGCCAAAATAAATGTCCCTCCAAGGACAGCCCTCATAGAAAAAGAGGCGACAATATTCCATTTCTTCACATAAGATATTAAAAATGCAAGGATAAAGAAAAGAACAACTATTGCCCAAAAACATATTTCACTGTGTTGTTTCAGGTATTTTGGGATGTAGTACTCTATTGCAGACTTTATTTCACCCGATGTCAAAATCAGAAAGAGAGCCCAGCCAAACATTGAAAGGGCTGAAACACCCTTCAATGTTTTTTCAAATTTTTTACTCACTTGCCGTCACCAAACTCTATTGGATTCTTTGCCTTTATCCAGCCGGGAAGCCCGTCTTGGTGAACGGCTACCCTTGAAGCGGGAATACCTTTCTTTATAAGTTGGCTTGCAACCTCTTCAGAACTTCCGCAAGACCCACCGGAACAGTAGACAATTATCAATTCTGCCCTCTTGAGTTTATCCTGATATTTTTTGTAGTAGTTTTCAACATCTGTGTCGGGAATATTTATTGCTCCGGGAATGTGCCCGAGGCCAAACTCTTCGGGAGACCTTGCATCAACCACAACTATTGACGCCTTTTTCTCTTTCATATAAAGCATAACTTCATCTGTTGTCATCATTTTGAAACCCGTAACAGTGGTATCCTGAGCGGCGAAAAGAGGAATCCCGCTTGGCGAAAGGGCGTTATAAACCAAGCCAAACAACGAACCTAAAACCAAGATAATAAGCGCCTGACCAAAATAATGCTTCATCTCAATACCTCACAAACAAACATTATTATATTTCTATTTCATTTGCTAAGTCAAGAAAGGGAAAGTGATGGCGGAGATATTTTTTTAAGTCGGGGATATTTTTCCACAATACGGTATATATCGGCAAGATCATTCTGCCTTTTGCTCATTCTGCGCTCTTTGTCTGAGTAAGCCCAGATTTTACCGAGAAAAACATCTTCAAGCGAAGCGACTTTCATCTTCCTATCCCGCTGACAAATAGGATAGATTTTGGTCAAACCCTAAGTCGCAGTCCCCCCTTTTCCAAGTCGCACCCCCTCTTGTCCAAACTTGGAGAGTGTTCGTTCCAAAGTCGGAAAGGTCAAACCCTAAGTCGCACTCCCCCCTTTCCCAAGTCGCATCTCCCCTTGTCCAAACTTGGAGAGTGACCGTTCCCGACTTGGAAAGGTTCTATCCCAACTTGTAAAACCTCTTCTCCAAAGTTGCAGACCCAATTTCCTTACTTGAGAAAGGTCAATTCCCCGTGTGGAAATTTCCCTTCCCTACTTGTGAAAAGTCAGTTCCCTCTTCCAAATTATTTCTTACTTCACAATGAAGACAAGTCTATCTGTGTCGGTGGCAACCCTCTTATCCAAATTTCCGTCAATTGAGAGAATAAGAACATTTCTGCCCTGTGCAAGATTTATATTGACAGTTTCATAACTTCCCGGATTTGGATGGAAAAGATTGCTAACATCAACACCGTTCAATGTGGCTTTAAAAGTGCTTGAAATTACTTTCGCATCATAGAAAATCAATAGAGGAAATGTTGTTGTTCCAGATGGAAGTTCGGTTTGACTATGTGTTGGATAAGCGTAAGTAAGAAGTTTATTTACATCCTTTGGTCTTTCCCCGCCGCCATCAAAACCGCCGGAAAGAGCGCTGTTTTGGATATTAGCGCTATCATAATGAAAAAGGAATTTGTTGACCACATTAGGACCTGTATAGATGTCCTTAATATGAACACTTGTGTCAGTAAAAGAAGAAGTATAAGCACTGACTTCCATTTGATATTTGCTTTCAGTAGCGCCAGTCCCGACTACTGTTACAAGGTAGTCCCCGTTTACTGCGCTGATTACATCAAGATACTTGTCGTCGGGATTGCCGCCACCTACAGAACCGCCATATACAGAATTGGGAATTTCATTATAAGTTCCATTAAAAGGATCGTGCCCCAACTTCCTGCCTAAAGGGTCAACAAGGTAGGCTTCTACAGGAGAGAGGCGATAATCATGCGGAAAAATACCGAAACTGATGACATTGAGTCTGTCTGTAAAATCTTCAGGGGTAAATTTATCACATTTATTGGCAGTTGTTGACTTAGAAGTAGTAACTACCTTTTTTTTGTTTTCACCTCCAATAAGAACTTGTCCTTTTAGCAAATTCACGCCGAAAGCAAATGAAAGAAGAAGAAACAAAAGTGTTATCAATTCAATACTTCTTTTCATCATAACTCCTTTCTGAAGAGCCCCTCCTCAAAATTGATTATTTACTTCACAATGAAGACAAGTCTATCTGTGTCGGTGGCAACCCTCTTATCCAAATTTCCGTCAATTGAGAGAATAAGAACATTTCTGCCCTGTGCAAGATTTATATTGACAGTTTCATAACTTCCCGGATTTGGATGGAAAAGATTGCTAACATCAACGCCGTTCAATGTGGCTTTAAAAGTGTTTGAAATTACTTTCGTATCATAGAAAATCAATAGAGGAAATGTTGTTGTTCCAGATGGAAGTTCGGTTTGACTATCAGATGGGCTAGAGTAAGAAAGGAACTTATTGACATCCTTTGGTCTTTGCCCGCCGCCATCGAAGCCGCCGGAAAGAGCGCTGTTTTGGATATTAGCGCTATCATAATGAAAAAGAAATTTGTTGACCACATTAGGACCTGTATAGATGTCCTTCATATCAACACTTGTGTCAGTAAAAGAAGAAGTCCTAGCATAAACTTCCATTTCATATTTGCTTTCAGTAGTGCCAGTGCCGACTACTGTTACAAGGTAGTCCCCGTTTACTGCGCCGATTACATCAAGAAATTTGTCGTCGGGATTGCCGCCACCAACAGGACCGCCATATCCAGAATTGGGAATTTCATTATAAGTTTTGCCCGTAATAGGATCATACCCCAACTTCCTGCCTAAAGGGTCAACAACATACGCTTCCACAGGGCAGAAAAAGCCAAAACATATTGCATTTAACCTATCTGTGAAATCATACCCAGGACCTGCGAACGATATAACATCATACATACGGTCAGTATAGTTAAGAACGCCGCCTGCAGGATCAATTACGAGCCAATCCGAAAGATTATCTGTTTCCCCAATCGCAGTAACCCAATGAGGTGGATATTGATTAACTTTAAGCGCTTGAGGACCATATTTGCAAATATCACTCAAAAGGTCTCTCTCAAAAATGCCACGACCTAAAAAAGTAACAGTTTTGCCTTGTGCTTTGGCAAAGTCGGAAATTTTTGTATAATTAACAGAACCATCTGACAAAAATCCGTCTTCTCTTGCCTTTAGCCAATTATTTAAAGTAGGCGGATCAACTGTAACTCCATGATAATTCAGTATCTCGCAAAAAGAGGTAAGGGCGCAGCCCATTTCTGCGATAGTATAGTGAAAGAGGGTATTATCACTGTCTTGGCAGGGGATCCATTTATTGTAATCTTCAGGGCTATGGCAGATGTGGTCATAGGGGTCGTTATAATCCAATTGGCTAAATGACGGTTGATGAAGGAATGTTGGATTAATCTGTGGCAAGATATTGATATATTCCGTTGCAAAAACCACACCGTTATGGGCAAGCTCAAGAGTCCACACTCCTGTGTCGCTGCACTGGATCGTTCTGTAAAAAGTGAATTCTTCGTAAGTTATATACGGCGGCCAGCCACATCCGCAAAAATACCATAGACCTCCATAAAAACACCCGTTTTGGTATAAAAGTGTTGATGGACCGTAAACTTCGCCTGTCGGGCTTGTCCATGTGGCGCTCCAAGTTTCGCCGTTTACAAGGCCGTTACAGTTGACGGCGATTGCAGCCCCCAACGCGACATCCCTGAAATGAGCGGTATAATTCCCATCGCTGCCGGGCTGCATTCTCGGCGCTAACTGCCAATAATCAGCGTCAAAATCGCCCCTTTCGGCAGGCCAGTACCAAAGATACTTAAAGGTTGTTGGAGCAAATTCATCACGATCATAATGACTGGACGGCGGTCGGGTTCCCCTTAAAACGCCAAAAGTTTCTTGTTCTGATGAAAAAGTGCAAATTGAAAGAATTGAAACTATAACTGCAAAAACCACCAATTCTTTTTTGAACATCATTGTATTCCTCCTCTTAAGATAAAGTTTTAATGGTCAAAGATTTTTCAGGAAACATACTGCATCGCATTTTGGCGGAGGACGAGGTTTCTTTTCCGGTAAAGCGTTGATTTGATTGATTGATTGATTGATTGATTGATTGATTGATTGATTGATTGAGCAAGAGTCGTGCCAACTCTATTTTAAGTACTTTTTCAGATTTTTTGCCAAAAAATCGTAAAAACATCTTCTCAACCCATCTTTAATGTAATACTAAATTTAAAAAAGTGCAAGGACCACAATCCGGTAGCCGCAGGTCTTGTAGCCGCAAGTCTTTAGCTTGCGTTTTTAAAAGAGGAAGATTGCTTCCCTTGCGCATCCCACGAAGGAGCGGTCGCAATGACTGCCTTACGATTGCTTCGCTTGTTAATGCTCCGAAGCGAACCTCGCAACGGCGGATTGCTTCGCTTGTTAATGCTCCGAAGTGAACCTCGCAACGGCGGATGGCTTCGCTTGCGACTGCTACGAAGAAGCGCTCGCCATGACAGATTGCTTCGCTTGCAAGTGCTCCGAAGCGAACCTCGCAACGGCGGATTGCTTCGTTTGGGAAAGCGCTGCAATGAAAACATCGTGATGACAGCGTTTCAGCAGGACTCTAACACCGACCTTTTGTGAGAGAAGAATTGGAAAGCCGCCTTCTTTTAAATCAATACCGGATTGAGGTTTTTATAAATCTATTTTGTTTTTTTTCTTTTTTGTGGCAAAATTATATTTAGTTTGTCGGTTGTTTTCAAAGACTTTTTGGAGGTTTGATTATGCCCAAAGACAAAGAGATGGTTACTGGACTAACTTTTGATGATGTCTCTTTAATCCCGGATTATTCTGAAATTCATCCTCAAGAGACTGAAGTTTCAACAAGATTTTCAAAGAACATATTGTTAAATATCCCTCTTGTTTCAGCCGCAATGGACACAGTTACAGAATCAAATCTTGCAATAGCAATATCAAGGCAGGGTGGAATTGGAGTCATCCATAAAAATCTTTCAATTGAAAAACAGGCGGAGGAGGTTGACAGAGTAAAGCGCTCTGAAGCAGGAATGATAACAAACCCGATCACCATCGGTCCTGAAAAAAAAGTCTCCGACGCTCTTGACCTTATGAAGAAATTCAGAATTTCCGGCGTCCCCGTAGTTGACCCAAAAGGAAAACTTTTAGGGATTTTGACAAACAGAGATTTAAGGTTTGAAGAAAGAACTGATTTGCCTGTTTCAGACCTTATGACAAAGGAAAATTTAAAAACAGTTCCAGTCGGGACAACGCTTGAAGAAGCAAAAGTCCTCCTCCAAAAATACAAAATTGAAAAACTCCTTGTTGTTGATAAAAATTTTAAACTCAAAGGGCTGATAACTGTAAAAGATATCCAAAAGAAGATTAAATATCCCAACGCCTGCAAAGACAGTATGGGAAGATTGAGGGTTGCGGCGGCAATTGGAGTTTCCGGTGATTTTCTTGAAAGAGCGGCTGCTCTTGTCGCTTCCAAATGTGATGCCCTTGTGATTGACTCCTCCCACGGTCATTCAAAATCGGTTTTAAATGCTCTTGAAAAAATTAAATCAAATTTCCCCTCTGTTGATGTGGTGGCAGGAAATGTCGCCACTTACGAAGGAACATCAGCCCTTATAAAATCCGGCGCCGACGCAGTCAAAGTTGGAATTGGTCCCGGCTCTATCTGCACAACAAGAGTGATAACGGGAGCAGGGGTTCCGCAGCTTTCTGCAATAATGGAATCTTCAAGGGCGGCAAAAGACTATGACATTCCAATTATAGCGGACGGTGGCATCAGATATTCAGGGGAAATCGTAAAAGCCCTTGCCGCAGGAGCAGATTCAGTTATGATAGGAAGTTTGTTCGCTGGAACGGAAGAGTCTCCCGGGGAGACAATTCTCTATCAGGGAAGAACTTTCAAAGTTTACAGGGGAATGGGCTCTCTCGGAGCGATGAAATCGGGTTCTGCTGAAAGATATTTCCAGAACAGCGACACTTCCCTTTCCAAACTTGTTCCTGAAGGAATTGAAGGAATGGTCCCTTTTAAGGGAAGCCTTGAAAATATGGTTTTCCAACTTGTGGGAGGGCTGCGTTCAGGAATGGGGCTTGTCGGGGCAAAAAACATAAAAGAACTCAAAACCAAAGCCAAATTTGTCAGAATAACCCTCGCAGGGCTCAAAGAAAGTCATCCTCACGATGTTGTAATTACCAAAGAAGCCCCCAACTATATGAAGGAGGAAGAGTAGTGCTAAAGGAAGAAGAAAAGCAGGAATACAAAGAACTTAAAAAAAGAATTGACGATTTAAGGGGGTGTCTTTGACAGGGACTCGATATTAAACAGACTCTCTGAAATAGAGAAAATATCATCATCATCCGATTTTTGGAACGACCCTCAAAAAGCGGGAGAACTTCTCAAAGAACAAAGTTTAATCAAACTCAAATTGTCTGAAATAGACCTCCTTCTTCGTCTTGAGGGAGACCTTGACACACTTTTGGAGTTTGATGCCGAAGGTGAAATTGTAAATCAAGAATTTGCAAAATCTCTTGAACAAATAACAAAACTTATGGACAAGATTGAAATTGAAACTCTTTTTACAGACAAAGAAGACCCAAACAATGCAATTCTTACAATTCACCCGGGCGCTGGCGGAACTGAAAGCCAAGACTGGGCTTCAATGCTTTACAGAATGTATATAAGGTATGCGGAAAGAAGCGGATATAAAGCAGACTTGCTTGATTATCAAGACGGAGATGTAGCCGGCATAAAATCAGTTACGATTCTCATAAAGGGAGATTACGCATACGGTTACCTCAAAACTGAAAGCGGCGTCCATCGCCTTGTGAGAATTTCTCCTTTTGACGCAAACGCAAGAAGGCACACATCTTTTGCTTCTGTTTATGTGTCTCCCGAAATCTCAAACGACATTGAAATTGAAATAAACGATAAAGACATAAGAATTGACATATTCAGGGCGGGAGGACACGGCGGACAAAATGTTAATAAAGTTGAAACAGCCGTCAGGATAACCCACTTCCCCACCGGAATTGTTGTAACCTGCCAAAATGAAAGAAGCCAACTTCAAAACCGCGAAAACGCTTTTAAAATTCTCAGATCAAGACTTTACCAACTTGAACTTGAGAAAAGGGCTAAAGAGAGGCAGGCGGTTGAAGACGCAAAGAAAGATATAGCGTGGGGTAGCCAGATACGAAGTTATGTTCTTCATCCTTACCGCCTCGTTAAAGACCACAGAACCGATTATGAAACAGGAAATGCGGACGCTGTCCTTGACGGGGACATTGAGCCATTCATCAAAGCGGCGCTTAAGGCGAAAACAAAGTAGTTTGCTGATGGAAAAATTGCAAAGATGGGAAAGATAAAAAACTGCATCTGGCTTTTAGGCGAGGGAGACCCAAGAAACGAAAGCGAAGTGTATCCTTTTGTTTTAGAATTTCTTAACGACAATTCAAAATTTCCCTATCCAAAATGGCTCTTAAAAAAAACATCCTCACTTTTTGCAAAGAAAAAATCTGAAAACCTTTCTTCAGTTTACAGTGCTATACAGAAATATGGAATAGTGTGGGATGAAACAAAAAATTTGGCGGGAAGA
>Ga0272448_1009314_pt1 | contig 10057 bp, 15 predicted proteins | sample YNPCB0191_FD_202220 | JGI IMG/M metagenome (GOLD analysis project Ga0272448, IMG submission 202220) | Hot spring sediment microbial communities from Yellowstone National Park, WY, United States - YNP-CB-019-1 | ecosystem: Environmental > Aquatic > Thermal springs > Hot (42-90C) > Sediment... | reverse complement strand
CGACACAGTGCGCACCACCACTCAGATTTCTGCAGACTTTAACAGATTTCGGGCTTTTTCCGTAGATTTCCATAGATTTTCTGTGAGGGGGGTGCACCGTGGCATTATGTCAAACTGCCCCCGGTGTCAAACAGTGGTGTATACGGTGTGTAACCCAGCGGATCAGTCAGGGGTTCTTCGTCAAAATAAGGCACATGTTCAAATGGCCGCACAATGCCCTTTTCATCTGGCTCTCCGTCATAGATATTCCGATTCAGTCGGATCGTTTGTAGCTCAATCCCATATTCCCGATCCGACTTTGCTCCCCATGTGGCCAGCAGTCCCGTCCACTGCTCCCTGACATAGGTGCAGTCGTCCAGTTGCTGAGCTGCAATAGGTATCCCCTTAAGAACCCTCTGTTTTCCGAATTTGTAGTCCTTGCGCGACCAGATTTCTATTTCTGTCGCGCTATCTTCAACCTTCAAATATCCCAGCATTGTCTGATCGATCTCATCCTCTAGGATTCGCATGCCTGTGCTATCGGTTATGATCGAGTCGGTATCGGTATAGTAGCGGTGCTCTGCCGGGATCCGTTCCAATAGTGACCGCATGTAGCATCGTCCGTATGCTGTCACATGGGCCGCAATGGCCGGCACCGAGTCATATCCCTCCTCCTCCGGTGAGAGGATGTATGCCTCATCTCCTATGAAGTAGACGCGCCGCCAGGTGTTGTGAACCATGTCCAGGAAGAGATCAACCTGTCCTCTCAGCCCGTCGCAATCGGGCAACCTTACCATCTGGGAAGTGTGGCAACCGAAGCGTCCGTAGAGGGAGTTCAGCAACAGCTTCACCATACGCTCATAGATCGCATTCCCCTCCTCCACCATCCTGCGTCGGAGGGCGTACATCTCGTCAACATACTGTGCAAACGGGTTGCCGGCCTTATACAGTGCCACCCGGTACACCTTCTCGATTGCACCTTCCCTGAGCAGATACAATAGTTCTGGTGTGCAGAAAACCCCTCTGAAGCGGTAGAGGGGATACAAATTGGCCACTTTTGTCCTATGTGGGTAGAAAGGTGTCTTGGGATTCACGCAGCAATCCGCAATCACGCACCCGTTGTCCAGCAGCTTCCCCAGGTGCTCCACGCTGCAGCCTTCCCCATATCGCTTCAGATCCACGGGGTAGTCGTATGCTGCCATGACGTAGGGATACAGCGAGTTGACGTCCAGGCGGTAGAATGTGTCATGGTTGTGATATCCCACCCTCCAAACGCGCACCATGCCGCCTGTGTAGGCTGCGCGTTCCAGCCTGAGCACCTTCTCATCGTTGTGCACGCATACTTTTTCCGTCATAAACCGATTGCGCCATGCGTTCCACGCCTGCCCTGATATGGTGCGTGCAAATGCGCCGAGCTGCTGTTCGTGGGTGAATCTTATGTAGCTCGCAACCATGTGTGCCAGGATGCGCACGTCATTGATGCACCGCTGCTCCAGTGCTGTGGTGTCTGGCTTATCCCAGTCCACTGCAATCTTCTCGATCCCCACCAGCTTAGACCATGACTCCAGCGATCCCCTGAACCAGTTGAGTCCGTCCAGGAAGGTCACCGTCGTGCGCTTATCCTTTCCCATCCTTAGGATCAGCGTTGTGTTGTTGACGTAAAGATATTTGACGGCCCATCCCGTGGCGATCATTGCCTCAACCAGGCGTGTGCAAGCTAGATCGTGCTGAATGTTATATGCCACAACGTGGAGTGTGCTTTTCCCGCGTGCGTAGCGCTCTACGATCATCCTCAGTTCCTCTGTGCAGCCAAAGCGGCGCAGATCGATCTCGTGCAGCGTTCCATCGGGATCGATCTCCGCGTAGAGCGCATAGCCAAAGGCCAGTGGGAGAGCGATGAATTTGCTATCCGCCCTCTGTTCGCTCTCCGTGTCAAAAAAAAGCCAGCGCCGTGGCGCTGGCTTTTCCTTCGTTGGCTTTATGACGTGGGGCTTTCGCTCTTTTTTTCCAGGAGCTTGGGATTGATGAGTCTCTTTGATGGGTGAATATCCTTTATCGCATAGTCCGTTGCCGGTTCAGATTTTGCCATAACATCATACCCCATCAGCACCGCCTCCTCCCATGTAATAGGCTTATTGGTAGGGATGGAGCGGTACTCCGGCCACCTCTCGTTTGTCTTGGGATTGACTAAGTCATATTCCAGGACATACTGGTAATTGGTGGTCATGCCGGGTGGGCCGGGGACTGGCTCTTCGATCATCTTTGCCAGTCCCTCGGCGGTGGACTTGATATCGTATCCCAGTCCCAGCCACTCGCGCACCGTGCCGGCGAAGTGCGTGATGGCTGAGACCGCCTTCTCGACGAGTTTTCCGAGCCATCCCATACGTCACTTCTCTTTCTTCTCGCTCAATCTCTTTAGCAGATCCGCTGCCTCGTTGCGTGTGATCTGCTTGAGGTAGGGAACCCCCTTCTCGTTTTCCACCACCGTGAAGAGCGGTTTCTTCCCGTCCTCCATTGCCTTGCACACCACCTTGTATGCGACGTTCCAGATGGGGAGGTAAAACTCCCCATCTTCGTCACGTCCACGAAGCGCATAGACAGGTTTATGGTGGAACATCTCTTCAACCGTCTCCAGGACGACGAAGGGCCGCCCCTTCAGATCGGATGTCCTAACGATTCGGATGTTCATTTCCCCTCTCCTTTGTGTCCTTCCTGCACAGGACAGCAATCAGATTGCGTATCCACAGGGATACGGTCTCACCGCCTTCCTCTTCGTTATGCTCCAGCAGCCAATAGGCATGGCGGAGCGCTTCCAGTGCCACCTCGATGTCACCGGTGAAGGCATAAAAAATCCAACCCAGGAGCACTGCGTGCCCCCAGGTTGGATTCGTTACGCCAGTTTCCCTCATCATACGATCGAGATCGGGCGAGCAAACGCTTACGTAGTTCACTTGTCTTCCTCCCTTTCATCGCAGTCAAGAGCTCTTTTGGGATCAAACCGTTCTACCCCCTGCCATAAGGTATCCGAAGGTGTGATCCCACTGTGCTTTAGAATATCAAGAGATACCTTGCGGAAGTCCTCAAATGACAACCGCTTTCCCCCATAGACCAGGTATGCCCACCCCGCTTCGATCGCTGTGTACCAATGGAGAGGTTCACCGTAAAGCCAGCGAATGAAGTCATAGGCATCCCCACATCCCTGATCAAACTCCGCTACCATAGCCCACTTTCCTTTCATTTTTCACCTCCTGTATAGAATAAAAAAGGCCACATGAAAACCTGTGGCCTTTCCAACCAAATCCTACAAATCGTCTGGCCTTTCCTCACATGATGTTGCCACCTGCCACACCAAGTCGGAGGGAGTGTACCCCTCCGACTCGAGCAGTTGCTCTATGCACTCCAAAAAATCGTCGTATTTCCATTTTCTACCACCTTCCTCCTGATATATCCACCACGTGGCCACGATTTCTGACCAATCAACCTCGTCCCCGAATACGGCTTCGGTAATTTCCCTTGGGGTCATCCCTTTTTCATCTGCAATTCTTACCAACTTACGAAATTTTCTCATCTTAACTTCTCCTTTCCTTGATTAGATTTGCCTCCATCATACACACACGACATTAAAGGGGGATTAAACGAAGATGAGAGTTGGATGAAGATTTGATTAAAGGAAGATTAAAAGAGGATTAAAAAGCCTAGCGGAAGGTCATGAGTGTATCGGGGTTATCGCTGACTTCAGCCTGCCACCAGGCCTCGATCGCCCCTTTGCACATCACAATGCTCTGCCCCAGCATGGCAAACCATTCGGCGCGCTCATTCCCCGCATTGGAATGCGCCATCCAAACTTCTGCCACGTAGCGCTCTGCATCATCCAGGTTGCGCCATGCCTGTGCCATCAGGCGCTTGATCCGGCGCCTTGTTGGATTTGCACCCATCAGCGCCTGCCAGGTTGTGGAGGTGGTATCGGTTGTGGCTTGGGCGGTACGGGTGGCGACGGCTGTGGCCGGATCACCTTCTTCACCGCTTCACTCAGATCATCGATCAGCTTGCGTTCATCTGCCATAATCATCACCCCATCTTCTTGACCGCCAGCTCCCTCAGCATGGTCACATACTTCTCCGCATAGCCGAGTCCCCTCAGCTCCTCGACATACTGATCCACCGTAATCAGCCCCGCATAGAGCGCTGCACGCAACTGTGCCTCCGTGGGATGCCGCGTCCTCTCATCGCGCAGAACGTCCCACTCCTTCAGCAAGCTCTCGATCTCACCGGGCGCTGCACCGATGCTCGCCAGCTTGGCCTGTGCCTCCGCACGGGTGATCACCCGCGTCTGGTACTCATCCGCAATAACTTTCAGTATCTCCTGATGTTGGGCCACCGCGCGTTCATAATCACCCAGCGTTATGTACCAGTTTATCTCTACCTCTGTCTTGCCAATGTCCGTGAGGAGCGCACGGAATTCATCCTTCCCGATCACCCCACGCTGATAGGCACTGAGGGATATGCTGACAAAACGGCTGGCCAGTGAACCGGGATCGTCCGCCGTAGCCCCGACCCCTCTCTGCACATCTGCCAGCTTGAGCAGCAGTTCAGCATCATCCTTCGCATATCCCAGATCGACAATGCGCACCAGCGCCTCATTGCGCGTGATGATCCCCCTCTGGTAGGCCTGCGTGTAAACCTCGCGTGTCAGCTTCCGGATATCCTCCAGCTCATCCTCTGTCTCGCTGGCATAGTACCTCACGGTGAACTCAGTCAGATTTCTGGCATGTTCCTCGTCATACCCCAGATCGCGGTATGTGCGCATCACATCATCCTTGCTGAGCACCCCCAGCTGGTACATGCGCCGCACGTCCACACGCGTATAGGGAGCATAGGATATCTTGATCAGCTTCTCCCGCCAGAAGGGCATCACGTCTAGTGCCCTGAGGAGCATCTTCAGCTCATCCTCGCTGATCACGCCACGATGCAGCATCTCGAAGCCCATCTCCGCACTGGGCAGCTCCCAGTGCGCTGCCCAGTAGCGCTGTGCCCACTCCTCCGATAGCCCCTGCTGCTTCGCCCATACCATCATATCCTTGGGGAAGTCCTCATACTGCCCAAACTTCTGCGCAATATCGGGAGTGAAGGCCTCTCGGACCGCCATGCGGATCAGATCGTTCACCGGTGGGATCGAATAGTAGAGGGATTTGAACTGTGCAATGTTCTCCTTGCTGTAGCCATGATACATCAGCATCTTGTCATGCTCAGCCTCAGATATCATACCGCGCAGATAGAGCGCCTGTATCACACCCGGTGAAGGGAGTGGCCTCTGTGACTCGATCAGCGCCATCTTCCTTTCGTGCGTGTAGCCCCACATGCCCAGCTCATCCAGCGTCCACTGCTGGCTTACCAGATTGCGGAAGTAGGCCTGTGCGATCTGATCGGGCATCAGCAGCGTGCCACCTATCATCGATCGCGTCGTGTTGGTGACGTGGGCAAACAAGGGCTCCAGCGCGTGGCTGGCCGCTGGAGCGAGCACGATCATGGCGATGAAACTGCCGATGGCAATGGCGATCGGCGCTATCAGCGCTGGTGGATCGGTGAGATCATCCAGAAACTCCTTCGGCCCGGGATAGCCCCCCAAAGCCAGTTTCATCACGGCCTTCGAATTCAGCTTGACGATATTGGCGATGTCCCCCTCCCTCTGCTGCAGCGGCTCAAATATCGTCGTATTCGCCCAATTCACCAGTCCCTGAACCGTCGCCTCCATCTTGGCGAGTAGCCCCTCCAGAAGGGCAATGATCTGCCCCAGCAGACTGTTGAGCGTCGCGCTGATGCTGGCTGAAAGGGAAGCAATCGTCGTGCCAATTGCCCCCGCTGCAGCTGCGAGTGTAGACCCGATCGACTGGGATATACTGGTGAGGGTGCTGCCAATGGACTGTGCCATGCTGGTGAGCCTCTGGCCTATGGAAGTTGAAACGGATGCAAGCGCATCACCGATGTCTTTGGCAGCGTCAGCCAGCCACTGGCCAATCTTGTTTAGCCAGGTTGCCAGGGTGCTACCCAGGCTGTTGATAGCGTCCCGTAGGGTGGTTCCAATCCAGGCCACTGCACTGTTGATAGTGCTCCCCAAACCAGAAATGGCATTTGCCAGCGTGCTGCGTATTGCGCTTACCAGATCGCTCACGCTGTTGTACAGCCTGCCCACCCACGACGATATCGTGCTCGCTATGTTGTCAATGGGAGTGATGAGAGTGTTCACGGCGTTAGCAATGCCAGTTACAACGCTTGAACCCAATGAAGTTATCTGAGTGCCAAGTGAGCTGATACCAGATGTTAATGTGCTATACAGGCTGTTATACGTGGAGTAGACCGCCGTTGATATGCTGCTAATCGTAGTGCTGAGCTGACCTGTCAGATAGCTCCAGATAGACGACAAAGTCCCCTGTACCGACGATATCGCGCCAGATAGACCGTATATAATCCTGTTGTAAAGGTCTGTAAGCGTGTTCCAGATATCGTCCAGGAGACCCTGCGCCGATACCTCAGCAGACGACGAGGTGGCTTCATCAGCCATATGTCTTACCTGCCTGTGATGTACACGCGCTTCAGCTGAGTCAGCTGTTGCACGGCCTCCTGCAGCCGCTGCTCCAGATCGGAGACGTCAAGGCCGGCGCGCCGTGCGCGCTCCAGCTCACGTCTCACTGCATCCGCTTTCTGTAGCGCCTCTATAATCGAGCGCTTCTCCTCGTCACTGAGAACTTCCATGGTAACCTCCTATTGCTTATTCAACCTCGCCACCACGTCCACTGCGCTTTGCTGTACCTTGCTGCCGAAGTAGAAGCCCAGGATCAAGAGGAACGCATTGGACATCACATCCGGCACAGGCAGATTGCTTACCACACAGTAGACAATCGCACTGGCACACAAAAGTGCCAATAGTGCCTGTATCAATACGGATTGACGCAGAAGCTCTACCATAGGATAAAACCTCCTATCACACAACAAACCGCTCTAATAAGACTGATGATGAATACTCGACACTCCCACCTACGGAACCGTCATAGGTAACGACTGTAAAACTTGATCCTCGTATCAGCGGAAAATTCAGCTGTTCATAGGCATATCGAAACACCGGAAACTCCCCAGGCAGTGCACTGACCATGTGAAGTATATGATACTCACCACCATAGTTTATACGGCAACTTATGAATGCACGCCAATAAGTGGTGGGCGCAGATACCCTGTTAATAGAAATATACACATACCTGATAACGAGAATCTCATCGGCCCCCGATGATATACTCACACGTTCCGTTAAAGAATGTGGACCCAGTATATCAATCCAACGATTTATATGAAGACTACCACCCTCACCGACAAATGGTAGTTCCTCGTAACGCATGACACCCTCACCCTACCTGATACAGCACGCCCAGGCGGTAGTCGCATGCACCCCCCGTGCTGGCATCCGACGTGTAGCCACGCACATAGCCGGGATAGCGCAGCGGTAACTCCAGCTGGCCCAGCGACCGGTCCAGCATGCCAACGGTGGCAGAGAGAATGGTGGCCACCGCAATGTACAGTTCGTTCACCCCGTCGGGGGAGTAGGCGATATAGGCTGTCGCCACGCCGGCTGTCGTCGGGGCTGTGCTGCGCATGATCTGTGCATATAAAACCCGCACCACATACATCTGTCCAGCTTCTGGCTCAATCGAGATACACTGGGTGAGCGTATGCGGCGCAACGCCATCTGCGTGATGGATCACGCGCACCCACGATGCATTGGGATCAAAGAGCGGATCAATCACACGCCCTACCTCAAATTGCATGGTAACACCTCCTAGGTTCTATCATCCCTCAAACAGGTACTCCACCATCCACAGATGTAGAAACACATAAGTAAGACCTCCCTGCGAATCGTTAGACATCTCCCATCTCACCTTATCACCTTCGCGCAGAAAACCCACATTCCCAATTTCGCAGTAAGCGTACCTTTCTTTGGGGCCAACCTTAAATGAATGTTCCCACACTGTATAATATGCTGTTGGAACCTCACGTAACGCCACCCGAAGACTTGCTGTGATATAACCACAGTAACCTGTTACCTGTACCCGCGACGCACCGATCATAAGAGACAGGAACAGCGCAAACTTCCCCTCTGATATTGTATACGGATCTGCTCTAACTGTTTCAGATGTATTACCAAACCAGTATGAATAGGTATAGAAAACAGGCGTTGCCAGGCGATCATACCACTGTCTGAAAAAGTGGGGATTGATCGCAACCCTCATTCGGTGACCACCTCAATCACGTAGATGGGACAGTCACGATCGAGCGACTGCGCATAGACCGCATACGTGACCGACTCGCCATCTTCCTCTATGGACATGGAAACGACCCCCCCATAGGGAGTGATCAGAAAACCGTACGATCCAACCGCCGTGGACTCAAAACGCGCCGCAACGTCGTCACGACCACGATTGCATAAGAACCATGACAAACGCCTAGGGTTGTCGTCCAGGATGCGAGTGACCGCCGCCGACGTGACGGTGGTCACTCGCGTCACCAGACGGGTGGGAAACCCAAGGCGTGCTATGCCTGCCAAATAGGCCGTTGATCCCTCATAGCGCGCCGCCATTTCCCACCTCCTACCCAACCTTCACGATATCAAGCCAGACTGTCTCGGAAGTGTCCGCGCTTGACGACAGGAAGTCAACGGTGGGTGGTGCATCATGGGTGAATTCACCCCAGACGCCCAAACGACCAAGGCGGAAGATCTCCGGGGTGATGTCCCCCGCTGCATCCTGACCCACACAGCCGGGCCGCCACTTACCACCGACAAAGACCAGCCGCGCTGCCAGAAGGCCGGTGCTCTGAGCCGCCATGCCCACAACCTGATAGCGACCAGCCGGAAGAACCTGCGAGAAGGCGAGCGCCGCATTCGTCCAGGCATATCCAGTCAGAGTTGCACTGGCTGTGGCACGGATGGTGTAGATCTCCCCATGCACCGGCGCCAGAGACCCATCGGTCAGCCAGGCTAGTACCGTAACCTGCGTCGTGCCCGACGATGCCGAGTTGCTCACCAGTGCCCGCATCGGTTCATAGGCGTCCAGCATGATCGGTGCGTGGAATTGATCGCGCACGACAGCCGGCGAGACAGGTTCAGCATTCACGTTCAACCCTACCAGATCGAGCAGAGCAACACGGCGCAGCGATGGCGATTCCATGCGCACCTGCGAGATGTACGCCCCAATGCCCATCACCGCCCCCAGAAATCCCAAATCGGGGGGAACGATGATGTTGGTGTTCTCAACCCGCACATGGGGATCAGCCAGCCCCGCAATGGCCGCCAGGGCAGCGCCATAAGACTGCGCTTCACTCCAGCCAATTAAGGTGAACATGCGTCACCTCCTACCGCTTGTACTCAAACTTGGCCATGTGATCGAACCAGGCGACCATTCTGGCCTTGCTGTCTTCCAGCGTGACGTCGGGCATGCTCTTGATCTTGCTCAAGCCGGCATCCTGATGCGCCAGGAGCTGATTGGCGAATTGTTCGACCTTGCTGCGCGCTGCATCAGCGCCGGCTGGAATACGACCTGCTCCCACGTTGATCATCTGACTCTTCCACACGTCCAGCGGTGTTGCTGCCACATTGCGCTGCCACTTGCTGTGGATCTTGGGATCACTCATCTTGGCTTGCCACTTCTTGGCCTGCCGCGCAGCAGCGACACCGGGTGACTCCGATACACGCTGCACCCCAGTCTGCACATCCGACACAGCACCGCTGATCCGCCGTGCCCACTTCTCCGAAAATTCCGAAGCACTTAGCCGTGCCATGGCTTTCAACCTCCGTCAAAATAGATTTTCGTTATGTACACAAGCACAGGTTCACACACTCTACGTGCTGCATCCTATATCAACATAACACTTTTTGGAGATTTTGTCAAGATTCTGCAAAACGTACGACAGAATGGCACAACGGTAGTAGCAGATTATGACAACCCCCTCACAGAAAATCTATGGAAATCTACGGAAAAAGCCCGAAATCTGTTAAAGTCTGCAGAAATCTGAGTGGTGGTGCGCACTGTGTCGTC
>Ga0272448_1009307_pt1 | contig 10062 bp, 8 predicted proteins | sample YNPCB0191_FD_202220 | JGI IMG/M metagenome (GOLD analysis project Ga0272448, IMG submission 202220) | Hot spring sediment microbial communities from Yellowstone National Park, WY, United States - YNP-CB-019-1 | ecosystem: Environmental > Aquatic > Thermal springs > Hot (42-90C) > Sediment... | reverse complement strand
CCGTTTCAATCCACGCCCGCGCGCGGGCAACGACGAAAAGCCGGCCCTAACCTGGGAGCAGTTTGCCAGTTTCAATCCACGCCCGCGCGCGGGCAACGACAGTGCCTGCTTGAGTGCCTTACCCAGCAATGCCTTGCGAGCAGCAACGCGCGGAACCCGGCGCGGGCGACTTATCGGTCAGCGGTTTTTCCGCCCCTGGCCCACCTAACATTTTGATGCTCCCAGGCTTGCCCACGCCGCGAACCGCCGCCATCTTGTGTGTTCGCTTAAGGTCCGCGCGGGCGAGGTCCTGCTCATACGATCAACGGTCCTTCGGGATCGAGTGCGGGCTTGGCCCCGACGTGTTCCACCCGGTGGCGCCAGTTACTCCCCAAAAAGTAAAATCGCAGGCTGTCAACCGCAGGGTCAATCTCCTCGATCAACGCTGCCTTCAACTTGGCGAACTGCGCCGGATCCACCGAGCACTCGAAGACGGAAAGCTGAACTCTCTGGCCGTAATTACTGCACAAACGCGCCACGCGGCGCAGCCGCCTCCGTCCTGCCTCGCTCCCTGTGTTCACGTCATAGGTGATGAGCACCATCATGGGTAACTCCGAGCTTATCTCCAGATCAGTGCGGGGTACGCGTCGAGATCGCCCCGCAGATGCCGAGCCAGAAGCAAGGCTTGTAAGTGGGGGAACAACCCTATCGGCGCCGATTCGCCGATGAAGGGGTGTTGCACCTCTTCCTGTTTTCGCTTCTGCCAGGCGGCCAGGACTTCCCTTCGCGTCGCTTCATCCATCAGCACTGCTCCCGACTCGGTGGTTTGGAAGCCGCCGGCTCGCACTTGCCGCCGGTTGATCAGCGACAGCACCAGCCGGTCAGCCAATATGGGGCGGAACTCTTCCATCAGATCAAGCGCCAGCCCGGGACGCCCCGGCCTGTCCGCATGCAGGAAGCCCACATACGGGTCCAGCCCGTTACTTTCTAGTGCCGAAGTGACGTCGTGCACGAGCAAGGTGTAGACGAAAGACAGCAGCGCGTTGACCGGATCGAGCGGAGGCCGACGGCTGCGGCCGCGAAAGCAAAATCCGTCCCGATTGACGATGAGTCGGTCGAACACGTCAAAATACTTACGGGCGGCCTCACCTTCGACTCCCCGCAGGCCGTCCAGATCCAGGTCCGTCCTTTCCAGGCGGTCCAGGATCTGCGCCAGAGCCTCAGCCGCCTCTTCCAGTTCGAGGCAACGCGTGGGCGCTTCCCGGTTGGCTCGGAGTAGCACGTGGCGGCAGTTCGCCACCTTGGCCAAAACGATGGCCCGAGCCACGGCCGCAGCCTGGCGGGGATCATCCGCCACCCGGTACTGACGCCTGCGCAACAACACGTTGCCGCTGACCGGGCCGCTGACCCGCCCCAGGAAGCGACCCGATTCACTCAAGAAGCTGATCAGCACCTGACGCTCGCCGCACAAACCCATCAGCGGCGGGCTGACTGAGACCCGTCCGAAGCAGACGATGCCGCCAAGCGTATGGATGGGAACGCGGAGCAAGATCTCGTGTTCTCGACGCACTACCACGGTTTCGCCGTCCTGCGCCAGATACGCTCCTTGGGTGGTAACAAACAGCGTATTCAAGAGCTTTCTCATGCCGGGTCCCGGCGAGCTGCGTGCCGCCGCGAAGCTTCCAGCCACTGCGCCGCGCTACGATCAGGACGGACCGCGCGCGGCAGGCAAAGCTCGAACAAAGAACAGCCTCGACACTTGTTGCTGTAATTGGCCGGAGGCGTGTGGCCTGCCGCCGCCAGCTCATGCATGCGAGCCGCCGCGCGCTCGACCAAAATCCGAAGTTCAGCGGAGAATTCGACCACTGTGCGACGGCGAGGCTGGCCGTAGAAGAACGCTCCCCGCGGGACGGTGATCCCGAGCATTTCCTCGAGGCACATCGCCTGTGCGCAAAGCTGAACCTCGTCGGAGCAATCCGGCTTTGGTTTTCCCCGCTTGTACTCCACGGGGAAAGGGGGATCGGGAGGTGGCGGGAACTCCACTACGTCCGCCCGTCCGATCAGGCCCAGCCGGAGCGAACGCAACGGAAGTCCCCGCACGATGCGGACGCCTTGCCGTTGCTCCGCGTGGGCCGCATCCACCTTGTCGTGCAGCAGGCGCCCCTCCGCGGTGAAGAGATTTTCCTCCCAAATCCCCTCCAGGTGAATCAGCGCCCAGCGTCGCTCGCAGTAGACCAAGTGCATCAGCCCTGAAAGGGGCAGCAAGTCCGCTTCCTGGAACACGGTGAGTCACTCACGAAGATCGGTGCGCCGGATAAGGTCGGCGATGCGGTGCACCTCGACGCCGCGCGGCAGCTCGGCCTGGATCTCTTCCAGTTGCGGCAGCAAGTAGTCGTGGATCGAGCGAGGCGCTTGCACACCCTCCCGGCGTCGGATTTTTCCGGTGACCAGTGTAAAAAGCCGGTGTGCGTGTGCGCAGCCCAGCTTGGCTTCAGCCTTGCGCTGTTCGGGGTCCGAATCGGTGCCTACGTGGCGGAAGGCGAACGCGTACTCTGGGTGGACCGTCATCAGTCCCTTGCTGGCCGAGCGGTCGTGTTCAAACATGTTCAAGATCGCCTCCCAAAGAAGCCTCAAGTCTTCTTCGCTGAAGGCGGTCTGTTCGGCCAGATGGGCGCTGATGAAGCCCTTGGCCACGTACAGCCCGTAAGGGATCAGGCTTTTGCGGCCCATGGTGCGCAGTGCGTCCTCCCGTTGTTCCTTTTCCCAGGCGAGGTAAGCGTGGGAAGACCCTAAGGCCCGCTCTGGACCGGCTACCGCCATTCTGGTGATGGATACATCGAGCGGCAGGATCGGATCCACGGAGCGGGCAAAGGCGAATTGCACGGGACCGCGAACCTGTCCTGCGTTCGGCCCGGTGCTCATCACCGCGCCGAAGGCTCGCACGTCAAAGAAGTTCCGGCACATCCACTCGCGCGCTTGGGCCACCTTGTCTTTGGAAGGCCCTTTATCCGGCTCCGGCATGCCACCGGTGTTCTCGTGCGCTTGGGCGATCTTGGTATTGAGATTGGTGGCGTGCTCGATGAAGATCGCATAAGGCGGCTGGTTGCCTTTTGCGATCTGGACATAGTTACGGACCCGGCGCTTGAGCGCCACGTCGGAGACCAAACCGTGCATATCCTGGGGGTCTGCCCGCGGGGCGTTGCCGGCGTCCGGGTCTCCGTTCGGATTGCCGTCCTGACAATCGAACAGAAAGATAAATTCATACCGGTTTGCAATGCTCATTGGTTGCCTCCCTCTTCATTCAGTTGTTTCTGCTGTCGCGGAGCCCGCAGCTCGGCCAACTGGTGGTAATAGCCGAGCGCGAACATGGTTTGCTGCTCCAGGGTCAGGGTCGCCGGCATCTCGCGTCCGATGCGCTTCGAGATGTCGGCGACGAGATCTTCGTACCACCAGCCCAGTCCCGGCTTGTCCTGCTTGACCTTAGCCAAGTGGAACTGGGCCAAGCGGATCAGCCGGCCAAAAACCAAGGCCGGCGTGGCGCTCGCCGCGGCGTAGTAGCGCTGAATGACGTCGGCGCCTACGTCCCCCAGCGCCTCTCGCTGAACCGCAGCCAGCACCGCCATCAGCCGGCCGCATTGGTAGGCAGGGTCGCCTAGATCTTTGTTCAGTTCGGGCTGGATCGCTTCTGCCATGTTCATCTCTCCTTTCTGTCTGTAGTGGCGCACCAGGTAAGCGCGGAGCAGGCCCATCCGTCCCGCGTCCGGTGCATTCCCTTGGACAAAGTCCACCCGGGTCCGTGCCAGCGCCCGGGCCATAACTGCCGCAGGAATCGTTTCGCCACGGACAGCGGCATGGTAGAGTTTCGCCGCCAGCGGGGGCGTCACGCCTTCTTGTTGATCTCCCACCGCTAGCGAGCTGACAAGTCGGCTGAACCGCGGCAGCGGGGCAAGCCTCCCGCCTGAGGGCTGCACGATGGCCAGATCCGCAAACCAGGAATGAACCGCTTCCACAAGCTGCTCGAAGGCCCCCTCCATCCAATCGCGCACCATCACCCGGCCGCCGTTGCCCGAAAGCGATAACGCGTAATAGGTATTGTCCGCGAGGTCCGGACGTCGGCCTGTCTGGATCGCGGTGAGCAACTCGCGGGCCCGGATCTGCGCGTCTGCCTCGGCGACCTCCGGGGGATCCTCCAACCAAGCCAAAGGATCGTCTTCGGACTCCACTTTCGAGCGATACCAGTGCACGATCAAGACCGGCAGCCCGCCGAGTCGGGTTGCGCTTGTTCGGATCAGCTCGTTCAAGCCGGCCTCGTAAGCTTTGGCCGCTTCTTCCGACATGGCCGCGTTGGCTGATTGCTCGAGCCCGAAAGAGCAGAAGGCCTCCTTGTCGAAACCGACGAGGACCGCACCGACGGGGTTCGCTCCCGGCAGCCCCTTGATTTTCGGATGGGTCCGCGCGGGAAATACCGCTTCACCCGTCAGGAGGCAAAGCATCCGCTTGCCGCTGTCCTTGGTTTTCTTCCCCCGGCGGGCTGGGACGAGTCCGGAGCGGTATCGTCGCCACCACTCATGCCAGTCCTCACTCTCCACGGGGAACCGGCCGTCTATGTACAAAGTGATCTTGTCGGTAGGCCTGGCTTTCGCTTCAACCAGCTCCTCCCGCAAGCGGGACATCGCTGTCTGATCCTCGAGAACTGCGGCTGCGGCCGAAAGCTCCGGCATAACCTCAGAGGCTTGCTTGAGCAGTTCAATAAAGAAGCGCCGCTTGGCGGCCGTTTTCTCCGGCTTAGCCGGCTGGCCGAAGCCGGCCAAAACTTCAACGGTTTCCACCAGAAAGTGGCTGCGAGTCTGTCCGCCCGCGATCAACTCGCCCTGGCTGAGGTCCGGGCACATGGGAAACATTCGCCCCCGTTGCCTTCGGTCGGCAGGATCCCCCAAACTCAGCAACCCGCCATACCGGCCCGCGCTGGTCAATGAAATAGCCCAGTGAACTTCTTTGGCGGCGAAACCCGGCTCGGTGCACAGGCCGGTGCGCCGGGCATAATTGACGATTTCGTGCAGCATCAGAGAGGCCCTCCCGGCAGCTTGATCACGGCGGGATCATCGAAAGCGGGAACCTCCAGCACCCCGCCTTTTACCCGCGCTCGAAACAAGGTGATGTAAGGCGCGTCGGTGGACGCGCCCGGCCGCGACAGATCAAAAACGTCGTAGAGCATCAAACCGACGTCCAAATCCAAGGGACAAGGCGGAGGTTCGCAAGCCCCCGACGGACGTAGCTCGAACCACGCCGGGAACTCCCGGCAGCCGAAATAGGGCTGATAGAAGCACTTGCCCTTGGAAGCGCGGCGCTGGAATTGCTGCTCGAAAGCGGGTAGCATGCTTTCAAACCCCGGCCACGGTGCGATGCGTGCATGGAGCCGGTAGCGCACGTCGCGCAAGGCCATGGTTTGCCGCTGCGTCCTGCCTGTGTTCTCGCCTTCGGCATCGGCCAGAATGGGCCGTGGGGGTTCCCGCCCGTTCATCCACTGCCACACCAGATCCACGCTGATTTTTTCCTTGACCTCGTTGCGCCGCAGAGCAATGTAGGAAGGCGGCGACAAGATCTCAATGCGCTCGATTTGCCAGCGAAACTGGGAGGGCTTGACGTAAATGGCGTCGAAGATTCCGCGGGCCGCCGATGGTGTGATCACCGGGTAGCTGAAACGCTCGACCTTCAGCTCCGGCCGCGAGAAACACGCCAGTTCCCCCCAGACTTCCAAGGTTTGAATGCTCCCTTTCATGCCAGCATCAGCTCCATTTCTTGCGGGACTTGCAAGCCCAGCTTATGGTGATAGTGTTCCGGGCGCAGGTGGATAAACCAGTCCTGTGCCCAGGTTCCCTCCTTGAACCGCACTGGCTCGAGAAAATCATAGACCCGAGCTGCCCCACGGGGCCGGAACAAACTCACCGTGAACGGACGCGCTTGCGCCATCCAGCTTTTGCTCAAACCCCGCCGCCGCACCTCCGCGGCCAGTTCCTCGTACCGGTCCAGCTGATACGGAGTCAGGATATTGATTGCGTCGGCCTCCTCGATGACGCGGTACAAGCGCCGCACTTCGACAAAATTCCTTGCCTCGATCGCTTGAAGCAACTCTGGGCTCTGGGCCTCCACGGCGGCCAAATCGTAAAGCCTCCGGTAGTACTGCCGGAACACGTCGGGATCGTCCACGCTCAGCCTCCCGTCGTGCAGAGCGAGTAGCTCGAGAGTGAGGAGGGCGGCTTGACGGTAGTCGGCACTCGGGTACCTCCCGTCCGCGGGATGAAACACGCGCAGCCGTCCATGGGTGAGTCGCCCGTTGCGATTGCAGCGCCCGGCGGCCTGCGCAATGGCGTCCAGGGGCGCCACGGCCCGGTACACCACGGGGAAGTCGAGGTCCACGCCGGCCTCAACACACTGTGTCGCGACCAACAGGCATGGCTTTCCGGCAACCAGGCGACCCTGAACCTCTGCGAGCACCTCCTTGCGGTGCTGCGGACACAGGAAGGTGGACAAGTGGAACAGGTCCTCGTCCCTGGCTGCGCAAAGCAGTTCGTACAGCCGTTGTGCATCCCGTTTCACGTTCACCACGCACATAGCCTGCTGGCAAGCGGAAAGCTCTTCGGCCACCTCTTCAAGGGAAGTCCGCTGATCCGGCCGGGGCCACTCCACCGCCACTCTTTTGGTGCGCTCAAACAGCTTGAGCGCCGGAGGGGCGATCTCGCTCGGCCGCCAGCCGGCGGGACAAAACTTCCTAATGCGATCATCGAGGTGATCGAACGCCGGCTGTGTGGCGGTAGCGAAGATGACCGTAACGCCGTACCTGTAGCAAAGATGGGACAGCGCGGCCAAAGTGGGGATGAGGATCCTCAAGGGCAGCGTTTGGACCTCGTCGAAGATCACTACGGCGTTGACCAGGCGATGCAGCTTGCGGCACGCCGCCGGCGAGTTCGAGAAGAGCGACTCGAGGAATTGCACGCTGGTAGTAATGATGATGGGCGCATCCCAATTCTCTGCCAGCAACGCGCGCTGTCGAGAGATTTCTTGGTGCTCGCCTCCTCCGCTGTATTCGAAGCCGGCTAACGAGTGATCCTCGATCACGAGCTGCGGCCAGGCTTTCAAAGCCTCACGGTAGACCGCCGCGGTTTGTTCGATGATGCTCAGAAAGGGCAGAACGACCACCAGCCGCTGGCGCCCGTACCGCTCCCAGTGTCGGAGGGCGAACGCAAGGAGAGCCAAGGTCTTGCCCGAGCCGGTTGGAGCAGTGAGGGTGTAGAGCCCCGGGGGGTGCTCCGAAGCTGCGACGCAGGCCGCGAGAAGATCCTCTCTCAAAGTCCGGACGTCGTCCGTGGCGGGCGACGCCGCGCGTACGCCGGCCAAGTACTCTTCCAATCGGGCCCGAACGGCCACGGGGTCTGCGCGCTCACCGATTGCGCGCAGGCTGCTCCTTTCGGGTTCGAAGTGGGCCTCCGTGGCCAAAAAGTCCGCGTCGACCAGGGCCGAGAAAAGCATGCGAACGTCCAGCATGCGACCAACGGGTCCTTGCGTCTCGGCGGGTTCCCCAATTATGTCCGGCAACTTCAGGCCATCAGCCGCCAGGCGGGCGAGAAGAACGTCCACATCGGTCTCAGACAATTCCGGGGCGTCGGGTGGCCGAGACCCCATTGGATTCAGACTTTGGAGTGTAGCCTTGGCTTCTTGCTGAAGTCCGATGTGGTGGCCCTGCACGGCGAGGGCCACGGGGACCCCCGCTTGGCGGTACTTCTTAAGCGCTACCCAAGCGCCTGCTGACCAATGATCCACACCCTGTTTTTCGCCCCTAAGAACTGCCTGGAACCGATCTCCATATTTGCCCAGGTCGTGTAACAATCCGGCTACCTGGGCGCGCTCACGCTCGCCGAATTTCCCCGCAAATTCGCCGGCGAGTCGCGCCGCCTCCTCCAAATGGCGCGCTAAAGGCTCCCACTCGCCCTTGGAATTTGCGCTATGGGCGTAATATTGCACGGCTGAATTGTAGTACGGAGGCGCTGTTATTTGCAATTGCAGGCGGCGCAAATGCCGTCCTGCCTGTGCGGTGACCGCACGCGGTGGGTTGCCGCTCGGGCAGCGGCGCAACGCTACGCCGCTCCCTGTCGAGGAGCAATCGCGGCGGCGCTCCGGTGGATCTGCTTAGCCCGGCAGCATCTTGGCGATGTCGTTGTAGAGTACGAAGACCACGATCGCCATCAGGAAGACGAAGCCCAACTTGAATACCATCTCTTTGACTGCCTGGTTGAGCTCGCGCTGCATCGCCATCTCGACCAGCAGCACCAGCATCACCCCGCCGTCGAGGATGGGGATGGGAAGCAGGTTGAAAACCGCCAGATTCAGGCTGACCACCGCCATGAGGAAAATGAACGAGGCCCATCCTTCGCGCGCCGCTTCGCCCGACAGCCGTGCGATGCCGATCGGGCCTTCGATCGAGCGCGGCGAAAGGCGCCGCTCGATGATCCCGCGCAGGAAGCGAAAGATCAGGGTCGCGTGTTTGGCGTTCTCGCGGAGCGATTCCCGGAAGGCCTCGGGCAGGCTCAACCTCGTAATCACCAGGCGGTGCGACGGCTCCACGCCGATCATCCAGCGCGGCGTCCCGTCCAGATTCGCGTAGACCGGATGCACCACCACGGTGTGTCGGCGCCCGTCGCGCAAGTACTCGATCGTTACCGGTTTGCCACCGCTGGCGCGAATGATTTCCGAGAGGCGATACCGCGAGCGGATGGGTTGGCCGTCCACGCTCAACAACACGTCGCCACGGCGCAGGCCGGCTTTCTCGGCAGGCATTCCCGGCGTCAGGTTCGCGATCTGGATTTCGCCCTGCTCGGCCCAGCCGGCATAACCCAGCCCCGTGCGCTCCTCCAGTACGGGCGTCAGCGTGGTCCAGAACGTCTGCCCTTGCCGCTCGACTTTCAGGATCAGCGGACGATTGGCGCTGGCCACCTCCTTGAGAATTACGTCTTCCCAGGTCGGCTGCTCGATCTCGTCAATCTTCACGATGCGGTCGCCTTCTCGCAACCCGGCCTTCGCCGCCGGTGAATCCGGAAACACGTGGCCGATCACGGCCTGTTTGACCGATTCCGGCGGTTGTTGGTAGTGCACCGTGAACAGGCCGGTCAACAGGCCCACCGCCAGAGCCACGTTCATTGCCGGGCCGGCCAGCGCGATGATGAACCGCTGCCAGCGCGGCTTGGCCAGAAACGCCCGTGGGTCATTGACGCTCTCCTCACCGGGCTGCTCACCCGCCATTTTCACGTAGCCGCCGAACAGAATCAGCGACAGACGGAAATCCGTCTCCCCACGGCGAAATCCGATCAGCCGCGGGCCGAATCCGAAGCTGAACACTTCGATCCGGACGTCAAAATATCGAGCCGCCAGGTAATGACCCAGTTCGTGCACCAGGATCATTACGCCGATCAGTACGATCAGCCACCACAGATTTTCAAGGAAAGGCATTGCCGTCTCTCAGAGTCATTCACTTCCTGCCAACCGGCTGCTCCGTTCCGGCGCGCTGCCCGACCAGTTGTTGCGCTACAAGCCGCGCCTGCCGATCGAGTTCCAAAACCTCGGCCACCGATTGAGGCTCGCGCTGGCGCACGCGCGCCAGTGTTTCCTCGACGATTTCAGGGATGCCGAGAAAGCCGATTCGGCCGTCCAGAAAGGCCTCCACCGCCACCTCATCGGCTGCGTTCAGAACGCACGTGGCAGCCGGGCCTGCTTCCTGCGCCTGATAAGCCAGCTTGAGCAAAGGAAACTTCTCGAAATCAGGCGGGTAAAACTCCCATTTCCGGAGCTGCCCCCAGTCCAGCCGCGGCGCGGGCGCCTCCGCTCGTTCCGGCCACGTCAACGCGTACTGGATGGGCATGCGCATGTCCGTGGCTGAAATCTGGGCGATCACGCTGCCGTCGCGAAATTCCACCAGCGCGTGCACGGTGGATTGCGGGTGAATCAGAACTTCCACCTCCTGCGGCTTCAAGTCGAACAGCCAGCAGGCTTCGATGACTTCGAAGCCCTTGTTCATCATGGTGGCGGAGTCAA
>Ga0272448_1009306_pt1 | contig 10062 bp, 6 predicted proteins | sample YNPCB0191_FD_202220 | JGI IMG/M metagenome (GOLD analysis project Ga0272448, IMG submission 202220) | Hot spring sediment microbial communities from Yellowstone National Park, WY, United States - YNP-CB-019-1 | ecosystem: Environmental > Aquatic > Thermal springs > Hot (42-90C) > Sediment... | reverse complement strand
ATAAATTAAGTCTCGCTTCATTATATCGGGATTGGGAGGAACGGGATGACCTATGGGGAACTGGTTTCCCGTGTGAGTGGAACGAATGAAGATTCGCTTCCCATTTAAATGGAAATATCCCCTTTCGACTCTCAATTCCCTGAATCCGCTCCTCACGAAGCTCTTATGCTCAAAATCAATCCCCTCTCCATTGGCTTTCAAATCTACATTTATTCTGTATAGAAACGGGTCTTCTAATGACCATAGGTGAGGGTTCGGAACGAAGAGGGAAACCTCAAAATGGCTTTCGCCGGGAGGAAAATCCCCTTTGAGCGATTTCCGAGCCTCAATTTCCCCGCTTTTATCGGGGGCGATATCCACTAATAACTCTCCATTTGCCTTTGAATCCAAATCGTTGCGAACCGTGATGCTTAGCTTCATCTCTCCAGTATAAATATTCGGTTGAGGGAATATATCGGTTATTCTCACGGAGGGAAGGACGAGGAATTCAACTTTCTGAACTATTCCTCCATAATTGTAGGAGGAGCCGGGAATGAGCCCTGAAGGAAGCTTATTGCGATGGGGAACTTGGGAGAAGACGATTCCATCAATCGGCTCGGCTGTCGGATTCAGAACACGAACAGCCAACAAATTATCCTCGTTTGGGCAAACGAATGAGGTAACATCAAGGAGGAAAGGCGTTTCCCCTCCCTCATATCCGCCGACATAGACGCCATTAAGCCATACATCGGCAAGATAATCCACCGCCCAAAAACGAAGAAGACATCTTACCCCCTTTTCTTTTCTGAAATGGGGCTTGAAGCTTCGCCAATACCAAGCAACGCCATGATAATCGGGGAAAACCTGCTGAATTATCCCTGGCACGGGAGCATCTTTCGCCTCAATTTTTATGGATTTATACCAACTTTCCTCCCTTCCCTTGTTTTGGGGGTCGGGCAATAGCCTCCAAATTCCATTTAATTCAAGAGTATAAGAGTGGTCCACAACAGCATTCGCCTCCTTTGGCAAGGATAGAAGGAGTAAAAGACTTGCAAAGAAGAATCGCTTTAAAATACTGAACAAAGCTAATCGTCTTTATTTTGCCACTTAAATCGGGGTTGTCAATATATAGTTTGGTTGCCACAAACGAAATCGGCGTTCAAAATTATCTTATGCGATACGGGATAATCTCCGATATCCATAGCAATCTGCCCGCCTTAGAGGTTGTCCTTTCAAACCTCAAGAAGGAAGTGGATGCTTTCCTATGTCTTGGCGATATAGTTGGCTATGGAGCGCAGCCGAACGAGTGCTGTGAGATAATAAGGGAACTCAAACCCATCGCCGTTGCGGGAAATCACGACTGGGGAGCAGCGGAGAAAAGTCCCTTCCATCACTTCAATCCTTACGCTGAAGAAGCCCTTATTTGGACGAAGAATAATCTAAAAAGCGAAAACCGGGATTTTCTTTTATCCCTCCCCAAAACTCACACAGATTCCCTCTTCACCCTCGTTCACGGCTCCCTACGAGACCCAATTGAGGAATATCTACTCTCCACCTCCCAGGCAAGGGATACTTTCTCCCTCTTGACGACCCAAATCCTCTTCTTCGGGCATACTCACATCCCAACCCTCTTCCTCCAAAAGGAAGGACAGCTCACCGTCTCCGCAATTGTTCTTTCCGATGGAGCGAAGATAGAGATAAAGGAAGGTTTTCGCTACTTGATAAATCCCGGCTCCGTCGGTCAGCCGAGGGATAATATCCCTCTGGCAAGTGCAGCCATCTTTGACACCTCCAAATTGGAGGTGGGGATAAGGAGATATGAATATCCAATAGAATCAGCACAGCGGGGGATTATCTCCGCTGGCTTGCCCCTCGTCCTAGCGGAGAGATTAAGCTTCGGTTGGTAGCTCCTCCCCTTCCTCCAAATCCTCTCCCCTCTCAACTGCTTCAATCAATTCCTCCATTTCCTCCCCTCCCTCGCCCATCTCCTTGCTTATCCTCCTCATAAAGGAAGCGACGCTCTTAGGGTCATCTTCGTCCACTCCAGAAAGAACACTCTCATCTGCAAGAGATTCAAGTATCTCGTCCTCATCTCTCAGGCGAGAAACTCTGGATATGACCTTTTTGAGCCTTTTCTCCTCTCCGCAATTGGGACATTTAAGCGGTCCCGGGTCGGCAACAACGCCAACCAAATAAGCAAACTTCCTCCGGCAACTCAAGCAGATATATTCATAAATCGGCAATTTCCATCACACCTCCACATAGGGTCTTATCATCTCCAAAAACTCCTCCTCGTTTATCGTCTTAATCCCCAGCTCCAGTGCCCTTTGATATTTTGAACCTGGGTTTTCACCAACCACCACAAGGGTGATGTTCTTACTGACAGAAGAAGAGGGAATACCCCCCAATTTAGCCACTATCTCCTCAGCTTTGCCTCTCTCCATTGATTGAAGAGCTCCCGTGAAAACTATCCTCTGACCTGCCAGTGGCTTTTCTCCCGGCACTGCTTCCTCTTCCACTCTAACCCCTGCCTTCTTCAACTTCTCTATCAACTCCCTATTGTGAGGCTCACAGAAGAAGCGATAAATGCTCTCCCCTACTACTGAGCCTATGCCGGGTATATTTGAGATTTCCTCAAGGGAAGCGTTCATAAGACGCTCAAGGGAGCCGAAATGTTGGGCTAACAGGCGGGCTGTGCTTTCACCAACATGCCTTATCCCCAAAGCATAAATTAGGCGGTGGAGCTCGGTCTTCTTTGATTTCTCAATAGCGTTCAGCAGCTTTCTCGCTAGCTTTTCACCCATCCTCTCGAGCTTAAGAAGGTCCCATAGCTTAAGGTAATAAAGGTCAGCGGCGTCCTTTATCAAACCTTCATCTACGAACTTATCCACCCACTCCTTACCCAGCCCCTCTATATTCATCGCATCCCGAGAGGCAAAGTGATATATTCTCTCCTTTACTTGGGCAGGGCAGGCATAGTTAATACACCTGTGGGCAACTTCATCGGGAAGCCTAACCACCTCAGAACCGCAAACGGGACATTTCTTGGGCATCTCAAATTCTATCTCCTCGCCGGTCCGTCTTGATGTCACAACAGAGACAACCTCAGGTATCACTTCCCCAGCCCTCTGCACAACAACCCAATCCTTTATCTTAACCCCCAACCGTTTTATTTCATCCTCGTTATGGAGGGTAGCACGAGAGATTGTTACCCCTCCTACCTCAACGGGCTTCAAAACAGCCACTGGCGTTAGGGTGCCAGTTCTTCCTACTTGAACTATTATATCCTCCACCTGCGTCACTCCCTGCTCAGCAGGGAACTTGAAAGCTATCGCCCAGCGAGGGCTGCGGGCAAGCGTTCCCAGTTCAGTTTGAAGTAAGAGCGAATTGACCTTTATCACAGTTCCATCCGTCTCATAGGGTAAGCTATGGTGTTTCTCCGTCCACTCCTTGCAATACTCAACTGCCTCCTCTATCCCATTGCAGAGGCGAAAGTGAGGATTGACCTTGAAACCCCAATCCCTTAAGGTTGACAAAACCTCATATTGGGTCTTGAACTCGTATCCCTCGCAGAACCCCACTCCATAGATGAATATATCAAGCTTTCTTTGGGCGGTTATGGAGGAATCCAATTGCCTAACAGAGCCAGCGGCTGCGTTGCGAGGATTGGCGAAGAGAGGCTCCCCTGCCTCCGCTCTCTGCCTGTTCAGCTCCTCAAAGTCCTTCTTGTTCATTATAACCTCTCCCCTAACCTCAATTATGGCAGGGGGATTGGGTATGTTTATCCTCAGGGGGATAGCACGGATTGTCTTTAAATTCGGCGTCACATCCTCCCCTTCAAAGCCATCTCCCCTCGTCGCTCCATTGGTAAGAACTCCGTTCTCGTAGGTAAGGGAAACAGCTAACCCATCCATCTTTAGCTCGGCACAATACTCTATTTTCTCCTCTTCATTCATACCTAAAAAACGCTTTATTCTTTTATCAAATGCTATCAAATCCTCCTCACTGAAGGCATTCTGGAGGGAAAGCATCGGCACCCGGTGTCTAAAGGTGGGAAAGACCTCCAAAGGAGGCGCTCCTACCCTTTGGGTGGGGGAATCAGGGGTTACAAATTGGGGAAACTTCTCCTCAAGTTCTACGAGTTCCCGCATAAGGGCATCGTATTCCGCATCAGATATCTCGGGTGAATCCAAAACATAGTAGCGCCAGTTATGATACTCAATAAGTTTTCTCAATTCTTCAATTCTCTTTTTGGCTTCCTCTTCGGTCATAAGCCATCGCCTCCTTTTATCATTATTAATAATTTTTATAATCCCTCAAATTTTTTGCAAGGGGGCAAAGCTCAAAAGAAGCCTTTTACTGCCTACGCCGGAGAAGAAAACCGTTACTATAGCATCCTCTTCCATTGGCTCAATTTGAAGCACTACGCCCTCACCGAACTCCATATGCTTCACCTTATCCCCAACTTTTAATTTTAACTTGACGCTCTCCCTTGGAATAGCTCTCTCTATTATGCTCTCAGCTTCAGGATGGGTAGAAGGATAACGAGAGGCAGTCGGGACGACCTCCTCAAGCAACTCCTTCGGTATCTCCCGCAAAAAGCGAGATGGTTTACCACCTCCATAAGCCGACCTATTCCAAGAACGAGAGAGGAAAAGCTTCTCTTTGCTACGGGTCATTCCCACATAAAGGAGCCTTCTCTCCTCCTCTATCTCCATTTCGCTCATAAGGGAGCGGGAGTGAGGAAGCAATCCCTCCTCAAGACCAACAATGAAAACCACGGGAAATTCCAAGCCCTTAGCGGAATGAAGGGTCATTAAAGTAACGGCATCAGGTGTCTGCTCGTAGGTATCAATATCGGTTAAAAGGGCAATCTTCTCCAAAAGGGCAAAGAGGTCGGAAGATGGATTCTTCTCCTCAAATTCCCTCGCAAAGGAGATAAACTCCTGCAGGTTCTCCTTCCTCGTCTCCCCTTCAAGGGTTCCGTTATCTATATAGCTCCCATAACCAGTCCTCTCAAGCACTTCCCTGATTAGCCGAGAAGGAGGAAGGGAAAGAGCTAACTCCCTTAATTCCTCAATTATATCTATGAATTTGCTTAAGTTTCTTAAAGAAACGGTGGGAAGGGCTTGCTTCTCAACTAATATCTGGAGAGCTTGATATAAAGAGACTTCCTCTTCAAGGGCAAGGGCCTCAGCCTTGCCCAAGGAAACGGGACCTATTTTGCGAGGAGGAACATCTATGATTCTCTTGAGAGAGAAACTATCATCAGGGTTGGCTATCACCCTCAGATATGCTACTATGTCCTTGATTTCCTTCCGCTCAAAGAAGCGCAGACCTCCCACTATCTTGTAAGGTATCCCGAAGGACATAAACATCTCCTCAAAAGCCCTTGACTGAGCATTAACCCGATAGAGGACGACGAAATCACCATAGCTTCTTTTCTCCTTCTCCACCATCTCCTTTATAGTTAAGGCAACGAATCTCGCCTCCTCCGGCGGGCTTTCCGCTTCATAAAAGCATATCTTATCCCCTCCCTCCCTATCAGTCCAAAGCTTCTTTGCCTTTCTCATCTTGTTGTTCTTGATGACTGACCAAGCAGCATCAAGGATGATTTGGGGAGAGCGATAGTTTCTCTCCAGCTTTATCACCTTTGCCCCAGGGAAATCCTCCTCAAATTGGAGGAGAAGGCGAAAATCCGCCCCCCTCCATCCATATATTGATTGGTCATCATCCCCCACTATACAGATATTCTTATATTTGTCCCCCAAAATCCTTATCAGCTCATACTGGGCATAATTCACATCCTGAAACTCATCAACCAATATATAATGAAACCTCTCCTGCCACTTCTCTCTTATATCCTCCCTCTCCCGCAAAAGCCTGACACAATAAAATATCAAATCGTCAAAATCTAATGCCTTGCTCAGCCTCTTCTTGTCTTCGTAAAGCTTGTAGATAGTGGCAACCTTCTTCTCCAAAAAACCTATCGCATTTTCCGCGAACTCCAAAACCTCTATAAGATTCTCCTTAGCCCTTGATATAACGCTTTGCACCATCTTCGGCTGATAATATTCGCTATCAAGGGTGAGCTGAGATATAATCTCTTTTATTAAAGTAAGCTGGTCGTCCTCGTCCAGTATGATGAAATTTGAGGGGAGCCCAATTGCCTCCCCATCTATTCTGAGGATGCGTGCGCAAATTGAATGAAATGTTCCCATCCATATTTCCTCCGCTACATCCCCCACCAAGTTGATTATGCGAGAACGCATCTCCTCCGCAGCTTTATTCGTGAAGGTAACGGCGAGAATATTGCGGGGAGATACTCCTTGAGAGATGAGATAGGCTACCTTGTAGGTAAGCACCTTCGTCTTCCCTGAACCCGCCCCCGCAAATATTACTAAGGGAGCGCTGCTGAAGAGAACTGCCTCTCTTTGCTCTGGATTCAAATCCTTCAGAATGTCTTCCGCTTCCATCATCTTGCCGATAGCACCTGGCTCATAAATGGAATTGTAAAGATTGAAAAAAGAGTCGTCAAGAAAACTATCCCTGTGGCTAATTCAAGGTCAAGCTTGAATTGCTCGGAGAAGACAACAGTCATAAGAGCGGTTGGCATACAGGCTTGCATAATTAAGACCTGAAGAGGAAGCGAGGATAGACCTACCCGTAGAGAAAGGGAATAGACAAGCAAGGGATGAAGGAAGAGCTTTAAAAGGGAGGCGAGAGTTAAGATTAGCCAATTCCTGTTAAAATTTGAGGGGCGGAGGGAGATGCCAAGAAAAAGCATAATGAGCGGAACGGTAGCATCACGGAGAAGCTCCATTGAGCGCCAAAGGGGATGAAGAAAAGGAGGAATGGATTTTCCAAGAAGGAAAAGAGCAAGAAGGCAGGCTATTAAGGGAGGGCTCTTCAACAAAGTAAGGAATCTGTTTTGCTCATTCTCGGTTTTACCATAATAGGTAGCAATGGCAATTCCCAATGTATTCAAGGGAAGCGCCATCCCAAACTGGTCTACAATCGCTGCCCAAGCTAACCCCTTATTCCCCAAAACTCCCTGGATAACGGGATAGCCGAGAAATCCAGTATTGGCGAGGGATATGGCGAGGATAAATGTGCCTGTTGAGGGGCGAGGAAGAGCGAGAAGGAGAGCGATAAAATATCCTATCGCCCCAAGAAAAATAGAGGAAAAAATGAAGATAAAAGGAACAATTAAAGCCTCCTGCGTCAGCTTCGCCCCCGCTAAGGCAAGGAGAATGAAACAGGGCAAGGTAACATAGAGAACGGTCTTGCTGAAAACAGTTCCCTCCGCCGGTCCCCAGAAGCGGAGTATCTTCAAGAGATATCCTACCCCAGCCATCAGGAAGATGGAGAGGATTATCTCGTAGCAACAACCCATTAACCTTCTCCCACTTTCTCCTTCATCCCGATAAGCGGCGTGCTGTTCTTTGCGATTGCCTCTCTTACGAAGGCAACGAATAAAGGATGGGGAGCGGTAGGGCGAGATTGAAATTCAGGATGGAATTGAGTGGCGATGAAGAAGGGGTGAACTTCCTGGGGAAGCTCTATTATTTCCACAAGATTTCCATCGGGGGAAAGCCCGGAAAAAACCATACCCTTTTCCTGCAGAATTTCCCTATATTCATTGTTAAGCTCATATCTATGGCGATGTCTCTCCCATACGAGCTCCTGAGCATAACATTTATGAGCAATGCTCCCCGGAACGAGTCTGCAAGGATAGGCGCCAAGACGCATAGTTCCTCCCTTCTCTGACACCTCCCTTTGCTCGGGCAGGAGGTCAATTACGGGATAGGGAGTATCGGGGGCGAACTCGGAAGAGTTCGCCCCCTTCAAATCGCACACATTTCTCGCAAACTCTATCACAGCGCATTGCATCCCAAGACAAAGCCCGAGAAATGGAACCTTCTTTTCCCTCGCATATTGAATAGCCCTTATCTTCCCCTCAATGCCTCGCACGCCAAAACCTCCTGCTACTAATATCCCTCCAATATCAAATAGGTAATGCTGGGGGTCTTCCTCCTCCAAGATGGAGGATTCAACCCACTCTATTTTTACCCTTGCCCTGTTCGCCGCTCCGCCGTGCACCAAAGCCTCAACTATGCTTATATAAGCGTCCTTTAGATGGGTGTATTTGCCAACGAGGGCTATCTTCACCTCCCTTTCAGGGGAGAGGAGCTTCTCCACCATTTCCTCCCATTCCTTTAAATCGGGCTCCACCTGGGGTAAATGAAGCCGCTTCAAAACCTCCCTTGCCAATCCCTCCTTCTCAAATCGCAGGGGGATTTCATAAATAGTAGTTGTATCCAATCCCGTAATCACTGCCTCTTCATCAATGCTACAATAAAGGGAGAGCTTCTTTTTCATCTCAGGAGTAAGGGGCAACTTGGAACGGCAAACCAATATATCCGGTTGGATTCCCATCTCTCTCAATCTGATAACGCTGTGCTGGGTCGGCTTCGTCTTAACCTCCCCCCAAGGACCAACATATGCTATCAGCGTAACATGGATATAGACGACATTATCCGCTCCCGCATCCTGACGCATCTGCCTTATCGCCTCAAGGAAATGCTGACCCTCTATATCCCCCACAGTCCCGCCTATCTCCACGATAACGATATCCGCTCCCGTTTCCCTAGCAACTCCCCAAATCCTTGACTTTATCTCATCCGTTATATGAGGGATTACCTGCACGCAAGCCCCCAAATAATCTCCCTTTCTCTCCTTTTTTATCACCGCTTCATAGATTCCACCCGTTGTGAGATTTGAGGAGCGGGTCATATCAATCCCTGTAAAGCGTTCGTAGTGCCCGAGGTCCAAATCGGTTTCCGCACCGTCCTTCGTCACGAAGACCTCGCCATGCTGGAAAGGATTCATCGTTCCCGCATCCACATTTATGTAGGGGTCTATTTTCAGGAGGGCTACCTTGAAGCCCCTCGCTTTTAGGAGCCTGCCTAAGGAGGCGCAGGTTATTCCTTTTCCGATGGAGGAGACAACCCCTCCTGTAACGAAGACGAATTTAGTAGGCATAAATAAATCACCCCTTTTAGAGAAAATGGAAATTCTAAATCCATTATACCAAAAATTACTTCTTAATGGCAATTTTGTGTATAATTCCATAACCTATTGGACTCTCTCTAATTCCCTATTGCCTCCGCATTGTCATTGTAAGAAGCAGAACGACGCCACCATCTTGTCATTGCTGGTATGGGTAAAGGTTTCGGAATAAAACGAAAGACGATGAGATGAAATTAAAATGGCGACTTAAAATCTAATTTTTTATTAAATTGGAATAGAAGAAACGAATATATGGTGAAGGTCAAATATTTTCCCTATGTAATATCAAAGCTTAAATTTAATAAAGTGTTAGGGAATTGATTTATAAGGATTAGGGGCATTAACTCCTAAAAACCTATACCCATAGATGCAAGCGAAAAGTAGCATTCTCTTTTTCTTGACTCCCTAAAATCGAGATTGCCACGCCTTCTGCTCCGCAGAAGGCTCGCAATGACAGCTAGCATGATTGTCATTGCGCGGAGCGTAGCGACGAAGCAATCTCGTTTTTCTTAATAGAGATTGCCGCGGCTTCCCTTTGGTAAGCCTCGCAATGACAAAAAAGAAAACTCCCCTTTCTATGAAAGGGGAGTTTTGATTTTTGAACAAATCTAATATCTTTATGAAATTATTCATTTCACTTTCATAAAAGATTTAAAAAATTTGACGCTGCGAAAGTATATGGTATAATTAGAATATGCAAATATTTAAATAGGACGGTGATATAATTTGAAGGCAGATGTAAGAAAATTAGGCTTCTTGGATAGATACTTAACTGCTTGGATATTCGCTCTTATGTTCATCGGCGTTGCGATTGGCTATTTTGTCCCCAGCATTGCTGGTTTTTGGGGGAGATTCCAAATAGGAACCACAAGTATCCCAATCGCTGTCGGCTTAATATTGATGATGTACCCACCCTTAGCGAAAGTGAAATATGAAGAATTGCCAAAAATTTTCAAAAACTATAAACTCCTTGCCCTTTCCCTCATCCAAAACTGGGTTGTTGGACCTTTT
>Ga0272448_1009304_pt1 | contig 10064 bp, 6 predicted proteins | sample YNPCB0191_FD_202220 | JGI IMG/M metagenome (GOLD analysis project Ga0272448, IMG submission 202220) | Hot spring sediment microbial communities from Yellowstone National Park, WY, United States - YNP-CB-019-1 | ecosystem: Environmental > Aquatic > Thermal springs > Hot (42-90C) > Sediment... | reverse complement strand
CCGGCAGGCCCGCAAATGACCTGAAAATCCCCGGAGCGGCTCTTCAAAATCTGGTCTCGCCCGGCTTGAGCGTGAGAGGGGTTTGAATATTTTTTATGCTCATGGCCATAAACGCCTGCGGGTCGTCGAAGCCTGTAAACTCAACCGCTGCCGGCAGGCTGCTCTCCGGGTCCAGAATCAGGTTGAGCCTCGCCGGCGCGCGCATCAGTCCTGGTGGATGGCGCTCGGCCTTGAGTTCAATCACCTTCCGGCCCTGGTATTCCACAAACCAGCATCCCCGGTCCGAGGTGAAGGAACTTTCGAGCATGGCCAGGATACGCGGGAAATCAAGCTCGTAGGGGTTGTCGCCGAGCGAGCTGTAAAACTTGTAGTCGCTCTCGGAAAAGACCTGCTCGCCCAGAAGCCGCTGCACCCCTCCGCCGATGATATGGAAGGTGCGGTCCGAAGGCTCCAGCCATAAAACCGCGCCCGCCGAATGATTGAGCAGAAGATAATCCGCCTTCTGCGCCTTGGTAACAAGCGTGAACCAGTATGGATTTTTATGATAGGCGAACCGGTCCTCCCGATAAAGCCGCAGCCTGCCATACCGGAAACTCATCGCCAGGTCAGCGCGATAGGAATCAAGCCCGTCCACCGCCTTGCGGAACCTTTCGAGCACGGCCTGAAAATCCGGCGCCGGGTCTGGAAGCCGGGTGCGCTTGAGCGGTTTGAGATATGGCTCAATTTCCTGGAGCGAAGGACTTTTAATCAAAGAGAACGGACTTTTGAAACCTTCAAAGGCGATATCTTCCGGCTTAAGCCCGGTGTCGGCGGCAAATTCCTGGTACTCCAGCCAGCATTCAGCTTCAGACTGGCCCGGATACCACCACTCGAATCTTAAGGGAAGAAGCGTCTTCGCATCAACGAACAGCCTGCCCCGGTTGACACCTGAAAAATAATAGGTGCCCGGGTTCTGCACAATGTCGAAAACCAGGAGCGACTTGCCCTCGCGGCTGATGCTCGTAACCGAGACCTTGCCGAGCCGGGCCATCCGCTCAAAGCCGTTGACCATGTCCCACGGCGCCATGGTCTTGAGATTGCCGCCGTTCATGCCGAAGCCCTTGGGGTCTTCAGGGAACAGTTTTATCAGGCCGAGCGCCCGCAGCGCTCCGGGCATCAAAAGCTCGCTTATATCCTCGCTGCCCCGGTAAATTTCTTGGAACCCGCTCCCTCCCTGCTCCTTGTAGTTCGCTTCAACCCGGGTCCGGCGCTGATAATACAAACGAGGTTCCCGCAAATATTCCGCTTCCTCAAACGCCAGGCTGTGCACCGCCTGGTCTTTGCCCCAGGAGCTGTATAACTTGAACTTCACACGGCAGTCCTGAAGAGCGTTCACCCGTTTCACAACCTCTGCAAAAAGCTCATCCCCATCCATCTTCTCCATGGCTAAACTGCCAAGCAAAACCGCCCAAACCATCATCGTCCTGATTTTCTTCATCTTGACTCCCGAGCTTATGATAGTTAAAAACCCATGCCCTTCAAAAAATATCTGTCAGCCGAAAGCATCAAAGTCGTCAGGTTCAAAATCTGAACTCTCCGGGCCGCAAATCCTGGTTAAGTTTGAGATTGGAGAAGGTGCAGGCGATGAAGGCTTTGGGGTCGTCGTAGCCCGATAACTCAAGGGCCGCGGGCAGATGGCTTTCAGGGTCAATAATCAGGTTGAGCTTTCCGGGCCGGCCCGGCGGAGTCCAGCTTGTGCGCAAAAGTTCCAGCTCCCACATCTTGCCCCCCTGATATTCCACACTCCAGGCGCGAGCTTGTGCATTTGCAAAATCTCCGCTGACCAGTTTCTGCAATTCCGGAAAATTCAGCTGATAAGGATTGTCCCCAACCTGGTCGTAAAACTTGTAGTCATCCCCGGAAAAAGTCTGCTCGCCCATCAGTCTCTGCAAGCCGCCTCCGCGAAGGTGGAGGTTCTTGTCTTCAGGTGAATACCAGAGCGCGCTCCCCGCGCTGTGGCTCAAGAGCAGATAGTTGGCCCGCTGCTCGGTGGTGAAAAGTGTGAACCAGTAAGGCTCCCGCGAATAGGCGAAACGGTCCGCCCGGTAAAGCCGCAGTCTGCCGTAGCGGAAAGACATGGTCAGGTCCGCCCGGTAGTTGGCAATGCCGGCCACGGCTTCATAAAACCCGTGCAGGATTTGCTCCGGGCCTGGCGCCGGCTCCGGGAGTTTCCGGCAAGGGACCCTTTTCAGGAGCGGCTCGATTTCTTCGGCCTTGGGAGTCTTGATGAGAGAGAGGGGATTTTTCAATCCTTCGAATCTGACCTGTTCCGGCTTGAGTCCGGTATCGGCCGCAAACGATTCATACTCGGTCACCACCACCGGCTTGGGCCAGTCCCTCTCATATTTTTCAATGCGCACCGGGAGCAGGGTCTTTTTGTCCACCCAGAGACAGGCGCGCTCCATGCCCGGCCGGTTCCAGACCCCGCTTTCCCCGACTATCGAAAACCGCAGACAATCCCGGCCCTGATAGTTTTCATCCACCACCTCCACCCTGCCCTTTTGCGCCAGGCCGGCAAGCTCATTCATGAAATCCCAGGGCGCCGAGCTTTTGGTGTTTTCCCCGCGCGGGCCATAGGACTTGGGGTCTTCAGGGAACATGCTTATCACTCCCAGCGCGCGGTAGGCTGGCGGAAGGATGAAAATCAAATCTTCGGGTTCGCGGTATATCTCCTGGAACCCGGGAGTGGTCTGCTCCGGGTAGTTGAACTCACATTCCAGCACTCGCTGGTAATAGAGCCGGGGGCTGCGGATATACCTGCCTTCATAAATAAAATGGGCATGGAGCTTCTGGCCCGGGCCGAAGCTGTTGTCGTCGCGGTACCTGACCTGGCAGTCCGAGAGGCGGTTTATGGTCTGCACCGCGCGCCTGAAAAGCTCTGCTGCTTTTTGCTCTTCAGACGGCGAGACTGAAAGCAGCGCCGTGAAGACTATGAAGACAAAAATCCTTTTCACCCCGGAATCACATATCCTTCATTGCCTTGTACATCTCTTTTTCCGCCTCCACCACCTCTTCCGGCAGATAGTGCAGGCCGCCCAGCTTGAGCGCCTCCACATATATCCTCGCCGCCTTCTCCACCAGCGCGCAGAGGTTGAAGGCCTTGAGCAGGCTCTTGCCCACGCAGAGGTTGCCGTGGTTGGCAAGCAAAATGGCCGAGTTCCCGGCCAAAGCCTTGACCGCGTTCCGGGCCAGCTCGTCGCTCCCGGCAGAACCGTATTCCGCTACCTTCACCTCGTCCCCCACATAGACCAGCAGCTCCTCGATGATTGGCGGAATCGGCTTGCGCAAGACCGCCAGTATCGTGGAGTAAATCGCGTGGCTGTGGATGATGCCGTTCACATCCGGACGCGCCTTGAACACCGCAAGATGCATGGGCGTCTCCACGCTCGGGCCGTAATCGATGTCCAGCACCAGGTCCCCCTCCCCGTCAACCACCGGCACCTGCTCCGGACACATCTCCTCGTAGGGCAGGCTGGTCGCCGTTATCACATACCGGTCTCTCTCCTCCGGAACCCGCAGGCTGATGTTCCCGGCCGAGCCGGTCACAAACCCGGCCTCATACATCTTCTTCGCAAACCGGCAGACCTCCTCCCGATATTCCATATAATCCTTCATCGTCCACCTCCCCGCCCCGCGGACTCGCCGGGACGCAAAAACCTCTCACCACTCCTTTTCAAACTTGTCATAGTTCTCCCGCCAGACCTCGTAAGAGCTTTCATATTCATCAACCCATTCCGGAACCGGCTCGACCTCCGGGTCAAACCCGCCCATCTCCCGGCTCGCGGTCTTGAGGTCCGGGTAAATTCCAGCCCCGACCGCTCCGGCCATGGCAATGCCCAAGGCCGAGGCCTCCTTGCACGAGGCCACCCGGCAGGGCTGGTTCAGCACCGAGGCGACTATCCGGTTGAACAGCTTGAGACGGGTCATGCCCCCGCAGAGCAGGACCGTTTCAGGTTTCCGGGATGTGGTCTCCACTATCTGGAGCAGGTTGGCCTTGGCTCCGTAGGCAATGGCCTCAAGGATGGCCCTGGCCACATTGCCCGGACCTGCGGTTTCGGCCTCGGCCGGGAACGGAAAAAGCAGCGCGGCCGGCTTGTTGGGATTGGGATTGGTCAGGTCCCAGACCAGGGTGCCGAGCAAAGCGCGCGCCCCTCCTGAACCCGGAGGGGTCTGCTCCGCAAGCTTGACCGCCTGTTCGTATTTCTCATCCGTGGATTTCAGCCCTCTTCCGAAATGACCCTCCACATATCCCCGGAAAATTTTACCCGCATCCCCGGCCTGACTCTCCATGAGATAAAGCTCCTCAAACATGTGGCAGTTGCACCAGAGTTTATAAGCCGGGTCGGCGAACGGCTTATCGATGCTCATCATCACCGGCAGGGTGGTGCCGGCGATGAGCCCAAGCTGGAGAGGTTTGCTCTGCCCGCAGGCCACAAGCGCGGCCTGGCTGTCTGCTCCGCCGACCACTACCGGCGTTCCTGCAGGTATGCCGGTCTCCTGCTCGGCCTTGGCCGTGACCTTGCCGGCCGCGGCTCCGGGCTTGGCAATCCTGGGAAGAGCGCTTCTCTCCAAACCGATTTTTCCCAGCAACTCGTCCGACCAGTCCTTTTTATGCAGGTCATAAAGCATGGTCTCGCAGGCGTTGCTCGGCTCTCCCACTTTTTCGCCCGAAAGCATATACAGAATCCAATCGTTGAGCATGAGGATGCTGGCCACCTTCTCGCGCACCTCCGGCTTCTCTTCCGCAAACCAGCGCAGACGCGAGGGCACGAACATCCACGGCGGCCATCGCAGGCTGGTATTATAGACCAAGTCCTTGCCCAGCTCCTCCTCCATCTCCATGGCATAGACTATGCCGCGCACATCCCGGTTGGGACCCGCATAAAGATAGTCGCCGTCCTTGTCCAGAAACAGGCAGCCCTGGCGCATGGAGGTGGAGGATACGGCCTTGAGGCTTTTCCGCTCAACCTTTTGCAGCACTTCCCTCGTGCACTCGCAGAGCTTCCGCCAGTACTCATGCGGGTCAAATTCCTGGCAGATTATCTCCATGCCCGGCGGACTCTGATACCCCCAGGCGCGATAGGCCCTGGCCTTTATCTCCCCACGGGAATTGAAGACCACGGCCCGGCCACCGCCGCTCCCGGCGTCAAGCGACAACAACAGCTCTTCCCTGCTCATTTCTTCCTCAACACCTCCGGGTTATATATCCAGCGCGGACGGCCGCCCGTGAGATAGGCCTCGATGTCATGAACAATCATCTCGGTCTGGTGCCTGACCACATCCTCGGTTGCGCCTCCGAGATGCGGAGTGACCAGACAGTTATCCAGGTGCAAAAACGGGTCGTCCTTTTTGGGAGGCTCGGAGAAAAAAACATCTATGGCCGCGCCGGCAATTTTATGGTGCTTGAGCATGTCCAAAAGCGTGTCGCAGTCGACCAGCTCGGCCCGGGCCAGGTTCAGGAAATAGGCATCCGGCTTCATTTTGCGAAGAAGCTCCCCGGTTATCATGCCCTCGGTCTTCTCGTTGATGGCCGCATGAATCGTGACCAGGTCGCTCCGGCTGAATATATCTTCCAGGCTGACCGGCTCGACATGGTATTCCTTGAAGACCCCGGCCTGCACAAACGGGTCATAAGCCAAAAGCTTGCTTCCGAAACCAAGAAGCCTCCGCGCAACCGCCCGGCCAATCGCCCCGAAACCCACAATCCCAATAATCTTTCCTCCAAGCTCAAAACCCGTCATCCGCTTGAGCATCAGCATGTGGTCCTTCGGCTCCTCCGGCTCGTATTGGCCGGAAGACAGCATGTTATGGGCAGCTATGATTTTTCTCGCCAGGCAGAGCATGAAGCCCACGGTCAGGTCCGCAACCGCATCCGCGTTCCTGCCCGGAGTGTAAAAAACCGGGATGCCCTTGCTGGTGGCAAGCTCGCTGTCAACATTCAGAGGCTCGCCCCGGCAGACGCCGATTATCTTAAGCTCCACCTGCTCAAAAACCTCCTCGTGACAGAGGTCGGTCTCGAGCACAACCACATCCGCTCCCAGGCCCTTCAGCTTCTCACCCAGCTCATCCGCCATATACAATTTCTGCGTCTCGCCCCACGGCTCATAGACCAGGTCCATGAACCGCTTCAGCCGCTCCAGACCCTCCCGAGTAAAATTGGCTGTGATAAGCGCCTTCATTCTTTCACCTCAAAATCTGAACTTACAATCTCATGAATAACTTTAGCAGAATTCACGCCCTCTGGCAAATCATAGACCTTGCCGAACAAAAACTCCATGTCTTAACAAACCAGAAAAACTCCAGCCTGGCAACAGAATGCTTTCTTGAACAAAAAAGGCCGGATATCCTGTTCCCAAAAATAAAGCCGTGAGCCGACCCAACAGCCCGGAAATCATAAATCGCTTCGAAACCATTGCTGAATTCTATGTCAATTTTGCCAATTTTGTAATGTTTTGTTCAAAATTTGCAGCTGACCAATTTCTGGTTCGGATGTGGAAATTTCTTAATTCTTCGGGATACGATAACTAATTCATGCTTGAAATTCCCCCGCAATGAGCTAAAATGCAGACCGGTCGCTTTGCAGGGGACTTTTGCCAGGCTTATTCCCTCCTGGAGTTAGAACTTGGCACAATGGTTGCACAACAAAAGTCCCAAGGAATTAAAAAAGGAGGACAAGGAAATGGATGCGAAAGGGGTATTGGAATTTGCCAAAAAGAACGGGGCGAAAATGGTGGACTTGAAGTTCATGGACCTTCCCGGCCTGTGGCAGCATTTCAGCGTGCCGGTTTTGCAGTTGAAGGAGGAGAGTTTTGAGGAAGGTTTCGGGTTTGACGGTTCATCGATTCGCGGCTGGCAGCCGATTCATGCGAGCGACATGCTGGTGGTGCCTGACCCGAACACCGCCCGTCTGGACCCGTTCATGAAGGAGCCGACCTTGAGCCTTATCTGCAACATCGTTGACCCGGTGACCAAGGAGCGCTACACCCGAGACCCGCGCTATGTGGCTCATAAGGCCGAGGCCTATCTCAAGAGCACGGGCCTCGCCGACACCGCCTATTTCGGCCCCGAGGCGGAATTCTTCATCTTTGACGAGATACGCTACGACCAGAACCAGCATTGCGGTTATTATTACCTGGATTCCACCGAGGGTGCCTGGAACACGGGCCGGGAAGAAAACCCCAACCTCGGATATAAACCCAGGTATAAGGAAGGCTATTTCCCGGCTCCTCCCTCGGACAGCCTCCAGGACCTCCGCACCGAGATGGTGCTGGTCTTGGAAAGCCTCGGCCTTGAGGTCGAGGCCCAGCACCACGAGGTCGCCACCGCCGGCCAGGCCGAAATCGACCTCAAATATCTCCCGCTTCTCGAAATGGGAGACGCGCTCATGTGGTTCAAGTATGTGCTCAAGAATGTGGCCCGCCGGCACAACAAGACGGTGACCTTCATGCCCAAGCCCATTTACGGGGACAACGGCTCCGGCATGCATGTCCACGCCTCGCTCTGGAAAGCAGGCAAACCGCTGTTCGCCGGCAAGGGATACGGCGGTTTGAGCGAGATGGCGCTCAACTTCATCGCCGGAGTGATTCGCCACGCCCACGCGGTCTGCGCCTTCACCAACCCCACCACCAACTCATATCGCAGACTCGTCCCGGGATTCGAAGCTCCCATCAACCTGGCCTATTCCAGCAGGAACCGCTCCGCTGCCATCCGCATCCCCATGTATTCCCCTTCCCCCAAAGCCAAGCGCGCAGAGATAAGGTTCCCAGACCCCTCCTGCAACGGATACCTCGCCTTCGCAGCTCTGCTCATGGCAGGACTTGATGGCATAGAAAAGAAACTCCCGGCCGGCGAGCCTCTGGACAAAGACATCTACGGCCTTTCCCCCGAAGAACTCAAGGGTGTGCCCAGCACCCCGGCATCGCTTGAGGTCGCGCTCCACGCTCTGGAAGAAGACCACGAATTCCTGCTCAAGGGCGATGTCTTCACCGAGGACCTGCTGGAAATGTGGATTGAATACAAAATGGATAAGGAAGTCTCGGAAATGAGGCTCCGGCCCGCGCCCTGGGAATTCGCACTCTATTTCGACTGCTGAAAAAACGCCGTTCAGAAATCAGAAGGGCCGGATAAATTCCGGCCCTTTTTCCTTCCCGGCCTTGAGCTGGATGCAACAGGAGCGGGTCCGCTCCAGTTCAAAAGTTGACAATCGGCAAGAGCGAATTTAATATAGGCGAATTCAAATCACGGCTCTGGGAAGGAGTTTGAGATGAAGGATTTCCCGAGAAAAAATTTGCGATGCTTTGGATTTTTTTCGCATGGCGGAGGCGGCAAGACCTCGGTGGGCGAGGCCATGCTCTATCTCGCCGGCGTGAACAACCGGCTGGGCAAAGTGATGGACGAGACCTCCATGCTCGATTTTGAGCCGGAGGAAAAGAAACGCAAGTCTTCAATTGCAGTAGCTGTGGGTAATCTGGAATGGAACAAGCACCTTCTTTTCCTGGTTGACACCCCCGGCGACCCTAACTTCATCACCGAGGCCAGAAACAGCCTGGCCGCGGTCGATACCGCGGTCTTTATGGTCGACGCGGTTGACGGAGTAAAGATACTTACCCAGAAACTCTGGGCCGAGGCCGCGGAAAAGGGGCTGCCCCGGGCCTTTTTCATCACCAAGCTGGACAAGGAGCGCGCCGATTTCCAGAATACCATCGAGGCCATTCAAAAAGCGTTTGAAATCAACCCCTGCCCGCTCTCGATTCCGATTGGCAAGGAATCCGCCTTCAGCGGTGTGGTGGACCTGGTCAGGATGAAGGCCTGCTATTATCCCGAGGACGGCAGCGGCAAGCGGCAGGAAAAAGACATCCCTGCGGAGATGAGCGATGAGGCCAAGCGCTATCGCGAAAAAATGATTGAAGCGGTGGCCGAGTCCAAAGACGAGCTTCTTGAAAAATATTTGGAGGGGAAGGAATTGAGCGCGGAGGAAATCGCCCAGGCACTGCAACAAGGAATAAGGTCCCAAAAAGTTTTCCCCCTGCTCTGCGGCTCGGGCGTCAAGAACATCGGCGTGGATATTTTAATGGATGTCATCGTGAGCGCGTTCCCCAGCCCGTTGGAAAGAGCGGCTCTCAAGGCTCAAAACCTGAAGACCAAGCAGGAGGTTGAGCTGAAGCCTTTGGAGGACGGGCCGTTCTGCGGATTTGTCTTCAAGACCGTGGCCGACCCCTTTCGGGGCAAGTTGAGCCTGGTCAGGGTCTTTTCCGGAAGCCAGGCCGCAGACTCCACCACCTATAACGCCACCAAGCAAACCAGAGAGCGCATCGGACAGATGTTCCTCTTGAACGGCGACCAGTCCGAAGGACTGAACCCGGCCCGGCTCGGAGACATCGTGGCCATTCCCAAGCTCAAAGAGACCCAGTCCGGCGACACGCTGACCGCGGAGAACACCCCCCTGGTTCTCCCTGGCATCGAGTGGCCCAAACCGGTGATAAGTTTTGCCGTGGTCCCCAAGACCCAGCAGGATGAAGAGAAGCTTACCCAGGCCCTGGGCCGGCTGGTGGAAGAAGACCCCACTCTTCAGCTCAAGCGCGACTCCCAGACCAACGAGATGCTGCTTTCCGGCATGGGCCAGATTCACATCGAGACCGCGCTTGACCGGATGAAGCGAAAGTTCGGAGTGGAGGTCACGCTCAAGGAGCCGAAGATTCCGTATATGGAGACCATCCGGGGAACGGCCACCGGAGAGGGTAAATACCGGAAACAGACCGGGGGCCGGGGCCAGTTCGGATGGTGTTGGGTGGAGGTTTCTCCCAAACCCAAAGGCTCGGGCGTGGAGTTTGAGGACGCCATCGTCGGAGGGGCGATTCCCCGCAACTACATCCCCTCGGTGGAAAAGGGAGTGCGAGATGCTTTGGAAAAAGGCATCCTCGCCGGATACCCCATGACCGACCTCAAGGTCAAGCTCTATGACGGAAAATATCACGAGGTGGATTCCTCGGATATGGCCTTCCAGATTGCCGGCTCACTCGGAGTCA
>Ga0272448_1009303_pt1 | contig 10065 bp, 7 predicted proteins | sample YNPCB0191_FD_202220 | JGI IMG/M metagenome (GOLD analysis project Ga0272448, IMG submission 202220) | Hot spring sediment microbial communities from Yellowstone National Park, WY, United States - YNP-CB-019-1 | ecosystem: Environmental > Aquatic > Thermal springs > Hot (42-90C) > Sediment... | reverse complement strand
TCAATATGGGCAACCAATACCACCTGCGCCGGGAGACACGGACATAGACAGGATTGCACAGCTTAAGGCTGCCGCGCTTGGCCAGAACCCAAATATGAAATTTATTATTAGCCTGGGCTGGGGACACAACGACTTCTCGCTTGGCGCAAGTAACCCGTGGCAATTTGCGGCGTCGGTGGCCCAGATCGTGGACGAGAACGGCCTCGATGGTTTTGACATAGATTACGAATCGGACTCCATAACCACCCAGGCTTTTCAAGATGTTTCAAGAGCTTTGCGAACAGCCCTGGATAGCCTTTCTCAAGATCAGCATTCAAAATGTTACGGGAAGAAGCTCTATCTGATAATTACCCCCAATTCGGCTTCCCTTGACGCCGGCACGATAAATACATACTATGACTATGTTCAAATGCAGTCGTACGATTACGTTCATGACGCTTATTGCGACCCGAACGACTTTCTCACAGCCGGAGTTACCCGTTCTAAACTTCTTTTTGGCAGAGATATCGAAAATGGAGACACTCTCACTTGCACTCGCTACGGCGGAGTTGGAAATGTCGCAGACTTTGTAAGAAACAATGGTCTCGGCGGAATAATGGGATGGAGAGTGAACTCAAGCTCTCAAATGCAGTCCAACTTTGCCGAGGTAATTGCTCTGGGAAACGCCTTTGGTACAAGGTAGCAATGATGTTTAATCGGTAACCCGTCGAGGGGGCGGCACAAACAGCCGCCCCCTTTTTTGCCTTATGAGAGCCTGTCCCCATAAACCCCTGGGTACAGGTAATGGTGGGAGGTAGAATGGAGCCAGGCATGGACCCCGGGGAGCTGGTGCCATGGCCTACAATCTGCCACTGTGTGACCGAGAGAGGGGATATCTTATGCCGCCGTCGTTGCGGTAGCCAAAGCCAACATCACCGACTCTGATAGCCGGACCATGAAGGCCCGTCAGGGCTATGTGCAGGGATACAATTTTGATTGTTCCCGAGAGCCATGGTTCTGTCATGACTCGATATCCGTAGACCACTTAGATAACCGGTCTTACCTGAAAAAGGGGTCTTCTGGCCGGAACGATGCGCTCCTTCTAACCGGCCATTTTACTCTGTTAATTCTGCCCCTTCCTTAATGGGGAGCAGTATACAAATCCATACTATTTTCTTCTTAATTTGTAGACTATGCCTAGTACTATTAAGAATACAACTACTGATCCTAATACTATCCACCAATAGTTTTGTAGCAGCCTATTTGATGGCCCATTCATTACGCCATACTCTTCACCCACAAGGATGTGTTTGTAGTTTGTCTTATCTTCCGCCGGCGCCGTCATTTTAAACCCGGCTTTCTCCTGGAAAAGCATAATAAAATCAGACCCTCCGAACTTGAAAGTGCCGAGCATATCTCCTTTTCTGTGGATACTTCCCACTGTGACGTTATCCTCAAAATTAACGGAGGATACCAGATCCATCCCTATAGGAATAAGTGCCACCAGCCCGTAATTTCCTGTATCCACAATTACATAACCACGTGTCTGAGTAAACTGCCAGCCAATTGAGTCTATTGCATCGTATGTGCGTGTTTCTGTGTTCCATTTTGCCTCGCAAGCAACGTTTTGCTGTATAATTTTTTTCTCCTTCACCGTCCCACCAACTGCAAAGTGATAGCGGTGATAATCGGTTGGGCTTAAGTAAGCATGAGTAAGCAAACCATTAGCAAAGGCATCTTTATACTGACTGTCCTTACCGAGCAGATCTTCGATATGGTAGTAGGTTGCGAGCTTTACTTTCAGGCCGTTCTCTACGCTGATCTTCGAATCCTTATCGATAGCCCATATCCCCTGGGGCACAGAATCAGCCGGTGAAACAACGATAGACGGATCATTTGGCGAAGCGATGGGTCGCGCCCCCGGCGTTTTCAGGTATCGGGAGAAAAACTGATTCCAGGTCTTCCAGTTAGATGGAGATTCATACCAACCTTTTTGTAAACCAAACCTGGGGTCATTGTAAAACTGCTGATAAATTTCTTCACTCCATGACTTCTCTGTATCAAGAAACGTCCCTCTGGCGATGGCAAAATCACGCATCCATGAGGAGAAGGGTGGGTAGAACTGAAGCGAATTCTTGTACAGGCCTTTGCCTTCCAACTCCGGCAGAGGTTGATCAACCAGAAAACAGAAGTAATGTATATCTGAACCTATTTGCGTGTCCGGGAGTTTCTCCACCAACTGGTCTAAATAGTCATAGTACTCTGATAGACTCTGAACAGGATTAGTTTTCTTATCAGGATTTACCCTTTTGGCTTCCGCAATGGATTTTTCTAACAGCCTGCCAATCTCTGGCTCTTTCTCAATTAGATTTATGAGCCTTAAAGTGATCGGCTTATGCTTAATCTCCCCTGATTCTGTCGGAACTTCGTAGGGCTCAGGTGGAAGGACTGAGGTGTAATACACATTATTGAAATTCTCTATTCCCGCATCCTTATGTGCCAGGTCATGGGCAAGTGTTTTATAAGGATCGGTTGGAATTCCTTCGTCGGATTGTCCGGTTCCCGTTGTGACAGCATAGGCAGTAAGGAGTCCTGGACCGGATTCAGGACGGGCAGAGGCTACGTGTGCAGGGAGGATCATTAATGCTAACAACAGTATAGAGAAACAAAGTGTTATCCTGCAGGTTATCCCTTTCATCCTCATTTTGACCTCCTTTGCGTTATCTAACCAATTGAGTACCAAATAGGATTACAGAGATATTCGGCCAGCAGAAGGAAGATATCTTAACACCGATGATTATACCGACACTCCATCGTGTCCCGTCAAGTGATGTAAATTGGCCACCAATAGTGGACTGCAACCCCTGCACAGAAAGGGTTAGGAATTGCCGCCTCTATCCTGACCTTGCCATCTTTCACCACCACCCGCTCCACCACCAGGCGCAGGAGCTGCTGCTTTTCCTCAAAGGTGAGATTACCCAAGCCATGATTAACAGTGTCGCAGAAGGCATCCAGGCAAGCCAGCGCCTCCTGAGCTTGCTTACACTGGTTTGCCCTTTTGTCCAGGTCAGCCAGCTGTATTTCAAGCTGCCGCTGTTGTACCCGTATCTCATCCATCTTAGCCTTAAACCGGGGCATCTCTATCGCTTGATTCAGGTAGGCGTCGGTAAGCCTGTCCTGCTGGAATTTGATTCGCTTCAGAGCTGTTTCAATCTGTTTTCGCTCGGTATCGGCAGCATCGGGAGACACGGCTTCGGTGACCCTGCGCTGATACTCCGCTTTGAGCACATCAGGCTGGCGCAGGGCATCAGTGACCGCCTGTCATACCACTTCCTCCAGCGGGTCGGCCCGCACCGAGCGCATCTCGCATTTAATATCAGTGGCACCGGGGAAGTTGCCGCGGTTGTGCTCGTAATACCTTCGCCCCTGGTGGGAAGTTCCGCTGCAGGTTGTCCCGCACCAAGCACACTTAACCAGACCCCGCAGCAGGTAGCGGTAATGGATGTTGTGCCGGGGAGAATAGACGAAGTTCTCCTGAAGCTGGCGCCGGGCAGCCTCCCAGGTCTCCCGGTCAATTATTGCCGGGACCGTGATGGCTACCCATTCTTCCCTTGGCCGGAGCTTTCTCCCGGTAGCTTGATGCTTGTAGACTGAGCCCGACTTTCTTCTGAAGGATGGCTCTACCGCCTCGGCGCGGTGATAGTAGAAAACCCCTACATAGACTTCCTGCTTAAGTATGCGATTGACGGTGCCGCCCGTCCAGTGGCTTCCACGGCGGATGGTGGGGATATCAAGTCCATTTAGCCGTCCGGCAATACGGCGGCAGGAAAGTTTTTCCTCCACCAGCCAGCGATACATGTCCCGAACTACTGCCGCCTGCGCCCCGTCAATCTCCAGAGTGGCTTTGCCGTCGTTACCCTCATCTTTGCGGATGTAGCGGTAACCGCAGGGAACATAGCCACCCATGAGCACTCCCTGCCGTGCCTTGTGCAGCTTGCCCCGACGACTGCGCTCGGCTATCTTTGTCCGCTCATACTCGGCAAACAGCCCCTGCATCCCCAGAAGCATCTTCCCTTCCGGGCTATCGTCCACCGGGTAATTCAGGAACTCCACCTTCACCCCGGCCTTTTCCAGTTCCTCCAGCACCAGGCCCTGATAGACCGCCTTGCGAGCCAGGCGGTCAGGGGAATGAATAAGAACCAGGTTGAATTCCCCGGAATGGGCATCATCACGGAGGCGGTCAAGGCCGGGGCGCTCCAGCACTGCCCCGGAGTAGCCCTCATCCTGGTATTCCTTAACCAGTTCATAGTTCCTCTCCTGTGCCCGCTTCAGTAAGTCCTCACGCTGACTCTCAATGGTCTTTTCCCTTTCCTGCGGTTGTGTAGAGACTCTAGCCCAGCTTGTCTGGGCTAGAAGTTAACAAATGAGTCAAGTTTTTGTCAGGGGGCGAGCCTGGCATCATGGATAAAGGAATCGAGGGCATGGTCAAAACGGAGCCACGCCTGAGCCAGGCGGGTATTCCGGTGAGGCGACGACGGGTCAAGTTGGCGTAGTCCAGGTTGCAGGATACGGGCGTAGCTTTTGGCAAAGAAGAGGGCGAGGAGGCGCCGGCCAAGTAGAGTAACCACATAATGATGAGTACCATCGAGGCGTTGAATAAAGCCTTTGCGTCAGAGCCGGCGGGGGTCATAGGTCATCTGGCTGGTGCTGTAGTCGGGCTGGCCGAGATGAGCGGCGACCAGCGGACGCAGGGTTGCGTTGGTGAAGCCGTCGGGGAGGTGGCAGAACTGGCACAAGCTGGAGAAGAGGGCCATGACACGGGGGTCACCAAAGCGGAGAGCGGGAGCGCGTTGGCCGTCGACAGAGGACGGCAGCACGACCTGCTGAAAGGAGTCGGCGCTGATGGTACAGTGCTGACTCATGCGTTGGGCATGCAGAAGACGCCGGTTGGCCTCTTTGCCGATAGTACGCAGGTCGGATAGATTGCCCAGGCTGCGGCCAATGCCGAAGTCACGAGTATCATTGATGGTAGTCTCGGTACGCAGGGCACAGCCCTGCTTGTAGTATTGCTTGATTCTGGAGCGTTTGTAGTCGAGATGCAGGGACGGGTCAACATCAGAGGTAAGAATCCGGGTGCGGAAGCGTCCTGGTGTACGGCTGGTAACTCTGCGTCCGAAGATAAGCTGGACACTGCTGGGGCGGCCCAGGTCAATGTGGTCGCGTATGACTTCCTCGAAGAACTGATGCCCGGAAAGGGGGCGGTCGAAGACCTGGGTCAGGCTGACCTCGAACTGGAGGATAGAGAGTTCATGGTAATAGCCTGCCCTCCGGTCTTCGGCGGTAGGTGGCTGGGGCAAGACCGCCATCCGGCGGTGGAAGAAGGCCTGGACGTGGGCGGCGCTGAGCTGGTCACAGATATCCTGCACAGTGGCAGCATCCGAAGCGCCAAGCAGGCAGTTAATCGAGAGCGGTGAAAGGGATGCCCCGTTTCTGGAGCTGGCGTTTGACCCACTCATGGCCATTGAGCCAGACCCGGCCGGCGAAAGGGGCATAGGAGCAGAGCTTGATAAACGAGGGTCCAAACTCCCGGTCAAGGATATAGAAGTAGTAGTGGTTAACACAGGCGCTGGCACGGGTGAAGTCGTAATGGGGCACGCCGGAGGAACTGCGCCTGGGTCGGTAGGCGCGAAAGGCGGTTGTCTTCTCCTGAGCGATGCCGATGAGCACTACCCCCTCCATGTCAGAGGCCCGCTCGAAGTAATGTTGAGCGACTTTCTTCTTTCGCTGGCCCTTGTGGAAATGGACAATGGGAATGGAATGTTCCTGCGCAAAATGTTCTACGGCGGCGACAAAGTCCCTGGTAAGACGGCCTAACAATGCCGGTGATGGGATTGGCTGCTGGCGGTGCTTGACCGGGAAGGTAACCAGGTGACCGGGGAGTTGCAGTATGGGGATATAGGCATTGAGGTACAAACGGTCGATGTATTCACACTGGAAAACAACATGCTGGTCGGTTTGAGGTTCACTTCGTTAGATTTATAATAAGAATGGTGTTCTGAACATTGTCCACTACTGCGGTGGGGGCGTGTATGAGAAAAAGGGCAATAGTTACCAGGGTTCTTGCAGTTGCCCTCTTTATATCAGTATCAAGATGGAGATTTACTGGAGGTCGAACCCTGTGGGGAAAGTGCGCTATAATCTCCCATCCCTGCGCAATTTAATCCAGGGAAATTTCACACAATCGTGTTGACGGTACCTCTCGACTTTATCCGGGCTGGCTCAACTTCAGGTGCTAGGCCTCGAGGCAAACCGAATAGGGGACATTTCTGCTTTAGCAGGGCTAACTGAACTGAGAGGCATTATATTGACTGGAAACCAAATAGATAATATCTTACCACTTCGTGGACTCGTTCGCCTCAGCGGGCTTGCTCTCGAAGCGAATCTGATAAGCGATATCTTGCCTTTGTCCCAGTTAACAAACATTAGATTACTCTACCTTCAAACAAACCGGATAAACGATATTTCATCTCTTGCAGGGCTGACTGGGCTATTTCAGCCTTTCCTGAATAACAACCATATTAGCGATATTTCGCCATTGTTATCTAACACCGGCCTTGCCACGGGAGACGAGATTGACCTTCGAGGTAATCTACTAACCGCAGTCTCTCTCAACACCTATATTCCGCAGCTTCAGTCGATGGGTGTAACGGTATATTACGACACCACCCCTGCTGCCGCCAGTGTCCAGGTCAACGACGGCAACACCATCACACTCAGCACCGGCAGCTCCCGGAGCAACATTCCTGTCGCCATCAAAAACATCCTCAACCTCGATGCCGGCAACGGCGTCGGCGCCTTCACCTTTACCATCACCTGGAACAAGGACGTCGTCCGCGTTGACACCCTCACCGGCGCCACCATCACCGGCTGGAACATCACCCCGGGCACGCCCAACAACACCACTGGCTCCGTTACTATCGCCGGCTTCACCGGCACCACCGCCGACATCCCCGGCGGTATCGCCAGCTTCTCCGCTACCGCATCCTCGAGGGCGGCGGGAGCAGGCGGCCAGAACCCTGGCGTCGCCCCGCTGGGCGCCTTCGCCGGCACGGAGCTCCTCGGCGTGCGCGAGGTCGCCCCGTACCTGGGGCCCACGCTGAACGCGACCACCGGCGTCTTCGGCGTGGCCGCGGTGGCCTCACCGGCCCAGCCCGGCAACAGCACCCTCGCCCGGCTTGTCCCCAAGCTGACCGGCGATGACCTCACCAGATACACCCTCACCGTGTCCTTCCAGCAGGTCATCGTTGCCACCGGCGGCGCCAACGTGCTCGAGGACAGCGCCAAGTCGCTCACCTTCCGCCGCGGTGACGCCAATTCTAACGGCACGGTGGACATCTTCGACGCCATGTTCATTGCCCAGATGGTTGTCGGCAACCGCAACGCCTCGTTTGAAACGCCGTCGCCACAACGCCTTCTAACCGGTAGCCTGAGGGGGCGGCACAAACAGCCGCCACCTTCTGCGCTTGGACCGGAGGTATGGTGAGATGAATAACTATCGAGGCTATAAACTGTTGATCATGGCACTCGCCCTAGCCCTGTGCTTGGCATCAGCCATTGTTACACTTCCGGTAGCGGCCAACGGGACAACAGTTGAGGTCAACTCCGGAACGCCTGTAATCATCAGCGAAGGGGCCAGCCAGGGCAACATCCCCATCATCATACGGAACATACCCAACCTGGGGGCAGGTAATGGCGTCGGCGCTTTCACCCTGAAGCTCACGTGGAACAGGTACGTGATGAGTGTCAATGCCATAACTCCGGCCGACATCAGCGGCTGGGGAATATCGGTCAGCACGCCCGACAATACCCGCGGTCAGGCAACAATCGCCGGTTTTACCGGAGCTAACTATCTGGTAGGCAGTGTTACCATAGCGAACATGACGATTACCGGATTGAGCAGCACCCAGGGCCCCGGCGCAATCATCATCGAGATTATAGACCTGGGAGATAAGAACGGCGTACGCATCAGCGCCACTCCGGTAAACGGCCAGGTCCAGGTAGTTAAGGCAGGCGTAGCGGCACCGGTCGGTGGAACAACGCCAGCACCAGCAACTTACACGCTGACCATCGCTGTCAGCGGCAGCGGCACCGTCAGTCCGGCACCGGGCTCCTACAGCCACCCATCCGGCACAGTCGTAAACCTGACGGCCACCCCCGCGCCGGGTGGTCAGTTCACCGGATGGACCGGTGATGTGGCTGATCCTGCCTCACCGACCACACGGGTGGTAATGAATGCCAACAAATCAGTGAGGGCCAACTTCTCAACCGGCCAGTCCGCTTATAGCCTGACCATCCTGGTAAGCGGTCAGGGTACGGTCAGCCCGCCACCGGGAAGCCATTCCTATCCGGCAGGCACCACCATCGAACTAAAGGCAACGGCGGCTCCGGGGTGGCGTTTCGCCACCTGGAGCGGCGAGGTGGCCAACCCGACCTCGTCCATCACAACCTTAACCATTAACAGAGACATTACGGTCACGGCAAGTTTCGTTGACGCCAGTACGCCCGCACCGGCGGCCCCGACGCCAACCCCGCCGAAAGGCACAGTGCTGCCAGCCCCGGCCCAACCAGCACTACCCACCCCCCCAACGGCAACAGCACCGCCTTCAAGCGGTCTGCCAGTCTGGCAGATAGTGCTGATCGTCGCAGGCGTGATAGCGGTGCTGGCGCCGATACTCTACTTCGTCCTCAAGCGCCTTATTACCGTGCGGACGTACCGGGTTTGATGGCAGTACCGCTAACTCCGGCAGTACCAGCAGACTCTCAACAGCAAGCCGCCCCTTTTTGTACCTGGTCAGACAGTAGTCTTTGACTTGGTGTTGACTCTGAGGGAATATATAGTCCGGTTAACAGACTGTTAGACCGCAGGGTGGTATGTCAGCAGGCGCAAGAGCCAGATACTGGCTTATCATTGCCGCAATATTACTGCCGCTATTGATGGCCGGTTGCCTGCCGGAAACTGGCCCAGCGGTGGCTGGCCACGAGAAGTTTCCGGATGCCTCGCCGGTACCGGTTCGTGCGCCATCCGACCCCGTCGCCAGTTTCCAGACGGAGGCTGCGCCTTCTGGAGATGTCCCCGCCGTCGTTCAGCCACTCAAAGTCAGGATAGAGAACCCATACACTGGCGGCACCCCATTCAAAGCCCAGCTGCACGCCCATACCACCGAGTCTGATGGCAGACTGTCTCCGACCGAGCTGGCGGCCTTCTACCGGGATGCCGGCTATCAGGTGCTGGCCATAACCGACCACTGGAAGTTCACACCGCCGCCCCGGGTGCCCGGGATCCTGGTACTGGTCGGCAGTGAACAGCACCCGGATGAGGGGCATCTTGTAGTCTATGGAGCCCAGACAACACCCGATATTAACTATATCCGCCCGGCCCAGATCAGGATCAACCGCATGTTAGAACTCGGCGGCATTGCCGGACTGGCCCATCCGAATTTGAAAACCGAGCCATGGACGAATGAAGAGATAGCCGAGCTTTCCGGCTTTTCCCTTATCGAGGTATTCAACGGCGTGGCCGGCATCGCCGAAGACAAGTGGGACTACGTCCTCAATCTTGAGCCGCGCCGCAAAGTGTGGGGTACGGCGGTGGATGACTTCCATGCCCCGGAACACTTCGGCAAGGGCTGGGTAGTTATCTATGCCGACGAACTCAGTACCGGCGCTATTATGAAGTCCCTCAGGACGGGCAATTTTTACGCTACGCAGGGCCCGGAGATTAAGGTCCAGACCATCGGACGCATAATCCGGGCCAGTACCGACGAGCCCTCCCGGTTCAGATGGACCGTGGACGGCGCCGAGCACTCATTACAGAGCAGCCGCTTGGCGTCTGAATACCTGGTCACCGGACGAGAAAAGTATGTCAGGGTTACAGTGGAGCGCGACCGGGATGGCAAGATGGCCTGGTCACAGCCGTTCTTTGTCCGTGCGGAAAATAAACCCATGGTCGAGACGAAACAAGCGAAGAGCCGAGAACTCAGGCCCGTATCAAGGTCTCCTGAGGTGCAACATGCGCATCAGGGTGTT
>Ga0272448_1009302_pt1 | contig 10065 bp, 7 predicted proteins | sample YNPCB0191_FD_202220 | JGI IMG/M metagenome (GOLD analysis project Ga0272448, IMG submission 202220) | Hot spring sediment microbial communities from Yellowstone National Park, WY, United States - YNP-CB-019-1 | ecosystem: Environmental > Aquatic > Thermal springs > Hot (42-90C) > Sediment... | reverse complement strand
CCTGGGCCTCCCTTCGGCCGCCCAGGAGCTCAGCACCTTTCTCGCCACCCCGCCCCCCGAGGGGGCCTGGGCGCGGTACCGCATCGAGACGACGAAAGAGGGGGGCGACGCCCAGCGCCGGCCCTTCAACCTCTCGGTAACGGGAGGCGAAAACCGCGGAAAGCGGCGCTATTACCGCCTGGAGGCCGGTCCCACGAAGTTCGCCTCCGACCGGGACGGCTTCCTCCGCCTCCTCCTCCCCGCCGACCCCACGCCGGAGGAGGCGCTGAACCCCTTCCTGGCGGCGGAGGAGGTTGCCTACGCCCCCCCCAAGGACACCCCCTACCGCCTCTCCGAGGGCGCCCTCTCCTTCCTCCACCGCCAGTCCCGGGACCTTCGAATCCAGCGCCAGGAGGAACCTCTGGGGGAGGAAGCGGCGGTTACCACCAAGGGCCGGAGCTACCTCTGCCGCAAGGTGCGGATCACGACCACCATCGAGGGGTCGGTCCTGGGAAGCCGCTTCAAGGCGGTGGAGTCGGGAATCTACTGGCTCTCCGCCGAGACTCCCTTTCGGGTGGTGCGGGCGGAGATTGACCGCACCGAGACCCGGAAGGGGGAGACCCGGACCCGGCGAATCGTCGTCTCCTTGAAGGAGTCGGGGACAGAGGGGGCCCAAAGTTCCTTCCCGGCGGGGAAGGTCCGGGAGAAGGGTCTCTTGGGGATCCTCTTCCCGTGAAGGCCCCTCCCTCCACCCGGGCCCCCCTCGACCCGCTGGATCCCTTCTGGCGGCACCTGAGGGGGCTCTACCCCCTGCTGGGCCACCGGACCTACCTGAACAACGCCTCCATCCAGCCCCTGCCCCGTCCCGTGGCGGAGGCGGTTCGGGAGTTCGCACGGCGGGCGTCGGAGGAGGACCCCGAGGCCCTGTACGACCCCGCCCTGCCGGGGCTTCTCCGGGAGGAGCTGGCCCCCTGGCTCGGCTGCCGGGGCTCCGACCTGGCCCTCGCCTCCTCCACCTCCGACGGCCTCCTCAAGGCGGTGAACGCCATCCCCTGGCGGGAGGGGGACGAGGCGGTCCTTCCCCGCAACGAATTCCCTTCGGTGACCTACCCCCTCCGGATGGCCGAGGGACGGGGCGTCCGCCTTCGCCTGGCGGGGGAGGAGGGACGGCCCGTCCGGGAGGAGGAAATCCTCGCGGCGGTCACCCCGCGGACCCGCGCCGCCGCCTTTTCCTGGGTCTCCTTCTCCACCGGGTGGCGGATGGACCTTGGCGCCCTCTCCGCCGAACTCAAGAGGCGGGGGGTGGAGTTCGTCCTGGTGGACGGGATGCAGGGGGCGGGGCTCTGGAACCCCCGCCTTCGGGAAACCGAGGTGGACTTCTTCGCCTTCCAGGCGGTGAAGTGGATGGCCGGCCCCAACGGCGCGGGCGCCCTCTACGTCCGGCCCGGCGCGATGGGCTCCCTGAGGGACAGCGCCCTCTCTTGGTACTCCGTCCCCTGCTGCGAGGACTTCTCTCTCCTCACCCGCCAGGACCTTTCCCCCTTCCCCTCGGCGCGCCGCTTCGACGGCGGCACTCCCCCCTGGATCAACCTGGTGGGCCTCCGGGCCTGGCTCGCCCTCCTGGCGGAGGCGGGCATCGCCTCGGTGGAGCGGCGGATGGAGCACCTCCTCTCCCTCCTCCACCGGGTCCTTTCGGAGAACGGCCTCCGGGTCCTCGTCCCCCCCGGCGCCTGTCCCCCCACCGCCATCGTCCTGCTGGACCTCCCCGACGGCGAGCGGGCCTTCGCGGCCCTGAAGGAGGCCGGCGTCTCCGTCTCCTTCCGGATGGGGCGCGTCCGCCTCTCTCCCCACGTGTACAATGACGGAGAGGACTTCGCGCGCCTCGCCGAGGTCCTCCGCGGAGGAACGTGATGGGCGAACGGCTGGTTCAGGGCAGTACCGACCCGCAGGAACGCCAGTGGGAACAGGCCCTGAGGCCCAGGCGCCTCTCGGAGTACATCGGCCAGACCAAGGTCACGGAGAACCTCGGCGTCTTTCTGGAGGCCGCCCGCCGCCGGGGCGAGGCCCTGGACCACGTCCTGCTCTACGGCCCGCCGGGCCTGGGGAAGACCACCCTGGCCCACATCATCGGCGCCGAGCTGGGCGTGGGGGTCCGCACCACCGCCGGCCCCCTCATCGAGAAGGCGGGAGACCTGGCGGCCCTCCTCACCAACCTGGAACCCATGGACGTCCTCTTCATTGATGAGATCCACCGCCTTCCGCCGGCGGTGGAGGAGGTCCTCTACCCGGCCATGGAGGACTTCAAGTTGGACATCCTGGTGGGCCAGGGGCCCTCCGCCCGGACGCTGACCCTCACCCTCCCTCCTTTCACCCTGGTGGGGGCCACCACCCGCATGGGCCTCCTCACCTCCCCCCTGCGCAACCGTTTCGGCATCACCTTCCACATGGACTTCTACCGCCCCCAGGAGCTGAAGCGCATCGTGGAGCGCTCGGCGGGTCTCCTGGCCCTTCCCCTCGAAGAGGGGGCGGCGGAGGAGATCGCCCGGAGGTCCCGGGGAACCCCCCGGGTGGCCAACCGGCTCCTGCGGCGGGTGCGGGACTTTGCCGAGATCCTCTCCGACGGGCGGGTCACGGAAGCCCTGGCCCAGGAAAGCCTGGAGCGGCTGGAGGTGGACCGCTTCGGTCTGGACGACCTGGACCGGCGCATCCTCTTGACCATCCTGGAGAAGTTTTCCGGGGGACCGGTGGGCCTCAACACGCTGTCGGCCTCGCTGGGCGAGGAAAAGGATACCCTGGAGGAGATCTACGAGCCGTACCTGCTCCAGATCGGCTTTCTCGACCGGACCCCCCGGGGGCGGATGGTCACGCCCCGGGCCTGCCAGCACCTGGGGCGGCCCTACCCGGCCGCCGGCGGAGGTCCCTGCCTCTTCCCCGATTCTCCCTGAAGCCCGGCGGGTTGACAGGGCCCGTCCCCTGTCCCTACACTGGGGGCGAGCCGAAACGGGCATCGCACAAGGGGGCGCCATGAACCAGGAAGAGATCGTCGTCCAAGTCCTTTCGGACCACTTCGGCAAGCTGCGCAACAACCTGGAGAACCTGAGGAGCATGCTTCAGGACCTGGTCCTGGCGGTTCCCCAGACCCCCGACGCCCAGAAGATCGCCAAGGCGTTGGTCGAGGCCCTCCCCCAACCGGAGGCGCCGGAGTTCGTCGCACCGCCGCCCGAGCCGGTGCCCCCTCCGCCTCCCCCGCCGCCGGCGCCAGCCCTCAACAACCTCCTCCTCTACCACGCCGCCGCCATCGAGTACGCCTCCGGCCAGGCCGACGTTCTCAACGCCCTCCTCAAGGGGGCCGAGAACTTCGCCAAGCGGGGAGTGCTCTTCGTGATCCGGAACGACGCCGCCCTGGCGTGGAACTCCTTCGGCTTCGACAACCCCGAGGAGACCAAACGCTGGAGGGCCGCCCTGGACAAGGATCCCATTCTCACGACGGTCCTGGGCTCCCGGACCCGCATCCTCCTGGACAACGCCAAGCCCTCCTTCATCCCCGACCCGGTTCCGGTGGTCCGGAGCCTCCTCTCGCCCCTCCTCCTCAAGGGCAAGGTCCTGGCCTTCCTCTACGCCGATTCGGGACGCGACGGAAAGCTCGACCACTACAGCATTGACCTCCTCATGAAGATCGCCTCCCTGACCATCGACATCTTCCCCCTGCGGCCCAAGCGGGATCCCCTTCCGCCCGTCCTGGAAAACCAGGAGATCGTCCTACCCGCCGAGGTGCCCCTCGCCGAGCCCGCCCGGGAGGACGCCGCCCTCCTCTTCGAGGACACGGGGACGCTGGCGGCCCAGCCGGAGCCCGAGGAGCTGCCCACCGCCCAGACGGTCATGGCGGAGATCCCCCCGGAAGCGGCGGTTCCTCCCTCTCCGCCCCCTCCTTCCGAGGCGGTGGAACTGGAGTCGGGGGAGTACGCCCGTCCCGAGCCCGAAGTCCCCGAAGCGGCGGTCGCCCCTCCGCCCCCTCCTCCGCCCCCCGTCCCCGCCGAGGAGCCCATCCCCCCCGGGGAGGAGCGCCTCCACGCCGACGCCGAGCGCTTCGCCAAGCTGCTGGTGCAGGAGATCGCCCTCTACCACCCCAAGGAGCTGGAGCAGGGCCGGCGGCAGGGGAACCTCTACGCCCTGCTGAAGGAGGACATCGAGCGCAGCCGGGAGGCCTTCGAGAACCGCTTCCCGAAACCTTCCATCCGCTCCCGGGACTACTTCGGGAAGGCCCTGGTCAAGTACCTTGCGGACGGCGATCCTACGCGCCTGGGGAACTAGCCTCCTCCTCGCCGCGGTCCTCCGGGGCGCACCCTCCGCCTCCGCCCAGGAACCGGCGCCGGCGGAAGAGGCGCCGCCCCCCGTCTCCCTCGCCGTCCTGGGCGAGGCCAGGGGACTTTTGGCCGGGGGAAAGGCCGAAGCCGCCCTCCGGCTGCTCTCCGATCCGTCCCTGGAGAACCACCCCCTCTGGGAGTACGTCCTTGTTTACCGGGCCCGGGCCCTCTCCCGGATGGGCCGGACCGCCGAAGCCGAACCCCTCTGGCGGCGGCTCTTCGAAGCCCTCCCCGAGCCCTCCTTCCGCCGGGAGGCGGCGGAGGCCCTTCTGGCCAGCCTCCCTCCAGAGCGGCTTTCCGAGGCGGTGCCCTACGCCAAGGCCCTCTGGTTCGCCGACCCCTCCGACGTCCCCCGGGGCTGCCTCCTGGCCCGGGCCCTCTGGGCCTCGGACCGAAAGGAGGAGGCCGGCCGGGTGGCCCTGGACCTCTGGACCCGCTTCCCCGGCCACCCCGAAGCGGAGAAGCTTTGGAAGGACCTGCCCGCCCTGGCGCCGCGCCCCGGCGCGGTACCCCGGGAAGCCCTCCTGGAGCGCCTCCGGGCCGAGGCCCGGGGGGGCCGGAAGGACCTTCTGGAGCGGGAGCTGCCCGCCTTCGCACCCGCCACGGAGGAGGAGACCGGATGGAAGGCCTTCCTGGAGGGCCGGCGGGAGGAACTCTCGGGGCAGGTGAAGAGGGCCCTGGTGGCCTACCGGCGGGCCTTCCAGACCCCCGCCGTGGCGCCCCTGGCCGTCGTCCGCATGGCCCTCGTCGCGCCCCGGGCTTCCCTGACGGAGGAATCCCTCCGCCAGGTGGAGGAGGCCCTCCTCGCCCTGCCTTCTTCCGCGGCCGAACGGGACCGGGCCCTCTGGGCCCTCGTCCAGCACCGGACCGCCCGGAAGGAAGAATCCCGGGCTCTGGAGGTGGCCCTCCGGGGCCTGGGTCAAGAGCGAAGCGATGGGCGCCTGACGGAGTTTCTCTACGACGCCGCCTGGGCCCGCTGGATGGCGAAACGGAGCCGGGAGGCCGAAGTTCTCTGGCGGAGGATGGTCGCCTCGCTGCCACCCCAGGCCGACGACCGGCTGGCGGCGGCCTACTGCCTTCTCCGGATGGGGAGGATTTCGGACCCCGTGGAACGGGAGGCGCTCGCCGCCGAGATCCTCAAATACGACGCCTTCGGCTACTTCGGCTACCGCCTCCGGGAGGGTCGCCCTCCCGACACGGAGCCGGGGGAGGAACCGGCGGCCCCCCCGGGGCAGCCGGGAAGCCGCCTCTACAAGGCCGCCTGTCTCCGGGCCAGCGGCCTTCCCGAGGAGGCGGCCGCCGAGTACCTTGCCTCCGGCGGCCCCCTGGGCCCCTCCACCGCGGCGCGCTGGGCGGCCGCCCAGGCCCTCCTGGAGGCGGGACGGACTCCCGAGGCCATCCGGGAGGCCCGGCGGGCCTATCCCCAGGCCTACGCCGCCCCGGGGCGGAGCGCCCCGGAAACCTTCTGGAGGGCGGTCTACCCCCTTCCCTTCCTCGAGGAGGTCAAGGCCGCCGCCGGGGCCGCCTCCCTTCCGCCCCTGCTGCTCGGCTCGGTGGCCCGTCAGGAGTCCCTCTGGGATCCCCAGGCCGTCTCCCGCTCCGGCGCCTTAGGCCTCCTGCAGCTCATGCCTCCCACGGCAAGGGCCGTGGCCCTCGAGGCGGGACTTCCGCCCTACAGCCCGGACCGGGCCTTCGACCCCGCCTGGAACCTCTCGGCGGGGTCCCGCTACCTCGCCTCGCTCCTCGGCCGGTACCGGGGACGTCTGGCCGTTGCCCTGGCCGCCTACAACGCCGGCCCGGGGCGAGCGGACGAATGGCTGGCCCGTCCCGGCGCGCCGAAGGAGGACGACCTTTGGATCGAATCCATCCCCTTCCGGGAAACCCGCTCCTACGTCCGCCGGATCCTCCTGAACCTCTGGGAGTACTCCCGCCTCTACCCCGGGCTGCGGTCCTGCGCCTCCATCCCCCCCGAGCAGCGTCCCTTCTACTCCCCCTCCCCCGAGCTCCTCTGCCCCCCCGAGGTGGAAGGTGGCCCCTGAACGGAGGCCGGACCCCCGGCTGGTGCTGGCGGCGGGCCTCGCCTCCCTCTCCTTCGCCGCCATCCTCGTCCGCTACGCCCGCGCCCCGGCCCTGGCCATCGCCTTCTGGCGGATGGCCCTGGCCTCCCTGATCCTCCTCCCCTTCCACCTGCGGGCCCGGAAGGATTCCGCCTCGCCCTCCGGCCGTCCCCTCTGGCCCTTCACCCTCGGCACAGGCCTGATCCTGGCCCTCCACTTCACCTGCTGGATCGCCTCCATCCAGCTCACCACCGTCGCCTCCTCGCTCCTCTTGATGTCGGCCCAGCCCCTCTGGGCCGCCCTGCTGGGCCTTCTCTTCCTGCGGGAGGTCGTTCCCCGGCGGGGGGCGGCGGGCATGCTCCTTGCCCTTCTGGGGATCGCCGCCATCGCCTGGAGCGACCGGAGCCACGGCGCCACCAACCTCCTGGGCGACTCCCTGGCCCTCCTCTCCGGCCTTGCCGCGGCGGGCTACCTGACGGTGGGGCGCCACCTCCGCCTCCGGCTCCCCCTCGCCACCTACCTCCTGTCGGTCTACGGGGCCTCCGCCCTCTTTCTCGGCCTGGGCGCCCTCCTCTCGGGGGTTCCCTTCACCGGCTACGACGGGCGGACCTGGGCCATGCTCGGCCTGCTGGCCCTCTTCCCCTCGGCCCTGGGCCATTCGCTGGTGAACTACGCCCTGAGGCACATGGAATCGTACCGCGTGAGCCTGTCCATCCTGGTGGAGCCGGTGGTCTCCTCCATCCTGGCGGCCCTCCTCTTCGCCGAAATCCCGGGGCCGGCCTTCTTCCCGGGGGCGCTCCTCATCTTCGCCGGCGTCTTTTTGGCCATGGGCCGGGCCGCCCCCTCTCCCTGATTCCGAAGCCCTGGAGGTGTATGCTGTCCTCCTCGCAGGAGGAGCGACCATGAAAGCCTTTGCCTTCCGGACAGACCCCCTCACGGGGGAGGAGTACTACGAGGTCTACCTGCGCGGCAGCCAGCTCGTCTCCAACGCGTTCCTGAACAAGGCCTCCGCCTTCACCCTGGAGGAAAGGAGGGTGCTGGAGCTGGAGGGTCACCTCCGCTCCGCCGTCCAGACCCTCGACCAGCAGGCCCTCCGCGTGATGGAGAACTACGCCCGCAAGCCCAGCGACATCGAGCGGTACATCTTCCTCCAGGGGCTCCTCGACCGGAACGAGACCCTCTTCTACAAGGTGCTGGTGGACCACCTGGAGGAGATGGTCCCCATCGTCTACACCCCCACCGTGGGCCAGGCCTGCCTGATGGCCAGCCACATCCAGCGGAGGTACCGGGGCCTCTACGTGACCCCTGACAACATCGAGAACCTCGACGCCATCCTGAGGAGCGTTTCCCGTCCCGAGATTTACCTCGTCGTGGTCACCGACGGCGAGCGCATCCTCGGACTGGGCGACCTGGGCTCCGACGGCATGCCCATTCCCGTCGGCAAGATCTCCCTCTACGTGGCCGCCGGGGGCGTCCACCCCTCCGGCTGCCTCCCGGTATGCCTGGACGTGGGGACGAACAACGAGCGCCTCCTCCAAGACCCCCTCTACCTCGGCTACCGAAAGCCCCGGCTCACGGGCCAGGCCTACGAGGACTTTCTGGAGCGCTTCGTCCTGGGTCTCCGGCGGAACCTTCCCCGGGTGCTTCTCCAGTGGGAGGACTTCGCCAAGGACAAGGCCTTTGTCCTTCTGGACCGGTACCGGGAGCGGATCCTCTCCTTCAACGACGACATCCAGGGTACCGGCGCCGTCACCCTGGCGGCCCTCCTCACCGCCGTGAAGACCAAGGGCGAACGCCTTTCGGATCAGCGCGTCGTCATCGTGGGCATGGGCCAAGCGGGGACCGGCGCCGCCCGCCGCATTCGGGACGTCCTCCTGGAAGAGGGCCTCTCCCGGGAGGAGGTGCGGCGGCGGATCTTCGCCGTGGACGTTCCCGGCCTCCTCTTCGAGGACACCCCCGGTCTCGAGGAGCCCCAGCGCCCCTTCGCCCAGCCCCGGGACGCCGTATCCGGATGGACGCTGGAGCGGGAGGGAGCGGTGGGCCTCCTGGACGTGGTGCGGAACGTGAAGCCCACGGTCCTCGTGGGGGTCACCGCGAAGCGAGGACTCTTCTCCGGCCCCGTCCTCGAGGCGCTGGCCGCCGGCACGCCCCGCCCCGTGGTCCTCTCCCTCAGCAACCCCACCGCCAAGTCGGAGTGCACGCCGGAGGAAGTGGCCCGGGCCACGGGAGGCCGCGGCTTCATGGCCACCGGAAGCCCCTTCCCTCCCTTCTCCTACGAGGGACGGCCCTTCGAAACCTCCCAGTGCAACAACCTCTACATCTTTCCGGGGATGGGCCTGGGCGCCCTGGTGGCCCAGGCCAGCCGCATCACCTCTTCCATGTTCCTGGAGGCCAGCAAGGCCCTTTCGGAGATGGTGACGCCGGAACAGCGGCAGAGGGGCCTGCTCCTTCCGGAAATGAAGGACATCCGGGAGGCGGCCTTCCGCGTGGCGATGGCGGTGGCCCGGGAGGCGCGGGAGCGGGGGCTGGGCAGGCTCCTGGACGACGAGCGCCTCTCCGAAATCCTTCGCAAGGCCCAGTGGACGCCCTGGTACTACCCCTACCGGCCCGGCTGAGCCGGGGTAAGGACCTTCAGGGCCGCCGGGGCGCGTCTCCGGGGCCGGCGAGCATCGCCCACTCCTCGGGGGTGTTGGCGTTGGCCAGGGCCCCGGGGTCACAGCCGGCGGAGCGCGCCGCCTCCTCGCCCACGTAGACGGTCCCCAGCCGGGGCAGGAGGGTGTGCAGGGCCCCGCCGCCCCCCTTCAGCGCCTCCTCCAGCGCCGGCCGAACCGAACGGGGGTAGGCGCCGGGGATGGGGTGGACGAAGCCACCCACCAGCGGCACGCAGGGGGTCCCCGCCGTCCGGGCGATGCCCAGGATCAGCCGGAGCCAGGCCTCGTCCAGGCGCGGCGTGTCCACGGGGATGCAGAGGACCGGGTCGAAGGAGGCTTCGGAGAGGGCGGCGTGGAGGCCCGACAGGACGCCGAAGCCCGGAATCCGGTCGGCCACGTGCCGGCCGTCCGAGAGCAGGAGAGGCGGCGGTTCGGGACTCACCACCAGGATCTCGTCCACCAGCGGGGCGAGGAGGTGGACCGCTCGAAGGAGGAGGGGCTTCCCCTCGTAGAGAAGCAGGCGTTTGTCCCGGCCCATGCGGCGGGAGCGCCCGCCCGCCAGGACGGCACCGGTGGCTTTGTCTCGCGGAATCATGAGTTCATGGTAACGCCGGAGGGACGGGGCGCGCAAGGCCCAATCCTGCGGCCTGCCTTTCACCCTTCGCTCCGCTCCGGGTGAAAGGCGGAAAACCTCCCCGCTTAGGATTTTGGACAGCAGTGTAAAAAGAAGACCCCTCTCCGATCTCCCTGATCTCCCTGTTCAAGAAGTGAAAAGTGAAAAGAGCGCTCCCCGATCTCCTTGTTCATGCTACGGCGCAAACACGAAAGGCCGGGGCCTTTCAGCCCCGGCCTTCACGTCTCGGGCGGCCGGCTCAGTTCGGCAGGGCCCGGGCCGCCAGCTCCAGGACGTCGGTGGTGGCGAAGCCCTCCTTGCCCGTTTCTCCGGCGGCGTTGTTCAGCATGACGTTGCAGAAGGGGCAAGCCACGGCCACACCGTTGGCGGAGGTGGCCACC
>Ga0272448_1009301_pt1 | contig 10066 bp, 6 predicted proteins | sample YNPCB0191_FD_202220 | JGI IMG/M metagenome (GOLD analysis project Ga0272448, IMG submission 202220) | Hot spring sediment microbial communities from Yellowstone National Park, WY, United States - YNP-CB-019-1 | ecosystem: Environmental > Aquatic > Thermal springs > Hot (42-90C) > Sediment... | reverse complement strand
ATCCAAAGGCTTGGCCGTCCGGGAATCCCCGAACGCGTGGAGAACGCCTTTGTAGCCGCCGATCGGCGCAGATCGAATCGCAGGCCCCGTACGCCGCCGGGAGCGGGCGAAAGACGAGCGACCGCCGCGATGAAACGGCAGGCCGTGGAAAACACCACGCAACACATTCGCCCTGCGTAACAGACGCGGAAGGTGTACCGATGTTCCGGTTACGGCCGAAGGCGGCGCGGCGGCGGGTTTTCACGGCGCGACAGGCCGCGCCCGGCCGGGGTGGCGGCCGCGAATGCCTCGCACCGGTAGCGGACAATCTGCCGCGGCGGTCAGGGTTTTTCGGGCCTTTGCGTGTCGAAGCCGTCGATACGGGGTGCCGCCGCAATCCGGCTGAGCAGACCGATACGCCGGATCGCCTCGAAGAGTTCCTCGGCGTCGACCGGCTTGGTGATGAACAAACTGCACCCCAGCGCGTAGCACTCGTCCACGACGCGGGGATCGTCCGTCGTAGTCAGGACAATGACGGGGATCTTACGGACCTCCCGGTCTGCCTTCATTCGCCGCAGCACTTCCACGCCGTCCACCTTCGGCATCCGGATGTCCAGAAGCAGGAGGTAGGACCGGCCGCTCTGGCGATGCGGCCCGCTCCCCCGGCGCAGAAGGAAGTCGAGTAGTTCCTGCCCGTCCACAAAGCGAACGATGGGATTGTCCACGCCCGCTTCCTGCAGGTGCAGGCGAATGAGCGCGGCGTGGCCGTCGTCATCCTCGGCAATCAGGATGGTCGCCGGATCGGAAGGCGCCGCCGCAGAGACCGCACGCAGACCTGGGCCGGGCATCGTGGCGTTCATGATATGTTACTCCGCCGCGGGAAGTGCGACAAAGAAACGACTTCCCTTGCCCGGCTCAGACTCGAGCCAGACCTCGCCATTATGACGTTCCACGATGCGCCGCACAAGGGTAAGCCCCACGCCTTCCCCTTCGGCGTCCTCCCGCGGGTTCAGGCGATGAAACAGCTCCCAGACGCCCGACTGGTGCTCCGGCGCGATGCCGCGGCCGTTGTCCTCCACGCAATACACCACGCGGCAGCCTTCCGCGCGGCCGGTTACGCGGATCTGGAGGGGCCTGGTCGGGTCGCGGTACTTCATCGCGTTATCCAGCAGGTTTGTGAACACCTGGTTGATCTGGTCGGCGTCGCCGCGACAATCCGGCAGCGGATCAACCTCCACCCGGGCGGCTGCCTCGCGGATCTGAAAGCCGAGCGATGCGACGACTGCCTCGAGCAGACGCGACATTTCCAGCGATTCCAGGCGGAGCGAGGCCCGGCCGCTGCGGGCGACCCTCAGCATGCCGTTGATCAGGCTGCTCATCTTCTCTCCGCTGGTGCGGATAAACCGCACGGCCGTCGGGATGCCGTCGTTCAGGATGGAGTCGCAGGTCTTCCGCCGGTCCGCAGGCATGTCGGCGGCAGCCAGACAGACGGCCAGCGTCGCGCAATCCTCTTCGAGCTCCCGCACAAAGCCCTGAATGTTGACCAGCGGCGAGCGCATGTCGTGCGAGGCGGCGTGGAAGAGGCTCTCCAGCTCCTGGTTCTTCGTCTCAAGCTGCTTGAGGAGCTCTTCGCGTTCCGCCTCGACGCGCTTGCGATCGGTCACATCGCTGAAAATGACGATGCCGGCGGTCACGCGCCCCTCGCGGTTGCGGATGGGGCCCGCATTCACCGATACCCACCGCTTCTGCCCGTCTTCGTTGACGATGATCGCCTCGACGTTTTCGGAAACGGCCCCTTCCAGAACCGCCCGCGACAACGGCAGCTCCTCGGAGGGATAGGGGCTGCCGTCGGGGCGCAGGACCTTCCAGTTCCGGGAGTGTTCGCGGTAGTCGATTCCCGTGAGCGGCGCGGTCGTGCGTCCGCGAATGCCGAGCGCCGCCGGGTTTGCCACGCGGATCGTCACGTCGGGGGCGTCGGCGATCAGGATGCCCGAGGGGGACTGCTGGATGGCGGCCGTCAGCAGGGCCTCCGTCTTTTCGAGCGCCTCTTCCGTCCGCTTGCGTTCCGTGATGTCGGTGCAGACGGCGAGGAGACGGGTGCATGTTCCGTCCGGATCCACCAGGGGAACCTTGGTCGTCGTGATCCAGTGGGTCTGCCCGTCGGCATACGTGATGCGCTCCTCGGCGATGTGCTTCGGCGATCGAGTCTCCATCACTTCGCGATCCTCGCGGCGGAACTTCGCCACTTCCTCGGGATTGCCGTTGAAATCGGCGTCCGTCTTCCCGAGAAGATCGCTGACGGTCGTACCGTACGCCTCCGCGAGCGCCCGATTCGCCAGAACGAAGCGGCCCTCGGCGTCCTTGACGCAGATGAAGCCGGGGGCCGTATCGATCACCTGCCGCAAGAACGTACGTTCCCGCTCGAGCCCCTCCCGCGCGAGCTTGCGTTCCGTGATGTCCTCGTACGTCCCCATGATGCCGATCACGCGGCCGTTCTCGTCGCACAGCGGCACTTTGCTCGTGCGCAGATAAATCCGGCCGCCGGAGGGCGTGGTTTGCGGTTCCTCGTAGCGGAGCTTCGGGATCCCGCTCTCCATCACGAGGCGATCATCCGCCCGGTACAGTTCGGCCTGCTCGCGCCAGCCGAGTTCTAAGTCCGTCCGGCCGATGATCTCCTCCGGCGTGCGCAGCCCCGCATCCCGGGCGAAGAGAAGATTGCAGCCGAGGTAGACCGAGTTGCGATCCTTCCAGAAGACCCTCGCCGGGATCGTATCCATCACAAGCTGGAGCATTGCGCGGGACTGCCGGACGGCCTGCTCGTTGCGGCGCGCAGCCTCCACGGCAGCGCTTCGCTCCTGGACGCCGCCGCGGAGCTGTCGGCCCCCCAACCACAGGCCGGCCGCGCCCACGGCCCACAACAAGGCATAGCCCAGGTCCATCATGTCAGGGCCCGGGTAGGCCGGATTCTCGCCGGGGTCGGTCCGCCCGTCCTTTCCGCCCGGTGAGTGATCGGGACGGACTTCGTGCAGCAGCCACAAACCCACAACGAGAGCGCTCCACCCTGCGAACAAGAGAAGTAGCAACCGGTTCAGTCGCCGGATCGCCGACGATGCCGTTGGATCGCCCGTGCGTTCTCGCATGAACATCACCTCCGGAACCCAAACGTCCCGATAGCTGGGATAGGAGCCTTATTCTATCAGGGCGCCGCAGACCACGGCTACGCTGCGAGGAGTCAAGTGCGAAAAGAGGCCGCCGCAACCTCCCCGCTGTGCGGCTGGCCGCAAATGGCTCATCCGGCGATGCCGGCTGACAGCCCCCGCGATAGGTTGCCGGCAGGCGGCAAGCCATCCCCTGCACCGCCGAGTACGGCCATCGGGCAACGGGGAATCGCCTTCGGGTGAAACGCACTACAATCGCCAGGGGAGGCATTATGGCGACTTCGCCGATCGACCGGATCAAGGCACAGGCCATTGAGGCACAGGTCGTCGCGGTGCTCCGCAGCACCTTCGATCCGGAGATCCCCGTAAACGTGTATGACCTTGGGCTGGTCTACGATATCAATGTCAGCCCGGCGGGGGCGGTGCGCATCACAATGACGCTGACCTCGCCGGCATGCCCGGTGGCGGGAAGCCTCCCGGCCGAGGTGGAGGCCCGGGTTCGCGATATCGACGGGGTGACCGATGCCGGGGTGGAGCTTGTCTGGGATCCGCCCTGGACGCCGGACCGCATGTCGGAGGCCGCGAAGCTCGAACTCGGCTTCATGTAATCGCCCAGGCCGCGACGATAAAGAAGAAATAAGCGCGTAGCCATCGCGAAACCGTGCCGGTATAATACAGTCTGCCCGAGGCACTCCCCCAAAAGTCCGTCTGGTTCACCCCGGCCAGACGGCAACGCCTCGGGCAATTTTTTTGCGCCGACCAGGCCGTGCAACGCATTCGGCGAGACACTCCCGCGTGTGACGCCGCTCGCCCCGGGAAATGCCTGCCCCGTGACCGATCCGCCGGCAACAGCGAAGACGACCACCGACGAATGAGGACGGCGTATCGGTTCGCGTCCCCCCCTCGACTCACGGGGACCGCCCCGCGCGAAATACCGCATCGATCGCCTCCACCGTGCGGTCGACGAGCACCTGCCCGCCGGCAGGGCCGACCTCGTTGCTTTCAACCACGGCACTGTAGCCGCCTCCGCGAACCGCCCGCTCCGTCGGAAGATAGGTGCCGTGGCCGGCCAATTGAATGACGAAGGTCTGGACCGCCTTGCTGCGCGCCTTGATCTGTACGCCGTAATCGGTGAAAAGCTCAAACGGGTTCGTGCAGATCACTGCGTCGCCGATCCGCACAATGTGGATCTCCGCCTCGCAGGTCGGGTTCGGTTCGGCCTTCTGTGCCTCGAATCGGTGAACGGTGCGCTCGTACCACTTCATCCGCTGATGCAGATGATCGGCCGCCTTGGGATTTGCGGCGATCTCGTCGGCGGTGCGCCGGACCACGGCCTTCGCCTCGGCATATTCCGCCTCGGTAACCCGGCGCATGGGGAGGCGGACCACCTCCACCCGATGGATCAGCGGCACGCCGGCGTGCCGATCGTCCTTGACGGCCGCATACGTCTCGTCGACCGCCCGCACGATGCGCCGCGCGAGTTCCGTCGTTTCATCCAGCCCGCGCAGGCGCCGCATCCGCTCCTCGGCGGCTTTGCGGTAGATGGGCCTCGGCGACTGATCGCCGGCGGCCCCCGCCCAGGCAAAGACGCACACATCCGGACCGTATTGCCGGCGCAGCATCTCCCGCACGGGGTGCCAGAAGTCCGCGTTGACCGTCGTCCGACTCTCCACCACCTGCGACGGACACGACACATTCACGCCGATGCCGACGAGCCGCCCATCCGCGTTCCAGAAGAACAACGTGTTCACATCGTGGTCCTCGCCGCCCTCCATGCCGCGAAACGTCGGCACATCGGTCCTGCCATACATCACAGCCGAGCCGTCGGCGTAAACGGCCCGCCGGTTGTACGCCACGACGGCGTGCCCAAGCCCCCAGGTCACGCTGCCCGGCCGGCGGCCCTTCCATGCCTTCTCAATCGCCTCCGCGATCCGCCCCACAAGAAAGGCTCGATACGCCTCGACCGGTGTGACGCCCTCCTTCGGAAGCACATAGCGACCCGACTCCAGGACCGGGGCCGTGTGCGTATGGGTTCCGTTCAGGATGATCTTCGCGGTATCCACCTCCGGCAGACGCCTCCGCACATCCTCGCGCACCAGACGCAACACCTCATCCGGAATGCCGATCAGGTCGCACGAAACCAGGATCGCCGCATCGGGCGGTCCGTCCGAGCCGCGCGATTCCAGTGCCGCGACGTTCGCCGTCAACGGCGTCTCGACCGTCCGGGCGATTCGCCGCTCGAACTGGCCGCTCAACGCCACCGGTCCTGCCGGGGTAATGTCGGTGCCGGCGACGCCGATCCAGATCGCCGTTTCCGCAGCCGGCGAAACACCGCGCGCGGTTGCCAGAGTAGCCAGAAACGGCACCATCGCCGCCACGACCAACGCGCTGCCCCGGCATCGACGACGCGGACGGATTGCTGCTTGTTCCGTTCGCCTAACGCGCTCTTTCCTGCTCGGCACGGTCATACCTCCCGGGGCGCGCAGGTCCCCAGCTTTGCATGCGCCGATCCCTGGTCGCCTCACCAATGTCGAACCGACCGACCCGCAGTAAAGTCTACGACCCGCAAGGTTCTTGGCAACCGGGCCGCGGAAGGCAAGGCTCACGGGCTCTGACAAGGAAGTGACGGCGGCGGCGTGCCCTCAGGGCAACTGCGGCGCAATCATCCACCGGCAGACAGCCGATCGCTTCCGACCCTTTCGGGTCTGTTCCGCGCGGGCCGCCCGGGGCCGGCCGATGGGTTCCGGCGTCGCCCGGGGGCCGCCTGCACGCTGATCCGGCCTTGCCCGGCCATCGCCGCCGATGCCAAGCCACGCCCTTACACGGGCAGCGCCGCGGGTTCACTCGACCCGGCAGAAGCCTCCTCGCGGAAGCGCGGACAGGTTCCGGAAAAGCATAGTCGTAATCGAGAGGCAGACCACCGGAATCCTTGCACGTTGCGGGGGCCGCAGCGAAGAGCTATTCTCTCTGTGGACAGTCAGCTCGGCAGATGCGACTCGTGCCGCTTTCAGTCGGCGGCTTATGTGCCGGCGGCGGAAAGGGGGGGCGGTCAAGATGCCCGCCCGCCCAAGAGGCATAGCCGTCTCACCAAGAGCGGCACCAGCATGCGTAGTTCCCCGGGATCTCCCGCAGAAACGAGGCGGAAGCCCTGGGCGAACGAGGTGCCCTGTCATCTGCCGCGGGTATCGAGGCCGCGACCTGCGCCCACGCGGTCGCGGGCAACGCACCGGCCCGGGTATCGGTCTGATCCCCGCAGGCCCGGGCTCGCGATGCCGCGGCGTGGGCATGCCGGATGCCATGCAGGAGGATGTCGCGATGGACTCGCCGCGTTCTCAGCCGCCGTCGACGAAGCCCCCCCGCAAACCACCCCAAAAGACGCCGAACTGGGGTCTGATCCTGACCTATCTGGTCATGACGCTCGTTCTGCTCTGGATGTGGCAGGAGGGCGTCCAGCAGGCGACGGTGCAAACCATACCGTACAGCGAGTTCAAGAATCTCCTGGCGCGCGGGCAAGTCGCCGAGTGCAAGATCGAGCAGGACGTCATCACGGGAAAGGTCGTACCGCGACCTGCGGTTCCCGCAACCGCGGACCGGGCCGCGGCGACCCATCCGACCACCACGCAAGCCGCCGGGAAGGAGCCCTCCCCTGGGAAGCCGTACATCTTTCGCACGGTTCGGGTGGAGGATCCGAAGCTTGTGGCCGACCTGGAGGCGGCGCACGTCGAGTTTGTGGGCGTTCGCCCGGGCTTCATGTCTCAGTTCCTCTGGGCGTGGGTCCTTCCGATCGGCGCAATGATGCTGCTATGGACGTTTCTCAGCCGCCGCATGGGTGGGGCCGCGTCATCCGTCTTCGGCTTCGGCAAGCACCGGGCCAAGCTGGTGGCCGACAAGGCCACCGGCGTCACGTTCGCGGACGTGGCCGGCTGCGAGGAGGCCAAGGCGGACCTCCAGGAGGTCGTCGATTTCCTCAAGAAGCCCGACCGCTACAAGGCCCTCGGCGCGGAGATCCCCAGAGGCGTGCTCCTCGTGGGTCCGCCGGGGACCGGCAAGACCCTGCTTGCCCGGGCGGTTGCGGGGGAGGCCGGCGTGCCTTTCTTCTCGATCAGCGGCAGCGACTTCGTCGAGATGTTCGTGGGCGTCGGCGCCGCCCGCGTGCGGGACTTGTTTGAACAGGCCAAGAGCCACGCTCCGTGTATCATCTTCATCGACGAACTGGACGCCATCGGCGGCCAGCGCGGCGTGCACCTGGGCCCGGTCAACGACGAGCGCGAACAGACGCTCGATGCGCTTCTCGTGCAGATGGATGGCTTTGAAGCGAACGCGGGGGTGATCATCCTCGCCGCCACCAACCGGCCGGAGGTATTGGATCGCGCGCTGCTGCGGCCCGGCCGGTTCGACCGTCAGGTACTCGTCGATTCGCCCGATGTTGACGGCCGCGAGGCCATCCTGCGCGTGCACGCGCGGGGCAAGCCCCTGGCGCCGGACGCGGACCTCCGCAAGATCGCGCAATCGACGCCCGGGTTCTCGGGCGCCGACCTGGCAAATGCGATCAACGAAGCAGCGCTGCTGGCGGCCCGGCGGGGATCGAAGCAGATTACGCAGAAAGACCTGGAAGATGCCGTGGAGAAGGTCGTGGCCGGGCCGGAACGCAGAAGCCGGCGGCTCAACGAGGACGAAAAACGCCGCGTCGCGTATCACGAAGTCGGGCATGCCCTCGTGGCCGCATTCAGCCCGCACGCGGATCCGCTCCACAAGATCAGCATCGTCCCGCGCGGGCGGGCCGCCCTCGGGTACACGATGCACCTGCCGACGGACGACCGCTTTCTGATGAGCCGCGCTGCACTCCTCGATCAGATCAAGGGCCTGCTGGGCGGGCGGGCGGCGGAGGAAGTCGTATACGGCGAAGTCACCACCGGCGCGGAGAACGATCTGGAAAAGGCCACGGCCCTGGCGCGGCAGATGGTGTGCATGTTCGGGATGAGCGACTCCGTGGGGCTCCTTCATTGCGGGCAGCGGCGGAATCCGTTTCTGTCGGCGCCGACAGACGGCCTGTTGCGACCGGATTGCAGCGAGCACACCGCCGAAACCATCGACCGAGAGGTCAAGGCGCTGCTCGACCGCGCCTACGCCGAAGCCAAGTCGATCCTGACCGAGCACCGGGACAAGCTCGAGCGGATCGCGAAGGAACTGCTGACTCGGGAGACGCTCGACCGAAAGGCGTTTGAGCAGCTTTTGGCGGAAGAGCCCGCGGCGGCCGGCCCGCCGCGCTCCTGATCGCCGGTCCGGCCCTCTGCCTGTGCCGGCGGTACGAAAGCATCCGCCTGTGCCCGCGGCTGGTCTGCGGGCTGCGCCCGTCTATTATCGTGCGAAAGGAAGCCGCTATGAATCGCTATACAATACCCCTGGGAAGGATTCTGGGCATACCGATCGGTCTGGACCCCTCCTGGTTCCTGATCTTCCTCCTCATCACCTGGACGCTCGCCGTCGGGTACTACCCGGCGGAGTTTGCGGCACGATCGCCCCTTCAATACTGGGTCATCGGGGCACTCACGGCGATCCTGTTCTTCGTCAGCGTGCTGCTGCACGAGCTGGGACACTCCGTTGTCGCCCTTCACTACAGAATCCCGGTACGAAGCATCACGCTTTTCATCTTCGGCGGGGTGGCGCAGATCGCCGCCGAACCGCCTCGTGCCTCCGCCGAGTTCTGGATCGCGATCGCCGGCCCGATCGTGAGCTTCGCCCTGGGAGTGTTCTGCCACCTGCTGCAGCCTCTCTTCCCGGCTGGGGCGCCGCTGCTGGCGATGGTGAAGTACCTGGCCTTCATCAATATCGCGCTGGCCGTCTTCAACCTCGTCCCGGGCTTTCCGCTGGATGGCGGACGGGTGTTCCGGGCGATCGTCTGGGGCGTCACGGGCAGCTTCCGCCGGGCTACCATCACCGCCGCTCAGTTCGGGCGGTTCTTCGCTTTCCTGTTCATCATTGCGGGGGTGTGGATGGCCCTGTCGGGGAACCTCGTGAACGGGATCTGGATCGCTTTTATCGGATGGTTCCTGGAGGGCGCCGCCGGCGGTCAGCTTCAGCGACTGCAGGTCAGCGACATCCTGGCCGGGCACAAGGTCTACGAAGCCATGCACCGGGGCGATCCGATCGTAGCAGGTGATGCAACGCTGCAGGAGCTGGTAGATCAGCACGTCCTCGGGGGCGGTCGGCGCAGCCTGTTGATCGGACAGGGAGACGAGATCCTCGGTCTGCTCACGCTGCATCGGATCAAAGCGGTCCCCCGCGAAGAATGGGCCACCACCACGGCCCTTCAGGCCATGATACCGCGGGAAAGCATGAAATGGGTCCGGCCCGATACGGAGTTGGCCGCTGCCCTGATGGACATGGATCGCGACGGCGTGAATCAGCTTCCTGTGATGACGGACGGCCGCGCGCAAGGGGTACTCACCCGCGAGGACGCCATCAACTACCTTCGCATCCTGCAGGAACTTGGGGCCTGACCACTCCACAGCCGGGAAAGGAGCGGCAGAACAGCCGGGGCCGGCCGCAGCGGCCGCGCCGCCTCGATTCCGTCGCCGCAGGCACCCGTTCCAGTCAACACCGCGGCGGACGATTGGGTCCGTTGAAACAACCTTGAAAGACCGCGAAGTCACTCAGGTCCACGTCGCTGTCGGCGTCGAAGTCGGCGGTCTCGCAGCCGCTCTGCGCCGGCGGCTTGTTCGGCCCGTTGTAGCAGCTTTGGAAGATCAGGAAGTCCGCGTTGTCCACGTCCGTGTCGTGGTCCAGGTCCGTCGGGACCACGGTGCTTCCCGCGAAATCCCCTTCGGCCGAATAGTCCAGCCGCTCGATCGCCAGACCGTCGGCGTGGCCCTGACCCGCGACGGAGTAGCTGTCCTTCAGCAGGTAGTAGACGAACCGGCTTTTCGCGT
>Ga0272448_1009299_pt1 | contig 10068 bp, 14 predicted proteins | sample YNPCB0191_FD_202220 | JGI IMG/M metagenome (GOLD analysis project Ga0272448, IMG submission 202220) | Hot spring sediment microbial communities from Yellowstone National Park, WY, United States - YNP-CB-019-1 | ecosystem: Environmental > Aquatic > Thermal springs > Hot (42-90C) > Sediment... | reverse complement strand
ATAGGCATTCCGTCTACAGTTTTTATGGATGGAAAGAACAGCAGTTTAAAGGTCCATTCGGGAACAACGTTCGGAGGCGCAGTTGTTCCGAAACCCAAAAACTCGTCATTACGATAATTGCTCATCAACGTTCGATCAGCTGTCAATAAAATTTTGCACTCGTTAAGTTCACCTTGCGATTTTATCGGATAACGAAGTTTTCTCTCTAAATCGAGTATCATCATGAACCACTCTTAAATTTGCTTATTAGGTATACCTTGACGAAATCATTAATGCGCGCGCGCTTTCACCAGTATAGTTTCCAATAGAAGAGAAAAAAAGGAACGCCTTCTCTTTTGGAACAGCCTTGTCTTTAATGTTCATAAAATTTACCTCTTCGTTATTTCACCGTCTAGTTTAAAGTTTTCAGTTTTTTCCATGAAGTTCCTAGTTTCAAATTTTGACAGAAATCCTCCATGGTTAGAATAAATATACATTGCAAGTGTGCTTTTTCTTGCGTGTGCTTCTTTAAACTTTAATTTTTGAAGTTTTCTTTTTAATAGGGTTGATATTATACCGGCTTCATCTACGTCGCCGACGAGTTGGGCTCCTATGATTTCTCCGTTTTTTATGGTGAAGCGTTTGATTGTGGTATGGCTGCTGATTGTTATTTTTTCTCCATCAAGCGATCCAATTGATGCGAATGGCGTTTCAAACACGTCGACCATGTTCTGTGGAAGTGTTCCTTCGTAAATTGCATTTATGCCAAGCATGTTTAAAGCTGCGACTTTTCCCTGCTCCACTGCCGGAGGCCATAGAGCGATTACATTGCGACTTCCAGATGTTATGTCCATGGTTTCGCAGCAGTCGCCAGCTGCGTAAACGTCAGGTGCTGATGTTTGCATTTTCTCATCCACGATTACCGCTCCAGACTTGCCTAATTTGATTTGACTTGGATCTAGGAAGGATAAGTTTGGAGCTACTCCTAACGCGGCGATAACTCCATCGCATTTGAATTCCTGCGTCGCCAACCTCAGTTTTTCTATGTGGTCTCCTACCAAGCGCATTTGTTCATGAATTCCAACTATTTTTACTCCGTTTGCTATTAAGAGATCATGTATCAGCCGACATATGTCTTCGTCGAAAAGTCTTCTCAAAACTCTTGATCTGCAAAGAATTATAACATCAACGCCTATTCTGCGTAATGCAACAGCCGTTTTCATGGCAACCGCTCCCGCACCATAAATGACCGCTCTTTCTTTGATTTTACTGCAAATTGTTTCTGCGTCCTCTAAGGTTCTCAGCGTGAAAATCCCCCTTTTATTCTTTAATTCCTCAGGAATTATTGGTCTAGCTCCCGTTGCTATTAGTAGCTTGTCGTAAGGAAAAACGGATCCGTCTTCAGCTATCACTTTTTTAGCGTTTACATCAACACTTATAACGGTCTTCCCGCGAACGTAGGAAACCTTCGTTTTCCCTAGGTAATCATCATTCCATAAGTACAGCTGCTCCCTTGAAATTTTTCCTTCTATAAATTCAGGAAGCGCGACTGGGGAATACGGCAAACTGTCCTCTTCATTTATGACGGTTATTTCCGCATCTGCGTTTTGCTTTCGAATTGTTTCAGCTGTGCTTACTCCCGCAGCTCCAGCGCCAATTATAACTATGCGCATATATCTTCCAATCCCAAACGTTTCAGAGTTTCAGGTTTTGGTTTTCCATCGGAATCCCATCCTCTAAGAGCGTAGTATTCGTCGATCATTTTCTGCAACATACCTTTATCAAGCGCTTCGCCCTTCCATGGGCCTTCCTTTAACGGCTCGTTAAACATTCTTTCAGCTATCGTGTCGTCTCGTCTGGTGAGCCCCTCTCTTATGTTGAAAAGCCTCTCAAGAGTTCTTATGCGTTCAGCCGCGTTCATAAGGGCTTTAGGCGACGTTTCGCGTCCAGTAGATGCGGTGTAGGCTTTTGCCCACAATTCAAGCCCCACTGGCATGAATGGTATGGAGCATACGCCTAAAGAGTCTGCGAGAATGTGCATGTCCTCGTATGCCGCAACCAGCTTTGGCTTATACTCATACTTTGTGGGTTGCGCCGCCTCTTCTGTTCCTACAATGTTTCTTGCAACGGTTTCCGCCTGCGTCTTCATTGATCTATAGTAAAACTCGCATAGGCCATATGTTGCCCTGTTTTGGCTTCCTGAATCCAGCACGGCGCATGAGAGGGCGACACCTTTGAACGGCCTTATTTCCATAAGCCAAAGCTCCTGGCCTCCTTTGGCGTACACTGCAAGTTTTTTGGCAGCTTCGCCCAGCTTCTCCGACGCCTTTTTCACACCATCCGCCAAAAGTTCTCCAATTCCTTCTTTCCCAGCAATCTTTTTGACAAGACTGACAAAGGCGTTTCCATCGCCAAAAGTTAAGTCTATGTTGTTTACTTTATTTTTGCCTAGTATCCCCTTTGAATATAAGTCCATAGCGTAGGCGATGGTGGCGCTTGTTCCACTTATGTCCAACCCCATGTCTTGACATAATATGTAGGCTTCCCAAACTCTATTGAAATCTTTAATTTTGGCAAAATTGACTATGGAGGTTAGGGTTCCTTGGCATGCTACAACGCTTGCTTTTCCAACGTTTTTGACGTTGATGTAAGCCCAGCACCGTAATGGGCAGCCGAAACATGATTGAAGTTTTAACTCGGCGCCTTTCACAAATTTTTCAGCATTTTCATAGGCTTCAAACCGACCATCCCATAAGGTATCATCATAATTGCCAAAGAATGTTTTAGCGTCTGCCTCAAGAACTCTGAAGAGTTTGTGATGCCATTCGGGGAACTCCTCATAACTAGGCGTAGCCTTTATGCGCTCCCGTATTTCATTCGCCATCTGCTTGAGTTGATCCGGCATGGCCATGTCTAATCCTCTAGTACCTCTGACAGCAATTGCCTTCAAGTTTTTTGAGCCCATTACCGCGCCAAGTCCGCAGCGGGCGGCATAGTTACGCATGCTGAAGGATATGCCTGAAAGGTTAACAAGTTTCTCGCCAGCTGGTCCAATACAAGCAACCTGTGTATCTTCATCGTTTTTCCTTAGCGCCTTAACTGTGTCGAAAACTCCTTTTCCACGCAGATGCTCAGCGCTTTTAATTTCGACATCATCATTGTATATGTCAATATAAACCATTGACGAAGCCCTGCCAGTAACGACGATTCCGTCGTATCTGGCATATTTCAGTTCAGGTCCAAAGAATCCGCCGGCATTGGATCCTCCAAGCAAGTTTATCTGCGGGGATTTTGAAACAACATCAATTCTGCCTGAAGATGGCACAATTGTTCCGGTCAAAGGGCCCGTCATAAAAATGAGCACATTTTCCGGACTGAGCGGATCAACGTTTTTCGGCGTTAGTTCATAGAGAAGTTCAACCGCTATCCCTCTGCCGCCGACGAATTGTTCAATATATTTTTCGGTGGGAATAATCCTAACACTGTTATCGCTTAGGTTTACAAATAGAATTCTATTCGTGTAGCCGTTCATATTTTAGCCATCTCCAAAAACTTTGCAAGTTTTTCTAAGCCTTCCCTTCTCTTTTTGATGGATAATTTGCCTACATCTACGTATTCCAATGCTTGTTCAGGGCATGACTTAACACATTGAGGGTCGCCCTTGCACAAATCGCACATTATAATTTTTTTATTTGTTGGGTGAAGGCTAACTCCCCCAATTGGACAGACTAAGATGCACATTTTACAGCCTATACATCTCGAATAGTCAACATATGTTCCAAGATAATCGTCAACGATTATTGCATCCATGGGGCATGCAGCAGAACATGCAGGGTCTTCGCATTTTTGACAAAAAACTGGTATGTTTATGCCAATGTCTTCATATTTCACTACATTTATTCGCGATTCTGAAGGGTTGATTCTTCCCTCATGCATAAGAGAGCAAACAGTTTCACAAGTCTTGCATCCAATGCATTTGTCGTAGTTCACCACTATTATTTTATTCATGCGCCTTTTCCCTCACAATCAGAGTGCTAAATCTCCAATTTTATTGGCTGTAACATTTTTTCCAAGTGTTCTTTATCAACGCTGTATTTTGGCTGTTGAATTTGGGGGCAATCATGAAGGGTCTTTTGGCCATTTGCAAGTTTCACTGCAAATGGGAAGCATCCTTGTTCCCCGCATTCTCTGCAGTTTGTTTTGGGCAAATGCTTGTAGATTTCAAGTGGACTTAGCTTTTGTTTTATGTCTATAAGTTTGTGGTCCTGGGAACCGTGTTTCTCATAATACTCGAGAGCCTTATTCAGCATGTTCTCCAACTTTTCCAAAAGTCTAAGAGCAATCTCCTCTCTTAAGACGCAGCCAAGGTTAATCTTCCCGGAGGAGTAGACAGTCACCAGCTTACCATCTAATAGGAAAGTAACAGAGCCAAATGCCTTTGCATATTGCGAGTGAGGTATTGCTAAATAAAGCATGGGAATTATATCGTTTAACGGCTGGTTTGCCTGGGCTGTGATTTGAAGTTTTCTAGGCTCTAAAAGGCATGGTGTTTTTTCTGTGATGCGAATTTCATAAACCATAATTCTAGTCACTACAGCTTTGCTTCTTTTATAACTACTTCTGCTATTTTCTTTATATCTGCTTGGTATATGTCAAGCGTGGGTACTTTCTGCAAGTACTTGGATATGTCTATTTCGTAGTCAATTCTTTTACTGGCCTTTTCTAAAACCTTTGAGGCGCATCTGTTGCCGCACCCGTTAATGACAATGTTCTTTTTCGCTTTTTCCGCTATTTCTAAATGCGGCTTTGAGCCTGCAGCAACAGCGGTTGTACAGCACATCCTAGCCTTGTCCGTGTTGGTTAGCAAAACGCCTACGGCATGTCCGATTTGACCGACGTTTGCAGCGCCATCGCAGACCCAAACAACGTTTTCATGCTCTGCAACTTTATAGCAGAGGGGAAGAATTTTGGGCTGGTTATCAGCCTCTTTTGATGCATACAATAGTTATTCCTCCGAAATTGCTTTTATGATGAGCTCTTTGGCTCTCCTTATGTCTTCTTGGAAAATGTAGTTTTCAATGCCTAAACCCTTGCCTATGTCTGTGTGCAAGGCTACTTTATTCATGCCTATATCCCTTGCAAGCACAATGCTTTTGGCTATTTTGAAGCCTGCGGCCTCTATGGTTTTTCTGGCGCATTCGGATGGGCAGCCGTCCACCGTTATTATTTTCTTTGCAGCCTTCGTTTTGCCTAAAACGGGTTTGACGCCTAAAGGCACGGATGGTAAACAGCCAATAGCGATCTTTTCCAATCCAAGTTCCTTAACTACTTCGAGACATGCCAGCGCGCTGGTTATCCCTGTGTTTGATAAACCACCGAAACACGAAAAGATTATGTTTTCGTGTGTTGGCATGCCTTCACGCCATTCGCCACTTTCAGTCATTCTGTTTCACCTCTTTTGGTTGTTATGCAATAGGCTTTTAGAGCTGTTGTTTTCGAGTTTGTTTGTGTTTTCATTTTTGAACACTCTTTTAGTTATATGGTAACATCAATATTTAAATATTGCTATAAGTTTTCTATCCGACCAAGGTGTTAAAAATCTCCAAAGCAACATACGCAGGGATCCCAAGAGACAAAATACCATAGTACCCCATAATTGACTATGCCAAATGCGACCTATGCAGCAGAAGCCCAAAATGCATGGAGTTCTGTGCACACAACGTCTTCGAAGTCGTTGAAGAACAAGGGAAAAAGAAACTCCTTGTCAAAAACCCCAACAATTGCGTAGTCTTCTGCACTTCCTGCGGAAAAGTGTGCCCGATCCCAGAGGCCCTCACATTCCCGTCCAAGCAGGAAGTCACGCAGATAATTAACAAGATGCGAGAAGAAATGAAGAAAGGGAGGTGAATGAATGAGCGAAAGCAAGTTAGGGCTAATCTTCTGTGTTTGCACAGGCAAGTGCTCAGGCTTCGCGAAAATGGACATACGGGACTTCATAAACATTTTTAGGAAAAACGAGAAACTTCAATATGCGATGACCCATCCCATGCTATGTGACGAAGACGGCAAGATTTCTGGCGGAGTTTCTAAAAAAAGGCTGGAAATACATCGTCGCGGGATGCGCGCCCATAATGCAGAAAAAACTGTTCAAAGAAGCCTTCGCAAAAGCCGGATGAATCTCGACATAGACCATATTCCACTTGACGTGAGAAATATGATTACGGAAGAAGCTGTAGCGCTTGTAGAAAAAACAATCGACGAGCACACCCAATGAGTGCGGGCTAATGACTAAGGGCGGACAAGACCTCATCTTACACTGTGACTCCGAAAAATGCACAGGATATGGCATCTGCGAATATGCATGCAATTTCGGACGAGAAGGCGTATTCAACCCCTTGAGGGCTAGGATACAAGTTGTAAGAACATGATTATACACAAACATGGCAATAGTTTGTCGCAAATGCGAGGACCTCCCTGCGTCAAAGCATGTCCCCAAGATGCTTTAATCCGAAGACAAGATTGACTCATAGTGGTTGACGATTAAAAATGCAACAGTTGCGGCTGGTGCATCGAAGCCTGCGACTTCGGCGCAATTAACATTCACCAAGTGAAAAATATCGCGTTCATATGCGACAGATGCAAAGGAAGAGGAATACTACAGTGCGTGATATGGTGTCCAGAAGGCGCCTTAACGTTGGTGACAAGCGACGTGCGGTAGCAGAAAGCAAGAATTACCGCGGTAAACAAACTCTTCTGAGAATTAAGCCTAAAACCGTGCACGAAAGCATCATGCACTCCGCCATATCGCGTTTTGCTGTAAGCTTGTCCAGAAGCATTTAAGCATCTTCTAAGACTGCGAGTTAACTGAAAATCCAGGAGAGTGAGTACGCGCCAACGCTTTTGAAGTTTGTTAGGCTAGCTTAGCCGTTTTGCAAGGGTTTTCTCATGCAGCTTTATAGCTGCAAAGGTTAATGCTACGGTAAAAGCTGAGAGCGACAGAAAGTCAAGTGTCAAAGAGTAGAATCCCTTGTTTATGAAAAGCTGCCTAACCATGTCTGTGAAGTATGTCAACGGAGAAAGGGAGGCTACGAGTGTTCCCCATGTGGGAAGCTGGTCTACAGGTATGAAGACGCCGCTTATGAAGACGAGGGGGAATTTAACGAGAGACGAAAGCATCATCGACGTGGCAGGCGTGTCGGTCGGCGGGTAAGCTGATAGGAGAACGCTTAAGGCTGAAAAACACAGGTTTGCAATGACCATGCCAGAAAGCAAGAGGGCAAAGTTCAACAATTCAATGTTGAACGCTAAAAGAAGCGCCAGCGGAATCATGGATATGAGAAAACCGAAAAGGAATGAGGAAAGCATGTCTCCCACGATAATCGTCCATAGGGCAATGGGACAGCATAAGAGTCTCTCAAGGGTTTTTGAGCGGGTTTCCCATGGAACAATCGATGGCCCAACAGAAGTGGCTGTGAAAAACGTTGTCATGCCGATTAGGCCAGGCAGTACTTCCCTCAGTGGCACGTTTCTTCCTACAACATACGCTAAAGCGAGAAAAAGCGGGAAAACCAGCCCAAAAATGATGACGGGCCCCTTCAAGTAGTAGATTTTGACGTCTTTTTTCGCTATGACAAGCGAACGCTTAAACTGTTCTGTAAACTGACTCATTGCGAAACCGCCTTTTCTTTTATGAGTTTTAGGAAAACGTCTTCCAGTGAAGGCATCATTGTGGTCAAACTTGAAATTCGCAGGTTTCGTTTCTTGACAAATTCAACGATGAATTCAATTACTGAAGATGGGTCAGCGGTGTAAATCCTCACTTTGTTTCCCGCAAACGAAGCTTTACTGACGAGTGGGTTCTCCAAGATTTCCTTTAGGTCGACAGGTTTGTCAAAGACTACTTCGAGATACTGAAGCTCCATGCTTTGAGCCCTAAGGTTTTCAGGCGTGTCTATCACAGCGATTTTTCCATGGTTTATTATCGCTGTTCGATGGCACAGCTGGTTTGCTTCTTCCATATTGTGGGTTGAAAGAAAAACTGTCTTTCCGTCCTTGTTGTACTGTGTTATCTTTTCCCGAAGAAGCCTTGCACTTTCCACGTCAAGCCCTGAAGTGGGCTCATCTAAGAAAAGCACTTCAGGGTCATTGATCAAAGCCATGCATAAAAGAAGCCTCTGCTTCATCCCCTTAGAGAAGGCTCGGACAAGTTTGTCCTTAACGTCGTATAATCCGAACTCTTTCAAAAGTTCTGCGGCGTTTTCCTTAAGTTTCAGTCCTTGAACCCCGTACAGCTTGCCGATGAGCATTAAGTTTTCCCAGGCAGAAAGGTCGACATAGGCGTTTGAAACCTCGGGGACGACGCCGATATGTTGTTTCGCTTCTACAGGATTTTTCAAAACGTCGAAGCCCGCCACAAAGGCTTCTCCCTCATCAGGCTTCAAGAGCCCCGTCAGGATTCTGTTAGTAGTTGTTTTTCCAGCACCGTTTGGTCCTAGAAAACCGAAAATCTCGCCTTCCTTAACCTTGAAGTTTAAACGGTCAACCGCGATTAATTCGCCGTAACGTTTTGTAAGGTTGTAAACTTCCACTGTGAAGCTCATGCTTTCAACTCTTCTAGTGAGGTCCCTGGATACCTAGCAGGATCAAAGGCTCTTTGCTTTTTATGCCCCTCGGCACGTTCGCTGGAGCATAAACCAGCTCACCGCTGGATAACTCAACCTGCTCGTCTCCCACAGTGAATGCGCCTGCACCGTCAACTACGTAGAAGCAAACGTCATAAGGCTCTGGGCGCACCGGAATTTCTTGGTCAACGTTTAGCGAGATAAGTGCAAGAGTGTAGTTCTTTGTCTTCAGCAAGTCTTTCTTTACGCGTTTGCGTTTCTCCATAGTGTCTAATACGCCTTTGTCCTGTGAGAACGCGGCGATCGCCTTCAAGTTTCTTGTTTCCATAGTTTTCACCTTTTTCTTGTGGTTTTGAGCGTTGTAGTCGAGGCTGCCTGGCTCATTCAACGTTTTAAGGCTTCAAGTCGTTTGTTGACTTTTTCAAGCCTTTTAGCGAGAGCTTCCCTGTATTCTTCAAGCATTCTCACTTCTTCTTCTACATCCATTTCCGGCCATGGATAGACCATGCCGTGCATGCCATGTTCTTCTAACCCGTGGTTGCAGTGGCAGTTTCCGCACATTTCACGTTTCACCTCCCTCTGGTTTTTCGAATTTTTCATGGTAGAACCTTGCAAGGTCATCGAACAAGCTTTTTCGTTTGATTATGGATTCAAGTCCTGTTCGTAAGGCTTCAACACCCTTGCTTGTTAGACGGTAAACTCGTCGGTCTACGCCGCCTTCGATTTTTTCCCATTGTGACTCGAGTAAACCGCGCTCTTCCATTCTTCGTAGAAGCGTGTATATGGAGCCTGGCTCAAGCCTATGGCATCCGCAGCTTCGCTCTTCAATTTCTTCGAGAAGCTGGTAACCGTGCATCGGCTTTTCGTACAGCACCCGCATCATCAGGAACTGTATCCAGCCGCGTTCAGGATACTCGTGCCAGCAACCGCAATGTTTTGGTCCGCACATTCTGGTTACGCCTGAGCATACATAACATAGTCACATATATAACTGTTATGCTTACAAAAACAAGAAGAAGCCAGCAAACAAGCAAAACAGCGAAAACCTAAAACAAGAACGACGCAACAAACACTTCAGCTGCGAACAGAAACTCCCTGAAAATTGTCGTATACAGTCTTAACCATGTATGGCATTATCTGCCATGATTCTTAAGACCTATGCTTGAAAACCTGGACGTCACAGTCATGATTGTGGCGGTCACTAAAAAGCGATTTTTGGACGCGGTGGCGAACTGCAAAAGCTCAAGCCCCTGGTTTCTGCCCAAAAAGCTACTTGCATGTCTTCACTGTCTGAGAAGGACGGGACAGACCGCGTGGTGTGCCAATTCATGAAGCGAAAGCGCAGGTGCCCCTTTCATGTTTGCAACGCTGTGTACGCATACAAAACACCTTTAATGGGGTTGAAAGCTAAACTTCCTCGGTCTTGCACTGGAGCTTTTTCATCAGTTCTTCAGCTTTTCCAGGCGTA
>Ga0272448_1009297_pt1 | contig 10070 bp, 6 predicted proteins | sample YNPCB0191_FD_202220 | JGI IMG/M metagenome (GOLD analysis project Ga0272448, IMG submission 202220) | Hot spring sediment microbial communities from Yellowstone National Park, WY, United States - YNP-CB-019-1 | ecosystem: Environmental > Aquatic > Thermal springs > Hot (42-90C) > Sediment... | reverse complement strand
ATTGAAGTAATCTATGAGTTGAATTCCAGAGATATAATCATAATTTTTATAAGACCACGAGGAGAAAGGAACGATTACAAGATTGATATCATCCAGCACCTTGAAAGCCTTGTGAATATCGTTCTTCTCGGTCGGTACCCAACCCCAACCCTCACCGAAGTTGACCCTCGAAAGCATCTTGGGATTGTCTATATTACTTACATCAAACATCGAGACAGCGAGGGTCGTCTCACCACTTGTATCATCGTGCCCAAGTGCTACCAGAGTATCTCCTCTTGGTTCTATATAGTCGAGCCATCCGCTCATTTCTATAGCACCCTTCTGCTCCGGCCTCTCCGGATTAGAAATGTCTATAATAAACAACGGGTCTTTCTGCTCGAATGTAACCGCATAAGCTCGATCCCTATCGAATCTAACCGATGTCAGAGACTCTGTTGTTGGAGGTTGAATGGTAAGACTTGAAATCAGTTTAATATCGTCTTTACTATTGACTTTATACACATAGAGTTTTGGGAAACCATTGCCCCAGTATCTGTCGGGAGTAATAACCCTGAAATAACCATTGTAGAAGTCCATCTGCCATCTATCCATCACCACACCCGGAACCTCGAACTTTGCACCAATGCTCAACTTTCCATTCGGGTCCGAAATATCGATATAAGTTATATCTGTTCCACTCGCCTCTACATAGTACCCATTTTCGTTGTAATAACCCCATTTATACTGTGAAATATATATTGTGTCCGTCGTAACATGTACATTGTTGTCGTAAGAGGTATTGCTCCTTTCGAATTCGAGCCTATCGGCGATGAAAATATTCTTTGGGTCTGCTACATTTATTGCATATACTGTGGTCAGGTCTGTATTGTCACGGGTATTGTAGTAGTAATAATAAGAGTATCTGTTCGAAACAGCGTAGAGCACATCACCAACTATACGAGTATCAGTGATATTTCCCTCGATCTGAAAACCTCCGATTATCTTTGGATTTGCCAAATCAGAAATATCTACTACACGGATGATAGACCCGTAAAAGGGTTCATTATCTCCATCTGCAGCACCCAGCATACCCCAGCTATAAGAGAAATAATTAGAAACCACCACATATGCCCTATTGTCCCTTACATACATCTCGACAGGATAACCGTATATTGGAACAGAGGCTATCAATTCGGGGGAGTTTATATCTTTAAGATCGATTATCTGAAGACCCCTGTACTGATTCAGAACAAATAGATTACTCCCAATGAGCTTTACAATATCTCCCTCTTCTATGGTCCTCGTGGTCCCGGAACCACCCGATTCATTATTCTTGTCGGAGCCTGCATCTGCAGACATATCATCTGAATATCTTGAGCCTCCTCTTCCTGCAGATACAAAGTCACTCTGACCCTTTACAAAATCATCATTTTGGGGAACGACTATTCGGTCATCGCACCCAAAAAGGTAGAGCAACCCAAAAGCCAAAATAACCAATAGAAACAACCTCTTAAACATAACTAAACCTCCTTAAAGAGACAGTGGATTATAATTTATGCAATTCCTGTTCCAGATCCTATCTCATTGAAATCAGGGCATATTTTTACTGATGAGGATTGAATAACAATAAAAATTTTCAATTTTATTGAACTTTTTTACAAATTTCCGCTCAAGCCAGCTCACCGCAAACAAAAAACCATTCCCAGAACCCACAATAATGGAGTCGGGCATCAGGAAGTGCCAGTTACCAAAAAACCACTCAAAAAGTGCCAGGTACTTTCTAACTCGTTGATATTATTGGTATTTTTGGCATAAGTGGCAGTGCAATTGGTCAGCAAAAATGCAAATTCAATTACTCAAATCAACTAAAAACACCCGGAATCTTCTGCCCACAATATGGGCATTTCCCGCCTTTGATATTATTCTCTTTTATATAAAAACCAAGTCTTTTTATAAGGAGTTTCTGGCATTTGTGGCAATATGTATTCTCCCCATCATTGCCGGGGAGGTTGCCTGTATATACATATTTTAAGCCCTCGGAAACGGCTATCTCTCTTGCCCTGATTATAGTCGAAGGTGGGGTTGGGGGTAGATTCTTCAGTTTATACATCGGGTGAAAGCGGGTAAAGTGTACCGGAACAAGCTCTCCAAGGTTATTCTTTATCCACTTTGACATCTCCCTTATCTCTTTCTCGCTATCGTTTAATGTAGGGATAGTAAGATGCACTATTTCAAGATGGACTCCCTGTCTTACAATGAGCTCCATAGACTTCAATACAGGTTTCAACTCACCTTTACAAACATTCTGATAAAATGAATCATTGAACGCCTTGAAATCCACCTTGATGGCTCCAACCACCTTTGTAAGTTCCAGTAGAGGCTTTTCATTGATGTAGGCATTGGTAATTACTACGCTCTTGACCCCTCGCTTATTCCCTTCGATTGCCGTATCCCTCATAAATTCGTAAAAGACGACTGGTTCAGAATATGTATATGCAATGGTCTTACACTTACTATTGGATGCCATTTCTGCAATTTCAGCGGGTGTTGCCTTTGTATATGGCACCTCCTCGGGTCGATATTGCGAGATCTCCCAATTCTGGCAAAACTTACAGGCTATGTTACAACCGGCGGTGGCTATCGAGAACGCCTTCTCGCCCGGGTAATAATGGAATAAAGGCTTCTTCTCGATTGGATCGATATTCATAGAACAGGGCCTCGAATGGGTTATGAGATAATACTTTCCTCCCCTGTTCTCCCTTATCCCACAAAATCCTCTCTCATTTGGTTTTACCTCACACTCGTTCGGGCAAATCTCACACTTAGCTATATTGCCCGCCAATTTTTTATAGAAGGATGCCTCGTAGAGATTTGGTTCAAAGGAGGCTGCAAATAATTCGGATATGCCAAACCGCTCTACTAATCTGGCACACAACAGCCCACCCGATAAAAAGGCAGAATACTTTAAAAATTTTCTTCTATTTAATCTCTTCATATGGTATCCTTCCTGCTCAGTGAAGGTCCTATTGCGAAATACATTTTACACACTTTGTTTGCTCATTGCAAGTATATCTCTATCTTTTGCCCAACATATAGTCATAATCCAAACCTCAGACTTTCACGGTTCACTCGAGCCACGACAGGCAAAAGAGGTAAACAACCAGATTGCTGGAGGAGTCCAGATCATATCTGCCCACATCAAATATCTCAGAGAAGAATATCCCGATTCACTCATCTTGCTCGACGGCGGAGATATAATGCAGGGTTCAATTATATCCAATCTTTCCAAGGGGAAAGCCACGATAGAATTCTACAATTACTTGAACTATGATGCAGCCACAATCGGAAATCACGAGTGGGATTTTGGCTACGACGAAATTACAAAAGATACTCAGGGCACCCTTAAAAGAAGGATACTCAATGCCAACTTCCCTTTTGTCGTGGCAAATGTATATTACTCCGAAAATGGTAAACCCTTCTCTCTAACAAACCTGAAACCATACACTATCATAGAGAGAAAGGGAGTAAAGATAGGGGTAATCGGAGTCACCACCACCTCAACACCCATTACAACGCACCCTAATAACATAAAAGGTCTCTATTTCTCGGACCCGGTAAACGAGATAAAGGCGCTAATTCCAGAGGTCAAGGCAATGGGGGTATCTACAATCGTCGTATTATCTCATACTGGAGGCAAGTGTAACAAACAGGGCGAATGCTCGGGTGAGATATTCGATATTGCAAGAAATCTCAGTTCAGATAGTATCTCTGTAATCTTTGGAGGACACACTCACAACGCACTGACTGCCACAATAGAGGGCATAAGAATAGTACAGCCAGGTGCCTATGGAATCTCATATGGAAGGGCAGATCTCTTTTTCGACGAGAATACCAAAAAGTTAATACACGACAGGACAAAAGTCACTTCTCCAGTATACTTTACAGAGACAATATCAGAAAACGGAGAACTCATCAACCTGAAACAAGACAATGAGGTGTCAAAAAGCCTTGCACCTTACTTCCTGTCAGTCGAGCGTCTGAAGAAAGATATAATCTGCGAGGCGACAGAGGATATAGATATCGTCTCGAAGGATACCCTCCCACTTGGGCAATTGATTACCGAGGCAATGCTCACATATCCCGATGTAAAAGCTGACATAGCCATTTACAATACTGGCGGAATTCGCGCAGGCATCAAGAAAGGTGCCATCACCTATGGAAAGGTATATGAGATAATTCCATTCGACAACACAATCGTTTCCTTGAAACTCACCGGCTACCAGATTAAGGACATAATCGAGATGAGCACCTCCACGAAAGAGATAGATGACTTACTTGGACTGAGTGGCCTCGTAGTTCATATTGACTATTCCAAAGAGTCCGGTAATAGAGTTATAAAAATCTTGAAAAACAATAAACCCATAAGGATGGAAGACAAATTTACAGTACTTACAAACGACTTTTTATATGCCGGCGGTGACGGATTCGATACATTCAAGAAGGGAGAATCTCCGGTAGTCACCCAGACTCTAATAAGGGACCTATTCGAAAATTACCTTAGAAAGAAAAAGGTAATCTCCTCTCCCAAAAAACCCAATTATATTATTGTTAAGTAGTTCTTATTCGGTGGTAGAAATTATCACTGTTGTTCGCCTAATCTAATCGATTTTCTTGTTTTTAAAGGACTAATTTTATGCTAATTATGAGAGTGAAAAGAGGTAGAGATAGGCTCCCCCTCACTTCTTCACCCATTAGTTGAAAGGGAGAACTGTCAAGGGATGAAGGTAATAGTCAAAATACACAAGGCGGTATACAAGCAGTTACGAATAGCGTATTTGTGGATGAATTCAAACAGATCACCGCCGATCTATACGAGCTGAGAAATAGAGATTGTAAAAATATGAGAGAGAAAAGAATAGAAACAAGAGGTGAAGTGTATTCAAAGAACAAAAATCATAGCCTCATAGCCAAAAAATTCATATAGAGTTGCTCAAATTTTCAATTATTTTGGTGAAAAGGTTATATAAGAGTCTCTTAATAAAAGGAAATTTCTTGAGATTATTGGAACAGATTGATAGCAAAGACAATATGATTAAAGAATCGCTCAATTTAGGAAAAACGTTTTTAATAAAAATAATTTTGACAATCAGAAAAAACTTTGGTATTTTATAATTGAGAGTTATTAGTAGGATAGGGTAGGATGGGCAAGATAAATTATTTTGGTTACTTATTTAGACTCTGTCTGTCTGTCTGTCTGTCTTTCTGTCTGTTACTTTGCCTAAATTTCATTTATCTTATAAATATTCGTTCGATAATCATAAAAATCAAAGCAGGATAGGGAGTGAAGATGAAAGTCGGTTGTTTAGTTAGTGTAAATTACCTAAATAGGAGAGGAGATATATGATGATAAAGAAAAAGGCTATAATTCATATAATAACATCAGTTTTCATTCTTGTATATAGCTTGCAGGGATATTAATATGGTACCATTTGTATCGAGGCGTGGAATAACGATGTATATACTGTTGAAGTCCATCACAACGACTTTATAAACTATTTTGATCTTACAGAAGGTAATATATTGGCTATTTCTAAGTCTGCTGTCTATGCATGGTTGAATCTTGCACCTAAAATTCCAAAGGTTGAATTTTACTCAGAGCCACATAGCAATGATGCTGAGGTTCATGGTGTTAATGGATGTAAGAATAATGATTGTAAAAATTATGGTAATGTACTTGGACAGGCAAGGTATAATTGTAATTCAGATAACTGTGATATAGATATCTTTGCTGCTTGCTGTAATTGGTCCACAAATGGAGATACATATGCTGATATACAGGCTGTACTAACACACGAGTTTGGGCACTGTCTTGGACTTGATGACAATCCAAATAATGGCGAATCAGTAATGCAATATTCTGAGTCGTGGTATATGAGGCAGAGGTTTCCAAGGGCAGATGATAAGAATGGAGTCTGGTATACACAGGATTCGGATCATAACCCTGACACCTGGCCAGTATATTGGAGAATTAGCTCTGCTTACTCTTGGTCATCATCTATTGGGTCTACAACTGGCTCCCCTTCGATTGGAACTGCATATGTAAATGGATATTTGTGGGATGTTATGGCTTTTCTTGGTCCTGGTAGCAGTAGCAATGCAAGTCATATACGATATAAAGCACGGCGTTCAGATGGTGTATGGCAGAGATATGGAGGTTTTTGTGAGTTCCCATTAAGTGGTGGAGGGTATGAATATAGTTATGATGGAGTATCTGTTTCCAGAGACATATCAGGTTTTGCAATAGCGTTCAGATCTCACGATGATAATGCTCAGATAAGAATTATAAGAAACCTAATTCCTACTACTCAGGGAGATCAGTGTGGTACATATAGTACTCAGGTACTTACAGATGTTTCTACTTGGAGATCTCCTGACCTGGCTTATGATTATGGAACAAGCAGATTGGTACTTGCATATATTAGAAAAGAGGATGTCCCACATATAGCAATAAGAACTACAAATACTATAAGTGGCTCATGGACATCTCCTATTGTATTGGATGAGTGGACTGATGGACCAGTTGGGATAGACTGTGATTACTGGTCTCCGACATCCTCTTATAAATGCTGGATTGCTTTCCCTGAGTCTCATGGATCACATCATATAAGGCTGTGTAGAGGATATATCAACCAGTATGGGAATTTTGTAAAGGAGACTTGCCATACTAATGAAAATTATCAATCAGGGAATACTCATATTGGAGTTACTGCCTATTCAAACTCAGTAGCACTGTTATATACAGGAATGGACAATCCAAGACACGTAAACAAGCTTGTTATAGATAGCAATTGGAACTGGTCAAATGAGGTATATGATGCAAGGAGTCCAACTGGTCCTGATATGAGCAATTATGGGAGACAGATACATGCAGGTTTTAATGAGTAAAATATTTAAAACCAAGAAGGAGGTTTTTATGAAGAAGTTTATTTTATTGTCATTTATTGTTGTAATTATGTTTGTAGCTTGCTCCGAAAGGAGTGATTTACCAGTACAAAAGGTACAAAGCCCAACATATACCGATCCTTATTCGCAAGATATGGTTATGCGTTTTCCGGTCGGTGGAGTGCTGGGATTCATTGCTAACTCAGACCTTATAGTATATGGAACAGCAGAATCTATTGTTGGACCTGTAAATTATGTAACATCAGATGCGATCAATGTTCAAAAGAGTGGTAAATTGATAAAGTTTAACATTGATGAAATACTGTACTTATCTAATAATCTAAAAGCAAAAATTAAAAATGGGAGTTACATTGACTGGGTTATTGATTGCCCCGAAGTAAATGGTATCAACTGTGGATATGAAGTACATAGTGGTGATAAGTACATACTATTTTTGAGGGAGGAATTTGTAAATAATAATAGTATCTTTATGACATTCAATCTTGCATATGGGAGGATATCTGATGCAACCCAGAGGGCAGGTACCCATCCGATTTTTGCAAACAAAACAGTATCAGAGATAAAACAGGAAGTTTTAGCAAATATCAATAAGGTTTACAGGATATCTGAGTTAGATGTGAGAAAATATGAATTCTCTATTGAGGACATAGAGAGATATGGATCAATTACAGGTATATGGAGGGACTATATAAAATGGGAGAATCTGCCAGATGCAGTAAAGAATGCTCTCAATGATGTATATGATGGAGTTATTGGATTCTGCCGAAAAAACACATCAGGACATTTTGAATTGAATGATATTGTGGGTGCAGAGGGTTATGTATATTTCAAAATAGAGTGGAAGTTCGACTATGATTCAAAAGGGTGTACGATATTTGCTATAAAAGACCTGCCAAGTGGAACAAAAGCAGTAGATGTTGAGTTTAGATAAGGACGATGTCTCAGGAGAGGAAGAGATTTCCTCTCCTGAGTTATTATTTTTCTACTTGTTATTCAAAAGAAAAAAATCTATGCTTATTCACTTGTCTTTACCTTTCTACCCATATCTTGAACGAAAGTCTCTAATGAAAAATGATAAATGAATATATACGAGATTTAAGAAAATATTTACTTATGGGTCGTATAATTTATAAAATCTGTAGAGTTCAAATATAAGCATATAGAGATATGAAAATGTTTTAGGATCTACAGGTTAAAAAAAGGGCATCAACTGAATGTTGGTGGAGTAGTGTAATCATTCAGTTACAGTTTGGAATCATTGTTGTTCATAAAATTTGTAGATTTTGGGATTTCCGCAAGTCAGGATATAAGTCCTGTTTTTATAAACAATTTTCACAACTTATCCATCTATCCATTTACTTCGTTAGTCCCCTCTCTATAGGAGAATAATTATAACACCCCTTCCTTTCAGTACACCCTTTTACCAGATGGGAATTTTAACTTACCCATTTCCCATTTATCCATTTACCCATTTATAAGCATTCCCACTTACCAATTCAAGGGAAACTCATTTCGTAAGGTTTATCTGAGGTTGAGATAGGGAGTTGCTGGATGAATCTGAATTACCCCCTCTCGAAAAGACAAGAAATATTAGTATGAGCAATAAAATAATTCCAGCTACAATTCCTATAATCAACTTCGAACTGACTCCTTGAGAATTCTGCTTTATAGCCGAGGCGGGTCTCCTATTCTTTTCCAAAACCGATTTATCTACATATATCGAACTCGATGCCTTCTTATCTGTCTCCTTTGGTTCTGACAAATCCTTTTCCATAACCCTACCCGCCGAAATATTGAATACCTGCACCTTGCTTTCGCTGATTTTCAAATCAATCTTAGGGCTCTCAGGCTCTGGAGTCTCACTCTTTTTTTCTTCGACCTTTTGAGGTTGATTGACCTTCCATTCGGTATTGAGATTTGCATCATCTATCGGGTTGTCACCCTCTACAGGAATATCAGCCTCCACCCCAATCTCGCCCTCTTTTGTAGAATCCCCCTCCGCGGTCTTCTTCAATACACCAATACTCGATAGACTCTTCTTGTCTTCTTTATCGCTCATTCATCAAATTAGTTGCAGGTACAAATGATTTTTCCATCCTGACCCGGCAGACAGGTATTACCACTCAATTTACAATTGGTATCTGTCAGGCACTGCTCGAGAGTTCTATTCCCCAGCAGATCGAGACAGCCATAGCATATCTTGACTGGAAACACATGTTTACTGGTTTTTACAGGAACTCCTCCGCGTGTCTCTCCTTCGAGAGAGAATTCAACAGAAATATCCATATAACTGGAAAGATCGAATGGGTAATTCGGTTCAGTATCAAACATCTCTCTTATCTTTTCCTTTGGGATCAAGGGTAACAACACTATCGCCCTACCGGGTGTCTTGTCATCACCTGCGGAGGGTATAATCGTCTCGGACACTTCCATTGTAAATGTACTCTTGTAATTGGCCGTAGTCACAACTGTATTCTTACTCGCCGAAACGGCTCTCAATGTAATAACAGCCTTTTTGATGATTACGAAATTCACATCTGTTCTCATTGGAAGGTCATCCATACTACCCGGCTTCTTCGTAACATCCTTGGTATTGAGCATCCTATTTTCGACCTGAACACCAGCTATATACCCATAGTTGTATCCCCAAGTCTCGAGCTTGTCGACCATCTCAGCATCCAGAATACCAAATGCCTGATATAGATCCTGCGGTTTATAGGTACAACTATCATCCGGCGGGATAATTCCCTGTATTGTAACATAATACTGGTCGGGTCCACAGGTTGATAGTGTCAGTAGCAATACAACGAAACCTAAAATATAAATATTCCTTTTCATATCATAATCCTCCTTCTTTATTAACCTTTCTGCTGCATAATGGCTTCTGCCCTGTTCACAATCCTTGGCGTAATGAATATCAGTAATTCAGTTCTTTCATCGGCATTCTTCTTCTTCTTGAACAACCAGCCAAGTACAGGGATATTTGAAAGCAGCGGAACTTTTGTAAACTCCTCGGTCTGTCTTCTGGTATAGATACCACCTATTACCGTTGTATCACCATCCTTCACAAGTACCTGAGTAAATGCCTCTTTCTTCAATATGGTCGGGTCGCCCTGAGCACCCGTACG
>Ga0272448_1009295_pt1 | contig 10072 bp, 8 predicted proteins | sample YNPCB0191_FD_202220 | JGI IMG/M metagenome (GOLD analysis project Ga0272448, IMG submission 202220) | Hot spring sediment microbial communities from Yellowstone National Park, WY, United States - YNP-CB-019-1 | ecosystem: Environmental > Aquatic > Thermal springs > Hot (42-90C) > Sediment... | reverse complement strand
GCCGAGATGGTCGTTTTCCAGCAAAGCCTTGGCCGGCCAATCGGCCACCGCACGCGGCAAAGTCTCTACCAGGTCCAGATACCGCTGTTGATACACCGCAGCTTCCGCTTGACTGACACAAGCTTCGCCAAGCAAATCCACACTAAAGGCCACGCCCTCGTCCCATTGCTTTCGCAACGTGGGCAAAGCGGCGGAAGCATCCTCGCCGGCGATGAAGTTTCGGGCCATAGCCGTGATTTGGCTGGAAATAGTTTTGGCCATCAGCCCTTTCGCCAACCCCCCGGCCTTCAAGCCCAATTCCATCCCCGGCGGCAAGGTTACGCCCGGCTGGCCGAGATAATCCAACAGGTAGTCATGCACCTGCGCCGGCGTGCGCAGCATGGGATACACATCGATAAAGCGAAACAGTTGGATCTTGAAACCCGGGTCCTTCATCGCCCAGTTCATCAACTGGTCGGACCAAAACCGGGTGGAAAAAAAGCCCGTCCGATGTTCACGGGCGGAAGCCAGAATCTCGCGTCCGATCTCTACTATCCGCCGCTCCAGGTCCGTGGAAATCGCAGAACTAGAAGGTTGAATACTTGAAGCTTTCTGTTTATCGCGCTTAAGCCAAGCCATGATGAAAAACCCTTTGATAAAATCTTTGCCGGCGTCGCCGGCAAGAAACAACTATGCAACATATATGCCGTTCGTATGGTTCCGGCCGTATCACATCCTGGACCGTCCGAAACACACTAAACACATATCATCGCTTTGCGGTCGGACGCCGACAAAACGTTTTACATCCTCCAGAACGCGCCGGCCCAGCGCAGGAACGGCGTCTGTGTTGCCGTTTAACAGCTTGAGTAGCTGCTGGAAGCCGTATAGCTCGTCTTGAGCATTCATCGCTTCGGTAATCCCATCCGTATAAAGCAGCAAAGCCTCGCCGGGTTCCAGCAGGGTCGAGATCGCCGTATAGTCCACCACCGCTTCCACGCCCAACGGAAGATTGCTCTCCTTCTCGGCCAAAGGCAAGACTTCGCCGGCGGCGCGCCGCCGGAGCGGCGGCAAATGTCCCGCGTTGACCAGCGTAACCTCATGTCGTCGCGGATCGAGTACCGCCAGGAGCATAGTGATGAAGCGATCTTCCCACACGTCCTGGCAAAAATCACGGTTCAAGCGAGCCACGGCTTGCGCCGGGTCGGGTTCGCTGGCTAAACAGTATCGCGTCTCGGCCGAAAGTTTGGCCATCAGCAAGGAAGCGGAGATGCCCTTGCCGGAGACATCGGCCACGAGCACCGCCAGCCGACCGCCGGGAAGCTCGATGTAGTCGTAATAATCTCCCCCCAACTGGTTGGCCGGTTCGTAAAAATCGAAAAACTCATATTCCGGAATGCGCGGGGCGGCCGCCGGCAGAAATCCCCGTTGCACCTCGTGCGCCACGGCCAATTCGCGCCGCAAGGCCTGGTCCTGAAGCACGGCCTCGTGAAGCTGAGCGTTTTCCACCGCTACGGCCGCCTGACAGGCCACGCTCGCCAACAGGTCCAAATCCTCCTGTTGAAAATGATTCGTCGGATTAAGCGTATCCAGTTGAATCACTCCTAAAGCCTGGCCGTCGCGCGTCACCAACGGCGCGCACATCATCGAGCGAATCTGAAAATCGGCAATGCTCTGCGCTCGGTCGAAACGTGTATCGGCGGCAGCATCCGCAGAGAGAATAGCCTCCTTTGTCGCAAGCACGCTCTGCATGATCGTACGACTGACGCGCGGCGAACGTAGATCATCGCAGCTCCGACATTTTACCGCCTTCGGCACCAAGCGTCCGGTGCGCGCATCCTGCAAAACGATTAGTCCCCAGTCGGCTTGCTCGAAGATGACAAACAGGCTGTCGAGAATCGAGGACAAAACTTCGGCCAGCCCCACGGCTTTGCTCAAACTCTGGCTGATTTCCAAAAGGGCTTTCAGCTTGGCCTCGGCGTTTGTTTCCAGCCGCAAACTGTTGACGCCTTCGGCAACGGTCAGCTTCGACATGACGGTCGAACCGCCTACCGGTTGCTCGTCGTCCAGCAGCAGCGGCGCCGCCCTGGGCAATTTGTCAGTCGTCGAGGCCGGTTCTTTAGGCGGGTAGGTGTGAAAAAAAACAAACGTCAGCTCGCAAATCCCCAACCGGTCCCCATCCGTCAGTGGTTGCCGTTCGGAGATCGGCTTGCCGTTGAGGAGCGTGCCATTACGGCTTTGCAAATCTTCGACAAAATAACGGCCGCCGAAATTAAGTATCCGCGCATGTCGGCGGCTGACCGAGGCGGAATCAAGGACAATATCACAGGCAGGATGCCGTCCGAGAACTATCGATTCTCCTTCCAGTGGGAGCAACTTGCCCGGTGTGGAACCTTGAACGGCTTGCAGAACAGCCATGCGTAAACCTGCTTCCTCCTCCGCCGAAGTGTTAAACGGCAGGCACCTTAGATTTTAAGGCCCCTCAGGCCGAAACGTCAACCGACCCCGAGAAAAAACGGTTTTTCGCTTAGCTGCTCAGCCGGCCGTAATAGGCTAATTCAAACGCCAGAGCCGTCGCCATCGTGGCTACGTCGAGCAACTTTTTGCGCTCTTCACGCCGATACAGTTTCAACCGCAACGCGCCTGCACGGTCCTCCAGCTTCTGAAGTATTGCTTCCGCCTCGTCTTCTTCCAACGCTGACCACTGCCGCAAACTCCGCAGCAATAGAGCATGGTGCTTCCTCAGCAAATCGCGGGCGGAAATCACCGAATTACCGCTAATCCGCGGAAACACCTGCCGCAACCGATTATCCACAAACCCGCGCGCCGCGGCACGATAGCGCTCGGCCCGCTGGCCGTAGTGCTCTGCCAGCAACAAGGTCATCTCCGAAACCGGATTGAGCAACTTGCCGCCCTGACGAAGCGGCGGTTGACACCGAATGCGCCGCATCAGAGCGTCCACATACTTGAGCTTTCGTAACGCAGGCCAAAACTGATACCGCCGCCGCCACGCCGAGCGCGGCGTCACCCATACGGCAAACGTCTCGGCGAAATCTTCATCGGGATGTTTCTGGGCATAGGTGCGACCATGAGAGGTGGAATACAGGTGCCGCACAAACTCCCGGCTCGATGGTTGTGCCGGAAACGTCTCCCGGTAAGGTTTGGTAAAAGGGCCGAACACTTCCGCCCATTCCGTATCTTTCCAAAGCCGATACGCATAACAGACGGCATGGCCCGCTTCGTGCCTCAAAAACATCATCGCCGTCTGCTCGTCTTCGACTTCACCGGTCTGCTCCTGCTCGATGCGCACCAGCCGTTTGTCAGCCAGATAAAAGGGAATCCCGATAATCGGCACCCGATCAGGACAACCCCAACCGTCGGTCAAATAAAAGACAGGGCGGAACATCAAGCCCTTTGCCGAAAACTCGCGGAGCAACTGTTGCACCAGCACTTCCACCGGCGAACCTTCGATCCGCAAGCCCAGGTCGCAAATGCGCGTGTGCAACAACTCGCAGCGCACGGTTTCCCAACTGTTAAACGGGGTTGCTATCTTTCCGGTAGGCATAGTCGAAATTTTACGAGCAAGCACAGAGCAGCACAATATAACCCGTCGCTGGAGTTTCTATCCATTCCGCCGAGGGAATGCAAACGCCTCGCGCATAATCTAACTCGTTAGATGGCATTAGGTTGCGCCGAATATGCTGTTCCTCTTGGCGTGTTTGCCGAAAGCGATATAATGGCCATATTGTTGACTTGCTGCTACGCCGTGGACGGATGACGATTCCGGAGCAGCATATCCTTGAAAAGAATGCGTGATATGGGAAATTTTTTAGCGGTGGAAGCGATTGCATTCGCCCGAAGAAGGACAAGAACTTAAGCTTTTACCACCAGGTTATTAGAACAATTCAGCAATTTTCCATTCCGGCCTCCTTAGCTCAATTGGTCAGAGCATCTGACTCTTAATCAGAGGGTTGTAGGTTCGAGTCCTACAGGAGGCACATGAGAAAAGCCTGAGTCGGCAGCTTGCCCGTCAGGCTTTTTTGTTGGATGAAAATCGTTCTCGGCTTCGTCTTCCAAGCCACCTCATCATCTCCGCGCGCCATTCAGAATCTATACCCAATTAGCGGGGGTTGAAGTTCGGTGGTGGCTTTGCTATGCTTCCGGCCATTATCTGGAAAAGTTTTTGCAGGATGCCTAGATTAACAACCCAAGATAGACGTTCCTTGCAAAAGTTCGTGAGCGAGTTCTTTACGGCTGCTTCTTAAAGGGCGGCCGCCCACCAAGTATTTCCCACCATTCGCGGAGGTATTTCCATGTGCCAGTGTAGGGTGTTTTGTGGTGTTTTATCGTTACTTATCATTTCGGTTTTTGCTGACAGGATTGGGGCTACTTCGTTGAAGCCCTTACCGGTGTTAAGAGAACAAAGAACCAGTGAGAATAAGGCGCCGACGATAGAACTCCGCGAAATCAATGGAGTTTTATTGCTGCCCATCGAGGCAAATGTGATTTCCTACACCAACATGGAGCGTGAACGACACGGCTTGCCGCCCCTGGAAGTGGATAAAGAGCTGATGAGCACGGCCCGCGAGCATGCCTCGTGGATGACACGCACGCGCCGCTTTATGCACACACGACGAGCCGTAGCGGAAAATATCGCATTGGGTCAGCCGCACAGCCATGCTGTTGTGCGTGCCTGGATGAACTCCTCCGGTCATCGGGCGAACATTCTCAACCCCCATCATCGTCGAATCGGCGTTGGGGCCTTTCGCACAGAACAGGGCACGATCTACTGGTGCCAGCAATTCCGCCGCTAAGGCTTACGATATTCCCTTCCAGGCAGTCTCTGAATGAGTGAACTATATCCGGCGGGTTGGCGCAGGAGCGATTCCAGACTAAGCTTTTGCTCCGGCTGAAGTTTTTTTCCAGTGAACAGTTGCGCATCATTTCGAGCTATTGCCAAGGGAAGCAAAATGCTAAACCTCGAAAAGAGCCGTCAAGCTTTTGCCAGGGCCGTGCAGCTTATGCCCGGCGGCGTCAACAGTCCGGCACGCGCCTTCGGCGGCGTCGGTGGAGAACCGATTTTTTTTGCATCCGGCCGAGGGCCCTGGCTCTACGATATTGACGGTAATCGCTATTTGGATTACGTCGGTTCGTGGGGACCGCTTATTCTCGGACATTGTCACCCTGCGGTCGTCGAGGCCGTGAAGGCCGCCGTGGAGCGCGGCACGAGCTTTGGTGCTCCTACGCCGGCGGAAAACGAACTGGCCGAATTGATCATCGCTGCTTTTCCTTCTATAGAAAAGCTCCGGTTGGTCAATTCGGGTACTGAGGCGGCGATGAGCGCGGTGCGACTCGCTCGCGGCTATACCAGCCGCCCTTTAGTGGTCAAGTTTGCCGGCAACTATCACGGTCATGTGGATAGCCTGCTCGTTTCGGCAGGCAGTTCGGCGACGACACTCGGCGTGCCTGACTCAGCCGGTGTAACTGCGGCGACAGCCGGCGAAACGCTGGTCCTGCCGTATAACGACGCGGACGCCGCGGCCACGGCTTTTGCCCAACATAGTCCGCGAATCGCCGCCGTAATCGTGGAACCGGTGGCAGGAAATATGGGCTGTGTTCCAGGAAAGCACAAGTTCCTGGCCACACTGCGACAGCTTACTGAGAAGCACTGCGCACTGCTTATCTTCGACGAAGTGATGAGCGGGTTCCGGGCCTGCTACGGTGGGGCGCAATCGGTATTTGGCATCACGCCGGATTTGACTATTCTCGGAAAAATCATCGGCGGTGGACTGCCGGTTGGAGCTTATGGGGGTCGGGCGGAAATTATGAATTATGTGGCGCCGAGCGGCAGGGTGTTTCAGGCCGGTACTCTCAGCGGCAACCCCGTGGCCACGGCCGCCGGCATTGCTACGCTGAAGCTCCTTCGAGAAGAGGGCTTTTATAGCAGGCTGAAGCAACTTTCCGCACGCCTGGCTACCGGTTTGGAAGCTGCCACACGTGAAGTCGGCCTGCCGGCCCAGCTCAATCGCTTCGGCTCGATGATGACACTGTTTTTCTCGGCTGCGACTATCTCTGATTGGGCCTCGGCCAAGAGTTGCGACTGCAAGCGGTATGCCAGGTTCTTTTGGGCGATGCTCCAGCGAGGAATCTATTTGCCATGCAGTCAGTTTGAATCGCTCTTTGTCTCCGCCGCACATTGCGAAGCGGACATCGATGCCACGATTACGGCGGCCAAAGAGTCCCTGGCCGAAATCGCCGCTTAAAGCCCACGGCGGTTTTTCGGAAGAATTACGGTGAAGTACGTTTCTTCCTGCGAGAGCGTTTTCTTTCGGGTTCGGGAATAATCAGCGGCGGCCGCGCGGCTTTCGCCCGCATCCAGTTTATCGCCCGCGCCACCGCTCGCTGTCTGGCCAGATACTGCTCAAAAGTCAGTTTGCCGGGAAAGTCGAGAAATATGAGTCCAACTAAGATGGTGAGAATGCCCTGGCCGGGCAGGACAAGCATGGCAATACCGGCAAGCACCAAGATCGCACCACAAAGGTTTTTAAGTATCATCAGGGAGTAGCGCCAAATTGGCCGGCTGAGGTGCCAGCGATCAATTTGCCGGCGATGCAGAAAATAATCTGCCGGAATGCGCACCACGAACCAGGGCAGGGCAACGAGGCTGCCGATGAAAAGCACTGCCGAAAGGCCGAACAGCCACCCTAACAGCATCTTGTTACTTTGCAGCCAGGCGATCATATTGTGCATCGTGAAGGCGAAAAGGGGTGTCTGGAGCGCAGAAAACCTAACTGCCTGGTGGCGTACTTTTCCGCTGCTCGGCCAGCATGGGGCGCAATTCCTCGACGAAGTCGCGTACGTCCTTGAACTGTCGATAAACACTGGCGAAGCGGACATAAGCCACCTCGTCCAGTTCCCGCAAGTGTTGCATAACCACTTCGCCCACCTTGCGGCTCTCCACTTCGGCATCGAGGTTTGCTTCCAGGGCGTTTTCTACAGCCGTAACGACCGCCTCGATTTGTTCGTCGCTTATCGGCCGCTTCCAACAGGCCTTTTCTAAGCCCCGTTTAATTTTCGTGCGGTCGAACGGTTCTCGTGAACCATCCTTTTTGATGACCTTTAATGTTGTGGCCTCGATTCGTTCATAGGTTGTAAAACGCCGGTTGCAACCCAGACATTCGCGCCGCCGCCGAATCGTAGAACCATCCTGGCTGGCACGTGAATCCAGCACGCGATCGTTATCTGTGGAGCAAAAAGGACATTTCATTTTCTGCTGCAAGCCCTCATTTGCGTTCTTTATACAATACCGGCAAAAAGAAAAAAGAGGGCAGAAATGGAAATACGGTAGAATTTCTTCCCTCGTGGAAATCCAGCTTTGCTTCCTAAAGATCAATCACCTTCCAAGCCTGGCGGTTTAATTATTAAATCATTTTTCTCTCGCAATAACCCTGCTTGGCAAGTTTCCATAACATACGACAATAAGGGGCTTCTAACTCAACTACCGAAAACTCCGCTTACCGATTATTGACGAAAGACTTTCTCCAGCGTAAACTGATTTTCGCTTTAGGGTAAGGCTGGTCAATTTGTGGGAGGAATTTTTGATACCCAAGGTGAAACCTGACCTTACTGACTTGACTCGCGTAAGCAAGCGGGAGTAACTCAGGGGTAGAGTGCTAGCTTCCCAAGCTGGACGTCGCGGGTTCGAATCCCGTCTCCCGCTCTGTTGTCGCTTTGGATGAGGTGTCGGAAGACGATGTAAGTTGAGAATCAAGTCTTCGAAAAGCTGGTGTCCGGCTTAAAAGAGTTTTTGGTAAATAACTCCCTGTAATAGGGAAATAGTTGCAGGGGCTGAGTGACATAAGTTTTTGGCCTGCAAGAACTTATACATGCTTGTTTGCCGGAGTGGCGGAATGGCAGACGCGCTGGACTCAAAATCCAGTGGCCTTCGGGCCGTGAGGGTTCAACTCCCTCCTCCGGTACTTGACTTATCTGGGCTTCTGCTCTGAAAGAGCAGGCGTTCTTGGTTCCTTCCCTATTGGGAAGCCCTAGATTTCTGGGCGTTGTACAGATTCGAGGGTCGCTATCTTGCGCTGACTACCTCGTTTGTGTTTTTTCACCGTCTAGTTGGATTGGTTGCGCAAGTGTAGTAGAAATAGGCAGTTAGGAAAACAATACTCGTATTGACAGGGGAGGAAAGATGGCTATAATTAGCCCAGTTGGCAAATTCGGTAATGTTGGCAGGACCGGATAAGCCTACCAATTGCGTAGAGCGTGTGGAGTATGTGAGTTTGCGCTAACCGCGAACTCAGGGCGAAATCCAAGGCCAGGTTTTCAAGGATGGTGGAAGGATTATGAAAACTGTTTTTACTACTGGCGAAGCAGCCAAAATCTGCAAGGTTTCCCAGCAGACTATCATTCGCTGTTTCGATTCCGGCCAATTGAAGGGTTTTCGCGTCCCTGGCAGTCGCTTCCGGCGCATCCCCCGTGAACAGCTTTACATCTTTATGCGGGAGAATGGGATTCCTACTGATGCCCTGGAAAGCGGAAAACGCAAGGTGCTGATCGTGGACGACGACGAAGAGTTGGTCGAACTGATCAGCGACGCTTTGGAACGCGATGGGCGGTTCGAGATTCGCACCGCAAACAACGGCTTTGACGCCGGAATGCTGGTCAAAGAGTATCGTCCGGACCTCATCGTGCTGGACATCATGCTTCCGGACATCAACGGCAAGGAAGTTTGCCAGCGTGTCCGCAGCGATAAGAGCATGAACGAGGTACGCATCATTTGCATCTCCGGCATGGTCGAGGACGACAAGATCAACGAGCTGAAGGCCGCAGGCGCCAACGATTTCTTGCACAAACCTTTCGAGGTCGAACGCCTCATCGAACGGATGTGTCAACATCTGGACCTCGAAGTTACCGCCGGTGCGTAAGTCGCGGAAATCAAGGCCCCCGTTTGATGCCTGAAGCAGTCGCCGCCCGAAACTTGAGCGAGCGGGGTGGAAGTAGAGAACGTTGCAGGCAAAGAAAAGTGCGCAATAATGGGCGGCACATTCTCAAGCCATGATGCGCGTGATTCCCGCGCCGGTTTAGATGCTGAAGCGCTTCGAGTTTTGGAAAAAGAAAAGCTGGAAGCGTTGGCCGAGTTTGCTGCCGGCGCCGCCCATGAAATCAACAACCCTCTGACGGTCATTTCCGGCCGTGCCCAGTTGCTTGCCCGTGACGAGCGCGATCCTGAGCGGCGGCGGGCGTTGGCGCTGATCGTTGCTCAAGCCTCGCGCATCCACGAGATGATTGCGGACTTGATGCTTTTTGCACGTCCCCCGCAGCCGGAACTGAAAAGCATCGATCTCACAGCGTTGGTGGCTGAGGTAACGGCGGAGTTTGCGCCTCGTTGCGCTCAGCAAGGGACGGAACTTTGCCGAACCGGACTCCACGAGCCTCTATATGTCGCGGCCGACGCCGTGCAGCTTCGGGCGGCATTGCAAGCCGTCTGTCGGAACTCTCTGGAGGCTTTGCAGAGCGGCGGCCATATTGAAATTGACCTCGATAAAGTAACATTGCCTTTCTCCTCTGCGGACCGGTCAAAAAGCCTTTGCGGATGGTCTGCCGACATTGGTAATCAAGGACGCACCCCCCCAGTGAACAATTCCGATACATGGTCCGCCGGCTTTGCACGCATTTTAGTACGGGACGACGGCCCTGGCATTTCGCCGGAAGAGCGACGGCATATTTTTGATCCCTTCTATTCCGCCCGACAAGCCGGTCGTGGGCTGGGCATGGGTTTGGCCAAGGCTTGGCGCATTCTTGCCAATCACGGGGGATGGATCGAAGTTGAAAGCCGGCCCGGTAAAGGCGCCGCCTTTGCTCTGCTGCTGCCTTTGCCCGACTCCCACTCCTAATTTTTTGCGGAAAACCCCAAGATTTCAGGCTTTTTTGCTCTCGCAGGGCTTTGTGGCGGTTCGCTTCAGCCGCCTACCTGGAGGAGTAGTTTTATAACTTTTTTCAGTTCTTTCGGTGAATTCGGCGGCGAAGCGTTAATTATTATAAGAGGTAGCAATACCTTTTCCGCATGTTTTACGCGAGGCCGTTATGA
>Ga0272448_1009294_pt1 | contig 10072 bp, 4 predicted proteins | sample YNPCB0191_FD_202220 | JGI IMG/M metagenome (GOLD analysis project Ga0272448, IMG submission 202220) | Hot spring sediment microbial communities from Yellowstone National Park, WY, United States - YNP-CB-019-1 | ecosystem: Environmental > Aquatic > Thermal springs > Hot (42-90C) > Sediment... | reverse complement strand
GGGCGAGGTTCTCCCTGAGGAGTGCGTTGACTCTCCGGAGCTCTAAGAGTTCCGCGGCGAGCTTGGCTGGTCTGGTCTGGCTCGTTCATGCTCATTATCGGCGACATTCGCCGAGGAATCACCGAAAGTGACGATTTCTGGTGGGACGGTGTCCGACCGGAGGGAGGAGGGACTTCGACCAACTGGCTCGAAACGCCTTCAAGAACGCCGCTGTCAAGCGCTTGATTCGGGGGGGAAATGCTATCAGCATGAGTTGCGCAAGGTTTGCGCAAAAACTAACCTGTTACGAAACTAACCTCTTACTGCGGAGGCAGTGCTATGAGCAGACGGGCAAGACCTGTCGTTCTGATAGTTGCGATTGTGTCCTGGGCAGTCCTGGCGGGGGAGGAGTTTGTGTCCGTGGGGGATTTCTCGAAGAGCGAGGACGGATGGGGCCTGTCTCTTGGGGAGGAGTTCCCGGGTGCGACCGGAAGTCTCGCGCGGGATGAAGCATGCCGAAGGGAGGGCGCCGCCTCCCTCAGACTTCAGGGCGACTTCTCCAGGGGTGGCAACTACGTGGCGGCGGAGAAGAGCCTCCCAGCCGTGGATGCCGTCGAGTTCGTCTTCTGGGTCAAGACGTCGGATGTGCGTAGGCTCAACTTGCGCCTCGTGGACGCAACCGGGCAATGCCACCAGCGCGTTGGACTCCCCCTGGCCGGCACGGCGGGCTGGCAGAAGCTTAGCGTGCGCGTCCAGGATGTCTGTGGGGGCGAGCACTGGGGCGGCGCGAACGACGGGAAATGGCACGCGCCGGTGAAGTTGCTCGCCATACTGCTTGACAGGGGTGCTCTTGCGGAGTCCAACAAGCTCGCCGGCACGGTCTGGCTCAATGGCATCGGCGCTCGCCTGCGCGGGAAGGCTCCGCAGCAGCGAACGCTCCCGGGATTCGAGCAGGAGATTGTGCTCGACGACTTCGAGGCCGACTCGGAGGCGTGGGGCTATGTCGGCGGCTCGGAGTTCCCCGGTGCTCAGGGCGCACTGGCACGTGACACCGGCGCCGCGAAGGAGGGTAAAGCCTCGCTGAAGCTGCACGGCGACTTCAGCAGGGGCGGCGTCTATGTCGCCATGTCACGGAACCTCTCCGCCCTGCACCTCCGCGATCTCAAGGAGCTCCACACGTGGATTCGCGCGGAGAACGTCGGGGCGATCACGCTCCGCGTGACTGACGGCACAGGCCAATGCCACCAGAAGAAGGGGATCGCACTCGCAGATACGAACGACTGGCAGGAGTTGAAGCTCCGTGTCGCGGACATCGTCGGCGGCGAGCACTGGGGCGGCGCGAACGACGCAAAGTGGCACGCGCCCGCCATCGAATTCTCGCTGATCATTGACAAGGGCAACCTTGTGCGGAAGGACCGGCTGGACGCGAACCTGTGGCTCGACGACGTCCGTGCGCTCGTCCTCCTGCCGGGCGTGAATATCCGGCAGGAGAAGCTCGGCAACGTGTTCCTCGAGTCGGAGACGCCGCTATTCCACATCGTCACGCCCGCAGCCATTGACACGATCGTCTGGGCGGCTCGGGACTTCCGCGATGTCGAGATCGCGAAGGGCGAGCAGACCGCAAAGGGCGACACTCCGCTGAGCCTGAAGCTCGGCAAACGCGGCTACTTCGTGCTCAATGTGACTGCCCGGAAGGCCGGCACCGATGTTGACGCCGCCGCAACGCCGTTCGCAGTCCTTGCCGACCTTCCCGCGCAGACGACGACTTCGCCCTTCGGCGTCTGCACACACTTCGGTCAGTGGTGGAGCACCGAGATCATCCCGCTGATCGTGAAGGCCGGCTTCACTGACATACGGGACGAAGTCTACTGGGGCGACGTCGAGCGCGACAAGGGCGTCTTCTCGTTTGACGAGAAGCACGAGACGTACATGAAGCGGCTCGCGGAAGCCCGTCTCTCGCCGCTCGTCGCTCTGGCCTACGGCAACCGCCACTACGACGGCGGCAATGCCCCTCATTCGGCCGAGGGGTTCGACGGCTTCGCTCGCTATGCCTCCGAGATCGTCAAGCACTACGGCTCCGTCCGGCAGGTCGAGGTGTGGAACGAGTGGAACAGCCCAGGCTTTTGCCCCGGTCCGGCGGACACCAAGGCGGGCGTTTACCTGGAGCTACTCAAGCGAACGACGGCGGCAGTGAAGCGAGCACGCCCGGACGTTCGCGTCGTCGGCTGCTCCACCACGGGGCTGTGGTGGGGCGGCTGGACGTGGCTGGACAGGTTCCTTGCACTCGGCGACACGCTCAACCACATGGACGCCATCTCGATCCATCCCTACTACTGCGAGCGAGATCCCGGATACCTGCCGGAGACATGCAGCCGGCTCAACGACATGATGAAGAAGACGAACGCCGGGGCGATGCGGCCGATCTGGGTGACAGAAGTCGGCTGGCCCGTGAATGCCCTGACGGGACCGCCGGACCTTCCGGACCAGACCTATTCCGACGAGGCCGTGCGCGCGGCCGAGGCATTGCAGGCCGTGTATTTGGTCCAGACCTATGTCTCGCTGGTCGCGTCCGGCGTGGAGAAGGTTTATTGGTATGACTTCATGAACGACGGCCTTGATCGCAGGAACGGGGAGCACAACTTCGGCATGATCCGACATCCGGGCGACCTGCGAGGGGCCTACACGCCGAAGCCGGCGTACGTCGCCTGCGGGGTGATGGCGCGGGAGCTTGCCGGCGCCAGGTTCGCCCGACAAGAGGAGACCGCTGAGTCCGTGCGGAGTTACATCTTCCAGAAGGGAGGCGGCGAGGTCCGGATCGCCTGGGCGATCCGGCCGGTCTGTCTGGCCGTCAGGGCGACCGGCACATTCACGGCGCGAGCTCTTATGGGCGAGACCCGTGAGGTTGCCGCCGCGAACGGCGAGTGCGACCTGATCGTCCCGGTCGGTGAGCCGGTGTACCTGTCAGGGCCGGTGACGAAGGTTGACGCAGGCCTCACCATCGCCATTCCCTCTGTCGTTCGAGTCGCCGTCGGCGAGGAGATCGTCATCCCCTACGAGCTTCAGAACTCCTTCTCGTTTGCCGTCCCCGGCTGCCTGACTGTGGACGGGAAGGAACACCCGTTCCAGGCGGAGAAGAGCGTGAAAGCGAAGTACGCGGTTGTCCTGCCTGCGGCGGCAGAGGAGGAGGTTAAGAAGCTCTCCTGTCGCATTGCCGTCAAAGGCATCCCGCTCGCCACGCAAACGGTCGAGGTCTGGATCGAGAACGCTGTCTGCGTGAAGGTCCCGCCTCATGTAGCCTGCCCCGCGGCCTTCGACCCGGCTGGCAACTCGACCGTGGCGCTTAGCGTCGAGAACATATCGGCCAGGAGCGAGTACCGCAGCACGACGCTCAAGCTGGAACTCGGCGACATCAAGAAGGAGACGCCCTGCCGTTGGCCGCTTCGTCCGTCCGCCGTCCAGCCCGTGACGATGCCGGATATCCCGCTCGAACCATACGCACCGTACCCCTTGAGGATCGAGCTCGATCTCGCGGAAGGGCGGCCGTGTCTCTATCTTGGCAGCATCTCCTACAACCCATGTGTGAAGCGGACGGTCGCTCCTGCCGGGAAGCCCGACGAGGTCGCCGGCGGCAACCGATGGGCCGACCTCCCCGCCATTGACCTCCCCAGGCACGGTCGCGTGAAAATGACAGGCTACGGCGGCCCGGCCGATCTCGGCGGCACCGTCCAGATCGCATGGGACGACGAGCACTTCTACCTATCGGCACGGATCGTTGACGACGTATTTGCGCAGCCTTTCGAGGACGAGAAGGTCTGGCAGGGAGACAGCATCCAGTTCGCCGTCTCGGAGCGGCCGCCGTGGGAATGCGGCCACGGCTCCGGTTGCACGTACTACGAGGTCGGTCTCGCCCTGACCGGCGACGGCCCCGAGGTGTACCTCTGGAACGGAGCACGCGGAGAGAAGCCGGGCAAGGCGAACGGAGCGGCCTGCCAGATCGTCCGGCAGGGACAAACGACTCTATACGAGGCAGCGATTGCCCTCAAGAGCCTGCCGCTCTTCGACCCGAAGGCCAAGACCTTCGGCCTGTCGCTCCTCGTCAACGACAATGACGGCAAGGGACGTAAGGGCTGGATCGAATGGGGATCGGGGATAGGGCAGGGCAAGAATCCGGCTCTCTTCAATCCGTGCTGCCTGGTGGGGAGGTAGCACCCAGCTACCGGCGCCGAGCTTGCGGTCCCCTGCCGTTTCCACATACCTGTTGCGCACGCTTATGATACCGTTGTGGCGCGACCAACCATCCAGGAACACTCGCGTGCAACTCAGGTGAGGGCTAGAGTAGACGTGGTCGTCTGCGGCGGCAGCCTCGGCGGAGTTTCCGCGGCCGTGGCAGCCGCACGGGCCGGGGCGTCCGGGGGTTGGGATGCGAGACGCGGGGCCATCGCCCTCGCGGTACTGGGCGGCCTGGTCTCGGTTGCCAGCCAGTGCCGAAGGCACTGATGCTGGATCTTCCGACGCCTGCTCCGAGTCGAGGCAATCGCGTCCCGGCTACACGCAGCCCTCTCTTTGGGATAGCCCCGGAAGCTCCGAGGCCGGGCAATGATCAAGCCGGCCCCCCATGCGAGAGTGTTCGGGCACCCCGGAGGACGGGGTCGCGTCGCACCCGCGCAGCGGTTGGACAGGCCGGGCAGAACCCGTAGAATCCGGGTAGGAGAGGAAGGAAGGCCGGTCATGAAGGCACTGCTTGTCCTTGTTGGCGTCCTCGGCGCCGCTGTCGTCCCCGCCGGCCACGCGGCCGATGAGCCGTCGGGACGCAAGGGTGCGCCGACGGGATACTCAAGGATGTGGACCGGGGCGATGCTTGCGGAGCAGAAGGGCTGGACGCGAGTTTCCGATGATCCGAATGCTTGGCCCGGACTCGCGACCGAGCTGTCCGCCGAACCGGAGGCCCGCGAAACCCGATCGTACATATTGACCATCGAGCCGGCGGCTCCGCCCGGGAGGTACTCGATTCTCGTCTATGTCGCGCGCGGTGCGGGCGCGGCGAAGACGTGCTGGGTCTCCGCGAAGTTCGGCGACCTGGCCGCCGAGCCGACCGGGTTCGAGGGCGCCGCCTGGGTTCGCGTCTGGGATGCCGCGACGCAGGAGCCGGCCGCCCGACTTGCTCTGACCTTCCGGGCCGTCCCGCCGTCGGAGATCGAGAAGGGCGAAGCCGACGAGGCGGACATGATCGAGACCGTCGCCCCCGAACCGAAGGACGACGCGGCGGCAATGACGCTCACGCCGAAGCAGACCATTCTCTTCCAGGGTGCCTATGTCACCTCGCGTACGGACGAGGTGGTGACCGGCCTCGGTCTGGTCGAGACGAATCGCCCGACGCTCGTCGCGCCCGCCGTCGAGCGCGCGGGCAACTATCTGGAGAACTCGAGCTTCGAGGCCGGCCGCTCGCACGGCTGGGGGGCGAATTTCGGGGCGTCGCCGCCGCTCTGGTGGCTCGATATGTGGGACGAGACGACCGGCTACGACGGCGGCTGCTCGCTTTGCGCGGCTGTGCCAAAGGGCGGCTTCCGCGTGATCGAGAGCAAGTTCTACTCGCTTCCTGCCGACCGGAAGTACACGCTATCCCTCTGGGCGAAGGCGGAGAAGCCGGCGCAGATTCGGCTTGCCCTCGTGGGATGCCCCGCGAAAGCGGAGGAGCCGGAGGGGCCGACATGGTTCGCGTCGCAAAGCCCTGTCGAGACCGAATGGAGTCGCGTCCGCGCGTCGGGCCAGGTCGGCCGATGCCCCGGCCAGTATTGCTCCGTCTCGGTCACGCTCTCGGCTCCGACCGAGAGCTCGAAGGTATGGATTGACGCTGTCCAGTTGGAGGAAGGCAGCCTGACAGACTACAGGCCCCGCGAGCCGGTCGAAGTCGGCACGATCGCCGATGTCCCCGGCCACATCCTCTTCGAGGGCGAGCCAAGCCCCGTACGGCTCGCACTCTACGCACCGACAAAGCCACCCAAGCCCGTCGACGTCCTGAGCCGCCTCATTGACTACAAAAACCGCGAGGTCTGGTCGAAGAGGACGACCGCGACTTTCTCCGACAAAGCCCGCGTCGTCATGCCGCTCGACCTTCCGACAAACAGGAGCGGTATCTTCCGACTGCTCAACTCCGTGGACGGCTCGGACACCCTCGACGAGCAAAGCCTCTCCGTCCTGCCGCGGCCAAAGGCGCTCGGAAGGCTCGATCCGACGGCGACGCTCGGCGCCGACGGCTGCCCCACGAAGGAGACCGTGCCGATCTTCAAGCGGGCGAACTTCAACTGGGTCCTCAGCAAGCACTGGGGCCGCTGGCCGATAGTCGAGCCGGAGCAGGGCAAGCTCATCTTCTTCGGCGACGAGGGGGTGAAGATCGCCAGGGACGCCGGCCTCGGCGTCGTCATCCAGACGCTCGCCGTCCAGTGGGGCGGGCCCGAGTGGATTCGACCCCACGCCAAACCGAGCAAGGGCCCCAAGGACAACTCCGCCCCATGGCCCAAAGAGGACCGCGACCTGTACTGCCGCGCCTACGGCGACTACGTCTACCGGCTCGTGGATCACTACAAACCCTGGGTCAAGCACTGGGAGATTGACAACGAACCCGGCTACCAGGTGACTCCCGAGGAGTATCGCGAGATCCTCGAAGCTGCCCACGCGGCCGCGAAAAAGGCCGATCCCGAATGCACCGTCATCGGCGGCTCGCACTACTACGTCGGCTGGATGGACGGGTGGCTCGCGAACGGCGGGGCACGGTACTGCGACGAGGTCTCCGGTCACTATTACGACAGCACCGAGGCAGCTCACGAACTCTGGGCAAACCGCATTGTCGACAAGTACAAAAAGCCTGCCTGGAACAGCGAGACCGGCCTGACGCCGGGGACGTGGTATCTGACGCTCCCCGAGCCGTGGTCGGCCTCGATATGCCTCGCCGACCGCGCGGCCGGCCTCGCCTGCAGCAACCTGCACCAGCTCGAAGCCGTCGTCAAGAACTACCTCATCTCGCTCTCCTTCGGCAAGTTCAAGCATTACTTGTACTACTTCATGCGTTTTGCGAATGCGTCGCCGAGCCAGCCGACCCGCCGCGCCGGGAACGGCAAGGAGCTCTGCGAGTTCGACGGCTCTCTGCGCATGGCGGCCGTCGGTCTCTCCGTGGCCTCGCACTTCCTGGACGGGGCCGAACTCTATGGCCGGTGGACGAAGGACCTCCGTGTCCGGTGCTTCGTCTACGCGAAGGATGGCGGCTCGGTCGGCTTCGCCTGGACCGACGAAAGCGCGCCCTTGCTCTTCACGCTACCGGCGGGGACGGCAAAGGAGATACACTGGTACGATGCGATGGGCGCGCCGGTCCAATTGGACGTCCGCGACGGCGCTGCGAGCGGCCGGCTCAGCCGGCTGCCGTGCTACTTCACCTCCACGTCCAGGCCGCCCGACCTTCTGAAGCGGCTCGACACGATGGAGCTGACGCTCCCGATCGAAATGAGCGCCCGCTTCGACACGACGGATCGTGGCACAGTGCTTCGCTTGGCCCTGCGGAACTGCCTCGATTCGCCGACGCCCATCTACGGCACGCTTTCCGGCCCGACAATCGGGCACTGTACAGGCGACACGGCGCTCCGCACCAAAAGTCTCTCGCCGGGCGAGATCGCATCGGCCGAGCTCCCGGTCGCACCGGGCCTCGCCATCGGCTCGGTGGACTTCACCTCTCAGCTCGCTGGGGAGCCGTTCACCGTCAGTGCGAATTGGTACGTCGCCGCGGCTGCCCGAGGCAGCCCGACGCTCGACGGCGACTTCGCGAAGTTCCGGGCGCCGCGGATCACCATCCCCGGTCGGAAAGGCAAGGTTCGCTACGGAGCCGGCAACATCTTCGGCAATGACTGGATTCGCGCCCAGGCCGCCGTCGCCTACGACGGGGAGAAGCTCTACCTCGCCTGCGACCTGGTGGACGCCGTGGTGCGGCCGCTCCGGCCAGACGAGAAGGAAGACCAGGGTGACCGCGTACAGTTCCTCCTGAGGACGGCCCCGGCGGAGGCGCCGCTCGCTCGGACGCTGACGCCGGACTGTGTCAAGGTGATGCTCCAGCTCCTCGAAGGCGGGAAGATAGCTGCCACCCTTCGGCGTCGCGACGGCTCCAGTACAGCCCTCCCCGACAGGGCCGTGAGCGTCCGCGAGAAAGGCTATACCGTCGAGGTCGCGATCGCGTGGACGAAGCTCGGCCTGGAAGCGCCGCCGAGACGGGGGACGTATTGGGGATTCCAGTGCGAGATTTTCAACGCGGGGAGCGTCGGCGGCGGCACGGACAGCGAAATCGTTTGGAGCGGTTCGGCAGAGACATACGACGATCCCTCCGACTGGGGGCAGCTGCGGTTCGACTGACGCGAATTCCCGCGTGGTCGCGCGTCGCGGGTAGCTCATGAGCGGCCGTGAGCCGCAGCCTGATCGCGGCCCCCTATGGGAAGCCGGTGCTGAGCGAGTCGGAGAAGGTCGAGATGCCCGCAAACGGCCGGTGGAAGAAGCAATTCAAGCTGAAGTGCCCTGCCACGGGCCCATGCCGGGTCGTGGCCGAGACCCGGACGGAGTATGGCCTATCCTCGACCGGGAAGGGGTTCGGCTCCCGCCGATTCTCCGCCGTCCCTACGGGACTCCGGTGATCTCATATCTGCGCGTGCTCCGGAACCCCAGGAATGAATTCCTGGGCTATTCCCCGCCGTGCCTTCGGCACTGATGCTGGATCTGGAGTAATTGTGCCCGGTCCCTGGGGGCTCACGCTTGGATTCACGACCCTGCTCCAGCCCCGGCGTTTCGTCACGGCTCTCTCGTCTGTCCCCGCGGCACTGAGGCTGGATATCACGCCCCCGCTCCGAGTCGAGGCCGTCCCGGCTACTGACGGTCGTCTCTTTGGGACGGTGCCAGGAGCTGCGAGGCCGGGCAATAATCATGCCGGCCGCATGCGAGAGCGTTTGTGCACCCCGTCGAAGCCCGAGAGTATGAGAGGAGCCAGGGTAAGGGTAAGATTGGGATCAGGAGCAAGAGCGCAGAGCCAAGAGAAAGGAGGACTATGGATGGACAAGGTCAATGCGAACGATAAGCCCTATCGGCACGGGCAGTCGGGCCCGAAGTACCTCTTCCGCGGACCGAACATCGATTGGGGCGTGATCCGGTTCCTGCCCGGCGAGCGGCTCGGCCGGCACAAACACCTGGAGGTCGAGGAGACATTCTTCTTCACTCGCGGTACGCCTAAGATGATCGTCAACGGGCAGGAGTTCCGTATCGAGGAGGGCGATGCCGTGCGACTCTCGCCCAATGACGATCACGATATCGTCAACGACACCTCGGAGCCGGTCGACGCCGTTTTCATCAAGGATCGCTACAAACCCGACGACAAAGTGGATATCAAATGATAGCTCTGACAGCGGAGCAGTCGCGCGAGGTTGACCGCCGTGCAAACTCGGAGTACGGGCTTGCCGGTATCGTGTTGATGGAGAATGCGGGGCGATGCGCTGCGGAGCTTGCGACCGAGATGCTCGGAGCTGCCACGTGCCGTGCGAGGCCGGCGAGCGTCCTCATCCTCTGCGGTAGGGGCAACAACGGCGGCGACGGGTTCGTCGCCGCACGTCACCTCCATAACCGCGGGTTTCGCGTCTCGGTCGTCTTGCTCGGCAGAGGGAGCGACCTCGCGGGCGACGCGGCTGCCAACTACGCGATCGTCCGGCGGATGGCCATCGAACTCAGCGAGGTCGGGGAGATCGGTCCGGCGGCCGGTCGTCTCGCCGCGGCTGATCTCGTCGTGGATGCTCTCTTGGGAACTGGGCTTCGCGGAGCGGTGAAGGAGCCCTTCTACTCGGCGATCTCGGCGATGAATGCGTCCGGGAGACCGATACTCGCGCTCGACATCCCTTCCGGGCTCGACGCCGACACCGGGCGGCCGCTCGGGATCGCCGTCCGAGCCGTGCGCACGATAACCTTCGTTGCCCCGAAAGTGGGGCTCCTCGCTCCCGCGGCACGAGAGTACCTCGGCGAGTTGACCGTCGCTGACATCGGAGTGCCGAAGGAGCTGGTCATCGAACTCGCAGGACCT
>Ga0272448_1009293_pt1 | contig 10072 bp, 19 predicted proteins | sample YNPCB0191_FD_202220 | JGI IMG/M metagenome (GOLD analysis project Ga0272448, IMG submission 202220) | Hot spring sediment microbial communities from Yellowstone National Park, WY, United States - YNP-CB-019-1 | ecosystem: Environmental > Aquatic > Thermal springs > Hot (42-90C) > Sediment... | reverse complement strand
GTGCACTTGCAAGTTTAATCTACCTTTTAGGGGGAAGGATAAGCGAAATACTGCGCCTAAAGAAAAACCAGTTCATAATTGAAAAGGATAAGGTTGTGGTGCGTGGTATTCAGCTTAGCAAAAGCAGGTATAAGAATCGTCCGAGGCGTGAGCAGTTCAGGGAGGAGGCGTGGTTGCCTTTGCATGGTGAACGTGCTGGTTTAACTGGTTTAGTTTTGGATTATTTGCGGTTAGTGGATGCTGAGGATGTTTTGCTTTTTCCGTTTAGTAGGCAGAGAGCTTGGCAGATTGTTGGTTGTTTGCTTGGTGTTCCATGCCATTGGTTAAGGGCATACTGTGAAAATTACCTGTATGATAATTGGGGCAAAGACATCCTGGCGGTTAGCGATTACATAAAAGTGGATCCACGAACATTACAACTTTACATTAGGCGAAGCTACCAAAAATATAAACCTGTCTAACTATTGGTTGCCTCAGATTTTACTGCTTCGACTTTTTTTCCCACGATAATATTTATAAACGACATTGCCCTTGATACCTGATTTAAGTCCCATCCGTTCAAGGTCTTTTTTCCATGTCGTTAGTCGCACCTTTCTGATCCTACCAACATAATAACCCTGTCTTTTATCACTTGCCCTCATACTTTTCGTTTTAAGCAGCGACGTAGAACCTCTGTATCCTCTTTCACTCATATATTTTTCCCCCAAGTTTTAAATATATGGTATAGTATAGTAGCTTATGGTGGTTAAGTTGAGTAAAAATGAAACCGAAAACAACATAACCATAAAAGTAAGCGCACCGCTCATAGCGGAACTGCGCAAGTTAGACCCTAAATTGAAGGAGATTCCTGCAACGTATATTGTGGATATGTTGTTGCGGGAGAAAAAAGAACAGTTAGGAAAGAAACAGAAAGGAGAGTGAAGCGCAATGAAGTTTATCCGTGATGCTGAGTTGAAGAGAGAAGAGTTAGTTTATCCCTCCCCTTGGAACCCAAGATTGAAAGGTATCAATCCTAATGAACCGTCTATTAAAAGTTTAGCAGATTCTATTAAACATAATGGTCAATTGCAAAGAATAATCGTTCATAGGAACACCGAAAATAAATACGAAACAATTGATGGCGATAGACGGTGTGTCGCAATTTTCGATGTCTTAAAGTGGTCATCTATTAAGGCAAGCATCTATGAATTATCACATGAAGAAGCTGCACGGTGGCGCTTGATTTCAAACATTCAAAGGCAAGATTTATCGACAATCGAGAAAGGTAAGTATTGTTTCGACCTTTTCAATTTAGTTGCCAAGATGGAACACTTAGATAGCAACCTTTCATGGTCTGACAGAGAGACACGTTCCAAAATTTTGGCGAAAATTTCTGAAGAGGTTAATGTCTCTCCAGTTACTATCATAAATTGGGTTAGATTGTGGCAAAATATTCCACCGAAAGTGCAGAAACTTATCGCAGCTGATAAAGAGGACTTAAGACGTGGATTAATACCTCCAAGTCTTGCGCTGGACATTTATAGTTTATCTAAATCTACTGGCATATCTATTGAAAAACTATTTGATGTTATAGTCAAAAATTCCTATGGTTGTAACGATATAAGATATGTTCGTAGGCAAATAAGGGCAGGAGCAACTATTGATTCGATAGAGGATGTGGCAAAGCTCATAGAGGAATATAGAGGCAAAGTAAGAGTAGCTTGTCGTTTAGAGCGAACAGACTACAGTAAGCTTTATGATATATCTAAAAAGCATAAAGTAAGCATCGAACAAATCTACGACTTAGCAATGAGGTTTGCCTGCATCCATATCAACGAATTGACTGAATTTATTTTAGACAAAACAGTCAAAGGTGAACCGTAATGAAGGAGTTAATCTTTGATTTTGAGGAGTTCAAAGCGAAAGCGGATTTAACTAAAGGTGTGCATCATCATGGCATGTATGAATGTAAAGACCCGCATGGAATTGTTCATTGGTTAACTTTCCGCATTTTCGGAGTTAGCAAAAATGGGAATCACGTAATCGTTTTTGAAGATAAACATAAGATTACCGTATTTGATGTTCCCGACAAGTATAAACAAGCTAATATGTTTGCAAGGTTAGACGCTTACCTTAAAGACCGCTACCATGAACTTGCAGAAAAATACGCTAAACCATTGGGTTCAACTGAGGGGGAATGGAAAGAATGACTTATGGGAAACCGAAACTTCCTGAATGTTTTGGATGTTACGGTTTAACTGATGATTGCTTTGGATGTCCAGTTGCAGACGAATGTGAAGAAGCAACAATGGAAGAAGCGGAAGACTACGGATTAGAAACAGAAGAGGAGGATTGTTAGATGAAGGATTTTGTCATTAAAGATTTTGAAAGGTTTCTTGAGATTGCAGATACTATTAGCACTCCGTTCAAGTTTGTGGAAGCAACTGAAAGCGATGTTGGAGAAGATTACCAGTTTGTTGAGGCAAGGGTTTGGATGCGAACCGCTTACATTTCATGGAGAGGGGACGTTAAAATAGAGGAGGCGAAGTGAAAGTGTTTAGTTGGATTTATCATGGCAAAAACAAAAAACAATGCTATTATAGACCAGAATGTTTGGTTTGCTACGTTAAACTTTTCTTTAAACTGCTAAAACTGAGGCGGTAAATGATGCCTTTCGTTTTTGTGTGTGCAAAATGTGGAAACCCCATTTACGTGGATGATGGAGACCATTTATTGTATGGCGCAAGCAGAGGAAACAAAAGCTATTCAATATTGGATAAAGTGCAAGAGAAATTAAATGGTCATTGCCCCAAGTGTGGAAGGAAGCTTAACAGTTTACCTTTGAACGTGCAGGTGAAACCTACTCCGCAATCTTTTTATAAAGATTGGTTTTGGTGTGGGCATTGCGAAACTTGGATTAACAAAAATGATGTGGTTGTTGGCGTGGATGGAAGAAAAAGATGCCCCAAATGTGACCGTGTTTTAAGATTGAAAGGGAGAAGGAAAAGATGACGGTTTACGTTAGACGTTTTCCATGTAGCGTTTGCGGAAAAAACGTTTACTGGGACAGCGACAAACAAACGTTAACATGCGGATGCGGAAGTTTCAAAGCAACATTCGTTAACCTGCAAGAGTTCCAAGCTTTGCCCAAATATGACCGCAAATATTGGAAAAGCGAAACTTATCCAATTGATTGCGCTAAATTCTTGTCAAACGAAATTTTGCTTGACGGTTCAAACGTGCTTTTCATAAGCGACCGCCAAAGCATCATAAAAGGCAATGAGAATCCGCAAATGCGTTTAAGATGGATTCATTACCCTGAAAAAGACAAAATTCAACTTTGCTTGGCAATAAGCGGAACATTCCACACGGAAAAAATCAGCTATAATACTAAAAACGCAAATGAATGGAAGGAACGCATGTGGATTTTCTTGGATGCTGAAACCGTCAAAAAAATGTTAAGTTTTCTCGAGAAGAACCCGCAAGCAATAGCTTCATGGATGTGAAAGCATGGTTAAAATTAAAATTGGCACTCAAGGATTATTAACCTCAATATTGAATTCTATTACACATTTTATGTTACCATGGTTATCCGGTTCTCTAATAACATACTCATTAATTGCAGATGACCCAAATAACCCAATATTATTAATAATCGGGGCATTTATTTTATTCCCAATTTCCCTATTTGACATAACATTTGAAGAGGAAGAGGAACATGCTTGAAAGCTTGACATTTTCCCCGTGAACGACTATAAAGTAAACTTTTGGAATTGGATACTTTCAAAACTTAGAAGGTGAAATGTTGAGTATCTATGTAGGTAAACGCTTTTTAGGTTACGCTACTCTACGCAGTAAATACATTTATATATATATTAATACATTTACGCATTAGGGTGTTCCGGTTTGCCAAGATATCAATTAATAGTTAAAGAAGAAACATTCATCAAATTGGCGATGGAAGCTTCGAAGCAAGGTAAAAGTTTCGGAAAATTCGTTAACGAAATTCTTAACAGCTATGCGGATAAGCTTGAGCATGGTGTCGCTGGAGATGTGGGTCCTCAGGCGGTTTGCATAGTTTGTGGTGCAAAGGCAAAGTTTATGGGGCATGGGAAGGGGCAGCAAAAACTGTTTGTTTGTCCGTTGCATAAGAATTTATTGAAGGATTTAAGTTTTAGGGAAGTTTAGATGGTTTTGTGAGCGAGGATAAACGTTAAACAAAGAATTGCAGCGAAAAATAGGAGTCCGATGAAGAGGATGGGAATGTCTGTTCCGCCGATGGTTATATGCCAAAGTGTTATTGTATGCCATCCATGTGTTATTAATGTAAATGTCCATTCTGTTATTGTGTGCCATCCGTAGGTTATTGTTTGCCATGTCCAATAGGCGATGCTGTTCCATTTTTTTGTTGCGAATTGGAATATCCATGAAGTTATTTCGTGCCATTTTTGGGTTTGTAACTGGAAAGTCCATGTGGTTTCATGCCATGCTCTTGTCTGAAGCGTTAAAGCAAAAGTGCTTATGTTATTCCATTTTCGGGTTAAAAGTTGAAAAGACCAAACCGCAACATCATGCCATGTTTTACTCACTATACTCCATGAAAAGTTTGTTATTCGACTATTATAAGTGGTTGTGTCAAACCTAAAATTATAAACGCCAGTTTTAGAGACAACGTAAATGTAATAATAAACTGTCCATTGAACACCGTCAAGTTGAGTTGCCCCCAACTGCTCAGTAACCCAAGTGTCAAGCAAAACCCATGTTGAACCATCCGACGCATAAACCCTAACAACAATCGCATCCGTAGTTGCCAAACTTGTTTGAGGGCAACTCCAATAAGCAAAAACTATTCCGCTGCTGCTTGGAACAGCGGCAATAGCATGCGGAGAACCATCCGTAATTTCCGTTTCTGTTCCAGCATTATTCCGCTTCCAAACACGAATGCCAATGTAAGCATGATAATTTGAAATGTCAATGCTTCCACTTGTCCCGCTTTGACTTGTCAAAAGTTTACGAGCAGTTAAACCGTTAACGGTCTGAGAATCAGAACGAAAATAGCGAGTTTCAACAGTTGAAGCATATCCAATAGGTAAAGATGCAAAAATTAGAAGGAAAAGGATAAAAAACTAATAGTAAGCTTTGTAGAGAACCGAACAATCATAAGTTTGTCCCTCACTTAATGTTCCAGCGTTCAGTACGCCTTTTTCAATCAGATAGTAAAATGAACCATTCAAAACAACACTTGTATTGTTTAATTCCATGTTTGTCCATATTCCCGTAATGTTCATGTAAACCGCCGTGTAGCTAACCGCTTCAGCACTTGAAGAAACCAAAGTTGAATTGATGCAAATGCTAACGTTAAATGTTATCGTGTTTGAAGCGTTAACCCTAACTGTACCACCGCTTGATGTGAAGTTTGCTTTAAGCGTGTTGCCTTCCCAAACTTCAATGTATTTTAGGTCGTTTCCATATGCGGCAAACACTAAACTTACGAAACCGTCATGGGAAAAACCAAGCAAAGCTACGATTAACAGTGCAATTGGAACCGCAACCAACAATATTTGCTTTTTCATTTTCTCGCCTCCATAATTAACATTGCTAAACAGTAAATTGCCATGATGAACATTAAAATGCCAATCCAAATTAAGTCACTGTTGCCTGGAACTTTGTTAAAGTATTCAATTCCGAGAAAAATGCAGATGGGCATAAAAATTGCACCGCTTAACCGCATACGAAAAGTTGTCAAAACAATTATGCACACAATGATTATTGCGCCTATCCAAGCTCCAGAACCGAAAAGCAACTCGGTAAAAAATTCTATGAATTCTCCCGCCATTTTATCAACTCCATAACCATGCAATCACCAATCCAATTCCAACCAAAAACAATAGGAAACCCCAGCAGAACCCGCTGCTCCAGTCGCCCTTCTTAAATTTTGCCACCATGTAAACTGGAGCAAAAACTAAACTGAAGAAACCGAACAAACCCATCACAACCATTATATAAGTATCCAAGGGAATCTGGTAACCGCCAAGTCCCCATTGAATAACCGTAACATCAGAAGGAGAAGCTGCGAAACTGTTTACGCCCTTTGCACCGTTAATTGTATAGTCTATGCCTGAAGTGTTAACTGCAACCGTTACGCTGGAAGAGTGCGTGATTGTTAATGTTCCTGCGCCTTCTTCAGTCATACTTAATGTTCCAGTGCCATTCAAAGCTCCAGATTGGACAATTAAGATTAAGAAAAAGTTGGGATTAACTTGCGGTTGAATTTGTAAACCTGTTCCAGTTAAAAATTGAATGTTGAATGTGTCTGCGGTTTGGATTTGCGCATAAACTTTACACATTAAGAATAAGAGGAGTAAGAAAACGATTAGGAATGTTTGTTTTGTGTGTTTGCATCGCATCATTCGAACCCCTTATGAATAGCTGTAGTTGTCAGCTGAATCCACTGTTCCACTTATCGAATTGGTGCATGCTTTGAATACATTTCCATGGACAGTTATCTGTGTTCCACCATAATTATATACTGCGTAATATTGATAATCAAAGCGATTGCCACTGATTAAAATACTGGTTCCCGAACCTATATACACGCCGTATGTGCCAGACGTTCCACTGGTGCCTCTAAAGACATTATTTGCTATGTTAACTCCTTCAATATAGCTACTGCTTATTTGAATATATTTTCCACCGCCGCCCAGTCCTCCGAATTGGTTATCAGTTATTAGAACATTAAAGAACAAAACACTTGAATCCAGATGGATTGCCTGCGTAATTTGGTTTTCAATGCTGTTACCAACTACAATTAGATTGCTGGTCGCACTATTAATGGAAAGATAGATTCCATAAGAACCATAAAGCAATTTGCTATTTTCAATTCTCAACCCTCCACTGCTGGTTTGATAAACAAGGTATCCCCAGCTCATGTTTCCCGAGATAACGCTGTTCACGATTGTGTTATCGCCAGCGTCTCCATAAGCTATGTTTTCTAAATAGACTCCATAGTAGTTTAGGGCAATATAGCAATTATCAACAACCCATGCTGAACCTGCCTTGCTATAAATTCCCTTCCAGAAGCTTACTATACGCAAATTTCTGAATATACTTTGCTTATTCCAATTTGTGCTGTTGGTTCCCTCGATAAGTATTCCAATACCTGAAGATGGTTGTGCATAATTTATTACTTTGTAGAATATGATAATATTTTCGATAATCACTGCTTCATCACACTGTATGTGAAACGCTGTAATGCCCAAAGTCATAACACTCATTTTCACTCCCCAAACAACTTGATAAAGCGACTGATATCTCTCAGTTGCGGCATGTTCCCCTGTTATAGTGAGTGGTTTCGTTATTAGGATTTCACTCTTTATTTCGTATTCTCCGCTTTTTATGAATATGCTACTGCCATTAGGACATGCATTTATTGCTGATTGTATCACCGATGCTGCGTCTGTTCCACTGTAATCTATTGCTCCATAGGCATTCTTTGCATAATAATAGTTGCCATCACGCCAAACCGTGTAAGAAGCTGCTCCAGGATAAACTCCGTTGCTAATGGTGAATGTGTTTGATGGTGAAGCAATAGTGTATCCCGCATAAAACGCAGCTATCGTCAGCAGCGCAATTGTAAGGAATGTTAAGACTTTTTTCTTCTGAATAGTTAATCCCCCCTTTCCATTTTTAGTTTTGTTTAAGTATTTTATTTTTTCCATGTTTTATCCTCCTACGAAGGGTATTGCTTTAAGGATTAAAATGTATATTAACCATGCTATCATCACCCAAATTGGAATGGCAATAATAGCGTTAATTGCTGGGTGAACTTCTGGAGTTTGAAAGAAAAGTAAGCTTCCAACTAAATTCCAAGCATTTATGCTTGTGTTCAATTGGTCGAATCCTATGGCGATTAAGACGTTCAAATCATTGTTCATGAAAGCATGCCAAGCTGAAGCATAAGCGGTTTTGTTGTAACCCCAAAAAACTGAAACTTGAACTTCTTGACCGCCAATCTGTTTCAATGTCCAAGATTCCGAATAGTTAATGCTGTCCCAATCTAAATGCCACTCGGTTCCATATCCCCAGCTCCGTTCAATTCCGTTGCTGTCATACCATTTGAAACTGTTAAAATCCCAAGTGAAATACCACCATCCGCCATGCGTCCACAAAGTTAAAACATGAATATGATAATTCGTATCCCAATAGAAAGAATGTCCACCTAAATCAAACCAATATTCTGGCAAATTTGACAAATCTTTTCCAATCGTGATATTTTTGAATTGGGAAAAACTTGTTATGTCCACAGACTCGAAATATTCTGGAACATTTATGGTTCGCTTTTCAGATGGTGTATATAACAGTCCAGCGGGCATCATTGAAACCAAAATAAAGAATACACTTAGGAAGGTTACAACAGTTACAAGCGTAATGTTCTCCGCACTTACCTCAACCATTTACGTTAACCACTCCTTGATTTGTCCGCTCCACATCGCAGCAACCATAAGCACAAGAACAAGCATTATCCAGAACGGCAACCACCCAACCGCAATGCAAAAGCTTAACGCTAAAAATCCACCTAAAAGAACCGAAATTACACTTTTACCCCGAGTCAAATACAAGATTGGCAAAAGAAAAACCATCAAAATTACCATTGTCGCCAAAACTTGTCCAGCAAATAAAGGAATACCAAGCGTATTAGCTAACTGTTGCGGTAAATCTAATAGGTTAACATCGCCCGCACTCATACCCTATTCCCATTACCCATTTATGTTTTAGGTGGATTTGAATTTTTCTTAACTAAGAAAGGGAGAAACTCATTTACGAAGTTTTCGCAGAGTTATTGCCAATCTTGCCCGTTTACCAGTGGTTCCCGGTTCCTTTGCTTCTTTTTGCAGATACTCCTGTTTTATTGTTCCTCTGCTTGTGAACGCCCTGCTGCCGTATTTGCGTTTCATGTGCGCCCTCAAAGCGCCCTTGCGCTTAACAGCTTTCTGAATCCAGTAGCGCTTAACCATTGGAGAAACCTCCGCAAAGCAAAGAACGAAAAAGGGAAAGCTTCTGTTTAGCTATATCTTGCCAAGCAGTGAACCTATGAAGTAGATTAATAATCCAATTATGAAGATGAAGGGCAAAAGCAAGAATAACGTTTTGGCACCTTGGTAACCTGTGAAAGTCCATCCAGTTGTGTTTGTAGTTTGAATCTGGTCAACCACAATGGGAACCAGAATGACACCGATAATCAATGATATTACCAGAATAATCCATTCTGTTACTTTTCCGCCGCCTGGGTCTTTAAGCTTAAACTTCATGTTTTTAATCCCCCTTTTATCTTTTCCATTTTTTGGGGAGAGGTAGGGCAAACGTTCTTATCGCTTGCCCCTTTCCATTCCAATCAACCTTCCCGTGAAGTTTGCACGGGTATATTATGGCAATGTGAAAATATATAAGCACGGTTTCACAATAGTTGAGTCTTGATGTTTCCGTGAGGTTTGCACATGGAAAACACGCCAACCGTCAAATTCATTCCAAATTTAGAACAGTTTTTTGGAATAAGAGGAATGTGTATCCCATGGATCCACGAAATCCATGTGGACGAGAGATATCGGGGCACAAAAAGGGGAAGCATGATAATCCAACACGAATTGAAACATTACCATTTTGCTTGGAAATATTGTAATGAAAACCGTAAACTACGGAGAGCTGCTATTCTTGTGTATAACAACCTTTGGGATACGTTTGATGTCATGCGGATAGAAGTTAAAGGTTGGTTTAGGAGGGTGTGATATGGGAAAAATCTTAACTTTTTATGTGCACCCCGACAAGAGCATCGAGAGGAAGAAGTTTAAATTTAAAGAGAACAAGCTGATAATTGGAAAAGACAAAGCAATCCTATTTTCCCCCGAACATTTATTTTTGCGAAAAAGAATATTGCTTCCCCCGCAACCGTGCTTAATTTTGCTGGAAGGTAAACCTGAACCTGAAAAAATTGGCAATCCAACCGTTAACATTCCCAACCTTTTCCCCGCCATGACTTACGGCGAAATAAGCGAATTAATCAAGCGGGAAATTGCCAAGGCAAGAATGCGCATTAAAC
>Ga0272448_1009291_pt1 | contig 10073 bp, 7 predicted proteins | sample YNPCB0191_FD_202220 | JGI IMG/M metagenome (GOLD analysis project Ga0272448, IMG submission 202220) | Hot spring sediment microbial communities from Yellowstone National Park, WY, United States - YNP-CB-019-1 | ecosystem: Environmental > Aquatic > Thermal springs > Hot (42-90C) > Sediment... | reverse complement strand
ATCTCGAAAACGCCCTGGCGGCGTGCTGTGCGGCGACCGCGCTTGGAGTGAGACCCGCAAGCATCGCACGGGCGATTCGGGAAATGGAGCCGGTCGAGCACAGATTGGAGCCTGTCGCGACAATCGATGGCGTGGACTATATCAACAACTCGATGTGCACGAATGTAGACGCGGCGGTGCGGTCCATCGAGGCGATAGACGAGCCGCAGGTCGTCATATTGGGCGGCAAGGCAAAGGGCGACTGTGAGGACTTCGGGCCGGTGGGCGAAGTCTTGCGGCGCAAGGCTAGGCACGCGATCCTGATCGGCGCGGACCGGGACGTCATTCGAGCTGCCGCTGAAAGGGCCGGGTTTGCCGCGTTGTCGGACGCCGACACGATGCGGGAGGCAGTCGAGATTGCGCGCGAAATTGCACAGCCGGGCGACGTCGTCGTGCTGTCGCCGGGGATGGCTAGCTTCGGCATGTTCGACGACTTCCAGCACCGGGGCCGAGTCTTCAAGGAGGTCGTCCGGGGGCTTGCCTTGAGCGAAGCGGAGCGGACGGGAAATGGCTAGGAGGAAGGCCAAAAGCGGACTGATGGATCTGCTGGTGCTTGCGCCGGTGCTGGCACTCGTGTTTGTCGGCGTCTGGCTGGTCTACGACTCGAGCTATGCCAGAGCGGCTGAGTCCGCGATGACCGGCAAAGACCCGTGGTATTACGCTAAGTATCAGATCGCGTACGCGCTGATCGGCCTGATCGTTATGGCCGCTATGTCGCGCGTTCACTTGAGCACCCTGCGCAAAGCCGCTCCGTGGCTGATGGCTGCGTCGATTCTGATGCTCATACTGGTGCTGGTGCCGGGGATCGGCCACGGCGCAAACGGCGCCCGCCGCTGGTTTCGGATATGGAGGCTCAGCGTGCAGCCGTCGGAGATCGCGAAGATCGCGCTTGTGTTGTATCTCGCCGGGTTTCTCTCGCAGGGCAAAAGCGTTGTTCACCGTATCGGCGTGCGATGGATTCTACCGGGCGTTGCCGCGGGCGCAACGGTCTTGCTCATACTTATCGAACCCGACATGGGGACTGCGTTTGCGGTTGCGCTGATGTGTTTTGCGATGCTGTTCGGAGCGGGTGTGAAGAAGTGGCAGATTGCCGCGTTGGGAGCGCTGGGCGCACTGGCGGCGTGGGCAGCGGTTCTATTGGAGCCGTATCGTATGGAGCGAATTCGGGTCTGGCTCGATCCTTGGAAGTATCGCTACGACGAAGGTTATCAGATCGTGCACTCACTGATCGCGCTGGGGACGGGCGGCCTTGCCGGGGTCGGCCTTTGTGAGGGGCGCGAAAAGATGTTCACGCCGGAGGCTCACACGGATATGATCTTCGCCACGCTGGGCGAGGAGTGCGGGCTGTTTGTGTGTTTGGGGCTGTTGACGCTGTTCGCGTTTTTCGTATACAAAGGGCTCGACGTTGCGGGCCGCGCGACCAACGTCTACGGCAATCTGGTTGCGCTGGGCATAACGTCGATGATCGGGCTGCAGGCGCTGACGAATATCGCGGTGGTCAGTGCGTCGATCCCGGCGACGGGCGTGCCGCTGCCGTTCATCAGCTACGGCGGCTCGGCGATGGTGATGACTCTTGCGGGCGTTGGCATCATCCTGTCCATATCGCGGCGGCGGCCGGATAGCTGACTGCATGGCTGAATCCTGGCCGCCCTTCGATACGGCGCGTCGACTGCGCCTACTCAATGCTGGCGGCGAGCAGTATCTCTGAAGTAATGATAGCTGGTATGCCACGTCATTCCGAACGGAGTCGAGGAATCTGCTTTTGAGCGTAATAGAAAGCACATCCTTCGACTCCGACCTCGCAATGATGGATCTTGCAGGAATTGCGATCCCGCAGGCACTGAGTAGGCCGGCCTGAGCGGCGCGGCAGCGCGTGCCCAAGGACGGGCTGTATCGAAGGGCCGGTACAGGAGCACTTGCACTTTTATGAAAGTCGTTTTGACAGGCGGAGGGACGGGCGGTCACATCTACCCCGCGATAAGCATCGCGCAGGCGCTTGCTGACGCCGTGCCGGACATTGCCATTCTCTATATGGGCAGCTCGCATGGCCCGGAAGGCGAGATCGCGCGTGAGGCGGGACTGGAGTTCGTTGCCATTCCCAGCGGGCCGCTCACCAGAGCTCTGTCGCCGCGCAATGCCGCCTCGATCTGGAAGTTGTTCGCAGGCGTGTTTCGCGCGCGTGCGATACTGAAGCGGTTCCGGCCTGACGTTGTGATCGGAACCGGCGGCTATACGACCGCCTCAATACTGCTCGCGCAGTGGTCACTTGGCGGCAGCACCGTCATCCACGAGCAGAACGCTCGGCCGGGCCGCACGAATCTCATGCTCGCCAGGTTTGCGGACAGGATATGCGTGACCTTCGAGGTCTCCGCGGCGTTCTTACCAAAGGACAAGGTCGTCGTGACGGGACTGCCGATCCGGCGGGAGTTCCGGTCGCTGCCGGACAAGGCCGAAGCGCGGCGTTCGCTTGGACTGGACGACGGCCTTTTCACGATTGTTGCGGTGGGCGGCAGTCAAGGCGCGAGAAAGCCCAACGAGATCGTTGCCGCCGCGTGGCCGCTTTTTGATGACGGCCGGACGCAGGTCCTGCATCAGGCGGGGGCCAGAAACGTGGATGAAATGCGTTCCCTACTGGAGCGACTTTACAAATCGCGCCGCGGCCGAGAAGGTGAGCAACAGAGATATCGTATCGAAGCGTATGTTGACATGCCGGCTGCGCTGGCGAGCGCGGATCTGGTGATCAGTCGAAGCGGGGCGAGCACGATCGCGGAGATCACGGCGGTCGGACTGCCGAGCATTCTGTTTCCTTACCCGCACGCTTATGCGGACCACCAGACGACGAATGCGAAATGCCTCGTGGAACCGGGGGCGGCGGTGCTGTGCAGCGATGTGTCTACCACGCCGGAGGAGCTTGCGGGCATCATATCCGACCTAAGAGGCAGCCCCGACAAGCTGGCGGCGATGGCCAAAGCCAGCGAGGCCCTTGGCAAGCCTGACGCAGCAGAACGCGTGGCGGACGTCGCGCTTTCTGTTGCGGAATGAGAAGGGAATCTCATCGCGAAAGCGCGAGATCGCGAGATCGTCCAGCACATCCATGTGCTGGACTCCGGTTCGCACGTGATCGTCCAGCACATCCATGTGCTGGACGCGGGTTTGGAGGACATCCGTGTCCGGGCCCGCTGGAGAGGGACATGGATGTCCCGGACAGGCGGGTCTTGCAGATGGATGTGCAAGACCATTATCACTGATAACTGATGACCGGTGACTGATAACTGATGATTGAGCACCTACATTATCACTTGATCGGGATAGGCGGCGCGGGGATGAGCGCCATCGCGCGCATACTGCATGGCCGCGGCGCGGTCGTGACCGGATCGGACCGTCACGAAAGCGACGTCACGCGCCGCCTTCGCGACGAGGGCATCCGGGTATCCGTCGGGCATTCGGCTGAGAATGTTGACGGGGCCGACGTGGTCGTATACTCGAGCGCCATACCGCCCGACAATCCGGAGATACTCGAGGCTCGGGCGCGCGGCGTGCCCACGATCGAACGACCGGAGATGCTGGGTCGGCTCATGCAGCCGTATGCGCATCGCATTGCCGTGTCCGGCACGCACGGCAAGACGACGACGACCTCCATGATCGACCTCATCTTCGCGCGCGCCGGTCTCGATGTGACCACGCTGGTCGGCGGTGACCTTGCGAGCTTGGGGGGGAACGCACGGTTGGGGGGCGGGTCGATCATTCTCGCGGAGGCATGCGAGGCGTTTGAGTCGTTTCTGCATCTGCACCCGTCCATTGCCGTGATAACGAATATCGAGGCCGACCACCTCGACCACTATGGGACTGTCGAGCGGGTGGAAAACGCATTCCGGCAGTTCGCCGGCCAGACGGACGAGGACGGCTGCGTCGTTGCGTGCTGGGATGACCCGCGAACGCGCAGAGTCGTCGAGGACTGCGGGCGGCGGATCGTCTGGTTCGGACTGGGCGAAGGCGCCGACGTTCGCGCCGTCGATGTTGACACGTCGATCCCCGAGCCGACGTATACGTTGGTACGGGCAGGCAGGCCGCTCGGAACGGTCCGGGTCGGCGTGCCGGGGCTGCAGAACGTGATCGATTCGCTGGCGGCGGCGGCGGTTGCGTTTGAAATGGGCGTCGGCTTCGACGCGATCGCAGGGGCGCTTCGCGACTTTCGAGGCGCGGGGCGCCGGTTCGAGGTGCTCTATGACGACGGCGAAATGATGGTCGTCGACGATTACGCGCATCATCCCTCCGAGATCAAAGCTACCATCAGCGCCGCGCGCGCTGCTTACGACAAGCGCATCATCGCGGTTTTCCAGCCGCATCTATACTCCCGCACGAAAATCTTCCTCAACGAGTTCGCAGAGGTGCTGGCGCCGGCTGACGAAGTGATCGTCGCGCCCGTCTATGCGGCCCGTGAGCAGCCGATGGACGGCGTGAGTGCGGAGAGCATCGTCGAGGTAATGAAGCGAAACGGCTGCTCCAACGCCCGTTACGCTGCCGATATGAACGCTTTGGCCGACGAACTCGCCGCGTTCGTCTCCGCCGGCGACATGGTGCTTATACTCGGCGCGGGCGACATCACCGAGGTGGGTCACCGCCTGGCGAAAAGGCTTCGAGCAAGACGTTTGGTCCCGTTATTTCGAGAGAATGAGCCGATGGCTGCCCATACGACGCTCGGCGTGGGTGGGCCGGCGGACTACTTCGTCGAGGTGTCGAATGAGGACGAGCTTGTCGAGGTGATGCGACACGTCGCCGAAAGGAAGCTGCCCTGGATGGTAATGGGCGATGGCGCGAACCTGCTGGTCTCCGACAGGGGAATTCGAGGCGTTGTGATCAAGCTTGCCGGCGAGTTCGAGCAAGTCGCGGTTGAAGACTCCACGGTTATGGCCGGGGCCGCCGCCCGAATATCAAGGGTGGCGGACATTGCCGCGGAGCATGGACTGAGCGGGCTGGAAGGAGTCGGCGACGTGCCCGGCAGCGTGGGGGGCGCGATAGTCATGAACGCCGGCACGCATCGCGGCTACATCGACGCGGTTACCGAGAGTGTTTCCGTGGTCACCGAGTCGGGCGAGAAGCTAACGCTTTCGCACGAGGAGTGCGGCTTTTCCTATCGCAACAGCCGGTTCCAGACGGACCGGTCGATGATCATTACCTCGGCTGTGTTCGGACTTCGGCCGGGAGATGGCAGAGAAATCAAGGAGCTGCTTGCAAGCGTCCGCAAACACCGGGTCGAGAGTCAGCCGCAAGGCAAGAGCGCCGGGTGCTTTTTCAAGAACCCGACCTCGCTTCGTTCCGCCCTACAAGGAGAGGACAAAGCGGAGGTAATAAGCGCGGGCAAGCTGATTGAGGCGGCGGGCGGCAAAGGGCTGCGCGAGGGCGGGGCCGAGGTGTCCTCGGTCCATGCCAACTTCATAATGAATGTGCACAACGCGACTGCGTCCGACCTGTATAAACTTGCCGAGCGGGTTCGGGCGCTGGTGCGGGAGAAGCACGGCATCGAGCTCGAATACGAGGTCAGGCTCGTGGGCGAGTGGTGACGGGTTACCCATCGCGAAAACGCGAAAGGGAAAGCCAAAGAAGAAACCAATCGCGAAAGGCAGAAAGCCGGAAAGCGAGAAAGGGACACAAGAGGCATCCTCCCGGTTTCTTCCTATCTGTCTTTCTGCTTTTCGCGATCTTCCCTTTTCGTGCTTTTGTGATAGAGAAAGAGAGATCATTGGCTAGGACACGTGTAGCCGTCCTGATGGGCGGAATTTCATCCGAGAGAGACATATCACTGTCTACGGGCAGGCAAATTCTCGAGGCGCTCGATCCCGCCAAGTATGAAGCGTTCGGCGTCGATGCCGCACTTCTGCCGGGCAGCAGCCGGAATGTGCTGAGGGGAGCGGACGAGGAGATTTCGACCGTCGCGGAGGCGCGCGATGCGCTTGTCAAGTCCAACAGACTTGTGCCGGTGGATTGCATCATGAGCGCGGATTCCGGCGTGCGGCCGGACGTTGTATTCATAGCGCTGCACGGGAAGTTCGGCGAGGACGGGACGATCCAAGGCATGCTCGACCTGCTCGGCATTCCCTACACAGGATCAGGCGTGCTTGCAAGCGCGCTCGCGATGGACAAGTCCATGACCAAGAAGATCCTCGCCGCCGACGGCATCCCCGTTCCGGAATCGGTCGATTTTACCGTCGGAATCGGCGGTTGGGACAAAGCCGATGTTGCGGAACGTGTGGCGCGCATGGGCTACCCGGTTATGGTGAAGCCGAGCCGGCAGGGATCGACTATCGGAATGACGAAGGTAAACGTTCCGGAGGCGTTGAACTCTGCTATCGAAGAGGCTGCCGCGTATGACGAGCAGATAATCGTGGAGAAATACGTGGCGGGCGCGGAGCTGACTGTCGGCGTCATCGGCAACAACGATCCGGTTGCCCTGCCGGTGATCGAGATCGTGCCCGCGCACGAATTCTACGATTATGAATCGAAATACGCGCCGGGCGGGTCGGAGCACATCATTCCGGCTCGGATTTCGTCCGCCCAGACCGCACAAGCCCAGGAGATCGCGCTGCGGGCGTTTCGATCGCTTGGCTGCCGCGGGATGGCAAGGGTCGATCTGATTGACGGGTCGGACGGGATGTGTGTGCTTGAGGTAAACACTATTCCGGGCATGACTCCGACGAGCCTGCTGCCGGAGGCGGCGAAGGCAGCGGGCATTTCGTTCGAACGGCTTCTTGACATGCTGATCGAGTTTGCCTTGGAGGGGAACGGATGACTGGTACAAGGCAGGGTCGGACACGTCGCTACCCGCGCTCAAACGCGCGCCGCATCCCCAGCAACCGCATCAGACCCAATTACTTTCTTTTGTTCTGCTTGTTCACGTCTGCAATTTTCGCCGGTGTGGGCGTATCTTGGGTCCTGACTACTCCCAGCCTCGACGTAAAAAGCGTTGACATCAAAGGAGTCCGACTTGCGGACTCGGAGGCTGTCCGGCGCGCCGCTTCGCGAGCGGTCGGCCGCAACATCATACTCATCCGCACGGGCCCCATTCTGCACGAGATCAGCCGACTGAGCGAGATTCGGCAGGTCAAAATGGGCCGAAGATTTCCCGACCGGATGTGGATTCGGGTATGGGAACGCCGACCTGACGCGGTTTTGGCAACGGCGCGGGGGTTCTATCTGGCGCAGCGCGACGGGTTCGTTTTCCATAAGGTGGATTCCCCGCCTCGGGGCGTTCCGATCATTCGACTGGCGGTCCGCGAGCGGTTAGTGCCGGGCGGAACGGTGCGGTCTGCGAGCGCGAGATGCGCGCTGGACGTGCTGCAGATCGCTCGGACAAAAGCAATCAAGCTTGACCAAATTTCGGTTGACCCTGAGGGTGATATATGCTTAAATATGGGCAGTAACTTCTGCGTGAAACTCGGTGGGCCGGAAGAGATCGCGTGGAAGATGTCGCTGCTGCAGAAGATGCTGGCGCATCGACCCTCGATTGTGCGGGAGGGGGGCTACATCAATCTTGTCTGCCCGTCCAATCCCGCATGGAAGCCGAAGCCGTCGGCTTCATAGCGCTTGGGTCGAAGAAGAAGTAGAACACGGACGACAGAACTCCGCAGTATCCGTGCCGATTCCTGTCCGATCGGCATCCAGCGCGCCGGCTTTGAACAGCTTGCATCTCCTTTCGGTTCCGGCTGTGCCGGTTTAGGGGCGAGAATAACCCAAATGTCGACGATTTCGCCACCCGTGCGGGGCAAGACGTGGGTCTTCCAGGTTACCGCGCTGTGTATCGTGCTTGGCATGGTGCTTGCGCTGGCTCTGAAGACGCAGCGTCAGGCCGCCAGCCAGGGCGTGCCGACCAGCGGGCCGGCGCTGCAGAGTGCGTATCGAATCCTGAAACAGCAGAACCAGCAGCTCGAAAAGGATCTCGCCGAGACCAGAATCCAGATGGAAAAACTGGCGAGCAGGCGGATTTCCGCGGACACGGCGATGCAGCAGATGCTTGACGAGAGCAAGATGCTCGCGGGCACGGTTCCGGTTCGCGGGCCGGGAGTTGTCGTTATGCTGCAGGACAGCCCGAAGCGGCCGGTCGATGCGCGGCAGGAGATAATCCAGGACTACATCGTGCACGACCGCGACATCCGCGATGTTGTCAACGAGTTGTTTGCGGCAGGCGCGGAGGCGATTTCCGTTAACGGGCAGCGGCTGGTGGCAAGCTCGTCGATACGGTGTGTAGGGCCGGTCGTATTGGTCAACACGACGCAGGTCGGAGCGCCGTTCGTTATCAAGGCGATCGGCAACCCGGAAACGCTTGAAAGCGCCCTTAAGGTGCCTGGCGGCATCTACGACGATCTCGACGCATGGGATATGATCACGATCACCAAGCAACGCGATATCCATATCCCCGCATACAGTGGAAGTACGCGGTTCAACTATGCCAAGCGCGAGTAGATCGGTCCTGAAACAGGTTCAGGACGACAAGTAAAAGGACAGATAAACACCATGCTCTGGCTGCCTATTCTTGGGCTGATAATCGGGTTTCAGATATTCTGGCTGCCGCTCCGACTTCCGCCGGACTACGCCCCCTACCTGTCGCTGGCCACGCTTGCCGGGTTCGACTCGATATTCGGCGGCATTCGGGCCGGTATCGAGGGCAAGTTCCACGATGATATCTTCATATCGGGTTTCGTAGTCAACACGCTGCTGGCGGCTGTGTTTGCCTACGTGGGCGTCCTGCTGGGCATAGATCTGGCGCTTGCGGCGGCGGTGGCCTTGTGCGGAAGGGTCTTTCTGAACCTCTCGCTGATACGCCGCTACTGGCTGACCCAGACCGCTATGAGCAGAAAACGCGAGGGCTAGGCTGTGAACCGAAAAGAATACATCGCAGGTCTTGATATCGGCACCACAAAGACTTGCTGCGTGCTTGCGGACGTAGACCTGGAGACGGGCGGGGTGGACATCATCGGGGTCGGACTCGCCCCGTCGGACGGACTGCGCAAGGGCGTTGTCGTTGATCTCGAAGCGACTACCGAGGCCATCCGCACCGTCGTTGACAAGGCACAGAAGCAGGCGGGCAACGTTCAGATCAGAAACGTCGTGGTGGGAATCACGGGCGAGCACATCTCGTCGCTCAACAGCCGTGGCGTCATCGCGATCACCAGCCCCGACAAGGAAATAACCGCCGCGGACGTGGATCGGGTATTGGAGGCGTCGCGCGTGATCGTGCTGCCCCCGGAGCGCGAGATCATTCACTCGATCGCTCGCGGCTTCATCGTCGATGGTCAAGACGGCATTCGCGATCCGATTGGCATGTCCGGCGGAAGGCTGGAAGTCGAAACGCATATCGTGACCGGATCGACCACGTTCATCGATAACGTGGTCAAGTGTGTTCAGCGGGCCGGTCTTGCCGTCGAATCCACGATCCTCGAACCCATCGCCACCTCACAATCGGCGGTGCTTGACGCCGAGAAAGACCTCGGCGTGTGCTTGGTCGACATCGGCGGGGGCACCACGGACGTGGCGATGTTCACGAACGGCGAGATATTCTATACCTCCGTGCTGCCGATCGGCGGATTGCACGTGACAAGGGATATCGCGGTCGGGCTGCGGGCGTCGCAGGAGGAAGCGGAAAGGGTCAAGATAGAGTTCGGCTGCTCGATGGCCTCGATGGCTGCCGAAGGCGATACGTTCGAGATAAGCAGCCTCGGCGCCGACGAGCCCAGAGAGCTGCCCAAGCAGATTCTCGCAAACATCATCGAACCGCGAATGGAGGAAATCCTCGAAAAGGTTCGTACGGAGCTTGTAAAGGCGGGGCTGCTCGGCATGCTTCCCGGCGGCGCGGTCATAACGGGCGGCGGCTCGCTGCTTCCGGGCACGGTAGAGCTGGCGGAGAAGATACTCGGGATGCCCGCGAGGCTCGGACTGCCGCGCGACACCGGCGGACTGTGCGATACCGTCCAAAGCCCGATCTACACGACCGCAATCGGCCTCATAATGTACGCCGCAAAGCAACATGCAGTCTTGCGGGA
>Ga0272448_1009285_pt1 | contig 10076 bp, 3 predicted proteins | sample YNPCB0191_FD_202220 | JGI IMG/M metagenome (GOLD analysis project Ga0272448, IMG submission 202220) | Hot spring sediment microbial communities from Yellowstone National Park, WY, United States - YNP-CB-019-1 | ecosystem: Environmental > Aquatic > Thermal springs > Hot (42-90C) > Sediment... | reverse complement strand
CCTCGGCGGCGGCGGCCACATTGATGAACGTTTCGATGTTGTTGACCACCACCCCGACGTGCAACGGGAGGCCCTGGGGCGGAATCAATCGGCCCGTGACGGTGTAAACCAGGTCGAACTCGTCGCCTGCCGGGTAATAATCGCCCAGCAACTGCACGCGCAGATTCGTGCCCCGGCACGCGGCGGTCACCGCTTCGACCGCGCGGGTCTTTTTGGCTTTGATGCCGATGACGCCCTCGCGGGCGCCGACGGCCTGCATCGCCAGTTGCATGCCGCGCACCAGCAGCTCGGGCCGCGTCTCCATCAACACGGCGTCCTTGTGCAATAGCGGCTCGCACTCGGCGCCGTTGGCAATGACCACATCGGCCCGGGCCGCGAGTTTGACGTGCGTGGGAAAACCGCCGCCACCGGCGCCCACCACGCCCGCCTGCCGGACTTGTTCCACCAGGTTCATCCCCAAACCCGCCCGAAGTTGCGTCGGCTCCGTTTCCAATGCCAAACCAAAATCGAGCGGCGGCGCGGTTTGGCGCGAGCCAGCGCGGCCGAGACCGCGTTGCAGCGGAAACACCCGCCGCGCGAAGCCCGTCAGAATTTCGTGAACCGTTCGAGTTCGCGGACGCGTTGCTCGATCTCGGCCCGGCGCACGCGCGTCGTCCTGGTGAGGCCGAAGCCCTCGCAGCAGAACGACGCCACGACGCTGCCATAGACCATCGCGCGCCGAATGTTGCATTCCACCGGCCCGGAGGCGCCGGCGAGCCAGCCCATGAGCGCGCCGGCAAACGAATCCCCCGCGCCGGTTGGGTCCACCACCTTCCGCAACGGATAGGCCGGACACAAAAACATCCCGTCCGGCCCGGAAAGCACCGAGCCGTGCGAGCCTTTCTTGATGATGACAAAGCGGGGGCCGAGCCGGTGAATGTTGCGCAGGGCGGCGAGCAGGTTGTCCTCGCCCGTCAATTGTTGCGCCTCGCTGTCGTTGAGCACAAACGCGTCCACGCGCCGCAACAGCCGCAACAGCTCCGGGCGCGCAATCCGCAGCCACAAATCCATCGTGTCGGCGAGGACAAATTTCGCCCGCTCCATCTGGTCGAGCACGTGATGCTGGAGCGCGGGCGCGATGTTGGCCAGCAGCACGAAGGGCGTGCGCCGATGCGCCTCGGGCAGCCGGGGCGTGAACTGCTCGAACACGCCCAACTCGGTGCACAGCGTGCGCCGATGGTTCATGTCCGCCTCGTATTCGCCCGACCAGTGGAAGGTTTTGCCCGGCACCTGTTGCAGGCCGGTCAGGTCAATCCCGTGTCGCCGATACAGCGCAAGGTATTTGCGCGGAAAATCCTCGCCGACAACGCCGACGAGTTTGACGGGCGCAAAAAAACTCGCCGCGACCGCCGCGTGGCTGGCCGAGCCGCCGAGCAACCGCGGGTTTTCCGCGCGCGGGGTCTTGATGGAATCCAACGCCGTTGAACCGACAACCAAAACGCTCATGCTTGGTGCGCCGGGCAGCCCCGGCGGGCGGCGACGGTAGGCCAGAGCGCCGCGCGCCGCAAGCTTGCGTCACCGGCGCGCCCGGGAAGAATCGGCGTCGGCCGGGTTGAATGCGCCGTGGAGGCCGCCCGTCCAGCGTTCAGGTCTTCGGTCTCATGCAACCACTTTCGCGTCGTGAATTCGTCGCCCGCCTCACGCAGGCGGGTGTGACCTGCTCGTTTGCCACCGCGCTGGCCGCCGATTCCGGCGACGCGCCGCCGCCATTCGCGCCGCCCGACCCGATTGTGCAGATTCCGGACGCGTTCCGTCCGCGGCCGCACGTCATCCTCGTGAGCGACGAACAACTGGAGGCGTTGCAGGATCCGGACGCCGAGGTGGACCTGAGCGTGAGCGCGACACCGCACGTGACGACGCTGCGTCGCGTGTGCGAACAGGCTCGGGCCAGCGGCGCGCGCCGCCTGTTGTTCGCGTTCGACGCGTTCTGGGAACAATACCGGCCCGGCCAGCGGGGCAAGCCGCGCGCGCTGACTCCCGATCAGGACGAATACATCCGGCGCCTGGCGCGCATCAGCGAAACGGTCCGCGCCCACGGGTTGGGTCTGGAGCTGAGTCTGCTTTCGCCGCTGGAAATCGGGCCCGGCTACGCGCGCGCCACGGGCGAGGCGGGCCGCTGGGTGCAATATCGCGAGGGCTGGCGCGATCCGGCGTCCGGCCGCTTTGGCGTGGCGCTCTGGCAGCCGTTGCGGTGGACCAACAACAAGGGCGTGATCGAACTCGAACGCACCGGGGTTCGGGTGTTCGCGTTTCGCGAGCAGCGCGTGCCCGGAACGGCGTATTATCACGTGGACCCGGCGCACATCGTCGAACTGCGCGGGCCGTTTGAAATCGAGACGTCCGAGCCGTTGGGCGTGTATCGCCGGTTGACCGTGCGCGGCGCCGGGGAAACGCAGGTCGGCCCGCTCGACCGCGTTCTGGTGGTGGTGAGTTACCGCACGCCGGAGATGGATTATTTCAGCCCGCGCGCGCTGCCGTTCCTCAAGGAGCTGGTCGAGCGGTATCATCGGGCCGGGATTCCACTGCAAGCCCTGTACTCCGACGAGGTCCACATTCAGCAGGACTGGAATTATTTCGGGCATCACGACGAGGGTCAGTTCACGTTCCGTTACGTGACGCCGCATGTGGCGGCGCAATTTGCGGAACGTTACGGCGCGGAGTTCGCGGACTTTGACCGGTGGCTGGTGTATTTCTGCTACGGTCAGCACGGGTTTTACACGAGCCTGGAGGCGCGGTGGCCGGCGCAGCACGTGATGGGCGCCGACGCGGCGGGGGTGCACCGGACGTTTTTGTTGCGCCGTCGCTATTATGATTTGCTGCACCGGGGCGTGGTGGACCTGTTTCAACGGGCGCGGGAACACGCCGAACGGATTTACGGGCACAAGTTGGTGGCGACCGCGCACGCGACCTGGGCCGAAAGCCCGACGTGCGACGCGTGGCGCGCCAATCATCCGCGCCGAACCAGTGCCGCGGCGCGCTACGAATACACCGCCGCGTTCGTATGGTCGAACACGGTGCAGCAGGCCGCCTCGGCGTGCGACGATTACTTTCGGTGGGGAGAATTTCTGACCGGCGGCGGCACCGACCACGCAGAGGGCGGCTGGTCGGACCGCAACTACTACGGTCTGGCGCTGGCCTGCTCGCTCGGCAGCATCAATCCCCACGAGCGCTACGCCTACGCCGCCGGTTGGGGTTGGCCCGCCGCGGTGGCCGAACGCTATCGCGCCCTGCGCAATGCCTACGGCGCGGGCGCCGACGCCGCGTTTCAGGCCGTCGAAGGCCGTCAGCATCGCGACATCGAAGTGCTCATGCTGTACCCGCTCTCGCTGGTCGCCTGCGAGGAACGCTTCGGCTCGTGGATGGTTCAATACGGCTACGCCAACTACATCACGCCGGAAAAACTGCTCGAACTGGGCCGCGTGACGGCCGACGGGCACATCGAGCTGTGCGGGCGGCGATTCGGCGCGCTGGCGGTGTTGTTCGAGCCGCTGCCGCCGCCGGAGCTGTTGCCGTTTCTCGAAGAGTTCGTGGCGCGCGGCGGTCGGCTCGTCTGGTCGGGCCCGCCGCCGCGCCTGGACTTTGGGGGCGGGCGGGCGCTGGACCGCTGGCAGCGGCTCTGCGGCGTGCGCGAGCTCCAATGCCACATCGAGGGCATCATCGCCGCTGGCGGCATCGTCGAGTTTTCGGGAGCGCTGCGAAACGTGCCGCCTCAAACGATTTTGACCGATTTCCTGGTGGACTGGATCTGGCCGGTTGAACCGGATGCGGGCACGGAGGTGGTCGCGCGCGTCGAACAGGAAACGATAGGCGTGCGCCGCGTCCTGAGCGGCGGCGGGTCGGTGACGTTCTTGGGATTCCGTCCGCGCGATGATCAGGCCGCGTCACTGGGCTACGAGACGCGCACGTGGTTTGAAGTGCTCCGGGCTTTGGGCGCGTATCCCGGCAGCCGACCGGATTCTGACGCGGACAACCCGACGGTGGTCTCGCGCGAATCCCCCTATCTGGCCACGCGATTTCCCAACGGCGCGATCGCCGTCGCCGCCCACTATCGCCGGCATGTCGAAGCCTGGCCGGGCGGATTTCATCGCGACGCGGAAGCCGACCGGCTTGTGTTGGAGAAAAACCCGTTGCCGGATGACCGGCTCGATCTGCGCCAGTTCCGCGTGGCCGGACGGACGCTGGATTTTCAGGGACGACTGGTGATGGCGTTCCGGATGGATGCGCGGGGACGGCTCGCGGCGTTTGCCGGTTACGACTGTGCCTCGATCCGGATTGACGGGCGCGATCACGTGTTTGCGGACGCGCCGCTCCCACACATCGCCTGGGCGCCCGTGCCGCCGGAACGACGCGTGCCCGGCGGTGCGGTGATGGAATTCTGGGTGCGCGGCCAAGGCGCGTTGCGGATTCCGCTGCCGGAGGACGTGCGCGCGGTGCGCTTGTTTTTGCAGGGCGCGCGACCGGACTCAGCGGGCGCCGCCGTGCCGGCACAGGTGCAGGACGGCGAACTGCGCTTCCGCGCGGAGCCGGGTTGGGGCGCGGCGCACGGGTTCGTGGTGCCGGTTTGAAACGGGCGTCACCGGCCCGGGCATGCGGAGCGCGCGGGCGCAATTTTCGGGACCACTCCGCGCTTTGCCCCGGCGGACGTTTCGCTTACGCTGTCGCTTTGGTCTGAAGGCGAAATTCGCCGGCCATGAGCAAAGGATTCATCCGCATCGGCGGGGCGCGTGAGCACAATCTCAAAAATCTCACGCTCGAAATCCCGCGCGAGAAGCTGGTTGTCATCACCGGCCTGAGCGGCAGCGGCAAGTCGTCGCTGGCCTTCGACACGCTTTACGCCGAGGGCCAGCGCAAATATGTCGAGAGCCTCTCGGCCTACGCGCGGCAGTTCCTCGATCAAATGCAGAAGCCGGACGTGGACTACATCGAAGGTCTCTCACCGGCCATCGCCATCGAGCAACGGTCCGCGGCGTTGAATCCGCGTTCGATCGTGGCCACGACGACGGAGATTTACGATTACCTGCGCCTGCTTTACGCGCACGTGGGCCAGCCGCACTGCCCGGAAACCGGCGTGCCCATCGCCGCCCAAACGACCAGCGACATCGTGGACAAAATCCTGGCGCTGCCGCCGGGCACGCGCGTCATCCTGCTCGCGCCGGTCGTGCAGGGTCAGAAGGGCGAATTCCGCGACGTGCTCGAACGCCTCCAGCGCGAGGGATTCGTCCGCGCGCGGGTGGACGGCCAGTTCGTGGAGTTGGGCAATCCCCGCGAACGCGTCCGACTTGATCCCAAACAAACCCACACCATCGAGGCCGTGGTGGACCGGCTGGTGGTGGACGAAAAAGTCCGGATCCGTTTGCAGGACTCGGTGGAAACGGCGTTGCGCTGGGGCAACGGCGTGATGAAATCGTTGCATCAACCCCATCCGTCGGATCCGTCCGGTCGGCCCGACCCGTCCGATCGCTGGGTCGAGACGCTCCACTCGACCCGCCTGTTCAGCCCCGCCACGGGCAAGAGTTACGAACCGCTCACGCCCAAGCACTTCTCCTTCAACGCGCCGCTCGGAGCCTGCCCGGCCTGCCACGGTCTCGGTCAGAAGATGGTGTTCGACGAAACGCTCGTCGTGCCCGACCCGGAAAAGTCGCTCGAACAGGGCGCGATTCTGCCGTGGCGACGCGGCGGCAAGCGCATGGTCGTCTATTACAAGGCCATGCTCCGCGCCGTGACCGCGCACTACGGCCAGAGCATGGACACGCCCTGGAAAGATTTGCCCGAGGCGTTCAAACGCGTGCTCCTGCACGGCTCGGGCGAGACCGAAATCGAGTTCCGGTTCTGGCGCGCGGGCAAGGTGAGCGTCGTCAAACGCCCGTTTGAAGGCGTGTTGCCGAATCTCCAGCGCCTCTACGCCGAGAGCGAAAGCGAGTTCACCCGCAACCGGCTCAAGGCCTTCATGAGCCCGCAATTCTGCGACGCCTGCGGCGGCAAACGCCTCAAGCCCGAGGTGCTGGCCGTCACTTTGGGCAACCAAACCCCGCCCTCGCCGGCCGGCGTCCGACCGCCCTCGCGCATCCCCGGCCTGTCCATCATGGACGTGTGCGCGCTCTCGGTGGACAAAGCCGACGAGTTTTTCGCGAACCTCAAGCTCACCGAGTTCCAGCAACGCATCGCGCGCGACATCATCAGGGAAATCCGCACGCGTCTGGGCTTCCTCAAAAACGTGGGGCTGGGCTACCTCACGCTCGACCGGGAGAGCGGCACCTTGAGCGGCGGCGAAGCCCAGCGCATCCGCCTGGCCACGCAAATCGGCGCCGGCCTGGTCGGCGTGCTTTACATCCTCGACGAGCCGAGCATCGGCCTGCATCAGCGCGACAACGAGCGGCTGCTCGCCGCGCTCAAGGGGCTGCGCGATTTGGGCAACTCGGTCATCGTCGTCGAGCACGACGCCGACACGATTCGCGCCGCCGACTGGATCATTGATCTCGGCCCGGGCGCGGGCGTGCACGGCGGCGAGGTCGTGGTCGCCGGCCCGCTCGAACAGGTGCTCGCCTGCGAGCGCTCGCTCACCGCCAGGTACCTGCGCGGCGAGCTGAGCGTGCCCGTGCCGCGACACCGCAAGCCGCCCTCGCGCGACCGCGGCTGGCTCGAAATCCTGGGCGCCCGCGAGAACAACCTCAAAAACATTGACGTCCGCATCCCCATCGGCCTGTTCACCTGCGTCACCGGCGTCAGCGGTTCGGGCAAAAGCACGCTCGTGGACGACATCCTGCGGCGCGCGCTGATGCGCAAGTTCTACGGCTCGAAGGAGCGCCCGGGGGCGCATCGCGAAATCCGCAACTACGAGGGCCTGGAGAAAATCGTCGTGATTGACCAGACGCCCATTGGACGCACGCCGCGCAGCAATCCGGCCACCTACACCGGCATCTTCAATGACATCCGGGATCTGTTCGCCCGTCTGCCCGCCGCCCGCGTGCGCGGCTACGAGTCCGGCCGCTTCAGCTTCAACGTCAAGGGCGGGCGTTGCGAGAAATGCCAGGGCGACGGCCTGATCCGGATCGAAATGCATTTTCTGCCGCCGGTCTATGTGACCTGCGAAGCCTGCAACGGCAAACGCTACAACCGCGAAACGCTCGAAATCACCTACAAGGGCCTGAACATCGCCGACGTGCTCGATCTGACGGTGGACGAGGCGGTGACGTTTTTCCGCGCGGTGCCGCAAATTCACGAGCCGTTGCTCACGCTCGCCGAGGTCGGTCTCGGATACATCAAGCTCGGCCAGGCCGCCACCACGCTCAGCGGCGGGGAGGCCCAGCGCGTCAAACTCGCCGCCGAACTCTGCCGCAAACAAACCGGCCGCACCCTCTACCTGCTCGACGAGCCGACCACCGGCCTGCATTTCCACGACGTCGCCAAACTGCTCGAAGTGATCTTCAAACTCCGCGACGCCGGCAACACGCTCGTCGTCATCGAGCACAACCTCGACGTCATCAAGACCGCCGACTGGGTCATTGACCTCGGCCCGGAAGGTGGCGACGCCGGCGGCTACATCGTCGCCGAAGGCCCGCCCGAACGCATCGCCGCCTGTCCCCGGAGCCACACCGGACGTTATTTGAGTCGAATTCTCGAAGCGGCTGTCGCATAACTGACGGCGATGAATCCGTTCGGTCATCCGGCGTGGGGCGGGTTTCTGCGCGGCGCGCTGGCCGGAGCGTTGGGGCTGGTCGCTCTGGCCGCGGCGCACGCGGCGTCCCCGGCCGAAAACCGCGCCTGGGCGGCCGCGACCCGCGCCTTTGAAGACCGGATTTGGGAGCGCGCGGAAGCCGAGTTCGGGCGGTTCGCCGAGCGTTTTCCCGGGTCGCCCCGGGTGCCCGAAGCGCTGTTGCGACGCGCCCAGGCGCAGTTTCATCAGGGTCGCTACGCCGAGGCCGTCGCCCAACTCACCGACGCTTTGCCGCGCGCCGGGCTGCTGACCGAGGAATTCCTGTTCTGGCTCGGCCACGCGCAGTTTCAGGCCGGCCGGTATGCCGACGCGGCTGAAACCTTCGAGCGCCTGCTCCGCGAATTTCCCGACGCCGCGCGCCGACACGAAACGCGCGTGGCGCTGGCCGCCGCGCGCGCCCGGCTCGCTCAGTGGCCGCAGGTCATCACATTGCTCGGCGGCCCGGACGGCGCGCCGGAACCGGCCCTGCCCACCAACGCCCCGGTGCGCGCCCGCGCCCAGGCGCGCCTGCTCCTGGGCGAGGCGTTCCTGGCCCAACGTCAGTTCGACCGCGCCGAAGCCGCGCTCGGTTCATGGCCGGAGCCGTTGCCGCCGGGCGAACTCGCGTTGAGCTGGCAGCGCCAGTATCTGCTCTGCCGCGCCGCGCTCGGCGCCGGTCGCACCAACGACGCCCTCTCAGCCGCCGCGACGCTCATCGAAATGGCCCGGACGGCGGGCCGACCCGATTTGCGCGCCGAAAGTGTTGCGTTTCTCGCGGGCGTTCATGAAGCCGCCGGTCAAACCGACGCCGCCGCCGCCACCTGGAAACAAAACCTCGCGCCCGACACGCCGCCCGAACGACAGCGCGAGGCGTTGGTGCGCCTCACCGAACTGAGCTTGAAGCAGGGACGTCTGCCCGAAGCCATCGCCGCGCTCGAGGAATTTCTCGGCCGCTTTCCCCACGCGCCCGCCGCCGACGTCGCGCTGCTCACGCTGGGCGAGTTGCACCTCAAAGCGCATTTGATCGCCACGAACGCGCCGTCGGCTGCCGCGCCTTCCGAGCCGGCCGTCGGCGCCGGCGCCGTCACCAACCACCTGCGCCGCGCGCTCGAGTATTGCGACCGGTTGCTGGAGGCGTTCCCGGAGAGCACGCTGGCCGGCCGGGCGCAACTGAATCGCGGCTGGTGTTTCTGGCTCGAAGGCGATTACGCCCGCGCCGCCGAAGCGTTCCAGGCCGCCGCCGCGCGACTGCCCGCGTCGCCGGAGCTGGCCGTGGCGCGATTCAAACTGGCCGATGCGCAATTCGCTCAACGGAATTGGGCCGCCGCGCGCGAGCACTACGGCGCGGCGCTGGCCGTGGCCACGAACCAGCCCGACGCGCGTCCGCTCGTGCCGCGCATCCTCGAGCAACTGGTGCACGTGAACGTGGCGTTGACCAACGCCGAAGCCGCCGCGGCCGCCATGCGCCAATTGCTCGACTGGCCCGCAGCCCCGGGCGGGGCGTCCGGCGACGCCGGCCCGTTTGCCCGTTCGTTGCTGTTGGTGGGGCAGAGTTTTCTCGACGTGCGCGCGCCGGATCGGGCGCGAGCGTTGTTCGCCGAGTTCATCGAGCGGTTTCCCGATTCGCCGGAACGTCCGGCGGTGGAATTGCAACTGGCCCGCGCCCTGGAAAAGGACCAGCGCTGGGCCGAAGCCGAGGCGCTTTACCGCGCGTGGTTGGAGCGCTTTGCCGAGCATCCGCTGCGGCCGCAGGCGGAATTTTTCCGCGCGCTGGCCGCCTACCACGCGGGCGCAGAGAGCAACGCGCTGGCGCTGTTCACCAACTTCGTGGCCCGCTTTCCCACGAACCCGCTCGCGCCGCAGGCGCAATGGTGGGTTGCCGATCACTTCTACAACCGCGGCGAGTTTCCCGAAGCCGAGAAAAGCTACCGGCTGCTGTTCCAGACCTGGCCGCAGTGGGAGCTGGCCTTCGAGGCGTGCCTGATGTCGGGCCGCGCGGCCCTGGGCTGGCGCAATTTCACCGGTGCGATCGAGTGTTTCACCAATCTGGCGAGCCGACTCGACTGTCCGCCCGCGCTCTGGGCGCAGGCGGTCTTTGCCTACGGCAACACGCTCATGCTCGTCCCCGGCCCGGAAACCAACCGCGCCGCCCATTTCGAGGAGGCCATCCGCGTCTTCGGCAAAATTCACGAGCGCCAGCCCACCAACGAAATCGCCGCGCTGGCCTGGGGCGAGATCGCCAAGTGCTACTGGCAGTTGCAGTCCTGGAGCAACGCGTTGAGCGCGTTCGAACGCGTGATGAACGCGCCCGCCGCCGGCCCCGGCGCGCGCAGCGAAGCGCAGA
>Ga0272448_1009282_pt1 | contig 10079 bp, 8 predicted proteins | sample YNPCB0191_FD_202220 | JGI IMG/M metagenome (GOLD analysis project Ga0272448, IMG submission 202220) | Hot spring sediment microbial communities from Yellowstone National Park, WY, United States - YNP-CB-019-1 | ecosystem: Environmental > Aquatic > Thermal springs > Hot (42-90C) > Sediment... | reverse complement strand
CCCAACGCGAGGCCGAGGATCGCACCGAGGAGGCTGATGATCGCAGATTCGGCGAGCATCAAGCCGAAGACAGTTCCCCGCGTCGCCCCGAGGCAGCGCATCAGTGCGATGTCGCGCCGCCGCTCCCGAAGGGCGGAGACGAGCGAGACGAAAAGGGACAGTCCTCCGAGGGCCGTGACCATGGCTGCGATCGCCACGAGCACCCTGTCCACCCAGCCGATGATGGCGAAAAGCCGCGGAAGCACCTCGTTCGGCACGACGAGCTGTGCTTCAGGCGACTGGTTTATGGCGAAGATCAGGTCCTGGATGCCGGGGTGCATGGCGCCCCCGCGAATCCGCTTGATCTTCAGATAGGCTCCGCTGATCTCTCGATACTCTTCGTGATCCGCCATGCGAGCTGTCTCAGCGCCGTGCCCCTCGAGTCCGTAGAACGTCGCAAGAGGGATGTAGATCGCGCGGTCATGCGGTGTCCCGGTCGGCGCCATGATGCCGACGAACCTGACATGATCATTGATGTGCACGGGGTCGCCGGCCTTCACCCCGCAGACGGGGTTGAAGGTCTGTCCGAGCTGGATCTTCAGCGCCTTCGCCACGGCCCATCCCGCCACGGCTTCCATCTTGTCCTCGAACATTCGACCTCTTCCGCCATCCTCTTCCCTGAACGAGAACTTCTTGCCCGGCAGGTACTCGAACTCGGTGAAGAAGCGCTTGTCAATCGCGTTGACGCGGTAACCTGCGAAGGAATGGCCCGAGCAAAAGGGAATGGCCTGTACGACGATCGGCTGTTCTGCGACCGTCTTGAAGTATGTCCACTTCACTTTCCCGGGCATCACCTCGAGGTGGTACACTGCGTTCAAGACTACCTGAAGCGGCGAGCCTTTCGGGGCGAGGATCGCGTCAATGCCCAACCCGGCCTGCGTGAAGCTCTTATAGGTCTGCTCCCGGAGGGAGAAGACGCCGACCAGGAGTGCCCCGCCCAGTCCGATGCTGACGACGGCGAGCGCCGTCGAGAGCCAGTGTTGCCGTAGACTCTTCAGGATGATGCGCAGGAGACTCATGAGGCGCCTCCCTTCCGGGCAAAGGCCCGGTTGAGCTCCATGAACGGTATGGCTTTCTCGAACTTTCCGATGACCTGTGTTTCGTGGCTCACGAGGACGAGCGAGCATCCGTGCGTCCGGCATATCTCCCGCAGCGTGTCCATCACGCCGTCCGCATGGAGGGGGTCGAGCGATGCGGTCGGCTCGTCCGCCAGGATCAATTTCGGCCGGTTCGCGAGAGCGCGGGCGACTGCGACGCGCTGCTGTTCGCCGATGGACATCTGGGACGGATAGTGTTTCCTCCGCTCCCAGATACCGGCCTTCCGGAGCAAATCTTCGGCGAGTGCCCTGTCCGGCTTCTTCCGCGAGAAGGTCATCCCCAGGAGGATGTTCTCGAGAGCCGTGTACCCTTGCAGCAGGTTGAAGTTCTGGAAGATGTAGCCTATGTGTTCGGCCCGGTAGCGGTCGCGTGCGGATTCGCTCAGCGCGTGAAGTTCGTAGCCGCAAACTTCGACCGTGCCGCGCGTCGGCAGGAGCAGGCCGGCGAGGACGTGGAGGAACGTGGACTTACCCGAGCCAGATGGGCCGTATATTGCCACCTGCTCGCCCTGCTCCAGCGACCAGGCGGGGACATCCAGCACTTTGAGTTTCTCCTGGCCGGAGTCGTAGACGAGTTCGAGACCCTCGATTCTTGCGATCATTTCGGCCTCCTGCTCGTTCCCAGGGGTTCTATCGCGACAGTGTCGTTTGGGATCCGGTGGCTTTGGAGCCGACGAGTTATCATCTCCAGGCGGTGCCCGATCGGAGAGTCCACCGTGGCGGATGCACTGCACGCCGCCACCGGGTCCGTCAGGCTTGCCGAGAGGCTACGAGGACGGGGGAGAACGGCACGAGAGGACTTCGAGCTCACGCTGAAAGCCGGTGACAACCGGGACGGCCTCGGTTCTTGCTTCGTCCTCTGTCGGGCAGTACCTTTCCTCAGCGATCGCCGACGAGGCAAACTGGGAGACGAATACGCAGAAAGGGCACTCCCTGGCGCAATGGTATCGCGGACCGTCCTGCGCCCGACACAGGACCGTGCCCTCATCGCTCCCGTGAATATGGCGATGGAAGTGCGAATGGATGACATCGCTCAAAAGTACGGCGCCGAGGAACAGCAAACTGACGGCGCTTCGCTGTGTCATCGAATTCGATCTTACCACGTTGTTTGCTCTTCTTCAAACCTCGGTCGTTCACTCGAAGTAGTAGCCGCAGGGCCGACGGGGCTCGACGCGATTTCTATCTTCGAGGTCCCTCTCGTCAATCGGAAAGATACGACAGTTGGGCGGCCTGAACCGGTACACCCGGCACCTCGCCTTCCCGTTCTCCATCACAAGGAACATGCACTTCTCGGGGAGCCTACAGCATGCCCCGCAGCGCGTGCAGTGGCCTTTTCTGCGTGCCAGCTTCTTCTTGACGAGGGGATAGGCAAGAACGAAGGAGAAGAATCTGCGAAGCTTTCCCACTCGATGCTTCCACCCTACCAAGAGACTCATCGCTCCTCCATTGACGTCGTCAGGATACTCCTTAGCCTGTCTTTCCCTTTCGCGCAAGCAACGCCGCCGCTCTCGGCTGCTGCGGGACCTGCCTTCGAGTCTCCCGGGGATGCTGTCGAAGGGTTGCCGATCGGCATTCTCTCGATCTTCTCCTGATCACGCGGCTCGCGGTCGAGAGCGAGAAGGCAAAGAGCAAAGGAATGACCGAGCGAAGCTGTGCCTCGAACCGACGAGAGGCCACGAGCCAGTAGGCCGGTGGGGCACTCGGGGAACCTGACACGTTCGTGAGGATTCCGGCCATTGAAGACGGTTGGTCTTTCATGGCTTGTCCTTTGCTGTGTACCAGATCGTGAGCTTCGGGCTGAACTCGACCCGGTTGTACTCGGAGGCGATTACCTGGAAGCGTGTCCAGTGGCCATCGTCAACGGCGCGATCGACGACAGAAGCGATGGCGAGGCCGTAGTTCGGCACGCTCCCGTCTGCCCAGCCCTGGACGAGCTTCGTGATGTCGAGCTGGTACTCCAGCGGCGGGTCAACGGTGTCGGTGCCCTGGTCAGGGGGGATGTTGATGTTTGCATCCACCTCGGCGGGGGTATCGGCTCCGAACTGGAACTCGCCGCCTTTCCAGCTTCTGCCCGGTGCGCGCTGCTTCCAGGTCGCCGTCGCCTCGTCCCAGTCGCCGGTGAGGATGCGAGCAGCCGTCACGTGGCACGGGCCGTGGGAGGACGGATCCCAGACCGAGAAGCTCAGGAGGGCTTTGGTGACTTTCGCCCCCTTTGGCACGTCGGCGAGGTCGAAGCGGACGAGGAAAGCGTTGCACTTCTCCTGCCGGACGATGCGGTTGTCGCGCGGGACGGAGCCGAGGTTCGCATCCGGCTGGGCGAAGTCGATGATCGTGTCCTGTACTTTCGGTTTGCCCTGGATGACGAGCTTCTGGCCGGCGACCTCGGTGGGTGCGGCCTCCGCGTCGTTGCTGGCGTGCGGCGGTGCGACGGTCACGTAGCCGAGGTTCGGGAGCTTGGCGACGTCGCGGACGGGATTCCGCAGGTCGACGAGTTTGCGCTTCGGGGCCGGCTTGGCCGCGTCGAGGACCGAGCCGATGCGTGTCCGGAGCTCCCAAAGCGCCACGGGGTCGAGAGCGGCATAACTGACGAGGCCCGCGTCCGCCTCGCTCTTCTTCTCGACCTTTGCCGCAAGGCGGAGCGAGCTCCGCACGGCTTCCGCCACGGCCCAGCGCGGCTGATTCTGGACGAGCGAGAGGAGCGTCAGGTACTCGACGTCCTGCTGGCCGCGGCGGTACGACTTGAGCCGCACGCTCGGTACTGGCTCCTCCAGACCGGCCGGGCCACCGGGGTAGAAGAGCGAAAGCTCGTCCTCCTTGGCCCAGGAGCCGTCGTTGCCGATCGTCTGCCAGGGAAGCACGCCGTCTCCGCCGAGACACCAGGTCTCGACGCACCACGCGGCAGGCTGGACATTGGAGTCCGTGATTCTGTTCGAACTGCCGTAGTTGAAGGTGATCTCGCCGTTGGCTGCCTTGCGATCCATCACGAGCCGCAGATACTGGCGGAAGCAGCCGCCCACCACATTCACGTCCAGCACGCCGTCGAGGATGTCCCGCTGGTGCTGGGAGTAAGAGATATCGCCGCGAAAAGCCATCTTCACATTTCCTCGCACCGGCGTCACGCCCTCGTGGAACGCGATCCCGTACCAGCGCAGAGCCCAGAAGTCCTGAGTGTTGACCGGCTCGTCGAAGATCCACGGCGCCGAACAGCGGCTCCAGCCCTTGTCTTTGTAGTAAACCTTGTTGTTCAGATAGAACTCGAAGAATGTGTCGTTCCAGCCCTTCTCGCTGAAGTGCTTTGCGAACTGGCGGGAGACCTCGACGAATGCCTGCCGATAAGAGGGTGCGAACGCCTCGTCCGCCCAGTAGCCGCCAAGGAACGCTTTGTGGATGTCGAGCGGCCAGTTCTCGTTCAGCGGGAGATAGAACGTGTCTACCGGGACGCCCTTGCGAGGGAGGTCGGCGAAGGCGGAGCCGTCGAGCAAACTGCCGACGCGGGCATCGTACTTTTCCCATTCGAGTTTCTTCCCATCCCAACCGGGTGCGATGTCGGCGTGGCCGTTCCAGTGATACGGTAGGCGATTGAGGCAGGTGCGGTGAGCATGGGCAAGGCGGTAGTAAGCAGTTTCGAGCGGGGGCTCGGGCAGCCCGTAGCAGTTCATCTCTGGAATGAATGAGAGGTAATCGGGCAGGGTGAAGTCCCAGATGCGAAGCTCGACGTCGAGCACGAGCGACTGCCCGGCGGACTCGAGGACGAGCTTGCCACGAGCGGTGCCCGCTGCGGCCTCGTGCGGGACATAGATATCCACGAACAGTGCGGCGAACTGCTGCCCGTCAATTTTTTCGTCCGTCGCTGGCAGCTCGAGGCCCCGGCCGAGCGGCACGAGCGGATCCGGCAAGAATCCCTGCTCCGTCCTGACGTAACGGAAGCGTAGGATTTCGGCGCGGGGTCTGGTGCGCTTGTCGCCCTCGAATTCCAGCGTCGCCGTGAGGCGCTTGGCCTTCCCCGAGAGCACGACTTGGAAATCGGCGAACTCGTTCTTTGCAGCGTGGAGGCGTACGAGCTTCTTCGCAGCCGACCAGAGGTGGTTGGCCTTCGGGTAGGTTTCGGGTCGGGCCCGGATCATCGCGCCGGTCACGGGATTGACCTTGTCGAGTGCGTCAATGACGCAGACGCTCGCCTCGCCGAGTGTCGGAAGTGCCGCGGCCTCCGAGAACGCCCTGGGCGGCGTGCCACCGATCTGCTGATCGGTCCGAGGCGCGAGATTTACGCGGGCCGTCGCGACTGGTCCAAGATTACCGGCGCCGTCAACCGGCCGGACGCCGAGAGTGATCGTCCCGCCGCCGCCGAGTCTCGAGGGCAGGTCGCGGAGGTGCATCGTGACCTTCTTGCCGACCTCGGCTGCCATCGGGACCAGGTACTGGGGTACCGGGGTGGCACGCTCCCAGTCGAATGCGCCGTAGTCGAATCGTGCGATGAAGCCGATCGTCCCGGCAGGGCCCTCGTCCTTTGGCGTGGTCCAACTCACGAGAGCCTCGCCGGCCGGTAGATTCGCGGCCCTCGAAGCGAGCTCGCCGATGCCCATCGGAGCCTGACGGTCCTCCGGCCCAAGATAGACGGTGAAGTACGGCGCGGCATTCGCCCCTGCCTCGCGGCTCGCGATAAAACGGTTCGGGAAGAGGTGGTACTTGAACTGCTCGCCGTTCCGCTCGTACTCCGACCCGACGTCGTCGTAGATTAGGAAGCCGTAGCTGAGTCCGGCGACGCGAGCGGCAAGGACTGCCGGCTCGACCGCGACGACCTGCCAACCCTGGGCGTCGGGCGGCGTGCACTCGGCGAATCGCCAGAGCGTGTTCCCCACGCCGTTGACGACCGAAACGAGGTCGCTCCCCGGATACGCCCAGGGGCGCTCGTCCTGGGCTGCCCACTTGTAGGAAGCACTGCCCCGCTGAGGTCGGTAACCGCTGGACGTCCCCTCTACCCAGTCGCTGGAAATCGTCGAGACCGTGAGGCGTCGCTGCGGTGCGTTCGGCGATTCGCAGTGGAGGTGGAGAGTCGCTCCGAGGATCACGCGGCCCTCGAGTGGCTTCGGGTCAATATCAACGAGCGAACATTCCTGCCAGCTCTTTGTCTTCATTCGCGGTGCACCGCCGTTGTTGCCATTCTCCTCCCCGGGATAAGCAGAGAACCAGGTGTCGCGCACGACGGGTACGCGGATTGCCGTCCCTTTGGGCGGCCAGCTCGCCGCCTCCCCGCCGACACACGGACGAGACGCCCACGCCGCGAGCGCCAGGACAAGAATCCCCGCCGGACGGACGGAGACCGCTTTCCTCATCTTCACACACTCCCTTCTCTGCCTGTACGGTGCCTTTCCGGGCCTCATCTTACCTCGGCGGGCGAACGTGTTCAAAAGCGGCCACACGACTCGGCTACGCGAAAGCGGCCGGGGCGGCGAGGCCCGGTGAAGCCGCCCCGGCTCGGATGACAGCTTCGTTCCGTGTCCTCCGTGCTACCCCCGGCGGTGCCCCCATTCGACTTCGCGATGCCCCATGAGACTCCGTCCTGGCGAGGCCACGCCCAAAAGCCGACCGTGGTGGGCGACTGCCCGGTTCACGGTGAAGCGCTGCACTCGGGGCAGTGCTTTTTCATGCAAAAACGTCGCCGATCTCGACCCCTCCGGGCCCGGCTTTCTGGATGCTCTTCACGATGTAGTCTCGTATGGCCTCGTGGAGAGCCTGTGCGGCCAGATTGGAGCAGTGGCGCTTCTCGTCCGGCAGTCCGCCCAGCGCCTCCTCGATCTGCTCGTCCGTGATCTCGTAGGCATCGTCGAGCGATTTGCCCATCGCCAGCTCCGTCATCACGCTGCATGTGGCGATCGCCGCCGGGCAGCCGAGTACTTTGAACTTGATGTCCGCGAGGCGCTCGTTCTTCACTCGAATCCAGACCTTCACGGAGTCTCCGCAGCTCGGATCGCCCAGGGAGCCGATTCCATCGGCGTCCGGGATCTCGCCAACGTTTCGCGGGTGGAGGAAATGCTCGCGGACCGCATCCGTGTATCTCATACGGGTCTTCCTCTACTTGCAGCGGATTCTCCCATGTTCCGTCCGAGTCGCGTACTCAGGGCCTCTAACCGAGCCTCATTCCCTCCTCGCCAAGGAGAATCTCGGTTCCCACTGGGATCGGAAAGCACCTACCGGGAAACGCCGTCCAAAACTCCATGGTGGCCTGGGTTCCCGTGCAATGGCCCAAGCCGATGCGTTGAACGCCGTACCTGCGAAACGCTTCGACGGTCTCCCGGAGCCTGAGGGCAGAAGCCCCTTCCAGGTGGATTCCTCCGATGACGCAGAGGATGGGCTTCGGGCCTGCGAGGTGCACGATGTAGCTCAAGGTGTTGACAATGCCCGCGTGTGCGCACCCGGCAATGACGACGACGCCCTGTGGTGTATCGAGGAACATGGCCTGGTCATCCAGAAGCGGATCGGGGCGAGAGCAGCCCGCATCGAGGTAGAAGGGGCCGCCGGTGTCCTCGTAGTCGGTATGCCGCGGAATCTCGCCGGTTGTCGTCATTCCTTCGGTCACCACGGTCGGAGAGGCAGCGAGGTGGAGGGAGCATCCTCTCTGGCGTAGGTTCTCCTCCGCGAGCTCGGGCACGCAGACCGAGCGTGGCGGCGCGCTACGCGGGCGGGCGAATTTGGGCCTCAGAGCACAGGGATGGGCGAAGAGCCGGCAGCGCCGTGCGTGTGCGAGGGCGGCCATTGCGCCCCCGGCGTGGTCGTAGTGGCCGTGGCTCAAGACGATCGCATCGGCAAGGGCGAGGTCGGTCCCCAACTGGCGAGCGTTGTGCTCCAGCACCATACCCTGCCCGGTGTCAAAAAGCACACGATGCCGTTCGGTTTCCACCCACAGGGCCAGTCCATGTTCAGCGAGCAGTCCTCTGCGGCGAACCGTGTTCTCCGACAGGACGACGATCCTCGCTTGTCGGGCAACCATGCCGGTCAGTGATCGCAGACGTTCTCGCCGGTCTGGAGTGTACCGTCGAGGTAGTCCTGCACGAGCTTCTCCGGCTCCCCGGCGGGCGCCCCGACCAGCACAGTGATGCCTTGCTGTGCGAAGAGTCCCTGCGCCCTCGCTCCCATCCCGCCGGCGATGACGACGTTCACTCCTTTTTCGTGGAGCCAGCGGGGCAGGAGGCCGGGCTGGTGCTCCGGTGCCTCGACGGTTTCCGTCGCCGTTATGCACTTCTTCTTTTCGTCCACATCGATCAGGGCGAACTCCTCGCAATGCCCGAAGTGCATTGCCAGACGGCCATCTGCCACGGGTATGGCGATCCTCATTGTTCCATCCTCCTTGATCTCTCTCGCTGCGCGATCTCCCGAGATCGCTGCGCCCTATTGTGCCAGGAGAATCTGCGCCACATTGTCGAAGACCTTTCCCGTCGCCGAGTCTGGACTGGAGTACATGAACGGTCTTCCCGTGTCTCCTGAACTGACCACCTGGGGGTCGATAGGGACGCGGCCAAGGAATGGTACCCCCATCTCGGAGGCCATTCGCTCTCCGCCGCCCGTCTTGAATATGTCGGTCACTTTTCCGCATTCCGGGCAGACGAAGCCGCTCATGTTTTCGATTACGCCGAGCACGGGCACGTGAAGCTGCCGGCAGAACGTAATGGATTTCCTCACATCCAGGAGAGCTACGTCCTGGGGCGTAGTGACGATCACCGCCTTGGCCTCGCCCATCAACTGAACAACGGAGAGCGGTTCGTCTCCTGTTCCGGGCGGGCAGTCCACGACGAGGTAGTCCAGTTCGCCCCACTCGACGTCCTTCAGGAACTGCTTGATCACACCCATTTTCATCGGGCCGCGCCAGATGACAGCATCGTTCCGATCCCGAAGCAGGAACCCAATGGACATGACCTTCAGATTGCCGCACTCCACTGGTAGGATCATTCCTTCGACAACTTCGGGGTGTGCGTCGAGGTTCAAGAGCTTCGGGACGCTGGGCCCGTGAATATCTACGTCGAGAAGCCCGACTGACTTCCCGCGGAGGGACAGTGCGACCGCGAGGTTCACCGCGACAGTGCTCTTGCCTACGCCGCCTTTGCCGGAGAGGACGATTATCTTCCTGCGGATCCGCGACATACGTTCGCACAACTCCAGGCGCTCGAGGTACTGCTCCTCCGATTCGTCGGGTCTCCGTCCTGCCTGGCTACAAGACTCGCTCGTGCATGATGCACACGGTTTCTTCTCTTCGCTCATGTGCTCGCTCCATCCGGTTGGCCCAAGGCCGCTGCTACTTTCTGCCAAAGTGCTCGGATATCGTGCGATACCGGGCCGGTGGTATACTCGATCACACTTGCACTTGCGATCTGAGCTTTCGTTACAGCCGGATCATATCGGATCTTTCCTACCACCGGAGCGTCGAGGGCAGCCGCCCGGGTCGCGATTTCGGTGGTAACCTCCGGGTTCAGGTCATACTTGTTGATACAAACCACGGCTGGGACCTCGAAGTGCCTGGCGAGCGCTCGCACTCGCTCCAGGTCGTGGAGTCCGGAGAGCGTAGGCTCTGTGACGATCAGGACGAGATCCGAGCCTCCGATCGAGGCGATCACAGGGCACCCGATCCCCGGCGGCCCGTCGGCGATGATGAGTCCGATTCCCTCCTGTTCGGCGACTTTGCGAGCCTGACCTCGAACGGTTGTGACCAGTTTGCCCGAGTTCTCCTCAGCTATTCCGAGCTTGGCATGTAACATCGGCCCGAACCGCGTTCGAGATAAGTACCATTCGCCGTTCACGACTTCCTCGAGCTCGATTGCATCGCTGGGGCAGAACTCCGCACAGACGCCGCACCCCTCGCACGAGATCGGGTCAATGCAGTAGGTTTGCGGCTCTGCGTCGCTCCGTGACTTGCGGGACACGACCGCGCCGAACCGGCAGAGCTTCAAGCAC
>Ga0272448_1009281_pt1 | contig 10080 bp, 8 predicted proteins | sample YNPCB0191_FD_202220 | JGI IMG/M metagenome (GOLD analysis project Ga0272448, IMG submission 202220) | Hot spring sediment microbial communities from Yellowstone National Park, WY, United States - YNP-CB-019-1 | ecosystem: Environmental > Aquatic > Thermal springs > Hot (42-90C) > Sediment... | reverse complement strand
ACACTTCCGCCAGCGCTTCCCTTTACATAAACTCCTTCTTTTATGTCGAATATGTCGCTATCATTGCCTGGCTTGAATATCGTGCAACTCATTCTTACGAGAGGTTGCGCATTGTAGCCATCAGCCCGGGCATGTCCGTTTCTTTCAATATTTAACTCAGCAGCAGTTTCGTTTGAATTCATAAAGCCGACGAGCATCCCCTTTTCTATCAATACAGCCCTCTTTGCCTTACATCCTTCATCGTCATATTCATAACCGCCAAAATAAGGCAGGGTAGGATCGTCGTATATATTTACCAATTCATTTCCTACTCTCTTTCCAAATTTTCCGCAGAATGTTGATTCCTTTGCTACTATCGCATCTGCCTCTGCGGCATGGCCTACTGCCTCGTGTATGAAAGTCCCTGTCATGCGAGGATCCAACACCACTGTAAATTTTCCTTTTGGAGGAGTTTTTGCTATTAATTGCGTCAATGCGCTTTTTGCAGCAGTTTCAGCAACCTTATCGAAATCTATTTCCTTATAACTCCCTCTTTTAGCAGCAGTCTCGCTTCCAGACACTATCTTTCCGTCTTTCGCGATCGCATTGCAGGCAAAATAAAAATATGCGTCTTCCTGTTCTATCTCGCTACCGTTAGAATTCGAGTAAATCTTTTTGATTTTTTTCGCCGAAAGCGAGAGCGTGCTTGTTGCGATTTTTTCCATTCTTGTTTTTTTCTGCGCATCCTTTACCAATCCGAACATTTCCTCGCTATCAGCCCATTCTATCTTTGCAACCTTCCTGTCCGTTATCTTCTCGCCCTTTGTTATCTTCACGCTTCCTCCGCCTAACTCTGCCAATCGCTTTGCCTTGTCCAACAACTCCTTTACATTCGCGTTTTCATCATTCGTTGCCGCGAATCCCCACGCGCCGTTTTCCAATACCCTTACAGACACTCCGCCTCTCTGCCCGCTTATAACAGTTGTCTCGTCTCCTATCCTTACAGTTAGCGCTTCAACGATCTCTTTTCTGACTTCGAAGAACATCACAACACGCTTTCTATCTTTTTAGAGTAATCAACTATTGTTTTTTTGTCGTCCTTGTTCTTCGCAACTCCAAAAAACAGGTATTGCCCGACCCTTACGATTACGAGAGTATCCGCGCCCATGGTTATCTCTGCTTCCTTGTGCTTGTCTCCTGCCTCCCTCATCATCGCGTCAGCAACATTCGCTATCCTGCTTATCAGCATCGGTGCGACATCTGCCAAGGCAATCGTGCTCTTTACGATAACGCCGTCTATCCTCACCAATCCGCCAACCACGTTATTTTTTTCTTTCATTTCGTTAAGCGTGTTTTCTATTTGAGTGATCTTTGCTTCTGTTAATGCCATAACATCACCTACAAAACAATAACTCCAGAAGGCCCGAGCTTGAAAGGCACTTCAAAGTTTATTATCGGCAACTGCAAATACATCGTTTTCTCTCTTTCGACTATGGAATACTTCTCATCCATCCCATGCTCCAATATGCTCATCAACTGCTTGTCATGCACTCCCTCGTCAACCAGGTAAAGCGTTGTCGCTCCTGTTGCCTTCAACCTTCCTTCTATCACATCCATAAATTTTCTTATTGATTCCTGAGGATTGTACAAGACAAAGGTTGACAGCGTGTGGAATATGAACCTTATCTTCTTTCCCTTGCTTTCGCTTATCGCTTCGTTGAGCGCAAGCGACAGATCGTTTAATGCTCTTGGTCCGGGCACTATCTTTATCTGCTCTGTAGATTCTATCTCTTTTTGATTTCCCAATGTCGTGCTGTAGCAGTCTATGAACCTTATGTTCGGCCTTTTCAAGTTTATCCCTACTGTCATTGCCTTTTTTATTATCTCTTCTGGTGAAGAACCTCCGCATATGAAATAGACATTATCATCTTGGGAAGCAGCGTCTGCAAAATGATAAGAAAAAGCGAATTTTTCCATCCCGCTTGGCCCAATAAGCAAAACATTTCCTGGGTTTCTGTATCCTCCTTCAAGTATGATGTCAAGCTCTTTTATTCCAGTGCTCCATCTGTTTTTTCTCAAAACCGGCAATTCTTCATTAACACCAATTTCCTCTACCATGTTTAGCTTATCTCATTTCAAATTATAAATATTGCCCTTGATTATCTCTCTTTAGCCATCTTCTTTCTATTATGTTTTTAATAAATCTTTGCATTGCCACTGCAAAGATTTGACAAATCCTTGCATTTTAGAAGTAGAAGTTTGTTATGTTTCAGTTTTCAAGAAAAAGATCCGTTTTGTTCCTCTGTGGAAATGGCTCATCGCGCAGTAGCTATCTGTATCGAAATCTTAAGAACATCAGGATGATCAGTCCGCCAACCACTCCGAATAATATTACGATTGTGTGTTGCTGTTGCTCTGCTGGTTGCGCGCTTTTTCTCGTTGTCTCCCAAGTTGCAGGGCTTCCAGTTTCTGTCTGCTCTCCCAACGAAAGTTGCCTGCTGTAAATCTTCTCCTTCCTTTCTTCTGTTTTCAAGAAAACATCTGTTGCGACAAGCGAAAAGTTCTTTTCGCCAAGAGTTTGATTGTCTTTTTCTGTTATGTCATATATGTAAGAAAAATTATGATTCTTGTCAGTTATCGGCGTCGGCATCACCACTGTCCTGCCGACAAACGAACTTGTGTTGTTTTCAACGCTTTCTATCTCGCTTATACCATAATCATTCGTAGTTGTGTTAAAATCGTAGAGCCTTATCAAAACGATCTGACCGCTTTTGTTTATCTCTACCTTGTATACCTTGCTTTGAGAAAAAAGCAGCCATTCCAAATCGCTGTCCTTGTACCAATGCTCGTTTAGCACTGGTTTTACGAGAAAGAAAAATTTGTTTTCTCCGCAAGCGAACACGCTCTTGTTGTCGCTAAAAGAAATCGTTTTTTCAAATACCTTTTTGTTTGTCGTGCAATAACCGTTGTTATAATAGCTGTCGTTTATCACATAAACAAAGGTTGCGGTCCCGTTCAATCTTACATTAAGCGTGTCGTTTCCACTCGCATTTTTTATAGCATCTGCTATTGTTTGCGGAATCTCAACCGTATTGTTTATCGCATCCTGATAATTCTTTCCCTCAACAGTGATAGTGCGGTAAGACGCGTTCACGCTTTCGTTCTTGCCGTTTATCTCAAAATAGATTTTTATCGAATAGAAAACCTCTTTTCTTATCTGCTCCGTAGGGCATCCGTTTTGGTCATAGCGTTTTGCGAAATCTTCTGCCTGCGACCCCTTTTGCACGATAACAATAGCAGAGCCGTTTGTTGAGTTGTCGACGAGCGGGCTTATGCCGGCAATAGCCATACTGCCTCTTATCCCTATGTTTTCGCCTAATATGTTTATGCTGTCATTTCTTGCAGAACTTTCGTAAAAAGAATTGTTCAGCTGCTTTGCCTTTTCTAAATTCTGTCCTACGACCGTATCGAACGGAGGATCTTGATAAACTGACCATAAGAGTTGAACAACCAATATAAGGAAAAGCCACAAGCGCATTTTTTCCCTCTAAAGATATCTGGGAAGTTTGTCTATGGTTGCCAAAACGAGCAGGTTGTTCGCGATTTTTATTTTCATCTTCGCTCTTTCCATCTCGCTTAATGATTTCTCGAATTCCTTTATCTTTTGCTCATTTTCAAAAACCACTATCGTCTTTTTCTCGCCCGCGCCATAGCCAGCCAACACAACATCGTAATCCTTCGTGCTGAACCCGCCTTTTATCTCTTTGAATGGTATGCCTGCTTCAATCAAGTCCTCTTTTATCTCTCTCAAAAGCGCCTTTTCCTTTATGTTTCCGCTCGCTATGTCATAATAATCTTTGTAGTTCTCTATCTTTCCTTTTTTAACTAATTTTTGCAATATCTCCTCTATGTTCCCTTCTGTTACCTCAGCATCGTGCGTGAGATATCTTTTTAGCGCAACTTCGAACTCTCCTATGGTTATCGGATAATCGCCTAATTTCGCGTCCCTCTTTATCTTTCTTATGGCATCCAGGACTTCCTCTTCTTTTACCCTTATCTCGTCTCTTATCTCAGCCCCGCCCTCGCTTATCCTTATCGTGTAAACCGGTCTTACGTTTAATCTTGCGAATAAATAGATGATGCCAACCAAGAAAAGCCCAGGCAGGCCGTATGTTATATAAACATCCCAAACGCTCTGCTGCTCGTTTATCACTGTTATGTCAAATCTCTTTCCTTCTACGTAGACATTGAATACATTCTCCCCTTTTTTCTTCAGCAATGCATTGACGACTAATTCGCCGTCTTTTACATAAAATTTCCTGCTGCCGCCATCGTTCAAACTCACATTTACCGTAGCGCTTTTAAGCGGTTCGCCATCTACGGTCACGTTGAAATAATAGCTGTTGTAAACTCGTTTTGAAAATTTTATCTCGAGATTTTTCACGTGAAGAATGCCGCTTCCGATAACCCCGCTGTTGTCTTTCAATATGAATATATAATACCCGCTATCCTTTTGCGTTATTGTCTCAGAGAAATAGCTTCCCTCGACCACTCTTTTCAACCTTTCTGTTCTTCCCTCTACGCCGTCCTTATAGGTATAAAGATAAACAGTGCCATTTGATTTTTCTATCTTATAAGTCAATCTTGCACTTTGCCAAGGATAGATCTCCTCAGGTTCTGGCTTCAGTATTATGTCTGGTCTCTCTGGCAGTCTTTTTGAATCCACTACCCCGCTTGCCTTTCCCAATTCGTAGATTATTCTGAGATATTGCGAATTGTTTATCTTCAACACGCGCGTTGTCGTTTCGTTCGCGCTCACAAAATAATTCTCGCTTGTCTCGTATGCCCACTTGTTTTTCAATATGTCATCCACCATTTTCCCTTCCATCTTGTTGTCCAAAAAAGTAGCGACTGTTCCGTTGTACATCAAAACCCGCTGTTTTTGTTCATCGCTTAGTTCGTCGTACCAATTCTCGTTTATTATGCTCCCGCCTCTAATCACCCAATCGCTTCTTCCTATATAAACAACAACGCCTTTTGTTGCATTCGCTTTTATCGCATCCAATATGTAATTCGGCATAGCGCCAGTTGCCACGACGTTTATATCATCAGTCATCGTTCGCTTGTCGCTTAGTTTCACAGTGTAGCCATACCTTTCTATTGGCTTTATTTTCTCAGCAAGTTCAGGTATCCTCAGCGAGTCCACTCCCTCCGGGTCGTTTATGACAGTTATCCTAAGCGGTACTGAGACATTATACCCAACTAATGTTATGTTTGCGCCGCCATTCAACGCAAATACTGCATAAGCATAATCGCCTGCGCGGCCGATCTCCTTCACGCTGAAAGAGAAGTTTTCTGGTGTTTTCGCAACCTGCTCTTCAGGCGCGTAAGTCAACGCGGCGTATATTATAAACGCTATTATTATCAAGCCGCTTGCAATCAAAATATCCCGAAGTTTTATCCTCATTTCCTCAACCTTGCGTTTTTCAAAAATTCCAAATCGTTTCTGTAAAATTCCCTTATGTCTTTTAGATCCAACGAAAGCATGAGCGGTCTTTCAAGGGATAACCCCCATGCCAAAACAGGATAGACGCCGCAGAGCGGTATGCTTACCTCTGGCCTGAACATCCCAGCCCCGCCGAGTTCCATCCATTGCTTCCTGTCTTCGTAATAAACCTCGATCTCCAAGCTTGGTTCTGTATATGGGAAATAACTTGGTCTGAATCTTATCTTTTCAAAACCGAGTTTCAAGTAAACTTCCTTCAAAACACCGAGCAAGTCCCTGAACGTTGCTTTTTCCCAAACAATTATACCCTCGATTTGATGGAATTCTGCCAGATGCTTGTAGTCAGTTGCCTCGTTCCTGAAAACCCTGCCGACCGCAAAATACTTCTTAGGTTTTTTATCCTTTATTTCAGCAAGGTATCTTGCGCTCAATGCTGTTGTATGCGTTCGCAGTACTGTTTTTTGCGCTATCTCCTCGCTCCATCTCGTCTTCCATCCTTTCTCGTGCGCTCTCTTCACCTTCTGTACGATGTCTGCGTTAGGCAAAGGCGTTTTTCTGTCAATGTAGAAAGTATCCGCGAGTTCTCGCGCAGGATGGTCTTGCGGCTGGAACAAGGCGTCAAAATTCCAAAATGCTGATTGTATCAGCTCGCCTTTCATCTCTTCGAATCCTAGTTCTATCATTATGTTGCTTATCTTTCTTGTAAAAGATGACAATGGATGCTCTATCCCTATCTCTGCGTCAGGCCCGGCAACATTCAGGTCAATCGTTTTTTCGAGTTTTTCCAAGTCGCTTTCTTTTCCAACGAATTCGACAAAGACTTCCTTGGTCAATTTTTTTTCGACGAGCTTTCTTCTTATCAGTTCGTCTTCTATCGTTTTTTCGCACTGTCCCTTGCTGTTTATTTCCTTGAAAGCATCCTCTAATTTTTTCATCTCTTCTTTTACTTCATCATAGCTTTTTGTCGCTTTCAACCTGCCGTTTTCTATTTCAACAAAACCCTTCAATTTCGCCCATCTTATCCCTATCGTTCTCTCCTGTTCGCTCAGTTCGCTTACTGCAATCCCCTTGCCTGCTTTTATGAAAACAGAGGTTTCCGGAAAACCTAATGAAACATAATTCTTGTACTCGTCGGTTGGCCGCAATTCTGCCTTTTCTTTCTCGCTTATTTTTACAAGGCCCTTTGCCTGCAACGATTCTATCGCTCGTCTCGCGGCGTCAGCGTTAATCGATAGCGTTGATATTATCTCTTCCATCGAAGCGTTTTTTTTCTTTGCCAAATAACTCGCAATTTCCTTCTCTCCCTTGTATATCATTCTCTCGCCCTTTCTTTCTTTTCCAATGTTATGTAAACATAACCGATAATAATGGTCGCGAGCACCGCTATCAATGCCCAACCATATTCCCCAGTCAGCGTATTATAGAAATAAGAATAAGCGCCGTAAAAAAAGTCTGAAACTTCCTTTTCCAGGCTTTCTTCTACTTCGAAAGTTACCGTTGGATTGACAAGTATGGTGTCCTTCCATCTTATCTCTCTTGTGTACGGGCTGTTCACGAATCCTTCTGGTTGTGGCATCAATTCAAGCAATCTCGCGTTTTCAGGCATCTGTATGATCAATTCGACATTTTCAGCCAGTAATATATGTCCTTGCGGCGTGGTAATAAAAGACAAGCCTTCTGGGTTGAGTTTGTAGATTACCGTTCTTGGTTTGCTTTTTTCAATTGCGAACAAACCAGTGTTCGGCGCGATGGTTCCATTTTTGTAAAGTGGAGTGGTTTCGTATTGTATCAAGAGCTCGCCATGGCATATCTCCTGCAGCGGATTGCATTTTTTTCTTGGTTGCGGCAAAACCCTCAAATCCTTTATCGCCACCACAGCCGGGTTTACGTGATACTTGACATCTGGAAGCTTGGTCACGCTGCTCCAGAACGAGATGTCGTTGTTCGTAAAGCCGTTGTCGTAATCATTTTGAGAATCCGCGCCTCTTATTATCAACTTCACGCTTTCGGATACCTTGGCAGTTCCGTCGGGTTTTATATCGTATATTGTTACCGCGACATTTTCTATCAGAAAATCAGCGTTTGCGATCGCAATAATCGCCAATAGCGCGAAAACAATCTTTTTCATGTTTTTTACTTTGTTGAATATTCTTTTAAAACCTGACTTCGCACCTGCCCATAGCCCTTTTTCTTTTAGAAAAAGAAAAATGGCTGAGGGTTTCACCCGAAAAAGAAAAACGATAAAATCTCGTCCTTTTTTGGCTTACTGCTTCTGATCTCACGCCGCGACTTAGTGCCTTAGAAAAACAGAACGTGGCGAAATCAGGTTAAAGCCTACTGTACCTACTGTAAGCTGTAAGTCTTAATACTGTAAGTCTTGAGCAAGGCAGTGCCAGAGGTTGCGAGTTTGTAAGACTTGGCCACGCTCATTTTGGTCGGAAAAAGTTCTAAAATTGGCTGAAAATAGTCGCAAATGCGACTAATTTATAAAATATTCTGTTCAAATTAATTCATGGCAGATATAGACCAATTAAGGATAATCGCCCTTTCATTGCTGAACTCTGTTGAGAAGTATAGACGGAGATACATAGTGGAGAGGGTGCTAAAAACGCTCAAGACACAACCAAGAATAAAGCTTTTGAGAGGGTTTAGGGGGGTTGGAAAGACAACTGCCTTGCTTCACGCTTTCGGGGCAGTTAAGGATAGTGCGCTCTACTTCTCCGCTGATCATCCAATCGTTAAAAGCAGCGGTTTGTACAATACCGGAAAAGAGGCAATAAAAAACGGGTTTAGCATCCTTTTCATAGATGAAGTACATACCTATCCAGAATGGAGGTCAGAGATAAAGGCCCTTCATGATGAATTTCCATCGCTTGTTATTGTTGCAAGTGGGAGTGCACCGCTCGCCTTAGTTCCAGAGAGAAGGGAAGAACTCATATGTCTTCATGAAATGGATATGAATGAGTACGCCTTCTTAAAAAATGGAAATACGGAATCTGCGGATGAAGAGTGGACCGATAAGGAGCTTGCTATGAAGTTTATAGCAGAACACCAGGAGACTGCAAATCTGTTTAGCAATTATTATAAAATAGGCGGTTTCCCTCTTTCACTCGATATGGAGGAGGATAAGGCGCTGGATGCAATATATAACTCAATAAGGAAATCCATTCGCGAGGATGCAGTATTCTTCTTAAAGATGTCAAAAGAGAAGGTATTTGCAATGGAAAATCTTCTGAATTTTCTTGCAACATCATCGCCCGGAGAACTGAGTATTACTTCTCTATCCTCAACGCTCCGCATCTCAAAAACAGTAGTGTACGAGATAATAGATGCCCTTTCGGCCATGGAGATCATACGTGTCATCAGGCCATATGCAGGTGGGGCGGCACTGGTTCGTGGAGAACCTAAACTGCTCTTCTTCCATCCAAACCTTCGTTTTGCACTATGCCGCCAGCTCGGTAAATCGGCAGATATGGGCGCTGTGAGGGAAGAGCTTGCAGTATTCGGATTATCAGAGAGAGGGTGGAATGTAAATACAATCAAAGGTGAGAAGAAATCACCTGATTATATAATAGAGAAAGGGAAAGAAAAGTTGATCGTTGAAATCGGGGGAGAAAAGAAGACGAGAGTTCAGCTCAAAGGGTTTGAGAGAGGGATAATGATAAATGAATACCAACTCATACCCCTGCTCTTGGTTGGAAAAAGTTCTAAAATTGGCTGAAAATAGTCGCAAATGCGACCAAAACGTAATCACTTGGCCTGAGCAGACCGTTCATCTTTTTTATTGTATTGTAATTCCAACCTTCGGTTCTCCTGTGGATTTTTAAACTCTTACGTAGATTTTTAAGCGCTTATAAGTATATATGTAGCAGGGGTTTTATGAAAACACGATTTTTGTTGGTGCTGATTTTGTTGGTATCGCTCTTGGCAGCCAAAGGTCCTTACCTGATTGTCTTTGATGCGAGCGGAAGTATGAATGACTATCTGCACGATTTGAATGCAACGAAGATAGAAATCGCAAAGGAAGCGGCAAACCGTTTCATTGATCAAAGTTCTGGCGAAATCGGTATTATTGTTTTTGACAATTGCGATAGGGGCGGCGATATAAACAAAGGCGGAATAAGATTGCTGCAGGACTTCACGACTGACAAGACTCTCCTAAAAGAAAAGATAAACTCGCTAAAGCCGAATAGCGACACTCCAATAGCAGACGCTTTAAAAGAGGCGTCGGAATATCTGAAGGACACCAGAGGCCAAGGAACGATAATACTGATAACTGATGGTGAGGAAACTTGCGGTGGCGATCCTGTCTCTGTTGCCGGGAACATATACAATGAAAGCGTTGGCAAGGTCTACGTAATTGGTTATAGAATCGGCGGCAAGGCAGAGGAAAAAGCAAAGGCAATAGCAAATGCTGGCGGTGGAAAGTATTACCCTGTCGAGAATGCAGATCAACTTGTAAGCGCGCTGAGCGAGATAACAAGCGAAAACGAGTTTTGTTGCCTGCCCGCTGCGATCATTCTTGCGTTGCCATTTTTTATCGCGTTGAGCAGAAGATTTTGATAGTTGATAGCTTTTTATTTTTTCTTTTTTGT